>Ga0224501_10000261_pt1 | contig 46498 bp, 39 predicted proteins | sample SF_Oct11_sed_USG_4_FD_169105 | JGI IMG/M metagenome (GOLD analysis project Ga0224501, IMG submission 169105) | Sediment microbial communities from San Francisco Bay, California, United States - SF_Oct11_sed_USGS_8_1 | ecosystem: Environmental > Aquatic > Marine > Sediment | place: USA... | reverse complement strand
ATCCGCGACCCGAACTTCGCCGAAGTGGAAAGGTCGGGAACGCCACCGTTCAGCCGCACTTCCATCTGGTGCATGAGGGTGGGATAGAGAATCACCATCAGCACACCCCCGACGATGATCGCGACGAACCCCGTCATGGCCGAGGATACCGATCCCGCCCCCACCGACGTGAGAATGGAGCCGACCGAGAAGGGTAGCGTCGCAGCCACCGTGGTCATCGCGTACAGCCCCAGGTCCTCCCGGACCAGCCGGAAAGATCCGTCGAGGAGTTCACCCACGCTACGAGGTCGAAGGGACATGTCGGGCTCCCGAGTGAAAGAGACTGGATGATCTGACGGGCGGATCGGGACGCTAGCCGCGACTCACCCTCTCCACGTGCACGCCACGGTACGGATCGAAATGCCCGTCGGCAAGGAAGGACCCGGGCGCCACCTTCGGTGGCACGTTTCCTGCCTCGTGGGTAGCATGATCATGTGTGGAGCTCCCGTAGGCTCCGCCGTCCCGTCCACAACACCCGGAGAATCATCATGAAGCTCAACCCCCTCCTCCTGGCTGCGTCGGCCCTCCTGGCCGCACCCGTCCTGGTCGCCGCCCAGGAAGGCGTATCCGTCGAGATCGTCATCGCCGCCGACGTCGTCGACCGTGAGCCGGTGGGAGCCGCCGAATCCTTCGGCGCCGACGTCGGCAAGGTCTACGCCTGGATGCGCGTGTCGGGCGCCGCCGACAGCTCCCTCGAGGTCGTCTGGACCCACGGTCCGCACACCTCTTCGGTTCCGCTGAACATCGGCGGATCTCCGTGGCGCACGTGGAGCTCGAAGACGATCCCGGCCGAGTGGACCGGTACCTGGACCGTGGAGGTCAAGGACGCCTCCGGGACCGTGGTGGCGACCACCACGTTCACGGTGAACTGACCCGAGGACGGTCGACCGCCTCCCCCGGGAGCGCCGTCGACCACCGAGGTGGAGGGGTGGCTTCCCGACGGGAGCCACCCCTTCTTCGTCAGCTCACCGTGGCCGGGCGGAGAATGACGAGATCCACGTCGTCTTCGGCAACGGCCGCCAGCCAGTCGATGAGATCCTGGAGCGCTTCCCTGGGCTGGGTTCCGGAGCGCCCCTGGAAGGTCCGCTCGATGGTGAGCACCCGCCCCTCCTGCGCGTAGGTCGCCCGGTAGAACCCGAAGGGGCTGTCCGCGAGCACGTCCAGGGGGAGTTCGGCCTCCCACCCCTCGGGGAGCGTGAGAACGAAGCGCACCACCGCCGTGGACAACCCCGAGACCCCGTCCACGTCGATGGGCATCTTCCGGGTCGGCAACTCGTCTTCGAGCCCGGTGACGAGCGATGGATTGGCGAAGTTGGCGATGGGAAGATCGAGGAGGTAGTCCCCACTCCGGCTCTTCCTGGCCGCGCTCCTCACGTTGAGCGTCACCGCCACCCTGGGAATCGCCGTGAGGTCACGACCGTTGAAGATCTCCAGGTCCTCACCACGTGCCCCTTCGACGATCCGGCCGGCCAGCCCCTGGGTGATGAGGTCGATCTCCCGGGCCGTGAACTCCTGGGCGAACCCGCTCCGCAGCGAATACTGGAGGACGCCCGTCGGCGCCTCGACGTACCGCACGGTCATGGATCCGTCTTCGAAGAGCTCCCCTTCGAGAGAGACCAATTGCACGTTGTCCTCCGCCCCGCTGTCGGGGAACTCCACCTCTTCCACCGCCCCGTCGTCGAAGACCACCAGTCCGAACTCCCCTTGATAGCCGGGAGAGATCTCCCCGAAGGGGATGAGCTCCGCGGTCAGGTCGAGGAAGATCCATCCCTCGTCGCCGCGCACCGCGGCGATGGCGTGGTCGAACTGTCCCACCGACGGGAGGTCCTCGTCCACGCCACCGCTGCTGCTGAGGAGCACCGGATACGCTTCGTATCCCAACCGCCGGGCCAGCGTGACGAAGAGGGTCGCCTTGTCCTTGCAGTCTCCCGACAACGTCTGGAACACCTCGTCGGGGGGGCGAGGCTGGAAACCGCCTTGCCCGAGGGAGATGGAGATGTACCGGAAGTCCTGGGCGATCCAGCGATGGAGCTCGCGCAGCTTCGCGTCCCTCGTCTCGAAGGAAGCCACCACCTCGTCCGCCGCGGCGGCGAGATCGTCGCCCGCCCGGTAGCGGTCACGGGCCAGATCCGCGTACCACGCCCCGATGTCCTCCCAGCGATTGGGGCCCCCGACGCTCACTCTCTGGAACATTCCGCTCGCGATACGCGCCGCGAAGTACTCGGGCTCGATCCAGGGGAGATCCGCGGTGGACCATTCGTACACCATGCGATCCCCCACCTGCCGCACCTTCGGCTCGAAGGCGAGGTCCCGCTCCTCCTTGCGGAGACCGAAGTCCGTGGGGACGTCCACGATGAGGCGGGAGCGCAGGATCGTGCCGCCCGTGGTGATGGTCCAGCCGGTGAAGAAGTCTCCCGGCATCACCGGGTCCTTGGTGACGACCGTGTAGCTGTAGTCCACGATGGTCCCGGCCTCTACCCCTCCGAGAGATACGCGGACCCGCTTCCAGTCGGTGTAGATGGGGCTCTGCTCGGGAACCGGCATGTCCATGACCTGCTGGTGGAGCGGCTCCGCGCTGATGATCTCCCCGTCGGACCCCACCACGCGGGCCCAGTTGAGGGTGAACTCCTCCCGCCCCCCGTCGTACCCGAAGGTGTGCTCGGCCCAGGAGTCCACCGCCTCTCGCGTGAGGAGCTGCGCCACCGTCCGATAGGTCCTCCGGCCCGTGCCGTCGGCTTCCTGGATGACGATCCCGTCGTCCAGGATCACGATGACGTCCTCCTCCGGATAGTCGGCCGGGTCCACGGCGAGGGCGTAGAGCGTGTCGTCGTCCACCGAGGGATCCCCTTCCGGGGTCACGATGGGCGCCTGCCCCGCCAAGGGAGAAGACAGGGCGACGAGAAGTGCTGCGATGGGAAGGAGGCGCATGAGAACCCCAGGAGGAAGAGACCCCTGCCGGGTCGGAGTTCCCGGCGCTCAGGAGGCCATTCTACCCAACGTCCACGCTCGAGGCGAGCCCCGTGGAAGGTCTACGCGGACCCCTCCGGACCCCGTAGCTCCCTCCCCCCACACGACATGGACGGGCGGCTCACCTCGCCGCCGCGATGCACTCCACCTCCACCCGGGCGCCCAGCGCCAGACCGCTCCCCGCCATGGCCGACCGGGCCGGCGGGTCCGCCGGGAAGAACTCGAGGTAGACCTGGTTCATGGCCGCGTAGTCGGCGATGTCGGCCAGGAACACCGTGCACTTCACCAGGTCGTCCAGGGTGAGATCCGCCGCGGCCAGAACCGTGCGGATGTTCTCCATGGTCTGGCGGGTCTCGGGGGTGACGCCGCCATCCACGAGGGTGGGGGTCTCCGTGCCCGGAACCGTTCCGATCTGTCCCGAGAGGAAGATCAGGTCACCCGTGCGCACGGCGGTGGAGAAGACCGGGAGGCGGGCCACTCCCTCCGGCTGGATGATCTCCTTGTGCGTTTCCCTCGTGGGCGCCGAGTCGCCGCCCCGGTCGGTACGCGGCTCCAGAGTGCACGCCCCGGCCGCCAGCGCCGCCAGCGCCAGGACCCCCGCTCGCGCCCTCACCCGTCCCTCCGGAAGCGGATCTCTCCGCCCACCAGCGTCAGGTCCACCCGGGCTCCCGCGATCTCCTCTTCGGGGACGGTCATGATGTCGCGGTCGAGCACCGTGATGTCCGCCACCTTGCCAGGCGTGATGGACCCCTTGATCTCCTCCTCGAAGGCGGCGAAGGCGTTGTTGATCGTGTAGCTCTCCAACGCCTCCATCCGCGTCATCCTCTGGGATGGAAAGAACTCGTTCCCATCGCGGTCCCTGCGCACCACCGAGGCGTAGAAGGAGGCGACGGGGCTGATCGCCTCCACCGGAACGTCGGTCCCGTTGGTGACCACCACCCCCGCGTCGATGAACGAACGCCACAGGTACGCCCCACTCTCCGCTCGCCCGGCGCCGAGGCGCCGGTACACCCAGGGAGCATCCGAGGTGGCGTGGACCCCTTGCATGGCGGCGATCACGCCGAGCTGCCGGAAGCGATCCACGTCGTCGGGATCCACGTGCTGGGCGTGCTCGATCCTCCAGCGGAGATCCGTGGCATCGTCGCGTCCGGCGAAGGTGCGCTCGTAGATGTCGAGGACCTCGCGGTTGGCGCGATCTCCGATGGCATGGGTGTTCACCTGGTACCCGGCTTCGATGGCGATGCGCGCGGTCTCCTCGATGTCCTCCACGGACTCCAGGACCAACCCCGTGCTCCCCGGCATGTCCTCGTAGGGCTCCAGGAGCCATGCCCCGTGGGATCCCAGCGCTCCGTCGATCTGCCGTTTGATGGCGCGTACCGTGAGAAAGTCGTTCCCGTACCCGACCATCCGATAGGCGGGCAGCTTTTCCGCCATGACGTCGTTGCTCTCACGGCGGACCATCACGTACAGACGCACCGGAAGGGATCCTTCGTCGGCTAGACGCTTCAAGCCGTCGATGGTCGCGAAGCCGGATCCGGCGTCGTGGAAGGACGTGACTCCGTTCTCCAGGGCGTTTCTCCCCGCCAACTCCACCTGGAGGGCGAATTCCTTCCACTTCTCCTCGTCCGAGCGGGCGTTCATGGTCTGCGCCATCACCGCGGACACGATGCGCTGGGCCGTCTCGCGAAGAAGACCGGTGGGCGCGCCGTCGGGACCCCTCACGATGGTTCCCCCTTCGGGATCCGGCGTGCCCGCGCCGATTCCGGCGAGCTCCAGGGCGCGGGCATTCGCGAAGGCCGCGTGACCACTGGCGTGTCCCAGGAGGACCGGGTTGTCGGGAGACACCGCGCTGAGGGATCCATGCACCGGATTGCCCTCCACGCTCGGCTCCGGCGTGTGGCTCCACTTCTCCTGGTGCCACCCCCGCCCCTGGATCCACGTTCCCGGCGCCGCGGCGGACGCGGCCTCCGCCACCATGGCCACGATCTCCTCCCAATCCGCCGCCGTGGTGAGGTCCAGGATCATCTGGGCGTGCCCCAGCCCCATGTAGTGTCCGTGCCCCTCGATGAAGCCGGGGACGGCGAGTCGTCCCGCAAGGTCCACCACTTCGGTGCCGGGCCCGACGTAGTCGGCCATCTCCGCCGAAGACCCCACCGCGAGGATGCGCCCGTCGCGAATGGCCACGGCTTCCGCTTCCGGGTGGGCCGGATCCACGGTGACCACCTTCCCGTTGGTCAGGACCATGTCCGCGGCGTCACCGCCGGAGCACGCCACGATGGCGGCCATCAATGCGGACGGAATGAATCGGCGTGCAAAGGAGGATCTGGACACGTCATTGCTCCTGGGTGAAGTGTTTCGGCGTGGGGACAAGGTGGAGAGGGAAGACATCCGGCGCTATGGGTCTTCTCGGCGCGGCGGGTCGTTGCGGTACACCACGCCTCCCTTCATCACGAAGACCACGCGCCCCAGCGCCTCGGGGTCCTTCAGCGGATCACCGTCCAGGGCGATCAGGTCCGCCTCGAGCCCGGGCGCCAGGCGCCCCACCGTACCCGAGAGCCCCAACGCCTCGGCGGCCAGCGAGGTGGCCGAGACCACGGCGTCCATGGGGTCCTGCCCCCCCGCCGTGATGCGGTATACCAGTTCCTCGTGGTTGCGCCCGTGGGCACCGGCCACCGCGTCCGTGCCGAACACCATGTCGAGGCCGGGGACCGTGAGCCCCTCCACGAACACGCGCAGCGCCAACGGCTGTGCCGCCCGCATCTGAGCGAATCCCTCTTCCGTGTAGTTTCCCACCCCCAGGAAGTGTTCGGCGTTCTCGAAGTAGTTGCGCATCACGAGGTCCGTGTTGGGATCGAGATACACTCCGGCGCGGGCCATGGCCTCCAGCGTCTCGCGGTCGAGGAGCGCGCCGTGCTCGATACCGGTGCAACCGGCCCGGATCACCCGCCGCGCCGCCTCCGGATCGTAGGCGTGCACGAAGGACCGCAGCCCGCGAGCCCGGGCCTGGCCACACGCTGCGTCGAGCTGTTCCTGGGTCAGTGTGGGCCCACCACCGTCACGGATGCTCGCGGAGGCGAAGATCTTGATCACGTCGGCCCGGGCGTCGGCCATCCGGTCCACGTGCGCCCTGATGGCGTCCGGAGCGCCCGTACCTGCCGTGATCGCCACTCCCGAGGTGAGGATCCGTGGGCCAGGCAGCGTACCCGCCTCGATGGCGTCACGCAACGGAATGTCCACCATGGCACCCAGGCTCTGCACCGTGGTCACCCCCGCTCGCAACGTCGTCCACGCGTTCTCGGCGGCGTAGAGGGCGGCCTCCTCGGAGGACTCCTCCACGGCACGGGAGTGGGTCTTTCCGTTGGCGCGGTCGAAGTGCCACCCGATGTGGACGTGGGTGTCGATGAGCCCGGGCATGAGGGTGGCATCCCCCAGGTCGTAGACCCGCTCCCCCGTTCCGGTACCCGCCGCCAGCACCTCGACGATCCGCCCGTCCTCCACCACGACGTCGCGCGCGGAGGTCTCGCCCCCCGCGCCGTCCAGGAGATGCGCGGCGCGGAGGATGATCCTGCCCTCCTGGGCCGACCCCGGAGCGGGACCGAAGAAGACCCCGGTGGCGGCGAGAAGTACGGCGGCGAGCCCGAGGCGGACGGCTCGTGGGAAGAAGGAGGATGGACGTTCCGACATATCGCGCCCCATGCGGTGGGTGAAGACCGGGAATCGGCTCGCACCATCATATCACACGGCGCGTAGCCCCGCCCCCACACCACCCCGCGGGCGGGTGGCACCCTCACCGGCCTCTTGTGGACTCGCCGCCCCGGGTGCACCCTTCCGCCCGTCTCCTGACTTCGCCCACCATCGGCACGACGGTACCCATGCGTCGCTCCACCCTGATCGCCACGGTGCTCGTGGCGTCCTGCGCGCCTCCGGCCAGCCGGGGGTGGGAATGTATCGCTCCGGCCAACGCGGGAGGGGGGTGGGACCTGACCTGCCGTACCGCGGGGCAGGTGCTCTACGAGCTGGGTGAGGCCCCCGGGCTCGTGCGCACCACCAACATGCCCGGCGCCGGCGGTGGCGTGGCCTACGCCCACACGGTGGCCCAGAGGAACGGGGACACCGAGGTCCTGGTGGCCGCGAGCCCCTCCACGACGCTCCGCCTGGCGCAGGGACAGTACGGGCGTCTGACGGAAGACGACGTGCGCTGGGTGGGTGCGGTGGGCGCCGAGTACGGTGTGCTGGCGGTGGCCGCCGATGCTCCCTGGCGAACCCTGGACGACGTCATCGCGGCCTGGCGCGACGACCCCGGGTCCCTGGTGGTGAGCGGCGGGAGCGCCGTGGCCGGGCAGGACCACATGAAGGTGCTCCTCCTCGCCCACCGGGCGGGAATCGACCCCCGCAAGATCCGCTACGTCCCCTTCGACGGCGGCGGCGAGGCCATGACCGCGCTCCTGGGCGGCTTCGTGCACGTGTTCTCGGGAGAGGCGTCGGAGGTGGAGGGCCAACTCGCCGCCGGGCGGATGCGGGTGCTCACGGTCCTGGCCCCGGAGCGCCTCGGCGGGCGGCTGGCCGGCGTGCCCACGGCCCATGAGTCGGGACTGGACGTGGACTGGGTGACGTGGCGGGGGTTCTACGTCCCCGGGGAGATCGGCGACGAATCCTACGGACGTTGGGTCGAGGTCATGCGGCGCCTGGGCGCTTCCCCCGAATGGGAGAAGGCACGGGTCACGAATCGACTGGAGGAGTTCTTCCTGGTGGGAGACGAGTTCACCGAATTCGTCCGCGCTCAGGTGGAGGACTTCCGCGAGATGTCCCGCGAGATCGGGCTGATCCCATGAGCGACCGCGTGACGGGAGCGATCCTCGTCGGCCTGGCGCTGGCCATCGGCCTGGAGGCTTCCACCTTCGAGGTGGCGTTCCTCACCGATCCGGTGGGCCCCAAGGCGCTCCCGTACCTGGTGGCGGTGATCCTGGCCGGCGCGGGCGCCGTCATCGCGCTTCGACCCCGTACGGCGCCGGAGTGGCCGGGCCGGCCCGCCTGGCGCCGCATGGGCGGCGGCGCGCTGTCCTTCCTCGTCTTCGCCGTGCTCCTGGAGCCCGCCGGGTTCTTCGTGGCGTGTACGCTCTGTGTGGCGCTGATGTCCACCATGTTCGGAGCTTCCCGCTGGCAGAGCGCGGCGGCCGGGGTGGGGGTCTCCGCCGCCCTCTGGGGACTCTTCGTACGCATCCTGGCCCTCCCTCTTCCCCTGGGTGACCTGTGGACGCGCTGACGCACCTCATGGGCGGGTTCGCCGTGGCCCTCCGCCCCCTGAACCTCGGGCTCGCCTTCGGCGGCGTCTTCGTCGGAACCTTCGTCGGAATGCTCCCGGGAATCGGCCCCATCAACGCCATCGCCATCCTGATTCCGGTGATCTTCGCCACCGGCCTCCCGCCGGAAGGAGCGCTCATCCTCCTCGCCGGGATCTACTACGGATCCCAGTACGGGAACTCCATCAGCACCATCCTCCTGAACGTCCCGGGCACCGCGTCCGCCGTGGTCACGGCCCTCGACGGCCACGCCATGACCCGCCAGGGGCGCGCCGGGCCGGCGCTGGCGATGTCGGCCATCGCGTCCTTCGTGGGTGGCACCGCCTCGGTGTTCGGACTCGTCCTCCTGGCTCCCGTCCTTGCGAAGTGGGCCATCCGCTTCGGACCGGCGGAGTACTTCGCGCTCATGGTGTTCGCGTTCTCGGCCCTGTCGAGTCTGGCGGGCGGAAGCCTGGTGCGGGGGCTGGCCGCCACCGCGATGGGTCTCTTCCTGGCCACCGTGGGGCTGGATCCCAACAGCGCCATCCCCCGGTTCACCTTCGGCCAGATCAAGCTCCTGGACGGAATGGACTTCGTGGTGGTGACCATCGGTCTCTTCGCGGTGAGCGAGGTCCTCCAGCTCCTCGAGGACACGGAGGCGGGACGCGAGGTCCAGGCGAAGGTGGGCCGTGTGATGGTGTCGGCCCGGGAGCTCACATCCACGGGCTGGACCATGGCGCGGGGGAGCGTCCTGGGATTCTTCGTGGGCGTCCTCCCGGGAGCCGGAGGAACCATCGCCTCCTTCCTCGCCTACACCACGGAGCAGCGTGTGGTGGATCGGGAGGGCACCTTCGGATCGGGAGACATCCGGGGCGTGGCGGCGCCCGAGTCGGCCAACAACGCCGCGGCAACCGGCGCCATGATCCCCCTCCTGACCCTGGGCGTTCCCGGAAGCGGCACCACGGCCGTCCTCCTGGGGGCCCTCCTGGGGCTCGGCGTGACCCCCGGACCACTCCTCATCCAGGAGGAGCCGGACCTCTTCTGGGGCCTGGCGGCCTCCATGTACGTGGGGAACGTCTTCCTCCTCCTCCTGAACCTCCCCCTGGTGGGGTTGTTCGTGCGTGCGCTCACCGCGCCCCGATGGCTCCTCATCCCGGGGGTGGCCGCGCTCTCCTTCGTGGCGGTGTACGCCGTGAACCAGAGCCCCTTCGATCTGGTGCTGATGACGGGGTTCGGGGTGGTGGGCTACGCCATGCGGAAGCTCCGCTTCCCCCTGGCACCGGTGATCCTCGGGCTGGTCCTGGGCCCCCTCATGGAGAAGAACCTGCGTCGGTCCATGGCGCTCTCCGGAGGCGAGTGGGGGATCCTCTTCGACAGCCCGGTGGCCCTCACGCTCTGGGGGATGGCGGCGGCGAGCCTGGTGATCCCTCCCCTCCTGGCACGGCGGACCCCGCTCCCTCCCGAGGCGGATCTGAGCGAGGTGGACTGACCGTCACGCTACCGATCGGGCGGTCGCGGCGGACCTGGGTCGTCGCGGCGACGTGAACGCCGCCACGCCACCCCATAGAGGGTGCTCGTGAGAAGGATCAGGCCGATGCCCAGGACCACCTGATGGGTGTGCGTCAGACCCGGCGGGTACACGATGGGCTCCACGTAGTGTTCCAGGAATCCCCCCGTGTATCCCTCCCTCCCCGCGCGACGACGGAGACCGATCTCCAACGGCGTGAGGGGGCACACCCGCTGGGCGAACTCCACCCACGCTCCCCAGAGAGCGCACGGCGCGTGGATCCAGACCACCCGAGGCCACCGCAGTACCAGAAAACCGCCCCCGATGACGAAGAGGAGGAAGGCGACGTGGGCCGCCAGCACGACGTCGGCCAGGATCCTGTAGACCATACCGGCCTCCTCGAAACCCGCTCGGCACCGGCTCCTCCGCTGCGAGCATCCCTCTCTCCTACCCTCGCCGCGGGAAGACGTGTCTCCACCACTGGCGCGCCGGGCCCGCGCCCTGGATCTTCGGACGATGGACAGACGACGCTTCACCCGACTTTTCGCCCTGACGGCCGGGAGCACCGCGCTCCCCGGCTTCCGGTTCCCCACCCTTCACGGCTCACCGGCCGTCGACGCCGCACGTCTGGCGGCCCGCATGACGCGGCTCGCCGGCTTCGGCGCCAATGACGCCGGCGGGATCGACCGGGTCGCCTTCGGTGACGCCGACCTGGCCGCACGCGCGTGGATCCGGGGCCTCATGGACGACGCGGGGCTCGCGACCCACGTGGACCTCGCCGGAAACCTCGTCGGCCGCCGGGAAGGCACGGATCCGACCCTCCCCCCCTTGTCCCTGGGATCCCATGTCGACTCCGTTCCCGGAGGCGGGAACTTCGACGGGCAGGTGGGCTCCATGGGCGCGCTGGAGGTGGCCTGCGCGCTGCACGACGCGGATCATCGCACCCGTCACCCGCTGGAGTTCCTGATCTTCTGCAACGAGGAAGGCGGGAAGACGGGGAGCCGGGCACTGGCCGGAGAGGTGGATCCCTCCGAGCTGGAGCTCCCCACGGCGTCGGGCCACACCATCGGACAGGGCGTGGCCCGCCTGGGCGGTGATCCCGCCCGCCTCGCCCAGGCCCGCCGCCCGGCAGGGTCCCTCACGGCGTTCCTGGAGCTCCACGTGGAGCAGGGCGCCATCCTCGACGCCGACGGGATCGACATCGGGGTGGTGGAGGGGATCGTGGGGATCGAGCGCTGGAACGTCACCGTGGAGGGGATGACCAACCACGCGGGCACCACCCCCATGGACCGGCGACGCGACGCCATGGTGGCCGCGGCCCGCTTCGTCGACGTGGTCCACCGCTCGGCCCGATCCATTGCCGGGCGCCAGGTCGCCACGGTGGGGCGCATCGAAGTGGAGCCGGGAGCGCCCAACGTCATCCCGGGAAGGGTCACGCTCTCACTGGAGATCCGCGACCTCACCATGGACGGGATCCACGCCACGTACGACACCATCTGGGAGCAGGTGCCCGATCTGGCCGAGGCGACGGGCACGACCTTCACGTCGGAGCGCTTCTACGTCAGCAAGGCGGCTCCCACCCACCCGGTCATCCGCGACGTGGTGGAGCGCGCCGCCCGCGCCGCCGGGCTTTCGACGCTGCGTATGCCCAGCGGCGCCGGCCATGACGCCCAGAGCATGGCGCTCCTCGCCCCGGTGGGGATGATCTTCGTTCCGTCGGCGAAGGGGATCAGCCACGCGCCGGACGAGTTCACGGAGGCCGAGGACGTCACGCGAGGCACGCGACTCCTGTTGGACACACTCCTGGCCCTGGACGAGGGGGTCGGGCTGGGGTGACCTCGCCCGTCAGGCCCGCGGGCCGCTCCGGCCTCCCGTCCGGCCCACCCGGACCATCCATCCTCCGCCCCCGGCGGCCCTGATCATCTCCGCGACCCTCCCGCCGGTTTCCTCCCGCAGGAAGTCTCCCACCGCGCCGAGAAGCACGGGGCCATCGGCGGAACGAGTCCCCTTCCCCGTGACGACACGGAGGACGGCTCCGGGCTGACGCCGCGCCCACGTCTCCAGAAGGTTCTCGACCCGCCGCAGCGCCTGCTGGACGTTCATCCCGTGGAGATCCAGTTCCGCGTCCGCCACCGCGCCGTGGAGCGTCTCCGGGAGATCCGGGGGCGAGGGTGTGGTCGGTCGGCGTTTCCCCATCAGCCGTCTCCAGGAGGCGTACGCGTCCCTGGCCGGGGCGCCGCTCCCGTTCGTCGGGGAGGATTTCTCCCACACCGACGTGGACGGCGTGGACTAGTCGGCCGAAACGGAAGGATCACGCCTTCGCGCCTTGGGATCTTCCACCCGCTGCAGGAGGAGCAGTCCCCCACCCATGAGCACGGTGAGCGCCAACATGGCGATGCGTTGGTTGCCACCCAGCGTCACCGCGATGAACCCGAACAGGGACGGCCCGACCATGGACGACGACTTCCCGCAGAAGGCGTAGAAGCCGAACATCTCCGCCTCCTTCCCCTCGGGGATCAGCGACGACATGAAGGCGCGGCTGGCCGACTGGACCGACCCCAGGCCGAATCCCACCACCACGGCCATGGCGAAGAAGATCCGAGGGCTGTTCACGAAGAACACCGAGAATCCCACCGCGATCCACAGGAGGAGCGATCCCGTGAGGACCTTCTTCGGGCCGATCCGGTCCGTGGCCCGGGCCAGGGCGAGGGCACCCGCGAGAGCCGAGAACTGGACGACCAGGAAGAGCATGATCGCTTCTCGCCTCCCGAACCCGAAGGTGTGCTCGGCGAAGGGGCCCGCCATGACGATCACGGTGAGGATTCCATCGATGTAGAAGAAGAAGGCGAGGAGGAAACGGCGCAGGTCCTTCAGCGCGAGCACCTCACCCACGATGTGGCGGAAGTTCCCCACGCCCCACACCACGGCGTCTCCCACCGACATCTCACCCGGCTGGTCCTTGGGGAGGAAGAGGAAGGTGGGAATCGAGAAGAGTCCGAAGAAGAGCACCACCGAAACCCAGACCAGATCCATGTTGGTGTCGACCAGGAAGCCGGCGATGATCAGCCCGAGCGCCGACCCGAGATATCCCACGCCGAATCCCAGCCCCGAGACCCAGCCCTGCTTCTCTCTGGGTACGATGTCGGGGAGATACGCGTTGTAGAACACCAGCGCGCCCTCGAACCCCACGTTGGCCACCACGTAGAGGAGCAACCCCTGCAGCGCCATCCCCGGCTCGAGGGTGGTGAACATCGCGACTCCGGCCAGCGACATGGCCGTGAAGGTGAGCATGAACTTCTTGCGCACCCCCGCACGGTCGGCAACGGCACCCAACAACGGAGCCGTGACCGCGACGATGAGGACCGAGATGGAGATGGCGCGTCCCCACCACCAGTCTCCCTCCCCGGCCTCGTTCCCCACGATGTACGACGTGTAGAAGATGGAGAACACCGCCGTCTGGACCACGGCGGGATAGATGGAGTTGGCGAAATCGAAGAGCGCCCACGCCCCGACCTGCTTGCGGTTCATTCAACCCTCCGTGGCGGCGACGTCGTGCCGGGAACGATCCCGCCACGGTATTACCCACGTCCCCCGGCCGCCAGTGCGAAGCGCTTCCACCCGCCCACACGGCGGGGGACGGTTGCCCGGCACCCGGTGGATGCCCATCATCCGGGAGTGACCTCCACCCGTTCCCACGACAACCGACGGACACCGGGTTCCATGAACAGATTGATCGGAAAACGAGTGCTCATCACCGGCGCGTCCGCCGGTATCGGCGAATCCTGCGCGCGCGCCTTCGCGTCCCACGGCGCCCACCTCCTCCTGTCCGCCCGACGGAAGGACCGGGTGGCGGAGCTGGCCGGCGAGCTCGCCGCCGCCCACGGGGTCCAGGCCTCCGCCCACGCCCTGGACGTGACGGATCGCGAGGCCGTGGCCGCCTACGTGGCGGAACTGCAGGCCGACGATCTCCTTCCGGACATCCTGGTGAACAACGCCGGAAAGGCGCGCGGGCTCGACAAGTTCCACGAAGGAGCGCTCGACGACTGGGAGGACATGATCGACACCAACGTCAAAGGGCTCCTCTACATGTCCCGGGCCATCCTCCCCTACATGGTGGGACGGAACGCGGGGCACGTGATCAACATCGGGAGCATCGCCGGGCGGTGGGTCTACCCGAAGGGCGCGGTGTACAACGCCACCAAGTTCGCGGTGTGGGCCCTCAACGAGGGGATGAACATCGACCTGGCCGGCACCAAGGTGAGGGTCTCGAGCGTGGATCCCGGGCTCACCGAGACCGAGTTCAGTGAAGTGCGCTTCCACGGAGACACCGAACGGGCCAGGTCGGTCTACGCCGACACCACGCCCCTCACCGGCGAAGACGTGGCGGACGCCGTGGTCTACGTGGCCAACACTCCCCCGCACGTGGACGTCATCAACCTGGTCCTCATGCCCACGGACCAGAGGCACGCCATGATCCTCCACAGGGGCGGGAGCTGATTCACCGGATGGGAGACTGATCGGGTGACGTCCAGGAAGGATTCGCCCTTCGTCATCATCTTCACGCTCTGGCTCCTCGTCTTCTCGGCGGCGAGCCAGACCATGATCATGGCGCCCATCCTTCCCCGCATCGGGGAAGGGTTGGGGGTGAGCGACGCCGTGCTCGGCACGCTGGTGTCCGGCTACTCCCTCATGCTGGCGGTCTTCGCCATCCTGGCGGGTCCCGTGTCCGACCGCATCGGGCGGCGCCGCATCCTGATCCTGGGCACGGGACTCATGACGCTCGCCCTGGCCCTCCACGGGGTCGTGACGAGCTACGCGAGCTTCCTGGGCGTACGCGTGCTCGCGGGGATGGCCGGAGGGGTGCTCAGCGGCGCGGCGGTCTCGTACATCGGCGACTACTTCCCCTACAACCGCCGGGGATGGGCCACCGGGTGGGTGATGAGCGGCGCGGCGTTCGGGCAGATCCTGGGGATCCCCATGGGGATCTTCATGGCCGGGCGTTGGGGATTCCGCTCGCCGTTCTACCTCTTCGCGGTGACCATGGCGGCCACCGTGGTCCTCCTCTTCTTCGGCGTGCCCCAGCCCCCCGTGAAGAGCGCCTCCCACCGGCTCAGCGCGGGTCGGGCCGCCCGCGACTACCTGACCATGTTGAAGCGGCCGGAAGTGGCCTGGGCCGCCGTGGCCTACTTCATGATGTTCCTGGGCGTTTCGGTGTTCATCGTGTACTTCCCCACGTGGCTCGAGCAGGAGATCGGAGCCACGCCCGACCAGATCGCCCTGATGTTCCTGGCGGGCGGGGTCGCGAACGTCCTCACCGGGCCGCAGGCGGGACGCCTCTCGGATCGGATCGGGCGCAAGGGGATCATCCTCATCGCGTGCGTGGGCCTCTCCGTTCTCATGGTGCTCACCGTTCCCCTGGTGACCGATCTCTACTTCGCCTACGCCATCTATTTCCTGATCATGGTCCTGGTGGCCATGCGCATCAGCCCCTTCTCGGCCCTCCTGACCTCCCTGGTGCGCGACGAGCGGCGGGGTTCGCTGATGAGCCTCACCGTCGCCCTCGGACAGATGGGCTTTGCGGTGGGAGGAGCGGCGGCCGGCCCCCTCTACTCCAGCGTGGGATTCCGGGCCAACACCCTCCTCGCGGCCGTATCCGTCCTGGCCATGGGCCTCATCGTCTGGCGCTTCGTTCCGGAGCCCGAACCGGGAACCTCCACGTAGGATCCACCCTACGCCCCGCCCCACTTCGCGGCCCTTCCTCTTCTCCGAAAATCCACTCAAGTATCCATTCCGCAGGTCCGATACTTGTTTTTTGTAGGCGGTGGACTACATTTTTTCGTGGATTTGACTGACGGTTCCATGTAAACTTCAACTACGTACATTTTCGCCACTGTCTGAGGTCGTGCACGCCCCCCCCATTTGCGTTCCTCCGGACCAGTAGCGGTTAGATCATGTCCCTTCGTGTACTCCTAGTAGAAGACGCGTTCGACCAGGCGTTCCTGGTCAAGAACTTCCTGCGCCCCACGGGCCTGTTCGACATCACGTATTCCCAGGATGGCGACCGGGCTGCCGATCTCCTGAAGGACAAGGAGTTCGACATCCTCATCACGGACCTCAACCTCCCCGGTGTGAGCGGTTTCGAACTCATTCGCCTGGCTCGCGCCATGAATCCGGACATGCCGGTCCTGGCCACGACGGGCTACACGGCATCCACCTATCAAGAACAGGCCTACCGCGCGGGCACCGACGACCTTCTCCTGAAGCCCCTGAACCGGAGCGCCCTCGTTTCCCGCGTGAAGAGCATGCTCTCCCACAAGCTCGTGGTCGGCACGGGGAACACGGCGGTCCTGGCGCTGGGAGGCCTCATGGGCGACGTGGAGATGGGATGCGGCGGCACGCTCTCCAAGGCACGGGCGCAGGGAAAGGAAGTGATGATCATTCCGCTGTGCCGGTCCGAAGCGTGTTCCGATCCGGGCGCCATGGACACGGCCCGCCGGGCCGCGGGCATCCTCGGCGCCAAGCTCCTGGTGGAGGAGTCGTCCCTCACCGATCCGGCCCGCCGGGTGGAGCTCGTGGAGCGGGTCGTGGAGGACATGGAGCCCGAGATGATCTACGTTCCCGCGGTGGAGGAGAACGACCCGGTCCGGCGTGAAGCCGTGCAGGTCGCTCAGGTGGCCAACACGTACTCCGCGGTCGTGCGGGGATACCAGACGGCGACTTCGGGGCTGGACTTCCGGCCCGACCAGTTCGAAGATGTGTCCAACCAGATGAAGCTCAAGCTGGAGGCCCTCACCGTATATGGTGACTCCGAGAGCAATCGGTCGGACCTGACTCCGCACATGGCCCAGGTCTACGCACGGTACTGGGGCCGGCTCTCCGAGTTCTCCGAAGTGGAGGCCTTCGAAACCATTCGCTGACAACCCGGACGGGCGATGGCCGCCTACAAGAGTATTCCGATCCCCCTCGTTGCTCTTGTGACCGTCGCCTGTTCGGGGGGTCAGCCCTCCGGCGCGGTCCCGTCGGAGCCCATGCCCATCCAGGCCGGTGTCGCGCCCACGCCGGGACCCTATGCTCCCGGCGTGGACGTCCTGCACTACGACGTCGAAGTGGGCCTCTCCCGCTCCGAGTCCTGGGTGGGCGGCCGCACGTCGATCCTGGCGCGGGCGCTCACCGACGCCCCTTCCCTGCCGCTGGACCTCACGGGCCTCGCCGTGGAGAGCGTCTCGGTGGACGGCGCACCGGGTACGGGCCTCTACGAGAATGGCGTACTCCGGATCGAACTCCCCGGCCGTCACGAGGGAGACACCGTCCACGTGCGGGTCGACTATCGGGGCACCCCCGACGACGGGCTGATCCTGAAGGAGAACGTCCACGGAAACGCCACCGCGTTCGCCGACAACTGGCCCAACCGCGCCCGCTTCTGGTTCCCTTCGGTGGATCACCCGTCGGACAAGGCCACGGTGACCTTCACCGTCCACGCTCCCGTGGAGTGGCGGGTCATCGCGAACGGACGTCCTGTGGGGGAGCCCGAGCCGACCCCGGCCGGCTCGCCCGGTCCCGCTGGGGACCGGCTCACGTGGCGCTGGGAGGTCGGCGTGCCCATACCCACGTACACCATGGTGGTGGGCGCCGCGGACTTCGCCGTTCTGGACGGGGGGCTCGCCGCGTGTGGGCGGGCGCCCGCTTCCCCCCGGGAAGACGGATGCGTCCAGGTGGAGTCGTGGGTCTTCCCCGAGGACGTGGAGAACGCCGGGAGGATCTTCGCCCGATCCGCGCTCATGGTGGACTACTTCAGCGACCTCGTGGGCCCCTTCCCCTACGAGAAGCTGGTGAACGTGCAGTCGTCCACCCGCTTCGGGGGAATGGAGAATGCTTCGGCCATCTTCTACACCGAAGAAGGGATCGCCGAGGGACGGGACATGGAGGGAACGGTGTCCCACGAGATCGCGCACCAGTGGTTCGGCGACGCGGTGACGGAGACGGACTGGCACCACCTCTGGCTGTCCGAAGGATTCGCCACGTACTTCGGCATCCTCTTCTTCGAGAACGCGGACGGCGAGGTCCGCTTCCGCGAGCTCATGGAGGGCCGCCGCCAGGACTACCTCGCGTCCCGCGTGGTCGACCGTCCGGTCGTGGACCCCGAGGAGCGCGACCTCTTCGCTCTCCTCAACGCGAACAACTACCCCAAGGGCGGATGGGTCCTCCACATGCTCCGGGGGGTCATGGGCGACGAGGCCTTCTTTCGGGGCATCCGGGACTACTACCGCACGTTCCTCCACGGGAACGCGCTCACGGAGGACTTCCAGCGCACGATGGAAGCATCCCATGGCGAGAGCCTGGATTGGTTCTTCGGGCAATGGATCCACCAGGCCGGATACCCGATCTACCGGGTGGAGCACACGTGGACCCCGACGCCCACCGGATCCGGCGGCGCGGTGGAGGTCACGGTCCGTCAGATCCAGAAGGCCGCGTGGCCCCGATTCCGCATGCCCATGGACGTGTTGGTTTCGACCGGGAAGGGCTCGGTGCGGCGACGGGTCTGGGTGACCGACGAAACGACGGCCTTCACCGTGGAGTTGGAGGACGCGCCGCTCGAGGTCGTGTTGGACCCGGACGGATGGGTGCTGAAGGGAGATGGGCGTTAGCCCGGAATCCGAACCCGGCCCCTTGGGTTCCCGGCCCCACCGGCGCTAGAATACCAATTCCGAAACAACGCCCGGATGGAATGACAGGGAGGCCAGACCATGGCTACGGTCCCTCATCTAGATTTCGAACGTGACATCGTCGACCTCCAGACCCAGATCGATCAACTCCTGGGACTGGCCGACCGGAAGGGAATCGACGTGTCCCAGGAGCTGGACGTGCTCCGGGGCAAGCTGCAGACCCTGAAGGAAGACACGTACCGGAACCTGACACCCATGGAGCAGGTCCAGGTGGCACGCCACCCGAGTCGGCCCTACGCTCTGGACTACGTGCAACGGGTCTTCACGGACTGGATGGAGCTTCACGGCGACCGAGCCTACCGCGACGACGAGGCCATCGTGGGCGGGTGGGCTCGCCTGGGAGACCAGACCGTCATGTTGATCGGCCAACAGAAGGGCCGGGACATGAAGGAGAACCTCCGGCGCAACTTCGGCATGCCGCACCCGGAGGGGTACCGCAAGGCGCTGCGCCTCATGCGCCAGGCGGAGAAGTTCGGGCGACCCGTGATCACACTCATCGACACCCCCGGGGCCTACCCGGGCATCGGGTCCGAAGAGCGCGGAATCGCCGAGGCCATCGCCTTCAACCTGCGGGAAATGGCCCGGCTCCGGGTACCTCTGGTGTCGGTGGTGATCGGAGAAGGAATGTCGGGCGGCGCGCTCGGCCTGGGAGTGACGGACCGCATCATCATGATGGAGCACAGCATCTACTCGGTCATCTCACCGGAGGGGTGCGCGGCGATCCTCTGGCGCTCCGCGGAACACCGGGAGAAGGCCGCCACCGCGCTGCGTCTCACGTCGAAGGACCTTCTCTCCCTCGGCGTGTGCGATCGGGTGATCCCCGAGCCGGTGGGGGGCGCGCACTCGGATTGGGACGAAACCGCGCGGACGGTGAAGACGGCCCTCGTCGAGATCATCGCGGAGTTGAGCGCTCTCTCGCACGAAGACCTGCTCACCCAACGGTGGGCGAAGTACGATTCCATGGGGGCCTGGAAGGAGTCGGACGGGTCCACGGGGAGCTGACCACCGGTGAACTCCCCACAGGGTTTCGCCGAAGTCCGCTTCAAGGGGTCCCGTACCGCATATTTCTCGTACGGCTCCCTGGATCTCGTCCCCGGCGGACACGTGATCGTCGAAGCGGATCGGGGCGAGGACCTCGGTAGAGTGACCGCGCTGGGCGTGGTCGCCGCCCGCAAGTGCTCCACCTCCGGCGGATGCGCCACGCCCACGCCGGACGTGAAGGTGCTCCGCGTCGCCGGCGACGACGACGTGGCGAAGCTCGAGTCCCTTCGCTCCGACGAGGCCCGCGTGCGCACCGAGACCCGCAAGCTCGTGCACCGCCACGGGCTGAAGATGAAGGTCACCGAGGCCGAGTGGCAGTTCGACCGCAACAAGCTCATGATCTACTTCACGGCGGAGCGGCGGGTGGACTTCCGCCAACTCGTCCGGGATCTGGCCCGCACCTTCCGTACGCGAATCGAATTGCGTCAGGTGGGCGTGCGGGACGAAGCCGCCCTCCTGGGCGGGGTGGGCCGCTGCGGGAGGGAGTTGTGCTGCTCCACCTGGCTGTCCGACCTCCAGCCGGTGAGCCTCCAACTCGCCAAGGATCAGAACCTCTCCCTCAACCCCGCCCAGATCTCCGGCTGCTGCGGCCGGTTGATGTGCTGCCTGACGTACGAGCACCAGAGCTACGTGGAGTCCCGCCGCCGGTTCCCGCGGGAGGGAAAGGTCCTCCACACGTCTCAAGGAACGGAGCGCGTCCGGTCCGTGGACATCTGGAGGGACACGGTGACCCTTCGCAACGAGGCGGGAGATCACAGAACGGTGGCGCTCGACGTGTTGAAATCCGAAGTTTCGGCCTCGTCGGGAAAGAAGACCGGCCGTGACCACAAGAGTCGAGGGGATTCCGAGTGACCCAGAGGCCCAGGCGGTATCTCACCACGCCCATCTACTATGCCTCGGGCGAGCCCCACCTCGGGCACGCCTACACGACGATCCTGGGCGACGTCCTGGCCCGCTTTCATCGGCAGGACGGTTCGGAGGTGCTCTTCCTGACGGGAACCGACGAACATGGCCAGAAGATCCAGGAAGAAGCCGCGCGTCGAGGGGTCGAACCCATCGAGCTCTGCGACCTCATGGCGGAGCGCTTCAAGAGCGCGTGGCAAGAGTTGGAGATCTCCTTCGATCGATTCATCCGCACGACGGAACAGGAGCACGTCGCGGTGGTGCAGGCGTTCCTGCAGCGGCTCTGGGACCGGGGAGAGATCTACGACGACGTGTACCGGGGTTGGTACTGTGTCCACGAGGAGCGCTACTGGACGGAAAAGGACCTCGGCGAGGGGAATACCTGCCCCGACTGCCACCGGCCCGTCCAGCACGTGGAGGAGAAGAACTACTTCTTCCGGATGAGCGCCTACCAGGACAGGCTCGTCCGCCACATCGAGGAGAACCCGGACTGGATCGTCCCCGACATACGGCGTAACGAGGTCCTCGGCTTCCTTCAGAAGCCTCTCGGCGATCTGTCCATATCCCGCCCGAAGACCCGTGTCCGCTGGGGAGTGACCCTTCCCTTCGACCAGGACCACGTGGCGTACGTCTGGGTCGACGCGCTCATCAACTACCTCACGGCCTCGGGGGCGATCCACCCGGAGCGTGCGGACGGCGAGCGGGGCTTCGACGACGTGTCGGAGTCGTGGTGGCCGGCGGACCTCCACCTCATGGGGAAGGACATCATCACCACCCATGCCGTGTACTGGCCCACCCTCCTCATGGGTGTCGGGCTCCCGGTGCAACGGCAGATCCTGGCCCACGGTTGGTGGGTGGTGGGCGACACCAAGATGTCGAAGTCGCTTGGAAACGTGGTGGACCCGTTGGCGCTGCGCGCGGAGTTCGGCACGGACGCCGTCCGTTGGTACCTTCTGCGCGAGATGTCCACGGGGGGGGATGCGTCCTACACTCCGGAGCGCTTCCTGGTGCGGTACGAGGAGTTGAGCAAGATCCTGGGGAACCTGGCCAGCCGGGCCATCGCCATGATCGGCAAGTACCGCGGCGGGGTCGTCCCGGATGCCCGGGGACGCGGACTGGACACGGAGATCGAAGCGGCGTTCGAAGCGGCAAGAAGTGCCATGACCCGATACCGTGTGCACGAAGCGCTGGCCGCGGCCATGGATCTGGCACGTTCGGCGAACGGGTACATCGAGGAGCGCCAGCCGTGGTCTCAAGCCAAGGACGATACCGCGGCGTCCCAACTGGATGAGACGCTCGCGACGCTGGCTCGGGTCCTCGTGGCGCTCTGTGCGTTGTTCGAGCCGGTGGTGCCTGCCAAGATGTCCGAACTCTCGAAATCCCTGGGGCTCGATGCGGTCCCGAACTTGCACGAAGCGCTCTCCATCCCCATCGTGGGGCTTCATGTCACAAAGGATGAGCCCCTGTTTCCTAAAGTCGAGCCCTCGTGGGAACGACCCTGATAGGGGTGGAGGCACCTGCCCGACGAATGTTTTTCTTGACGCGGTTCGGAGCCACAGTCTAGGTTGGACTTGTAAACGTTAGTTTCGAACATAGTTTCAGCGCTCCCGAAAGCGATGTTGGTGATCGTCCCGGGAGCTTGTTGTGTCACTGGGCATCAGAGTGAGCCATGATAGGAGACAACTGGACCTTCCTCGTCCTCCGAGACGGTGACGGATCGGTCAGCCAGTACACGGTCTCGAAACGGATCCTGCGCTACGCCGTGGCAGGGGTCGCCGGGACGGTGCTCGTGCTCGGCGGACTCGCCGTCGCACTGGGTGTGGACGGCACGGCGCGGGTCAAGGCCATGCAGCTCCAGGCGCAGAACGAAGCGCTGCGTGAGGAATTGGCACAGTTCCAGGGCCGGATCGGCAGTCTCGAGTCCACGCTGGGGAAACTGGCGGAGCAGGACACGAGGTACCGGAATCTCGCGGGACTCGAGTCCATCGACCCCGAGGTGATGCAGGTCGGCGTCGGTGGCCCTGGCCTCGGTACCCCCGAATCATACCCTCTCTGGGAGCTCGACACGGAGGCCAGTCAAACGGCGTTCGCGCTCAGCTACGACCTCAACGCGCTCGAGCGGCGGGCCCGGCTTCTCGGCGAGAGCCTCGAGGAAGCCACCGATTCGCTTCAACAGAAGAACGAGCTCATGGCGGCGACGCCGTCCATCATGCCCACCAAGGGGTTCATGAGCAGCCGGTTCTCACAGTCCCGGATGCACCCCATCCACAACCGGCCTCTCCCGCACCCGGGCGTCGACATCGGCGCCAACAAGGGCACCCCCATCTACGCGGCGGCCGATGGCCGCGTCATTCGCGCCGAATGGGTGGCCGGGTTCGGCCTGACGGTGGAGATCGATCACGGGTTCGGATACACCACCCTCTACGGACACGCGTCCAAGCTCATCGCGCAGCGGGGACAGCGGGTGAGTCGGGGCGACCTCATCGCCCAGGTGGGGAGCACGGGGATCTCCACCGGAGACCATCTCCATTACGAGGTGCGCAGGAACGGCCGCGCCGAGAACCCGGCGAACTACATCCTGCCGACGTCGATCCCGTAACCAGGACTCGTCACCGGGTGGGATTCAGGCAAGCGGGTCTCCGCGACAGGGATGAAGGCTCCCGGCGGGGACCCGCTCTTGCGTCCGGCCCCCGTGGACTGAATTCATTATCGAGACGACCCGGCGTCCGGTGGTTGTCCCCGCACCAGGGGGATGGTACTTTCGGACGTCTTTTCACCAGGAACGTTGAACGGAGATTCCAGATGAAGTTCAGGGCCCTCCCTTTCGCCATGAGCTTGCTGCTCGCCGCCGGCGCGTGCGGTCCGGCTGAGGTGGTCGTGTCCCTCGAGATCGACGTAGAGGATCCCGAAGCGGGAGCGATGGTCACCCGCGCGTTGTCGGACCTCGAGGTGCAGCTTCTTCCCTATGACCGCGACGCGGTCTTCGACTCCATGTCCGCAGCCTTCGGAACGCCGGAGCCGGCGATTCCCCAGGCCCTCATGGACGCCCGTGAGGAAGTCCGCCAGGCGCAGGAGCGCTGGCAGGACTCCGAGCGCCGCTGGGGAACGCTCCGCGACACGCTCCAGAAGATCAACGACACGATGGGGCAGTTCTCCCGGGGTGAGGCGGCGTACATCGCTCTCTACCGCGAGTTCGCCGACCTCGAGGCCGAGTTGGGCCGCATCGAGCGCCAGCGTGACGCGGCCTTCGCGGAGTTCACCGAACTCCAGAGGGGAACGATCCAGTCGTCGGACTCGGTGCGTCTCCTGCGGGAGAACTGGGGCGACGACGCGTTCGCTGGAGTCGGGGAGATCTTCCTGGCCAAGCAGCGCGCCTCCGGACTCATGGTCGTCGTGGACACCACCGACGCCACCGGGATCGCCCGCATCCAGGCCAAGCCCGGTTCGTACTGGGTCCACGCCCGGTACGACCTCCCCTTCACGGAGCTCTACTGGAACGTTCCCGTGACCATCCAGAGGGGCGAGCCCTTCGAGCTCCGGCTGAACGCCTCGAACGCCGAGGAGCGTACCAAGCTCTGATCCCGGTCGGGAGATATTCGTCGGCCGTCCACCGCCGACACCAGCCGCCCCGGCGCCCACGCGTGCCGGGGCGGCTTCCTTTTCGCCCCCGGGAACGTATTGTGTAGGTTGAACCTACCTCCGGATCGAGCCATGACGCCCCAGACTGCTCCCACCCCCCGCTTCTCCGTGGCCGACGACGGTGTCGGATGGGTCACGTTCGACGATCCCGGCCGGCCCGTGAACGTCCTCACGGAAGAGGTCATGTCGCGCGTCGACGCGATCCTGGACGAGGTGACCACCCTTGCCCGGTCGGCACGACTCAAGGTGCTGGTGTTCGAGAGCGGGAAAGCGGACAGCTTCATCGCGGGAGCCGACGTCGAGGCCATCGCGGCCATCGAAGACCCTACGGAGGCCGAAGCGAAGATCCGGTTGGGGCAAAGCATCTTCCAGAGGGTGGCGGACCTCCCCGTCCCGACGGTCGCGGCGATCCACGGGGTCTGCGTCGGCGGCGGAGTGGAATTGTCGCTCGCCTGCACGCATCGCGTCCTCTCGGACTCGGACCGGACCCGGGTCGGCCTCCCCGAGGTGATGTTGGGGATCCTTCCCGCGTGGGGCGGCACCACGCGGCTGCCTCGTCTGGTGGGACTCTCGGCGGCTCTGGATCTCCTCCTGACGGGGAAGCAGATCCCGTCCCGGAAGGCGCTACGGATGGGATTCGCGGACCGGGTGGTTCCCGCCGAGCTCTTCCGCGACCAGGTGCGGATCTTCGCGGTGGACCTTCCGTCGCCCGCGCGGCGGGCCAAGCCCGGGATGATCACCCGCCTCCTGGACTCGACCCCGCCGGGGCGCCGTCTGGTCCTGACGCTGGCCCGCCGCAAGGTGGTCGCCACCACCGGGGGTCACTACCCCGCCCCCCTCCGCATCCTGGACGTCCTCCGGCGGACGGTGGGGAAGTCGGTAGGAGCCGGGCTCGAGGCCGAGGCGCGGACCGCGGCCGAGCTGGTGGTGTCTCCGGTGAGCAAGAACCTCATCCACGTCTTCCACATGCGGGAGGCCACGCGGAAGGGTTCCGGGGTGTCCGACCCGTCGGTGCGGCCGCGGCCGGTGGACGAAATGGGTGTGCTCGGTGCGGGCGTCATGGGAGGAGGGATCGCCCAGATCGCCGCCTACAAGGGGATCCGGGTCCGGATGAAGGACATCCGCCACGACGCCATCACCGGAGGGCTCCAGCACGCGCGAGCGCTCTTCGACAAGGCCGTGCGGAGGAAGAAGCTCCGCCCGTTGGAGGCCGACCAGGCCATGGAGCGGATCTCCGGTTCACTGGACTACAGCGGGTTCCGCACCGCCGACCTGGTGGTGGAAGCCGTGGTGGAGCGCATGGAGGTCAAGAAGGCCGTCCTGCGCGAGGTCGAGGATCTCACCCGCCCGGGGAGCGTGCTCTCCACCAACACCTCGTCCCTCTCCGTGGACGGAATGGCGGAGGCTCTGCGGCGCCCCGAGGATTTCTGCGGCATCCACTTCTTCAATCCCGTGGACCGCATGCCCCTGGTGGAGATCGTGCGGGGGACCCGCTCCAGCGACGCGACGGTGGCGACCGCCTACGCCTTCGCGCTGAAGCTGGGGAAGGTTCCCGTGGTGGTGGGGGACGGCCCGGGATTCCTGGTCAACCGCATCCTGGGACCCTACCTGAACGAGTCGGGACACCTCCTGGCCGACGGCGGCTCCATCGAGGAGGTGGACGGGGCGGCCAAGGCCTTCGGGATGCCCATGGGGCCGCTCCGTCTCATCGACGAGGTGGGGATCGACGTGTCAAAGCATGCCGGCGCGGTGCTGCACGCCGCGTTGGGCGACCGACTGGCTCCCTCCCCGGTGCTCATCGCCCTGGGTGACTCCGGTCGTCTGGGTCGCAAGGGGGGATCCGGCTTCTACCGCTACGAGAAGGGAAGGGAGAAGGGTGTGGACCCCTCCGTGTACGCCGCGTTGGGCGCGACGGTCCCGTCCGCACGACGGACCCTGGGGCACAGGGAAATCCGGCGGCGCCTCGTCACGATGATGATCAACGAAGCCGCGCGTGCCCTCGAGGAGGGCGTGGTCTCCAGTGCCGCCGCGGTGGATCTGGCCATGATCATGGGGACGGGCTTCCCACCCTTCCGGGGGGGACTCCTCCGATTCGCGGACACCTTCCACCTGAGGGCCGTCCTGGACCGCACTCTGGAACTGGAGGCCAGCCACGGACCCCGCTTCGCTCCTCCCGCCCTCCTGGTGGACCTGGCGGACAGGGACAAGGGGTTCTACGAGGCGTTTCCGGAGTGACCGGCCGTGTGCGCTGACGTCCGGTCCACACCCGCTCGCGGTGTGGTGGGTGTGATCCCCTGCAGCGGAGTGTCATCGCGCATGGGATCGTCCAAGGCCCTCCTGGAGGCGGAGGGCGTGCCTTTTTTGACGCGGGTGATCGGGGCCTTGAGGGCCGGCGGATGTGATCCCGTCGTGGTGGTGGTTTCCGACATGGAGGGAGACGAAGCCGCGCTCGCTCGCGAGGCCGGCGGTACCCTCCTCCACAACGCGGAGCCCGGCGACGGACCCATCACGTCCCTGAGACTCGCCATCACGGAGGTGGGCGACGAGGCCGCGGGCATCGCCTTCTGTCCCGTGGACCACCCCGGGATCCGCCCCGATACCGTGGAAAGGCTCCTGGAGGCATTCGCGGCGGGCGGCGCGCCCCTCGTCCTCCCCACCTACAGGGGCCGACGCGGGCACCCGGGCGTGTTCGCCCGCGAGCTCTTCCCCGACCTCCTGTCTCCCGATCTTCCCGAAGGCGCGCGCACCGTCGTCCTCCGCAATCTGGAACGGGCGCGACTGGTGGAGGTGGACGACGACGGGGTGATCACCGACGTCGATACGCCCGACGACTACCTCCGATTCGGGAAGGTCCACGTCGACGCGACGGAAGCCGCGCGCATGATCGAGGCCGCCACCTCCGCCGGGGGCAGGGCCGCGTCTCTCCTCGTGGTGGGCGCCTCCGCGGATCTCCCCGGTGTCGCCCCGGTGGGATCCCGACTGGTGGCCGTCCACGCGGTGGATGAAGCCGAACCCAGGGTCTACGGCGCCCTCGCCGACCCCGCCCTGGACAGCACGGCGCGGCAGGTCCTGTCGGAGGCGCTGCGGGCGGGAGAAGGTGGGGGTCTTCGCCCTCTCCCGGCCGGGGAGGGTTCGGTGGAGGTCTACCTGGAGATCCGGGATCCCGTCCAGGAGCTCGTGGTGGTGGGCGCCGGCCACATCGCGCTCCCCCTGGTACGCATCGGGGCCATGCTCGGCCTTCGCGTCATCGTGCTGGACGACCGGCCCGAGTTCGCCCGGGCGGAGCGCTTTCCCGACGCCACCCGTGTGATGCGCGCCGACTTCGACGATCCGTTCGCCGATGTCCCCATCCATCCGGGTTCCCACGTGATCCTGGTGACCAGGGGCCACAAGTACGACTACCAGTGCCTGGTCCACCTCCTCCGCGGAAGTGCCCGGCCCGGCTACGTGGGGATGATCGGGAGTCGCCGGCGGGTCCGGGCCACCTTCGTCCAACTCCTCGATGAGGGGATCTCCCGCGACCGACTGGCCTGGATCCACGCTCCCGTGGGCCTCGACCTGCACGCGGAGACCCCGGAGGAGATCGCCGTGGCCGTCGCCGCCGAACTGGTGAAGATCCGCCGGGGAGGGTCCGGCGCGTCACTGCGCGACGTGGAGCGGGTGGCCGAGCGCTTCTTCGAGGATCCCGTGAGCGCGACGGAGGTGACGCCGTGACGCCCCAGGACCACCAGGCCATCCACGAGGCGTTGGAGCGGGCTCGCCGCGAGGGGCGCCCGTGCGTTCTCGCCACGGTCATATCCACCAGGGGATCCACGCCACGGAAGGCCGGAGCCCGGATGGTGGTGGATCCGGAGCTCGGCCTCACGGGCACGGTGGGCGGTGGGTGCGGGGAGGGCGAGGTGGTCGAGGCCGCCTATCGGGTCCTGGAAACCGGCCGCCCCGAACGCGTCCCGGTGGATCTTACGGAAGATCTCCTCTCCTGGAGTCCCGCCGTGTGTGGAGGAGTGATGGACGTGTTCGTCGAGAAGGTATCCGCCGCTTCCGGCGAACGATGACCATGCCCGGCCGCGTCCGCATCCACTACCACCGCCCCCCGGACCGTCTCCAGATATTCGACCAGGGAGTGGTCCTGCGTCGTGCCGACGTCGTGGTCACGCTGGCCGAGTCCATCGAATTCCACCCGCCCATGAGGGTGAACGGGGAGATCGTGCTGGAGGAAGGCTCGTCCGTGGTCTGGTTCACCTTTCCGGGCGCATGGCACGACATCGGCCTCTTCCACCGTGCCGACGGGACCTTCTCGGGGGTCTACGCCAACATCCTTACGCCGGCGCGTATGGATCCCGACGGAACGTGGCACACCACCGATCTGTTCCTGGACGTCTGGCTGCCTCCGGACGGGGCCGTCCAGCTCCTGGACGAAGACGAATTCCGGGAGGCCGTGACCAGGGGATGGATCGACGCGGAGACGTCCGAGCGAGCCGAAGAGGAAGCGCGGGCGCTCCTGGAGGAAGCCCGAAACGGAACGTGGCCACCCCCCGTGGTCGGGGAGTGGCCACTGAGCCGCTGCCTGGGTCGAACGCCTACTCGTCGATGAGGTAGGCGGCGCACAGGCGGTCCACGTCCACGTAGATGCGCTTCAACACCGCCTCGTCCTCGCGCACGCAGTCGATGATCCGGTCGTATCCCTTCATGGACGCCGACGGAATCTCCACGTCCTCGTGATGGAAGGCACCGCCGTCGGCGAACAGGAGGCGGACCTTGAGATTCGATTTCTTGCTCATGGATGCCCTCGGGCTGGGGACTGCCTCAACCGCCCGACCTCGGGGAGGCTGAAGAGAAAGATCAGAACGACGAGGATGGCCGACACCACACACCACTGGCACCATGCGTGGATCACCGCCGCCTCCAGGTACGTCAGGTACGCCGAGAACGCCAACGCCACCGACGACGCGGCCACCAGCGCTCCACTCACCACCCGCGAAGCCGCGTAGGCCGGCTGGAGGCCGAGCAGAGCCATCCCGAGAAGGAACATGTACCCGGCCAGTCCGATGGCCGCCACCGGGATCGGTCCCACCTTGGCGTAGGAGCTCGCCTGCACGGTGGCGCAATCGCCCACGCCGCAGACGATGGGTCCTGTCCACCCGAGGGCGTGGGCGAAGAGGTAGAAGGCCACGAACGCTCCTGCCAGCGAGAGGAGCGCGATGGCCATTCTGTTGGCGGGCGGACGGAGGTCGGCGGTCATGTCATCGGCCCCGCGAGCGGCTCAGTTCCCACCCTGGGCGAGCATCTCTTCCACCACCGCCTGGATCGAGGGGAAGTCGTAGCGCTGCACCCGCCGCGCCATCCCCTGGCCCTGGCTCACCATGACGGTCGGGGTGCCCGTGAGCCCCAGCTCCATGGCGAGGCGCATGTTGGCCGTCACCACGTCCGCGTACTTGTCACTGCGCAGGCACGTGCCGAACTCGTCCTCGTCCATGCCGACCTCCCCGGCATAGCCCACGAACGTGCCCACCACCTCGGACATCCCCGCCCAGCGCGACTGGTTGGTGAACAGCGCCTCGTGGTACTCCCAGTACTTCCCCTGGTCCAAGGCACACCGCGAAGCCCGCGCAGCGAGGAATGCGTGGGCGTGGATGGAGATGAGGGGGAAGTCGTAGAACACGAACTTCACCAGCCCCTTCTGCACGAAGGCGAAGTCCAACTGGGGCTTCACGCCCAGGGAGAACTCACGGCACCCGGGGCACTGGTAGTCCCCGAACTCGGCGATGGTCAGGGGCGCGTTCTCGTCCCCGAGGGTGATCCCCTGCGCGAGCGAGATCAGAGCGCCCATGTCCTCCTCGACTCCCGCGAGGTCCACGGGCTCGGTGGCGGCACTCCCGCCGCCGCTCAGCCCGTACCCCACCACGATCATCCCCACCACGGCCACGGCGGCCAGGACCCAGTAGAATCGGGTCATGTCCGACCCACCACCCTGCCGGGCTTTCCGCCGCTCTTCGCTCCTGGTAGACACCTGTCGCATCCCCCTCCATTGAGCCGGACGACGCCGGCGTACGATTCCTCACCGGGAAGCTCCCGGGTCACCGAAAATGCTCCGGGCGGGCGATCCGATCAACCCGGCCCGTCCCTCGTCTCAACCCGCGAGGATGGAAACCACCGTCCCCGTGTCGCTCAGGTCCTCCAGAACCTGGTCGGCTCCCGCCTCCCAGAGTGACCGGGCATCGTACCGTCCGGTGGCCACCGCGAGGGTCCGCGTTCCCTCCTTCCGGCCACATTGGACGTCCCGGGGCGTGTCTCCCACCACGAACACGTCGTCGGGGTGGAACGTGACGCCCCACGTCTCCTCCGCCCGCCGCAGCGCGATGGCCGGGAGCTCATCCCGCTCTTCGTGGTCGGATCCGAAGCTCCCCATGGAAAAGTGCCAGTGGAGCCCCGCGGAGCGGAGCTTGAGATGGGCACCGTCCTGGATATTTCCCGTGAGCAGACCCAACGCCACCTCGGGAAGCTTGCCCAGCGCGCCCAGGAGGGCGTCCACACCGGGAAGCACGTCCATGGGGCGGGCCACAAGCCGTTCCTCGAGGTATCCGAGGTAGAGGCCCCACAGGCGGGGCAACCCGGCTTCGATGTCCGGGTCGGGCATCCCCACGCCGTGAAGGAGCTCCCGGGCGATCTGCGGATCCGTCTTCCCGGCGAAGCTGTGCCCGTCGATGGCCCCGGCGGTCCCGAAGGTCTCCAGCATGGCCTGGTGGAAGGCGTCCTTGGCGGGGCCACCCGCCACCAGCGTCCCGTCGATGTCGAAGAGGAGGAGGCGTTTCATGATCTTCCCTGGGTGACTGCTCGAACGATGGCTTCTTCCAGTGCCTCCTGCGCCGCCGCGCCGAGAGCCGTCAGCCAGGCCGGATCCGCGGCGGCGGCGGTATCGGTATGGGTGGACAGCGCCATGACCACGTCTCCGTCGAACGGAGTGTGCACGGGAGTGATGCGCCGGGCCATGGCGTTGGCGGCCATGCGGGCCACCCTCCCGAGGTCGGTGCGGGAAACCGGCGCGTCGGTGGCGACCACGGCCAGCGTGGTGTTCGTTCCCGGAGTGACCCCGGGGAGGCCTCCTCCGGAGGGCCCCGGCTTCCCGGAGGCGAGCAACGTCATCGAGTCCACGACCTCACCCGCGGGATCTCGCGCTCCCGCAATGATCCTCCCCTCGGCGTCGCGCACGTCTCCCAACGCGTTCACCACGGCCAGGGCGCCCACCCGATGGGCCCCCACGGACACGGCCCAACTCCCCACCCCACCGGGGGCGGCGCCGGCGGGACCCGCCAGCTTCCCCACGGTGGCGCCGGACCCGGCGCCGACCCGGCCTTCCCTCACCGGATCGTCGGTGGCGTCGTCACACGCCCCCGAACCCATGGTCGCATCGGGACGCGGGCCACCGGGCGTCAGATCGAAGATCACCGCGGCCGGCACGATGGGCACGGGAGTCACACCGGTGGGGAAACCCCGCCCCCGCTCCGCGAGCCACGACATGACTCCATCCGCGGCGGCGAGGCCGAACGCCGAACCGCCGGTGAGGAGTACCGCGTCCACCGTCTCGACGAGGTGATGAGGTGACAGAGCGTCCATCTCCCGCGTTCCCGTGGCCAGCCCCCGGATCTCCACCGCCCCCCGGAAAGGGCCCAGAACCACCGTGCAGCCGGTGGCGCCGTCCGCCGACCGCGCGTGGCCGACCCGGATACCGGGGACGGAGGTGAGGGAGGTGTTCAAGCCAACCGGGAGAGGAGGGATGGGTCGAGGTTCCCACCGCTGATCACCACGGCCACCCGCCCCCCGCGATGATCCACCGCGCCCGAGAGCAGGGCCGCCGTGGTGGCCGCGCCGCTGAACTCCACGACCAACTTGTGGCGGTGGAGGAGGAGCTTGGTGGCCTCCACGATGGCCTCGTCGTCCACGGTGACCACGTCGTCGAAGAGCTCACGCGCGTGCTCGAAGGTGAGTCGCCCCGCGATCACCGGCGCCAAACCGTCGGCGATGGTGTCGATGCGGCTCAGCATGGTGGGCTCGCCGGCATCCAGGGCCGCCCGCATGGAGGCCGCCCCGGCCGGCTCGACGCCCACCACCCGCGCCGAAGGAATCATCCGCTTGACCGCCGCCGCCACGCCGCTGGCCAGCCCTCCGCCTCCGATGGGCGCCAGCACCAGATCCACGCCCTCCCACTCCCGGGCGATCTCCAGCCCCACGGTGCCCTGCCCCGCGATGATGTGCCTGTGGTCGAAGGGCGGCACCATCTCCAACCCTTCCGCCTCGGCGATGGCCTCCGCGCGGGCCTTCCGCTCCACGGACGTGGTGCCTTCGAGAACGACCTCGGCGCCCAGACGCTTGGCGCCCTCCCGTTTCACGGCAGGCGACGTGGTGGGCATGACCACCACGGACCGAACGCCCTTCAGCTTCGCCGCCAGCGCCACGGCCTGGGCATGGTTCCCGGAGGAGTACGTGATGATCCCGTTGCGCACCCGCTCTTCGGGAATCTGGGAGACGAAGTTGTAGGCTCCCCGGATCTTGAAGGACCCGGCACGCTGGAGGTTCTCGCATTTCAGGCGCACGTCGGCGCCCACGACCTCCGAGAGCGCGTCGGCCGGAAGGAGGGGAGTTCGCACGGCGACCCCCGCCAACCGTTGGGAGGCCGCCTCGATCTCCCGCAGCCCGACCAACCCCTGGCCCTGGAGGTCGGCGGTCACTCCCCGGGCTCCGCCGTGGTATCCTCACCGGCATCACCCGTCTCGATGCCGTCCTCGTCCTCGTCGTCGTCATCGGAGACTACGCGGGCCACGTCCACCACCAGGTCGCCCGAGTCCAGGTTCATGAGTTTCACGCCCTGGGTGGCCCGTCCGATCACGCGGATTTCGTCCACCCGCTGTCGGTTCACCACGCCGTTCCTGGTGATGAGCATCACCTGCTCTTCCTCCTGGACCGACTTGATGGAGACCACCTTCCCGGTCTTGGCCGACGTCTTGATGTTGATGACGCCCTTCCCGCCCCGCCGCTGGAGGCGATACGCGTCGACGTCGGTGCGTTTCCCCATCCCCTTCTCCGTGACCACCAGGAGCTTCGAGTCGGGACGAACCACCACCATCCCCACGACCACGTCACCCTCGGACAGATCGATGCCGCGTACTCCCTCCGTGGCCCGGCCCATGGAGCGGGCGTCCGCTTCGTTGAAGCGGATGGCCATCCCCTCGCGGGTCGCCAGGATCACCTCCTCGTCTTCGGAGATGATCTGCACGTCGATGAGCTCGTCGCTCTCGCGGATGTTCATGGCGTTGAGCCCCACCGTCCGCACGTTCCCGTAGGCGGCCAGGACCGTCTTCTTCACCACCCCGTGACGGGTGGCGAAGATGAGGTGCCGGTCTTCCGAGAACTCGCGCACCGGCACCACGGCCGCGACCTCCTCCCCCTCGCCGAGGTTGAGGAGGTTCACGATGGGCTTCCCGCGCGAGTTGCGCGCGCCCACGGGGATCTGCCACACCTTGAGCCAGTGGCACTGCCCGGAGCGGGTGAAGATCATGAGGTAGTCGTGGGTGCACGCCACGAAGAGGTGCTCCACCCAGTCCTCTTCCTTGGTGTCCATCCCCCTCAGGCCCCGCCCACCACGGCGTTGCGCCTTGTAGGTATCGACGGAGAGACGCTTCACGTATCCCTGGTGGGACACCGTGATGACCATGTCCTCCTCGACGATGAGGTCCTCCACGTTGAAGGCTCCCACCGCCGCGGTGATCTCGGACCGGCGTTCGTCTCCGTACTTGTCGGCCATCTCCTGGAGCTCGCCCTTGAGGATCTCCCGGCGCCTCTCCTCGGAGCCGAGGATGTCCTTGAGTTCCCCGATGGTGGCGCGAATCTCCGCGAGCTCGGTGTCCAGCTTCTCCATCTCGAGCCCGGTGAGGCGGGCCAGGCGCATGTCCAGGATGGCTTTCGCCTGCCGGTCGGAGAGCTCGAAGCGCTCCTGGAGCGCCGTCGACGCCGCGTCGCTGTCCGTGGACCCCCGGATGATGGCGATGACCTCGTCGATGTTGTCGACGGCGATCTTGAGCCCCTCCAGGATGTGCTCCCGCTCTTCCGCCTTGGCCAGATCGAACTCGCTCCGCTTCACGATCACCACCATCCGGTGGGTGATGAAGTGGAGGAGCATCTCGCGAAGCGCCATGACCTTCGGCACTCCGTCCACGAGCGCCAGAAGGATGGTCCCGAACGTGGACTGCATCTGCGTGTGCTTGTACAGCCGGTTCAGAACGATCTCCGGCACGGCGTCACGCTTCAGCTCGATGACGATGCGCATCCCGTCGCGGTCGGACTCGTCGCGCATGTCCCGGATCTCGGTGAGCTTCTTGTCGCGCACGAGCTGGGCGATCTGCTCGATGAGGCGCGACTTGTTCACCATGAAGGGGATCTCGGTGACCACGATGCGCTCGCTGTTCGCGTCGACCTGCTCGATCTCCGCCCGCGCGCGCATGACCACCCGGCCCCGGCCGGTCCGATAGGCGTCCTGGATCCCTTCCCGCCCGCAGATGAAGCCGCCGGTGGGGAAGTCCGGGCCCGTGACGATCCCCTCGAGAGCCTCCTGGGAGAGATCGGGGTCGTCGGCCAGCGCCTGTGTGGCCGACACGATCTCCCGCAGGTTGTGCGGCGGGATGTTGGTGGCCATACCCACCGCGATCCCCGACGAACCGTTCACCAGGAGATTGGGGACCTTCGAAGGCAGAACGGTGGGCTCGGGAATCCGTCCATCGAAGTTGGGGACGAAGCGAACCGTCTCCTTTTCGATGTCGGTGAGAAGCTCGGTGGCGAGATGCGTCAGCCGGGCCTCGGTATAGCGGTACGCCGCCGCCGAGTCTCCGTCCACGGATCCGAAGTTCCCCTGACCGTCGACCAGGGGATAGCGCAAGGAGAAGCTCTGCACCATGCGCACCATGGAGTCGTAGACCGCCGAGTCTCCGTGCGGATGGAACTTGCCCAGGACCTCACCCACCACGGTGGCGCTCTTCTTGTACGCCCGGCCGGGGTTCAACCCCAGCTCACTCATGGCGTACAGAATGCGCCGGTGCACCGGCTTGAGGCCGTCTCGCACGTCGGGGAGGGCTCTCTGCACGATGACGCTCATCGAGTAATCGATGAACGACTCCCGCATCTCCTCCTCGAGGAGGCGGGTGAGTACCCTTGGTCCGTCCGATCCCGAGAGCTCTGGCTCGTCTTCCATTCCTGTGTCCTTCCCGGATCTATTCAGAAGCCCCGCATGTCGGCTTCCCGGTCATCACCGCGGGGCGTCCCGACTCCCTCTCGGAGCGTCGGGCGGCACCTTCGTCGTACGGGCGCACCCCGGGGAACACGAAAGGCGGATCCGGGAGGGCGCACGGGGGGGAGACCAGCGGTGCGGCGGCGTGCTTCGCACGATGGATCCCAACCGGGGGAAAATAACCCTTTTCGGGGGTATTCAGCAACCCGGAAAAGCAAAGTGGCGCAAGGGTTTCCGGGCGATCAGGCCACCGCGGTGAAGTCCCGCATTTCCAGAAATCCCGCCCCCTCCAGAAGACCCCTCACCCTGGCGCGTGGTCCCGGCCCCGCCACCGCCGCGAGATGGAAGGCCCCACGGCGCGCCAGACCGCCTTCGGTATCCACCACCGGGGCACCGTGGATCTCCTGCCCGATCTTCCTCGGATCCACTTCGACGAAGGCGGTGGGCGCCCGCCCGAGGCGCCTCAACGCCCGTGAAAAGCCTTTCCCCACCGGCCCCGCGCCCCACACGACCACGGGCCTGTCCTCCGGAACGACGGTGGCTACGAGGTGGTGGGCCTTGCAGCGACGGAAGGCGTCCTGCGTGTAGCGGCGTCCCGTGCGGGAGAGCCGGTGCGGGCCTTCGCGCCACTTCAGGAGCACTTCCGGAACCTTCCCCAGCCTCCCCCCGGCGGCCCACAGGCGGAGGAGGAGGTCGTAGTCCTCCGGCCACCCCGCGTCGCGGTACCCACCCACCCGGTCCACCGTCTCCGCCCTCATGACCCAGGTCGGGTGGGCCACCGGGCACTCCACGAAGATCTCCCGCTCCATCTCCTCGTGGGTGAGGGAGGCGTTGATCCACTCCTCGTACCGGCGCGCACCCTCCCCCAGAGCTTCCGCGGGGAAGTACTCGACCCCGCACCCGCACAGAGCGACCTCGGCCCGTCCGGCCATGAACTCGCGCTGGAGGGCGAAACGCCGGGGGTGAGCCACGTCGTCGGCGTCCATGCGGGCCAGCAGATCTCCCCGGGCGAGCGCGCGGGCCCGTTCCAGCGCGGATACGATTCCCGAGGGCCCGGTACGGACGACCCGGACCCGCCGGTCCCGCGCGGCCCATTCCCGCAGGAGGTCGTGCGTACCGTCTTCGGACCCGTCGTCCACCGCCAGGACCTCGAAGTCGGGATCGACCTGTCCTTCCATCGAGGCGATGGCGTCGCCCAGGTGAACGGCGCCGTCGCGGACGGGGAGGAGGACGGAGAGGGGTGGATTGGGCACGGACGATCTCCCGGACGTGATGTCTCGGACGTAGGGGCGCCGACGCTACCGGCCGCCGCGTGGTCGACCCCTCAGTATGCGGCATCGTCCCGGCGGGGCCACCCCATGGCGTCCACCGGGCCCACCGGCCGGGGGTGGTGCGTCGGGCGGCGGGTGTTCCACATTGGGGGATGCACACGCCCTGTCCCGCATCGTCATGAAGACCACCGGAGCGCGAGTCCCCGTCACGGAACGCCTCGCACGGATCCTCCTGGGGACGGTCCTTCTGGTCTTGACGCTCACACCGGTGTTTCGCCTCCTCGACAACCCGGAGACCGGGGGACCCGGGCGGGAAGCCCTGGCCATCGCCGAGTCGAACCTCGCCACCACCTGGCTGGGGATGGTCCTGGTGGCGGGGTGCGGCCTCGTGCTGGCCATCCTCGTGCCCCGCATCCACCTCGATACCGCGCTGAATCGCCTGTCGCGCGCCGTGAGCAGCCCGGGTCCGCGCGCCTGGACCGCCTTCGTTTCGGTTCTCGCGACGGGGCTCGCCCTGGCGGGCGCTCTCTTCGTCTTCCGGGGACACCCCACCCTGGCGGACGAAATGACGTCCCTCCTGCACGCGCGCTTCCTCGCCGAAGGCCGGCTGTCGGGAGCGTACCCGGACCCGGCCGCCGCCTGGATGGTCCCCAACGGGATCCTCACCGATGCCGGGTGGGTGTCCCAGTATCCTCCACTGCACCTCCTTCTCCTGGCCCTGGGGGTGCGCGTGGGCGCTCCCTGGCTCGTCGGACCGATCCTCACCGGGATCCTCGCCGGATGCACCGCCCTGGTCGCTCACCGCCTGTTGGGAGACCGGGCTCCCACGGCACGGATGGGAAGCGTTCTGGTGGCGGTGAGTCCGTTCGTCGTGCTCCTCGGCGGCGGGTACCTCAGCCACGTGTCCGCCGCGGCCTTCGCCGCCCTCACGCTCTGGACGGCGCTGGAGGCCCGGGACGGCGCGTGGGGCTGGTCCGTGGCCGCCGGAGTGTCCATGGGGCTCCTGGTCACGAGCAGGCCCTGGACCGGCCTCGTCCTGGGAAGCGCGTTCACCCTGGGGGTCTGGGGGGCGGCGGCGTGGAAGGACCAGGGGGCTCGGCTCGGACACCTCCCGACCCGACTGGCGGGAGCGGTCCTGGGCGGACTTCCCGTCGCCGTGGCATGGGGCGCCTACAACCGGCACTTCTTCGGGCGTCCTCTGCGCCTGGGATATTCCGCCGCCTTCGGGGAATCCCATGCCCTGGGATTCCACGTGGAGCCCTGGGGCAACCTCTACGGTCCGCTCGAGGCTCTCGGGTACACCTCCACCGATCTTCTCGCTCTGGGATTCCACCTGCTGGAGACCCCTCTCTCCATCGTCCCGGCCGTCGCCGCCTATCTCGTCCTGGCTCGCGCCCTTCCGCGGGGTGCGGGAATCCTGGTCGCCTGGGCCACCCTCCCCCTGGCCGCGAACTTCTTCTACTGGCACCACGGCGCACACCTGGGACCCAGGATGCTCTACGAGGCGGCGCCGGCCTGGATCCTCCTGGCCACCCTCGGCATGGCGGAGCTACGCGGAACCCCGACCCCGGATCCCGTCACGGCCGTAGGCGCGCCGCGTCGGCTCCCCGGCCTCTCGTCCATCGTCCTGTGGAGTGTCGTCGCCTCCTTTCCCGCCGCCGCGTACCTCGCTTCGCTTCGGGCGGCGAGCTACAGGTGGGAACCGGACACCCTCCAACGCGTGACGACCCCGGAACCGGAAGGTCCTGGACGTGCGCTGGTGTTCGTCCACGGATCGTGGAAGGAACGGATCGCCGCCCGGTTGCAGGCCGGCGGAATGAGGCTCGACTCCCTGGAAACCGCTCTCCGCCGCAACGATACCTGCACCATCCAGCGTTGGGTGTCCGTCCGACTCGGCCGGGACACACCGGAGGGCGGTCCCCCACCTGCACCCGATTTCCGGCCGCTACCGGGATACCCCGCGCACCTCGCCGCCGTCGAGATCTCTCCCGGCAACCGGATCCAGGTGGACCGTACAGATCCGTGGACCCCGGAGTGCGAACGGGAAGCCCGGGCCGATCGGGGCGGGGTGATCTCGCTGGCGCCTCTGATCTGGCAGGGCGACCTCCCGGGAGCCGAGCACGGCAGACCCGTGTTCGTGCGGGACCTCGGTCCCGCAGAGAACCGTGCCGTGATGGCACGCTACCCGGAACGAATCCCGTACATGTATCTGTCCCTCGACCCCGAGGGTGCCCCCGAGCTCGTCCCCTACGCCCGGGCGGAGACGCTGGTATGGGGAGAGGGGCCGCGGCCTTGAGCCAGAGGTACCCCGAACGTCACACCCCCAGGGCCTCGCGCAGGTAACGGGACGTCGCACTTTCCGGCACTCCCGCCACGGCTTCGGGGCGTCCCATCGCCACGACCTGCCCGCCCTTCACGCCGGCGCCGGGGCCCATGTCGACGATCCAGTCGGCCACCTTCATGACGTCCACGTTGTGCTCGATGACCACCACGGTGTTGCCCGCGTCCACCAGGCGGTCCAGCACGGAGAGGAGCTTGCGCACGTCCTCGCCCGAAAGACCGGTGGTGGGCTCGTCCAGGAGGTAGAGCTTCCTCCCGTGCTTTCCGGCCGCCCCGGAGAGCTCCCGGGCGATCTTCAGCCGCTGTGCCTCCCCGCCGGAGAGCGTGGGCGCGGGCTGGCCCAGACGAAGGTATCCCAACCCCACCTGCTGGAGGTGCCAGAGGATCTTCCCCAGACGACGCTCGCGGATGAAGAAGCGCATGGCCTCGTCCACGGTGAGGTCCAGGACCTCCGATACGTTCTTTCCGCGGTACTTCACGTCGAGGAGCTCTCTCCGGTAGCGACTCCCTCCGCACGCGTCGCAGGGCACGAAGACGTCGGCCATGAACACCATCTCGATCTCCACGTGGCCCGCGCCCTTGCACTCCTCGCAGCGGCCGCCGGCGACGTTGAAGGAGAAGTGCCCCGGTCCATATCCGCGCTCCATGGCGACGGGCTCGTCGGCCAGCACCTTGCGGATATGGTCCCACGCCTTGATGTAGGTGACGGGATTGGAGCGCGGTGTGCGCCCGATGGGCGACTGGTCCACGAGCACCACGCCCTCCAGGTGCGCCACTCCCTCCAGCGATTCCCAACTCCCGACCGCCTCTCCCAGGTGCTCCTTGGCCGTGGTCTCGCCCCCCAGGGCCTCCTCCAGCGCGCGGTAGAGCACGTCGTGAACCAGGGTGGACTTTCCCGACCCCGAAACCCCGGTGACCACGGTCAGCGCTCCCAGGGGGATCTCCAGATCCACCTTGGACAGGTTGTGGAGCGTCGCCCCCCCCAGGGTGAGGAACGATCGGTCCACCCTGCGGCGGGTCTCCGGCACGGGAACGGCGGAGCGCCCGGACAGATAGCGGCCCGTGGCCGTATCCACTCCGTGCAAGGCGTCGGGCGGGCCCGTGAAGACGAGATCCCCGCCCTGCTCCCCCGACGCGGGGCCGAGCTCCACGACGTGGTCCGCCGCGAGAATCGCCTGGGGATCGTGCTCCACCACCACCACCGTGTTCCCGGCCGAGCGGAGCTTCAGGAGGAGGTCGAGGAGGGCGCCGGTGTCCCGCGGGTGCAGCCCCACCGTGGGCTCGTCGAGAACGTACAACGTGTCCACCAGGCGGGATCCCAGCGAGTTGGCCAGGTTGATGCGCTGCGCCTCTCCTCCGGAGAGCGTCCGCATCTGCCGCCCCAGGGAGAGATACCCCAGCCCCACGTCCACCAGGAACGACACGCGGCTGGTGAGCTCGCGCAGGATGGTCTCGGCGATGAGTCCTTCCATCTCGGTGAGCTCCAGCCCTTCCAGCCAGACCGCCAATTCGTCCAGGGGGAGCTCGCTCACCTCGGCGATGTTCCGCGCACCCACCTTCACACGGAGCGCCTCGGACCGGATCCTCGCGCCTCCGCACTCACGGCATACCCGAGGACTCTGGTACTGACGCAGGAACACCCGGATGTACTGCTTGTAGCGTTTCTTTTCCCGGGAGACGAGGAAGGGGATCACGCCCTTGAACCGCTTCGTTCCCTTCGCCGGCTTTCCGGAGGTGCCGTGGAGGACCTCGTCACGGAAATGATCCGGAAGGTCCTCCCAGGCCGAATACCACCCCACGTCCCGTTCCTTCGCGAACTCCCTCAAGCGGTCGCGTTCCTTCCGGTACCGGGGCTTGGTCCACGGATCGACGGCGCCGTCGGCCAGGGAGCGTGCCGGATTGGGAACGATGAGCGCCTCGTCGTACTCGAGCGTGGCCCCGAACCCCGTGCAGAGGGAGCAGGTGCCATAGGGGTTGTTGAAGGAGAAGAGCTGGGGAGACGGATCCAGGAAGCTCACTTCCGGATGCTCGGGGCAGCGGAAGTGTTCCGTGAACAGGAGACGGTCGGGAACGCCGTCTCCGGGCTCGGCCACCAGCACCACGGCCTCGCCCTCCCCTTCCTCGAAGCACGTCCCCACCGAGTCGGCCAGGCGGTCCGCCACCTCGGCGTCCACCTTCACACGGTCGACCACCACCAGGATCTCGCCCGCCTCGGTGACGTCGCGGCCCAGTCCCTCCACCGTCTCCGCGCCGGGGTCCCCCAGGTCGATCATCTCTCCGTCGGCCAGCACGCGCACGAACCCCATGGCGCGGAGGTTGGACACCAGGAGGGTGTGGGTCACCTCTCCGCTGCGCGGGAGGGGAAAGGCCACCTGGATGCGCGTTCCTTCGGGGAGAGCGAGGGTACGGTCCACGACGCCGCTCACGGTGTCGGGGCGCACCTGCCGGTCACACTCGGGACAGTGCGTGCGCCCCACGCGCGCCCAGAGGAGGCGGAGGTAGTCGTACACCTCCGTGGCCGTTCCCACCGTCGAGCGACTGGAGCGGGCGCCGTTCTTCTGCTCGATGGCCACCGCCGGGGAGATCCCCTCGATGGAGTCCACGTCGGGCTTCTCCATCCGGTCCAGGAACTGCTTCGCGTACGTGGAGAGGGACTCCACATAGCGGCGCTGTCCCTCGGCGAAGAGGGTGTCCAGCGCCAGCGAGCTCTTCCCCGACCCCGACGGCCCCGTCACCACAGTGAGGGTGCGGCGGGGGATGTCCACGTCCAGGTTCTTCAGGTTGTGCTGCCGCGCGCCACGGATGCGGATGGGTTCGTCCATGATGCCGAAGATGATAAGGGGGGAGGGCCCCAGCAGGAACGGAGGCGCTCGCGGAGCCTTGACGGAGCGCCCCCCAGTCATGAGCTTCCCTGGACCATGGACACCTACACGACCCACCGGCATCATCATCACCATCACGCGGCCCCGACGGGCGGCGCGACGGAGGTTTGTGCCTAGGGCGTGAGTCCAGACCGAGCTTTCCGACGCGGCCCGTCACTCGACGGGCCGCGTTTTTTTGTCTCCCTACGATCACCATCAGGATGAGCAACCAAAGCCGACGTATCCGGATCGCCCTCCCCAACAAGGGGCGACTCTCCGACACCGCCCTTGCCCTCTTCGAGAAGGCCGGACTGCGGGTGGCGCCCCGCGCGGAACGGGCCCTGGTGGCCGACCTCGGGTCGGATTTCCAGGCCATCTTCGTGCGTGCCGCCGACATCCCCGAGTTCCTCGTGGACGGTGCGGCGGAGTTGGGGGTCACAGGCGCCGACCTGGTGGCAGAAACCGGAGCCGACGTGGAGGAGATCCTCGACCTCGGCTTCGGGCGATGCCGGATGGTGGTGGCCACCCACGACGACCTCGCATTGAGCTCGTCGGGAGACCTCCCCGCCGGGACCCGGGTGGCGACGTCCTTCCCGAACATCGCCCGCCGCTTCTTCCAGGAGCGCGGCGTGACCATCGACATCGCCTCCGTGACGGGATCCACCGAGATCGCCCCCCACCTCGGAGTGGCGGACGTCATCGTGGACATCACCTCCACGGGCTCCACCCTCAAGGTCCATGGACTCCGGGAGATCGACACCATCATGATCTCCACGGCGCGGCTGTACGGGGGGCGCTCCTCCCTCTCCGACCCCGTGGTGCGCGAGGCCGCCGACGAACTGAGCGTCGCGCTCGCCTCCGTGCTCCGCGCCCAGGAGAAGCGATACCTCATGGCCAACGTCCCCCGGGATCGCCTGGACGAAGTGAGGGCCATCATCCCCGGCATCTCCGGCCCCACCATCGTGGAGGTCCTGGACGGCGGCGGATGGGTGGCAGCCCACGCGGTGGTGGACGCGGACTCGGTCTACCAGACCATCGCCCGCCTCAAGGGCGTGGGCGCCGAAGGGATCCTGGTCACCGCCATCGAGAGGCTGATGCCGTGAGCGACCCGACCTCGATCCCGACCCTCTTCGCCCGCGGTCGCCTCACCGCCCTGGACGAGGCTTCCTCGCGCCGGCTCATGGAGCGCGAGCCCGCGGACGCGGGGGCGCTGGCCCCGGACGTCTCCGCCATCCTCGACGACGTGCGCGAGCGGGGAGACCAGGCCCTCCTGGAGATGGCCCAGCGCTTCGACGGCGTCGAACTGGAGTCCGTGGAGGTGCCCAGGGAGCGCTGGGATGCCGCACTGGCCGCGCTCGATCCCGGGGTGCGCGCGGCGCTGGAGCGCGCCGCCCGCAACATCCGCCGCTTCCACGAAGCCCAGATCCCCGCGGAGATCTCCGTGGAGACGGAGCCCGGCGTGCGGATCACGCGCCGGTGGGCCCCCCTGGGCACCGTGGGGGTGTACGCCCCGGGCGGGCGGGCGGCCTACCCCAGCAGCGTCCTCATGGGCGTGGTGCCCGCCCGGGCGGCGGGGGTCCGCGAGGTGGTGGTCTGCTCCCCGCCGGGACCCTCGGGAGAGCCGCCCGCGGAGGTCCTGGCGGCCTGCGCTCTGGGCGGGGCGACCCGCCTGTTCGCGGTGGGCGGCGCCGGTGCCGTGGCGGCCATGGCCTTCGGGACGGAGACGATCCCCGCGGTGGACGCCGTGGTGGGTCCGGGCAACCGCTGGGTCACCGAAGCCAAGCGTCAGGTGGCCGGGAGGGTCCTCATCGACTCCCCCGCCGGACCCTCCGAGGTCCTGGTGGTGGCCGACGGTAGCGCCGACGCCGCCCTGGCCGCCCACGAACTCCTGGCGCAGGCCGAGCACGACCCGGACGCGGCCTGCGTGCTGGTCACGCCCTCGGCGGAGGTGGCCCGGAACGCCGAGGTGGCGCTGGCCCGCCTCCTGGCCGAGGCCCCGCGCCGCGAGGTGGCGGAAGCCGCTCTGGCGTCCAACGGCGCCATCCTGGTCACCGACACCCTGGACGACGCACTGCGCTTCGCCGAGGCGTACGCCCCGGAGCACCTCTCCATCATGACGGAAGAAGCCGCGGAGGACGCCCGGCGTGTCCCCACGGCGGGGACCACCTTCGTGGGGCCCTGGGCCTCCGTGGCCTTCGGGGACTACCTCACCGGAGCCAACCACGTCCTCCCCACCGCCGGACGAGCGCGGAGCTTCTCCGGGCTCTCCTCCCAACACTTCATGCGGTCCTATACCGTACAGGAGATCACCCGGGAGGCCGCGGTGGCCATGGCGGACGACGTTGCCCGCCTGGCCGACTCGGAAGGCCTTCCCGCCCATGCCGGCGCGGCGCTGGCCCGGAGGTCGTCGTGAGCCCATTTCCCCGATCCGATTACGCGGCCCTCACCCGCTATACGCCCGACCGGCGTCCGGTGGAGGTGGACCTGAGCGACAACACGAACCTCTGGGGAACGCACCCCGGCGCGCTGGCCCGCATCCGCGCCGCCGACGTCGATTCCCTGGCCCGCTACCCCGAGCTGTACGCGGACGTGGTGAAGGAGGCCGTGGCCCGGCGTTTCGGCGTCTCCCCGGAGTCCGTGGCCACCGGGTGCGGCTCCGACGACATCCTGGATTCGGCGTGGCGGGCCGCCGCGGGACCGGGCGCCGTGGTGTCGTACGCCGATCCGACCTTCTCCATGATCGAGCCGCTCTGCGCCATGAACGGGATGGTGGGGCGGCCGGTCTCGTGGCCTGATGCCCTGGCCGACGCGGGCCGTCTCCTGGAAGGTGACCCGTCGCTGGTGTACGTCTGCCGGCCCAACAACCCCACGGGAGAGCAGGCGCCGGTGGAGTGGGTGGAGGACCTCCTGGCCCGCGTGGGCCATGACGGCCCCATGGTCGTCGTGGACGAGGCGTACGCCGACTTCGCGGGGGAGTCGCTGATCGCGCGGGCGCCCGAGCACCCCCGCCTCCTGGTGGCCCGCACCACGTCCAAGGCGTACGGGCTGGCCGGATTGCGCGTGGGGTTCGCCGTGGCGTCTCCGGAGGTGACGCTGGAGGTGGAGAAGTCGCGGGGGCCGTACAAGGTCTCCCGCCTCGCCGCCGAAGCGTCCGCCGCCGCCATCGAGGACGAGGAGGGGTGGCTCGCCCGGACCGTGGCCGAGTGCGTGGCCAACCGGGCGCGCCTCGGCGACGAGCTGACGAACCGCGGGTTCGCTCCCCTGGAGTCCCGAGCCAACTTCCTCCTCTTCCGGTCCCTCACCGGGTCGGCCGGGGAGGACGCCCTGGCGCTGCGCGAGCGAGGGGTGGCGGTCCGCCCCTTCGGGGGGATCCCGGGGTTGGGCGACGGGCTCCGCGTGACCGTGGGTCCCTGGCCCCTCATGGAGCGCTTCCTGGCGGCGCTGGATGGTCTGACGGGCGAAGCCGGGCGCGCCGGCGACGGAGGCCCGGCATGAAGCTGGCCCTCTTCGACTACGGGGCCGGGAACCTCCACTCGCTGGCCAAGGGGCTCGAGGGAGCCGGCGCCCGCGTGGAGATCACCGCCGACTGGACCGAGGCGCTGGCTTCGGACGCGCTGGTCCTTCCCGGGGTGGGGGCCTTCGGACAGGCCGCCGCCGCTCTCCCGCAAGACCGCGACCGGGTGCGTGAAGCTCTGGAGAAGGGCCTCCCCTGCCTGGGGATCTGTCTGGGGATGCAACTCCTCTTCGAATCCAGCGAGGAGTCCGTGGGGACCGGGATCGGGCTCATCCCCGGGACCGTGCGCAGGCTGGAGACCTCCGTGGTCCCCCAGATGGGGTGGAACGACGTGGAGACGTCCGCCGATCCCCTCTTCGCCGGAGTGGACGGGCTGGTGGCCTATTACGCCAATTCGTACGTGTGCGACCCCGCGGACGCCGCCGACGCCATCGCCTGGACGGAGTACGACGGGGTACGCTTCGCCGCGGCGGTGCGCCGCGGGCGCGCCTGGGGCGTCCAGTTCCACCCGGAGAAGAGCTCCGCGGCGGGACGACGCATCCTGGCCAACTTCGTGTCCGCCGTGGAGGAGGCCCGATGATCGCCACCCCGGCCGTGGACCTGAAGGGCGGACGCTGCGTGCAGCTGGTGGGCGGCCGTCCCGAGGACGAGCGCGTCTCCCTCCCCGATCCGGTGGCGGTGGCCCGGCGATGGTGGGAGATGGGGTTCACCAACCTGCACCTGGTGGATCTGGACGCCGCCCTGGGAACGGGCGATCACCTCGAGCTCCTCACCGAGCTCGCCGCGGCCACGCCCGCCACCACCCAGGTGGGTGGAGGGATCCGCGACGACGCGCGGGTGGAGGCCCTGCTCGCGGCCGGCGCCGACCGGGTGGTGGTGGGCACCCGGGCCCTCCAGGATCCCGCGTGGCTGGAGACGGTCGCTCGGATCCACCCCGGGCGCGTCATGGTGGCCGCCGACACCCGCGACGGGATGGTCCTCAGCAAGGGGTGGACGGAGGACACCGGGACGCCCCTGGCTGACCTCCTGTCCCGCCTGGACCCGCTCCCCCTGGCGGGGATCCTCTCGACCGACGTGGGGCGCGAGGGGCGCCTGCGGGGGATCGACCGCGAGGGCGTGGCCCGCGCCGTGGCCGCCAC
>Ga0224501_10000260_pt1 | contig 46552 bp, 49 predicted proteins | sample SF_Oct11_sed_USG_4_FD_169105 | JGI IMG/M metagenome (GOLD analysis project Ga0224501, IMG submission 169105) | Sediment microbial communities from San Francisco Bay, California, United States - SF_Oct11_sed_USGS_8_1 | ecosystem: Environmental > Aquatic > Marine > Sediment | place: USA... | reverse complement strand
GAACAGGGCCGTGCCACACTTGCCGACTACATCAACGAAAAAAATGTTTACGCCGCGGGGCGTCTCGATCGCGACAGCGAAGGCCTGCTGATTCTCACCGATGACGCCATCAGACAATTACAACAGGGCGTCAAACTCAAGGATGGCATTACCCGCCCCGCCAGGACCAGGATCATCAACCAACCTGAATGGTTATGGCCACGCCAGTCACCGATTAGAGAACGCAACAATATTCCAACTTCATGGATTGAGCTAAAAATATCCGAAGGCAAGAACCGACAGGTTAGACGCATGACTGCAGCTGTTGGCTTTCCGACTTTGCGCCTGATACATCAAAAAATTGGATAATTTGATTTAATGGATTTACAGTCAGAAACTGCAAATTTATCAGAACCACCTGACAACCATACTGAAGACAACAGTAAAGGCACTCTCTAATAAGTCTGACAATTCCTCTCGTTTGACAACAATGCACCGTCTTTTTTACCAACTCATGGATACTCATTGATGAATATAAGATATGACCTGGCAAACGTGTTATTAACCATAGTTATGGCAATTTAGTGAGATACTATAAGGGTTCGTTAGTCTTCAAATACTTTAGCGGAGATGAAGATATTAAATACTGTTTACTGGTCACTCGATAATTACACGGAAAAAAACAGTTTCCCTTTCCTCGCGACTTTTCAAATCTAGACAAAATTGCTAATCGCAAAAGTCAGGATCAGGCTCTTCGCCATAATCGATGGTGAGCTCTTCTCCCTGCTCAATGTTTCTAACTGCGTATAGATCAAAACCTTCGAATTCGGCATGTGGCACTGGTGAATGATTAAGATAGCGAAGTATATTCTGGCCATCACGGCCTACCCATTCACCGTTATCCTGTTCGGCCCACAACACATGGCTACCATTTTCCAGAACTTCGTCGCCCTCTTCATAACCTTCCGGGCCGTTGTAGGTGCCCATGTACTCGCCTTTTCTTATTGGCACCCGGGCATACAGGCCCTTGCCATGTATACCCGAGTCATCGACGTAATAAAGAGTCTCTAGCTCACTATCTTCCAGCATATTTCTTTTCAGTCTTTTCTAGTGGCCGCATCCACCTGGACTATGCACGTGCCCATGTTCCAGTTCTTCTGCGGTTGCATCTCTGACGTCAATAACCTTCACATCAAAATTTAGTTCTACACCTGCCAGTGGATGGTTACCATCGATAACAACAATACCTTCTTTCACTTCCGCAACGGTAACTACCAGCATTTCCCCATTGGGGCCCTGTGCGTGAAACTGCATACCCACCTGAATATCGGCGCCTTCTTCAAACATTTCTTTTGGTACTTCCTGTACATGTTCTTCAGAGCGGACACCATAAGCGTCTTCTGGAGTAACTTTTACTGAAAGCTCATCACCTGCTTTTTTACCTGTGAGCGCGGTCTCAAGACCGGGGATAATATTGAATGCGCCATGCAAATACACAAAGCTGCCGTCATCTGATTGATCGATAATATTGCCTTCGTTGTCCTTGAGTGTGTAATGAAGGGTTGCAACTTTCTCGTTTTCGATTTGCATGATATTTACCAGAATTTTATTTTAGGGTCGTCTACTATATCAGAATTGACTTATAATCGACAGCTGAGCCTTCATGTACAGGGCTGACAGCAAAAAAACGGGGTCTTGCGACCCCAAATTACGACCAGGAATGGGATTAATAATGTCAGACACCTATCCCACATGGATTACCCTACAATAGCACGCGCATTAGTGCTTGATATAGATCAAACCAAATCTATACAATATCGCCACTAATTCTAACTATTACTAATATATTTAAGGCGCCCTCATGATCGAACGCACCGCTGAATCACTTCTTTATGCCAGCCGCTGGTTGCTCGCACCTATTTACCTCGGGCTCAGTTTGGGCCTGATCATTCTGGGCATTAAATTCTTCCAGGAGATTTTTCATGTCCTGCCGATGCTAATCAGCATGAAGGAGACTGAAGTTGTACTATTAATTCTCAGCTTGGTGGATATTGCTCTGGTCGGTGGCCTGCTGGTAATGGTGATGCTGAGTGGTTATGAGAACTTTGTTTCCTCTATCGATATTGAAGAGGGAAAAGAAAAATTATCCTGGTTAGGCAAGCTGGATTCAGGCTCACTGAAACAGAAGGTAGCAGCCTCGATTGTGGCAATTTCTTCGATTCACCTGCTCAAGGCATTTATGAATGCCAGTCAGATCGATAATGACAAGCTAATGTGGTATGTGATTATTCACATGACTTTTGTGCTATCGGCGCTGGGCATGGCCTTTGTTGACCGGATGAACCAGCACTAAGATGCGCGGCATTGTTCCACCCGATCCAGAGACCAATGTTTCCAATATGGAATTTGCCGTGGTCTATGTGCCACGCCGCAGCCGCAACCGGTTTGCCGCTGGCTGTGTCGAGATTATGAAATCCGCAGGCGCAGCACTTGAAGCCGCTGACCCTGACAACAAACGTTATGCGGCACGTGTTAGTGGACCTTCGAAATCCTCTGAAGGGCAATATATTTATTATCTACTGGAGTGGCTACAGGATTAGTATCACTAAACTTCCAGGCCTGCACCACGTAGCTCATCCAGGCTTTCTTTTGCGACTTCACGCACCTCTTCGCTGACATCATTCAGCAGGCCCTTAATTGATGTTATAGCCTGATTATTTACAGTGAGCGATAAATAGTGACAGGCATCAGCACGCACTCTTTCATCTTTATGACGTGTATATTCAACCAGTTGCGGGATATAAGGCTCGAACCAGCCACTTGCTGCAAACTCTTCAAGCACTACGCCAATACCAAGTCGTATATTAATTTTGGCATCGGCATCCTCCATCAGGGACAACACGTATGGCATAAACTCGTGTTGTGATTCCAGCAGTGACAACACCTTGTTGACTCGCCCTTCAGTCAACTCGTCTGAAATATAGGCCAGCGCGCCTTCATCACTTGAAGCCTGCTGTGCCCTTTGCTGCAATTCTTTCTGGCTATGCAGACCCTCCATTTCGAACCACCCAATCCTGATCCAGGGCACACTTCTGACACCCAGTTCATCGGCAACTTCTGGCTGTTTCTCCAGGTTAATTATTTTCAGCGAGGCCAGCTCGCCCTGTTTAACCATTTCACACAGTGACTTCGTCACGCTGGCACAGTGCGGACACTTGACACTAATCAACAACATGGCTTCTGGCGTGTGTATTTTATTCATTTCGGGCGCAAAACTTTTGTATAAATGGCTTGATTACAGGACAATATAATCATGCAATTTAGCATTTATTACAGTGGGCATCTATTATCCTTATTATGAAATCAATCTTTTTCATTCTGCTATTCACCAGCTCGCTCGCTTTTGCCCAGAGCGACACCATCAATGATGAAGGCGACTTTAACGATTTGCCACTACCTGAAGCGCTTGTGCATCCTTCATGGTTTAAAAAATCATCAGGTGATTTAAGCGACGACCTCCATGATGCCCTGAACAATGGCAAAGATGGCCTGATTATTTATTTTGGCCAGAACCACTGCGCCTACTGCGAACAGTTCATTAAAAATAATATACAGGCCAGTGACATCGAAAAATTTCTCAGAAGGCATTATGACATAATTCATGTCGACATCTGGAGCGCACAGGATATCACTGATATAGACGGTGAAATTTACACAGAACGTGAGTTTTCTATTCATTTCAATACCAACTTCACGCCATCGCTGATTTTCTATAACCGCAAAGGCAAGCCCGTATTCAGACTCAGGGGCTATTACCCTCCTTATAAATTTCGCGCAGCGCTGAAATATGTCACCGAAGAATTTTATAAAAAGGAGAGCTTCCGGGATTATCTTGCCCGCGCCGAGCCCGGTATGTTCTTTTACGAGGAAGGGCTCAATGAGCGTGAGTTCTTTCTATCTCCTCCTTACGACCTTCCTGCCATCTTAAAAAACACCAAACGTGCTTTGATGGTTTCTTTTGAGCAGTCTACTTGCCATGCCTGCGATTTATTACACAGCTCACCAATGAATGAACCTAAGGTACTAAATGAACTCAACAACCTTAATAACGTTCAACTCAATATGTGGTCTGATACGCCAGTAACAACGCCGGATGGAACAGTGACTACGGCAAAGAAATGGGCAGATCAACTAGGTGTTTTTTATGCGCCAACACTGATCTTTTTTGACCCTGATGGTAAGGAAATTATCCGGATTGATTCAGTTGTAAAATTCTACCGGCTGCTTGGTGTACTTAAATATATTAATCAGCAGGGCTACCTTGAAGACAAAAATCTTCAGTCATGGCTGCTAAAGCAACGTGCTATTAAATAAGGATTGCAGCCTTGCCTTTCACTTCACTCCAACAAAAAATTCAGCACCTCTTATGGGAAACTGAATTAGGCCAGCTGCCAAAATGGCAGTCATTTAATATCAGGTTACTACGTATTTTTCAGGCCGTCATCAAGGATCTCTCCGAAGGCTTGCTTACACTCCGTGCCATGAGCCTGGTTTACACCACGCTACTTTCTATTATTCCAGTACTTGCTGTCTGCTTTTTTATATTAAAGGGCTTTGGCATGCACAACCAGATGGAACCAGTACTGCTACAGGCGCTAGCCCCTCTGGGTGATCAAGGTGAGACCATAACCAAACAGATTATTGCATTTGTCGACCAGATTGATGTAGGCCTGCTTGGCGCCATGGGCATTGTCTTTCTGTTTTATACAGTCATTTCACTTATCCATAAAATTGAACGCGCCTTCAATCATACATGGCATATTACAGAATATCGCAGCATTACCCAGCGCATTAGTGATTATCTGAGTGTTATTATGATTGGCCCGATTCTTATTTTCACGGCGCTGGCATTTACTGCGGCCATAACCAGTTCATCTATTATTAGCAAGCTCTCATCTGTGAAATTGTTTGCTTTTATTTTTGAAACCACAGGCAATCTATTGCCATATCTACTGGTTATTATTGCGTTCACTGCCGTGTATTTATTAGTACCTAACACCAGGGTAAAATTCCGTTCTGCGCTTCTAGGTGCAACCATCGCTGGAGTTTTATGGCAAACCACTGGCTGGTTGTTTGCTTCATTTATTGCCAGTTCAGGCAACTATGCCGCGGTTTACTCCAGCTTTGCCATACTGATTATTTTTATGGTCTGGCTATATTTAAGCTGGCTAATTTTGCTCATTGGCGCTGCTATCACCTACTATCACCAGCACCCTGACAAAATGCTCACCGCACAAAATAATTTGATTTTGAGCGCCCGCATGAAAGAAAAAATCGCCCTGCTTACCATGTACCACATCGGTAAAAATTTTCACGAAAATCTCGAGCCTTGGTCCGCCAGCGATCTTTCCGATGTACTAAATATTCCCAATGAGTGCCTGTCCAGCATTCTGCACACTCTCGAATCCGACAGGATAATCACTCGCCATCAGGATAGAGACATCACCTACTTACCCGCGCTCTCACTGGAAAATATTTCTATCAATCGCATACTCGAAGCAATCAGGACGCAGGATGAGTCCAGTCGCCTGAATCTTGACTCGATTAACTCGGTCAACATTGTGGATAAAACAGCCGACAAGTTAAATAGAATAAATACTGATGCAACTGCCTCTGTAACGCTGCGCGACCTGATTACCAACAACGAAGCGGACACCTGAACTTTCATGTCTATTCTTTTGCACACAAAAGCCACGATGCCCGATGAGGCCGATGCGCTCCCTGGGCGCGAACAAAAAATGCATGTGCCTGACAGGCACTTCGTCAATGCGCATACGTTGCAACCACCCTTTCCTGAAACTATGCAAACAGCCCTATTTGGCCTGGGTTGCTTCTGGGGTGCTGAGAAAATTTTCTGGCAGCTTGATGGTGTTTACTCAACAGCCGTTGGTTATGCTGCCGGCTACACACCTAACCCAACATATCATGAAGTCTGCACCGGCATGACCGGGCACAATGAAGCGGTGTTAGTTGTCTTTGACCCTGAAGTCATTAGTTATCAAACCCTGCTCGAGACATTCTGGCAGTCACATGACCCGACACAGGGCATGCGTCAGGGCAATGATGTCGGCACGCAGTACCGCTCTGGCATTTACACATATTCAGTAGCGCAACAGGCACAGGCCGAGGCCAGCCTGAATCATTTTCAGAAAATGCTGACTGCTGCTGGCCATGGAAAGATTACAACCGAAATCAAAGACGCGCCTGAATTTTATTACGCCGAAGACTACCACCAGCAGTACCTGGCAAAAAACCCCAATGGTTATTGCGGCCTGGGCGGTATCGGCATTCACTACTAAATACATAAATATCTAGCCCGGAAACTGATAATTAGCCAAAAAAAGGCCGGCATAGCCGACCTTTTTTTAATAAGCCGCTGTGCAGTGCAGCGTAGTACTTATTTCTGTGCCGCGCGATCCTGAGCTTCTTTGATAACTGCATCAGAGACGTTCTTGGGACATGGCATATAGTGCAGGAACTCCATCGAGAACTGGCCACGACCTGAAGTCATGGTACGAAGGTCACCAATGTAACCAAACATTTCGCTCAGTGGCACTTCTGCCTTAATACGAACACTGGTCGCACCTGGGTCCTGTGACTTGATCATGCCACGACGACGGTTAAGATCGCCGATAACATCACCCACGTGGTCTTCAGGGGTGATCACATCTACTTTCATGATCGGCTCCATCATCTGTGCACCGGCCTTGGGCATAGACTGACGGTAACCCGCCGCACCTGCCAGTTCGTAGGCAACAGCCGATGAGTCAACTGCGTGGTAGCTACCATCGGTAAGCGTTACCTTGAAGTCGAGGCAGGGGTAGCCGGCCAGGACACCTTTATGCATGCTCTTCTCGAAGCCTTTCTGTACAGCTGGCCAGAATTCACGAGGCACGTTACCACCGGTTACGGTTGACTCAAACTGGAAGCCACTGCCTGGCTCTCCTGGCTCAACCACGTAGTCAATCTTCGCGAACTGACCTGAACCACCGGTCTGTTTCTTGTGCGTATAGCTGTCTTCAACACGCTGTGTGATGGTTTCACGGTAGGCCACCTGCGGCTTACCAACCACCACGTCAATACCGTGGGTACGACGCAGGATGTCGATCTTGATGTCGAGGTGCAGTTCACCCATACCTTTAAGGATGGTTTCACCACTGTCTTCGTCGGTTTCAAGACGGAAAGATGGATCTTCTTTGGTCATCTTGCCCAATGCGATACTCAATTTCTCAGCCGCTGCCTTATCTTTAGGTGCAACTGCTATCGAAATAACGGGGTCAGGGAAAACCATAGGCTCAAGCGTAGCCGGTGACTTAGGATCACATAATGTGTGACCGGTCTGCACGTTCTTCATACCCACAATGGCCACGATATCACCTGCCTGAGCGTTATCCAGCTCATTGCGCTCATCAGCGTGCATTTCCACCATGCGACCAATACGCTCGGTTTTACCGGTAAACGTATTCAACACTGTATCACCCTTATTAATTCTTCCCGAATAAATTCGAACGAAGGTCAGGGCACCAAAACGGTCGTCCATGATTTTAAACGCGAGAGCGCGCAAAGGTTTGTCCGGGTCGATTTCAGCAAATTTACCGGTCTCATTACCCTCCATATCCACTTCAGGCTGCAGGATAACTTCGGTTGGATTTGGCAGGTAATCCACTGCCGCATCCAGAATCATCTGCACACCCTTGTCCTTGAAGGCTGAACCACAGTAGGTGGGGAAGAAGTCAAGTTTAATCGTACCTTTACGGATACAGGCCTTAATCTCATCGACAGAAGGCTCTTCACCTTCAAGGTATTTTTCCATCAGGTCATCGTCCTGTTCCAGCGCGGTTTCGATGAGCTGCTCACGGTATTCTTCAATCTTGTCGGCCATATCCGCAGGTGGCTCTTCAATGCGATAGCTAGTTGGATCTTTTTCGTTATCCCAGATCCAGGCCTGGCGTGTCAGTAGATCTACACAGCCCTTGAATTGCTCTTCAATGCCAATAGGCAGCACCATGACCAGCGGCACCGCATCCAGCACATTTTTAACCTGGTCGACAACACGGTAAAAATCTGCACCCATACGATCCAGTTTATTAACGAAAATAACACGTGCTACCTTGGAGTCATTCGCATAACGCCAGTTGGTTTCAGACTGGGGTTCTACACCACCTGAGCCACAGAAGACACCGATACCACCATCCAGCACTTTCAGCGAACGATATACTTCGATAGTAAAATCAACGTGCCCGGGTGTGTCGATGATGTTAAAACGGTGGTCTTTCCAGAACGCTGTAGTAGCTGCAGACTGAATGGTAATGCCGCGCTCAGCTTCCTGTTCCATGAAGTCCATGGTGGATTCACCATCGTGCACCTCACCGGTCTTATGGATTTTACCGGTCAGCTTGAGAATGCGTTCCGTGGTGGTTGTCTTACCGGCATCCACGTGAGCGAAGATACCTATGTTTCTATATTTGGCTAAATCAGTCATATTCCTACTTACTCTAATACGGTTTTATTCAATGAACCGGAGGCGTTCACGAACCACAATTTAGGATTTCCGGCCCTGCCAGACACCCCTGTTTTAAATACCACGCTGAAGTGACGCGTACTGGTGCAACTTAGCCGCCGGATTATAAACCAGATTTGAGTCAAATGCGTGGCCCGGTGGAGCCGTTTTGCCTCTATTTCACAATAATTTATTAAAAAACCTTAGAAATTTGTCATAACCTTGCCTGCGCCGTACTCCCCGAGCCATAAAAACATCACAATTATTACTGCTAATACAATGTCGATACTTGTGATATTCTGCCCGACAGCTTCCTGAGCAGCAGGCAAAACATGGAAACACACATTTTTTTCCTCCATCTGGTCATCATCCTGATTGCTGCGCGTGTATTTGGTGAAATTGCTGCACGCCTTACTGCGCCCCCTGTCATAGGCGAACTCTTTGCTGGCATAGTACTCGGCCCTAGCCTGTTTGGCTGGGTTGAACCCACCGATATCATAAAACTGCTTGCTGAAATCGGTATTATCCTACTGCTATTCAAGGTAGGCCTTGAAACCGACATCAAACGACTTGCCACAGCAGGCTGTAAGTGTGGCATCGTAGCCATAACCGGTTTCACTGCGCCACTGGTTCTTGGTTTCTCTATCTCGTTCTGGCTATTTTCGATCCCCATGCTCGAGTCATTATTCATAGGCGGTACTCTTACAGCCACCAGTATTGGAATAACAGTTCGTGTACTAGGAGATCTTAATCTTGGCAATTCTCACGAAGGAGATATCGTCCTTGGTGCGGCCGTACTCGATGACATTCTGGGTGTGATGTTACTGGCTCTTTTATATGAATTCTCTATCGGGGGAGGCATTAACTGGCTCAATGCAGGTAAGGTTTTGTTATTCATTGTGGCTTTTTTTATTCTCGCTCCAGTCCTGGCGAAACTGATGTCACTCATTATCAAACGCATCGAAAATTTCAGTGAGACTTCCGGGCTCATTCCCACCATGATTGTTTCACTGGTTCTTTTATTTGCATGGCTGGCCCATATCATAGGCGCCCCTGAATTACTGGGAGGTTTTGCCGCGGGTCTCGCCCTGTCTCGTCGATTTTTCCTGCCATTGGGCGCAACACTTCGTACCGATGCAAAATTTGCACTCAACATCAAGCGACAGATGAGCCCCATCATCAGCCTGTTTACACCTATCTTTTTTGTCCTGGTTGGACTATCAATAAATCTGCGTGAAATTGACTGGTCGTCGGCTTATATCTGGCTATTCTCACTAACACTATTTACCGTTGCTGTATTCGGAAAAATGCTTGGTGTGATTTTTATCAGAGAATCTGGCGCATCCCGTGCACTCGTTGGTATGTCGATGATTCCCAGAGGAGAGGTCGGTCTTGTTTTTGCTGAACTTGGCAAGCTTAGCGGTTTTTTTAATAACGAGACACATGCTGGCCTAATTATCGTCATAATACTCACAACCATTCTGCCGCCTTTTGGCATTAAATGGATACAGAAACACTATCAGTATGCATTCAGAAAATAATTCTGAAAATATTATCTGCAGTAACTACTTACAGACCCTGTTTCTTCCCTGCTTTTTGGCTTTATACAAGACCTTATCTGCGCCCTTGATGACCTCGTGAGGCGTAGACAGTCGATCAGTGCGATTGGCGACACCAATACTGATAGTCACGTTGACATTTTTGTCACTGGATTTTTTACCCTTACTGCGTCGTCGATCATTATTACGTAGCTGGAACTGGCTATCACCAATCGTTCTACGCACCACTTCAAGCGGCGCTATTGATTCCTGGGCCTTTTTGCCAGGAAACACGATCGTGAATTCCTCACCACCATAGCGGAATGCCTTGCCGCCAGAGACCGATTGCCTGATCCGTGAGGCCACCATCTGCAACACCTGGTCGCCAGCGTCATGACCATAGGTATCATTGAATTTTTTAAAGTGGTCGATATCCATCATCGCGATTGAGTAATTACCACCCAGCTTTAATAGCTCCTCCTCCAGTGCACGCCTGCCTGGTAACCCAGTCAACTGGTCAATATAGGCCATACTCCACGATTCCTGAACCACCGCAACCAGCAACATTAGCAACGCTGCACTGACAAATATCGCCATTGCGACATGTTCATTTCTTAGATACAGCATCACCAGTGCAGATATCAGTGCCACAAACAGGGCACTGTTCTGTGCATTGGTCTTTGCAAATAGCCGGCCATTTAGTACCAGTACCGCGATCACCATCATCAACAGCGAGGCCTGTGAAAAGCTCACCTGACGCAACAGCTCAAACTCAACTAGGCGCCACTTGAACAAATCCAGTAACGGCTCGGCGTAGTATTTCGCAGCAATGATAACAATCAGCACAGGTAACAGGATAAGTGTAAATCGGGTACTACCCCAGAGCGTCAACATGCCACGCTCCTTCAACAGCGAAACCGCCACAAAATTGAACGGCAACAACAAACACAGGGAGTGCCAGATAATCTCTGCCTCGGCTCTAGGTAATCCAGGCAGATACCACTGTGTAAGCCCATAGCTTGACACCAGTATCACCGACGTAAAAAAGATCAGGCTACGATTAAACCTCAGGCAAAGACTCATACGTAATGCCCCAACCAGCAGTGGCAGAAATTTCACAAGAAACAGCTGAGAAGACGGCAGACTACCTAGCTTCTGATAAAGAAAAACAGCCAGACCCAGCAAGCTGAGTGGTATCAGTAAAGAAGAAATTATTCGGAACACTTCCTGAACTCATGTCCTTAGACAACTATATAAGTGATGTCATAATAAAACGGATTATCGTAAATATAAATCAGTTAATCGGCCAAAACACGCACCAAATGCCAATAAACCTTGTTAAACATCCAGAAAATCGTATATATTGTGTACATCAAAAATAACCGATTCAAGGCTTAACAGGCATGGCACGTATTCTGGTCGTTGACGACTCACCTACATTATTATCAGGCACCAAAAAAATTCTCGAATCGGCAGGACACGTAGTGATTTCTGCCATTTGTGGCGAAGAGGGTGTGGATAAAGCCGGCAAAGAAAAGCCAGATTTAATCGTCATGGATGTTGTCATGCCCGGCATCAGTGGCTTTCAGGCATGTCGCCAGATTACAACCAATGCCGACACCAAGGACATCCCGGTAATCATGCTCACTACCAAGGATCAGGAAACAGACAAGGTCTGGGCCAAGCGTCAGGGCGCCAAAGACTATGTCATCAAGCCACCTGAAAAACAGGAACTACTGGCAAAAATTGATGCGCTGCTGAAATAAACTCAGCACAACAGATCTAGATTAATTCTACCTGCCTCGCTTATGCGGCTAATGGCCGTAACCATTTTTGTATGTGAAGAGAAATAAAACAGGTGTGTTCTACAATGGCAGTCCGATGAACCAAAGCCATTGATCGGCTCACTGGCGATTTCACTTTTAGACATGAGATTCGCACATTCGCATTCCTTCCTCTCCAGTGAAAACAGGGCATAGGCCTGATAAAATTCCATTTGCGCACGTAAATAATCCAGATGCCAGTGTGGCCGCTGGCTAATCTTTCTATGGTGCCTCAAACGCGCCATCACGCCACCAGGACCCATGGCACTACCGATATAGACGTAATAACCCTTGTGAATCCCGAGCAGCCCTAACTTGCCTATTTGTACCGTGTTCGGCTGCTCGCTTTTGAGTACAACGATGTAAGTTCCACGATAATCCATATAACCCATCAATAACAACGTAGCCACACAATGTTCACTGTGTTAGATTTTGTCCAGTCAGAGAAATTAGCAGGCTAAATATCTACATATTGAATTATATAGTGAATAATTTTTTATGAAAAAAACAACCTCTTTAGCGTTGACATGTGTCTTTAGCTTATTTGCCTCCAACAGTCAGGCAGAGATTTCATTGTATGCAGGCATCGCTACTGGCCTCTCATCCTTCGACTATACCGATGTTGAACAGGGAATTGCCACCAAAGCATTTGCTGGTTATAGACTATATGACAATATTGCTTTTGAGGCTACTTTATACGATTCCGGTAATGCTGATATTAATAGCCTGCCTGGCGTCTCTCTAAGCAGCACAGGCATTAATATCGCAGGTCTTTACCGTATTTCTACCTCTGTAACCAATCTGACAGTTATGGTTGGTGGTGGTTTTTATAATTTTGAAACCACCGTTGTAGACCCTTATTATTTCTTGCCTTTTAACACACCTGCCACTGAGAAAGGGTCTGGCTTGAGCTTGGCTGGAGGTGTTGAACTAGGTGTTACTAAAACCATTATCTTACGTGCAGATATTGATATGTTTTTTGGCGTAAGAGACTTCGCAAATGATGGAGGCATAAACTCATTAAATCTTGGTATTGTTCTGAACTTCTAAGTACTCATCACTCAAACTATTACAGAATAACCATTCAGCAATAGCTTGAAATCTTTCAATTCATCTCAATATATTTATTAATTCTAAATATATTGGATGCCATTATGACTAACCCTGTACACGTTTCCTGCCCAATCTGCGCCACTACCAACCGGGTTCCCCCTGAAAAACTCGATGCGGGTGGTACCTGTGGTAAATGCGGTGCACCGCTTTTTAACCGATGGCCGGTCGAGCTAACCAGCCGCAACTTTGATCGCATGATCAAAAACAATGACATTCCGGTACTGGTCGATTTCTGGGCACCCTGGTGCGGCCCCTGCAAGATGATGGCACCGGCTTTTGAACAGGCTGCCCAGCAGCTGGAGCCTCGTGTTCGACTCGGTAAACTGAACACCGAAAATGAGCAGGCGATTGCCGCACGCTACAATATACTCAGCATTCCAACACTGGCCATCTTCAAAAATGGCAAAGTGATTGCCCAGCAGGCTGGTGCGATGAACCTCAACCAGCTGCTCGCCTGGTCACGTTCCCAGCTCGGCACCTCAGCCTAAACCAACCAGCAGTTGCACTAAAAGACCAATACCGGCATTCTTTATCCTGATAACCACAACCCATCAGGATGCTGAATGCTGGTCCATATCTGGTTTGGCTTTTTTGCCATCTCCTTTGTTACAGCACTGTACCAGTGGCTGGTCAATGGCCAAGCTGAAATCTTTGCCCAGCTGGTGCAGTCAACTTTCGATATGGCCGGACTCGGCGTCGAAATCGCCATCGGCCTGATTGGAGTACTCTGCCTCTGGCTAGGCTTCTTCCGCATTGCCGAACAGGCAGGCCTGATCCAGATTCTATCGCGCAGCCTGGAGCCGCTATTCCTGAAACTGATGCCGGAGATCCCTCGCGGCCACCCCAGCCACGGCAGCATTACCATGAATATTGCCGCCAATATGCTCGGTCTAGATAATGCCGCGACCCCGATGGGATTGAAGGCCATGCAGGACATGCAGACACTGAACCCCAGTAAGGATACCGCCAGCAACGCACAGATACTGTTCTTGGTGCTGAACACCTCCTCGGTCACCCTGCTACCAATTACCATCTTCATGTACCGTGCTCAGCAGGGTTCAGCCGACCCAACAGCAGTATTCATCCCAATCCTGCTTGCCACGTCTGCCTCAACACTGGCTGGCCTGCTGGCAGTTTCCTACATGCAGAAACTCAGACTACTGGATAAAGTCGTGCTTACCTACTTTGCCGGCTTTGCCGTGTTACTCAGCGCACTGGCCAGCTATCTGGTTAACCAGCCCCCAGAACACATCGCCGCCACTTCCAGCCTGCTCGGCAATCTCACCCTGTTCAGCCTGATCATGCTGTTTCTTGGTTATGGCTGGTGGAACAGGGTCAATGTCTACGACGCCTTCATCGACGGCGCTAAAGAAGGCTTCGACGTCGCGGTCAAACTCATCCCCTACCTGGTCGGCATGCTGGTTGCCATCGGTGTACTACGCACCAGCGGTGTACTTGATGGCCTGCTGGTCGGCATTGAGTACATCATAAGCACACTCGGCTTTAATACCGATTTCGTACAGGCCCTACCCACCGCGTTAATGAAGCCACTCAGCGGCAGCGGTGCCCGTGCCATGATGCTGGAGACAATGAGTACCCACGGTGTCGATTCCTTCCCGGCGATGCTGTCAGCCATCGTGCAGGGCAGCACCGAAACCACCTTCTATGTGCTTGCCGTCTATTTTGGTAGTGTCGGCATCCGCCGCGTGCGCCACGCCATCACCTGTGCCCTGATAGCCGATGCCACTGGCATTACTGCAGCCATTCTGGCGGGATACTGGTTTTTCCATTAACATGGGCAGCTCAACTATTTTCGAATCACCAGGGATTAAACAATCATGATGAGGCTCATGCTACTACTGCTTACCGCTAGCCTGCTCGGCGGCTGTTCTGCGATGGACAAATTTCTGGTACGCGCCTCTACTCCCCTGATTGAAGGCGGTATTCACTCACTCAATCAGGAAACCGATCTGCAACTGGCTGAAGACTCGATCCCAACCAATCTCAATGTCCTGCAGGGCATGATCAACATTGATCCGGAAAATGCCTCACTACGTGTTTATGCCGCGCAGGCCTTTTATGGACTGGGTTATGGTTTCAACGAGGATAACCGGCCACGCCGCGCCATCAACTTTTATCAGCGCGGCCTGCAGCATGGCCTGAAAGCCCTCGAAATCAATGGTTATACAAATCTCAGGTACGGCTCTATGGAAGAACTGGAAGCCACTTTACAGAAAGCCGATGAAGATGATGTTGGTGCCCTGTTCTGGACCGCCAGCAACTGGGCCAAGTGGATCGACCAGAATCGTGATACCCCTGAAAGTCTGATCGAATTACCCAAACCCACCGCCCTGATGCAGCGCGTGCTAGATCTGGATGAAACCTTCTACTACGGTGGTGCACACATTTACTTTGGCGTATTCTACGGCAGCCGGCCGCCCATGTTTGGTGGTGACTTTAAAAAATCCGAACACCACTTTAACCGGGCGCGTGAAATAACCCGCAACGAACTGCTGGTCGTTGACCTATTACAGGCACAATACCTGTCCCGGCAGAAAATGGATCGTGAAGACTTCCACAATCGCCTGAGCAAAATTATTGAAGCACCGGAAGATCTGAATCCTGATATAGCTCTACTCAATCAAATCGCCAAACGCAAAGCAAAAATGCTACTTAATGAGGAAGAAAAATGGTTTTAAGAGGCATTGCTCTATCTATTGCTCTGCTGGTTTCATCGCAGGCCTTTGCCGCAGAAACCTACACACTCAAATTTGCTACGCTACTCCCCACTGGCACAGCCTGGAGCAATATCCTCACAGACTGGGTGAAAGAGGTTGAACAGAAAAGCCAGGGACAACTGAAATTCAAAATGTATTCCGGTGGCGTTATGGGCGATGAACCCGATGTCATCCGTAAAATTCGCAAAGGCCAGTTACATGGCGGTATGTTTACCGGCTATGGTATTGGTCGTATTTATTCACCTGCACGTGTACTCGAAGTACCTTTTTTATTCAAAGACACCGGTGAATCCGATTATGTACGTGATGCCCTGATGCCCGATTTCGAAACTGGCTTTAAGGAAAACGGTTTTGAATTACTGGGCTGGCCCGAAGTCGGCTTTATTCACTTTTTCTCACAGAATAAAATCGAATCTCTCGAAGACATGAGAAAAAGCCGAATCTGGTTGTGGCAGGGCGATCCGTTAGGTGAAGCCTTTTTTAAGGCATCAAATATTTCACCGGTACCACTTTCAATTATTGATGTCTTCCCACAGCTCTCTGCAAAACATGGCAGCATCGATACCGTTTATGTCTCAACCTTTGGTGCAATTGCGCTGCAATGGCATACCAACCTCAAATACGGCTCCAATATTCCAGTCACCAATGCCATCGGCGGCTTAGTAGTTAGCAATGTTTTTTTCGATAAACTACCTGAAGATTTGCAACAACTGCTAAAAACCACTGGCAAAGCGATGAGTGACAAAATTCGCAAGAATGCACGCTTTGAAAATGAGCGCAGTAAAAACTTGCTTAAACGATATGGCATTTCCTTCCTCTGGGACTGGAATGACAAAGAAATGCAGGAGTTCCTTACCATCAGGGACAATGCTGCCGAACAACTGGAAAAAACCAACTATATTCCTGCTGTATTTTTTAACAAGGCACGTGACTACCTGAAAAAATATCACGACACACAAGCCACAAAGAAATAAACACTTGTTACAAAATTTTGAAAAAAAACTGATCATTCTGGAGAGCTGGATCGCCGCCGGTAGTCTGTTCCTGATTCTTGTGCTTTCTATTTTTCAGATTATTATTCGCAATACTCTGGATTTCGGCTATCCGGAAATCGACATCATAAATCGGCATTTGCTAGTGACGTGTGGTGCCATGGGCTCAGTACTCGCCACCTCCCAGTTACGCCATATAAAAATAGATGCACTGACTCCACTATTAAACAAAAAACAGTTGGGCCAACTGCGCGTACCATTATTACTATTTACTACACTTGTTTGTGCCGGCCTCTGTTATCCAGCACTTCAGTTCACCCTGGATGAGTGGGAGTACGCGCCCGCCAACGAGCGTTGGACACTGCCTTTTACACTGATATACCCACTCGGTTTTGCACTGCTCAGCCTGCATTTTTTTATTCTATGTTTTAAGCCTGCAACTTCTGAAGCTGGCGAACCATGATTACGACGGCAACAATTCTTTTAATTTTGATTGCACTGCTGGGTGCACCGCTATTTTCGGTACTCGCTGCCGGAGGTCTTCTCGCCAGCTATGGACTCGATCTCAGTACCGACCTGCTTATCATCGAAATGAATCGTCTGGCAGCATCACCCAATATGATTGCACTACCGTTATTTATCCTTTCAGGCGTAGTGATGTCATCCGGTGGTGCAGCACAGCGACTAGTCGTGTTTTTTCATGCTGCTTTCGGCTGGTTGCCAGGTGGCATCGCTATCGCCACCATCGGTGCCTGCGCCTTCTTTACCATGTTTTCCGGTGCCTCTGGCGTTACCATACTCGCCCTCGGTGGCCTGCTCTATCCGATACTCATCCAGGAGGGATACAGAAATAAATTTTCTCTCGGCCTGCTGACAACTTCAGGCTCTCTCGGACTTTTATTTCCGCCCAGCCTAGCGATTTTAATTTTTGGTATTGTTGCCGGTGTCAGCATTGAACAATTATTCATGGCTGGTATTGTTCCGGGTCTATTGCTGATGTTGATGCTGGCAGTCTATAGCATGTTTATGGGACAGCAGCATAAAGTTGAACGCACCCATTTTAAATTCGGCACACTGATCAACAGTATCCGCTCATCCTTCTGGGATTTAATGCTACCCGTTGCCATCATCGTTGGTATCTTTGGTGGTTTTGTTTCTATTACAGAAGCAGCGGCCGCTACTGCTGCCTATGTGCTTGTCGTTGAAACCGTTATTTATCGCGAAATCAATTTACGCAGCCAATCTCTAACCATATTGGCCGAAGCCAGTATCCTGTTCGGCAGCCTGCTGATTATCCTGCTGATTGCACTCGGCCTGACCAATTTATTAGTCGATGCCCAGATTCCCATGAAGATGCTGGCCATACTGGAGCATCACATCGACAGTAAGCTTGAATTTTTATTACTGCTCAATTTGTTCCTGCTTCTGGTCGGCGCAATGATGGATATTTTTTCCGCCATTGTCGTGGTTGTACCACTGATACTACCCCTGGCCGTTCGCTACGGTATTGACCCTGTCCACCTGGGCATTATCTTCCTTGCCAACCTTGAAATCGGCTATTCCACACCGCCGGTAGGTATCAATCTTTTTATTGCCAGTCAGCGTTTTAATGAACCGGTTATAAAACTGTTCAAATCAACCTTGCCATTTCTGTTTTTAATGTTCATCTGGCTATTGATTGTCACCTATTTCCCGGAGCTCTCACTCTGGTGGATTGAATAAAGACGGATATAATCACTTCATTTATCGAGTGCAATAAATTTGTAGTCGCGCTATCCTTAAGCGCATATTGATATCATTTCAAAGGAGCGTAGTATGAAACCGTGGTTAAAGAGTTATCCTCCGGGCGTACCTGAAAATATTTCTGTTGATGATTTTGCCTCCGTAGCAGAAGTATTTGATACCAGTGTTACAAAATATTCTAATCGCCCTGCCTTTTCCAACTTTGGCAAAACCATCAGCTACAAAGAGCTCCATGAATACACTTCACAGCTGGCCGCCTATTTAAAAAATGACCTTGGCCTTAAAAAAGGTGACCGTATTGCCATAATGATGCCCAATCTGCTGCAAAACCCTGTTGCCATTTTTGCCGCTCTTCGTGCCGGCCTTGTCGTGGTAAATACCAATCCACTGTACACCGCACGCGAACTCAAACACCAGCTAAATGATTCAGGTGCAGAAACCATTATTATCGTTGAAAACTTCTGCCACGTACTCGAAAAAATCGTCGCCGAAACTGGTGTTAAAAATATTATCGTGACCAGAATGGGGGATATGCTGCAATTCCCAAAATCAGCCATCATTAATCTGGTTATCAAGTATATTAAAAAAATGGTACCCAGTTACCACCTGCCCAATGCGGTTGCTTTTAAACAGGCGATCAGGCTCGGCGCACAACACCGCTTTGAAACAGTACCCTGCAACCACGACGACATCGCCTTTCTACAATACACCGGCGGCACGACGGGTGTTTCCAAAGGCGCGGTACTTACCAATAAGAACATGGTCGCCAATATGCAGCAGGCCTCAGCCTGGATCAAGAACGTGGTCAATAATGAGCCTGAAACCATCATCACCGCCCTGCCGCTGTACCACATCTTTTCACTGACCGCTAACTGCCTGACCTTTATGAAGCATGGCTGGCTTAATTACCTGATCACTAATCCACGCGATATTAATGGTTTTGTCAAAGAAATAAAAAATCTCAAATTTGCCGTCATCACCGGCGTCAATACCCTGTTCAATGGCCTGCTCAATCACCCTGATTTTAAAAATGTCGATTTCTCAAAATTTATCCTGGCACTGGGCGGCGGTATGTCAGTACAACGCGCAGTCGCGCAGCGCTGGCAGGAAGTTACGGGGCACACACTCATCGAGGCCTATGGCCTGACCGAGACCTCACCAGCCGCCTGCATCAATCCGCTAGACATGAAAGAATTTAATGGCATGATCGGCCTACCAATTTCATCTACCGAAGTCTCTATTCAGGACGATGAATGGCATGAACTGGCGACAGGTGAACAGGGTGAAATCTGCATTCGCGGCCCGCAGGTGATGCAGGGTTACTGGCAGCGACCCAAAGAAACTGCGGGAGTACTCAGTAACGACGGCTGGTTGCACACAGGGGACATCGGAATTATGGATGAGAACGGCTACATCAAAATTGTCGATCGTAAAAAAGATATGATCCTGGTCTCTGGCTTCAACGTCTTCCCCAATGAAGTCGAAAGTGTCATTGCCGGGCACCCCGACGTATTAGAAGTTGGCGTGGTCGGCAGACCCGATGAGAAGTGTGGTGAATCGGTGATGGCAGTCATTGTTAAGAAAAACGCCGAACTTACAGAGGATACAATTAAAGCTTACTGTCGGGAAAACCTGACTGCCTACAAGGTGCCGAAAAGCATTATTTTTGTCAACGAACTACCAAAAACTAATGTCGGCAAAATATTGCGCCGGGAGATACGTGATAAGTACGTTGGCCAGTAGCATTTATTAGTCAATATTACATCACTCTGCTAGCACCTAGGCAAAAACATGAAACACATACACAGTTATTACTCGCCGAACGATTTATACAACAAAATTATTGATGGACTTAATGAGTTAGACAGGGATTTATCCAGCCTGACACTGGATGATCTTCAGCCGGTGGATGAGTTTCATATCCGCGGTGATGTCGCTACTAAAGAGCTGATTGAACTCGCACAGTTCACACCCGATATGCATATCCTTGATGTTGGCTGCGGTGTTGGCGGTTCAACACGGCGCCTGTCGCAGGAGACGGGTTGTTATGTAACCGGTATTGATCTAAGCAATGAGTACATCGATGCTGCTGAGCGATTGACGAAATTACTGGGCATGCAGGAACGGGTAACGTTTCATGCTGCCAGTGCACTTGAACTACCGTTTGAGGACAATTCATTTGATGGCGCCTGGTCGATCCAGATGAATATGAACGTTGAGGATAAACTGGGCTGGCTAAAGGAGCTTTATCGTGTACTCAAGCCCGGAGGCCGTGCTGTTTTGTACGAAGTCTGTGGCAATAAAAATACACCCGTTTACTTCCCGGTACCGTGGGCTCAAGATAGCTCAATGAGTTTTTTACTGCCACCAGATCCATTCCGTGATGTTATTACTTCTGCAGGCTTCATAATAGAGATCTGGAATGACAAGACCGATCTCGCACAGAAGGCCTTTGCGCACATGACCGAACCCACAGGTGAGGCAAAACTGCCCGTACTGGGCGTACATATGTTAGTGGGGCACGACATCCTGACCAAGGCCTACAACCTGCATCGCAACCTTGATGAAGAGCGCGTCAGCCTGATTGAAACGGTTGCAGTCAAAAATTAATATTTAAAGATATCAATCCTTAATACAGCTGGCACCATTGAAGCACAAATCTGAATATTACCTGGCTATTTTTGACATCCTGTTAAAATAGCTGCCACGAAAATAAATGATGGCTATTGAATATAAAATTAATACCCTAATATCTACGGACCAGTTCATTGAATTGCTTCAATCTTCACGCCTGGGTGAGCGCAGACCCATTGAGAATCGCGATTGTATTGAAGGCATGATAAAGAACAGCAACCTGGTAGTCTCTGCCTGGGATGGCGATAAAATTATTGGTATCGCACGCTCAGTGACCGACTTTCATTATGCATGCTATCTCTCTGATCTGGCTGTTGATGAAACCCACCAGAAAAAAGGTATTGGTAAAAAACTACAGGCTTTAACACAGCAACAGCTTGGACCAAAATGCAAGCTAATACTTATCGCGGCACCTGCTGCTAATAGCTATTACGAGAATATTGGTTTTTTGAATAACCCAAGGTGCTGGGTTCTGGATCGTGACTGTGAGATAGGCTGCTAACAATGAAAAGTGCCATATCTAAAGAAACTCGTACCCGCCTTCTTCAATAAATTTTATTTCCTTCTCGGTGCTTTCTCGACCAAGGATTTCATTTAAATCAGGAAAACGGCCGTAGATTTCGATGATATAGTGGTACTTCATCGCACACTCCAGCATATCGCGGTACGGCCGCTGGTGAGATTCTGGCACATCAGCAAGCAACTGGTTAAAGGCCTGTACGCTGTATTTCTGTTTACTAAGTTCCTCAGCATGCTGTAACGGCAGGTAGAAAAAACTGCGTTCAACTGGGTGTAAATTGAGATCATCGCCGGCACCAATTCCCTCAAGACAGATCGCCTGCGCCTTTTCATCCTGCGCAAAGGCCTCCGGGTAACCGCGATGGATATACCGCGAGAACTGGTCAAGCAACAGGATGACCGCCAGACGCCCCCTGGGCATTTCCAGCCAGTGATCAAATTCGCCTTCTACGGCACGCTGGTATACTGCGCCAAACTTAGTAAAGATTTCCTGATCGTACTTGTAACCCTCTTCGAACCACATATTAAAGCGTGTCGGGTCGGCACTGTAGGCGTCGGGGAAGCCGCCGAACCAGTATTCCAGTATATTTTCGATGGTCTCGTTCATAGTACGATTATAGTGGTCATAAAAATCACTGATCAATTATATTTCACACAACCTACAACCGCCGTATAATCACGCCATGTCACGCCTTGTTACCATTCTTGCTATAGCCGCCATCGCCTATCTAGTCTGGTTCAAAATCAGTAAAGCCAGAGGCGAGGAAAAGAAGAAGCTGATTATCTGGTCGATAGCCAGTGGCGTAATCGTGGTACTGGGTTTTCTTGCCATTACCGGCCGACTCAATTTCATTACTGCGGCAATTACTGGTGCAGTTGCGATGCTTCCCAGGGCTATTCAGCTACTGCGCTACCTACCGATACTCAATAAGCTCCGCCAGCATGCACGCCATTCTTCACATCAAAACCAAAATAACCAGCAGGCACAAGCGCAGAATGGTATGAGTCGGCATCAGGCCAGTGAAATTCTCGGCATCAAGCCTGATGCCAGCAAGGAAGAGATAATTAAAGCACACAAACGTATGATGCAGAAGGTGCATCCTGACCGCGGCGGTTCCGATTACCTGGCAGCGCAGATTAATCAGGCCAAAGACACGCTGCTAGGCTAACTCCTCACCAGGTAAGGGTTTTAATTGCCGCTATCACTGGCATAATGCATACAACTGGCCGCGTGTAGTCTTACTGCGTTAAACTCTATGCCTTCTCGCCATCACCAATAACTATGCAGGAGAGTCACCATGTCGCTCAGTGACGATAAAAAAGCCGAAACTCGCGAACGCATCAATCGTGACCCCGATTTCCGCGATGAATTTCTCACCAGTGCGCGCAATATGTACATGAAGGCGATGAAGTTTGACCCAGAACTAGCCTACGAAATCGACCGCTTCGAAAAGATCCTTGGTGCAGAGCCTGACACCTATGAATTCGAGACAGGTGAAGACGACGAAATTGGAATCTTCGAAAAGATTCTTGCGGCTTACGACAACCAGGTCTTACTGGAAGAAAAGGACGCCAGCACAATTAATTAGATAATCTAACCTGCGCACCTTTGATCAATCGATTCCTGGAATCAAAATATGACTGATGATCAATTCATTTACCTAAGCAAAATTGGCAACAACAATATTTACTTCACCTATTTTGATACTAATCCTGCAACCCAAGTCATTTACCTTGAAGTCTGAAGCTAAAACTCTCTTAAAAAAACACCCAAAACTCAGCCATACTGAAATGGCCAAGGTTATTTCGCATGTACAACGTGACAAGGACAACTGGGTCTTAAATACCGTTATGATAGAAGGCTGCGACGTACCCTTTAAATATAGCCGTAAGAAGCACTACAAGAATCTTAAGGGCGAGCGCATTAATCTTACTTATTACCCAAGAACAGAAACCATAGCAGGTCTTGAGTTTGAATTTATGAAGGTGGTAAGAATAAAAATTGCCTGATAACTCTGACACACCATATAATTCGTACACTCTTCATTAATTGGTTTTATACTTATCTCTCTGTTCATATTTTACGTGCTTTATTTTCTGGAGTGTCACTATGAATGCTAGTTTAATTCAGGAACAGCTACAACAATTTATATTAGCTACTGTTAATGTATTTAACAGTCCTGAGTTCTATTCCCAGATTGGCATTATTGTTTTAACCATTACATTTGCTTATGCGCTATCCCTGCTGATAAAAAAACACTCTCCCTTGCTAAGACAGCCAAGTCATAAAACATCATTATTTTCCATACATTACGGCATTTACCAGATCAAGGACCTGCTATTTCCGCTGTTTATTATTTTATTTATGGCCATGGCCATAGATTTTAGCGACCACTTCATCAAACAATCCTGGTTAGTGCGCACGGCTGAAGGCCTTGCCGTCATACTGATGTTTTACCTGTTCATTTTACGCTTTGTTTCCAGTTACTTTATCAAGGCCATTTTTAAATGGATTGCCGTTCCTGTTGCACTCCTGCATACCTTTGGCCTGCTCAATTATGTAACTACTTACCTTGATTCTCTTTATATTGAAATTGGCAATATCAGGCTCTCTGCCTACGGTGTCGCACGCGTCTTTGTCTTTGGATCTATTCTTTTCTGGCTCGGCAGAATCTCCAATATTGTTGGCCAGAATGCCATTCGACAACAACAACACCTTGATCTTGGTACTCGCGAGGTTTTTGCCAAACTGTATCAGGTCACATTATTTGTCATCATTTTTATACTTTTACTCCAGGCCATGGGCATAAATATTACTACCCTTGCTGTATTCGGTGGCGCACTGGGTATTGGCCTGGGTTTTGGTCTGCAATCTATTGCGTCCAATTTTATCTCTGGCATTATCCTGTTACTCGATCGCTCTCTTTCTATTGGTGACTTCATTGAACTGGCTGATGGACGGAAAGGTACGATTCGGGAAATGAATATGCGCTCGACAACACTGGAGACTTATGATGGTAAGGATATCATGGTACCCAATGAACAGTTTATCACCACCAGTTTTACCAACTGGACTCACAAGAACAAAAAGCAACGCTATTCCATAAATTTTCAGGTTGCCTATAGCACGGATCTACACCAACTGTTTAAATTACTCAAGGAGGTTGTCGCCAGTCACCCCAAGATACTTACTGGGCCGGATCTCCCAATTGAAGAACTCCCCGACGCTGAAATTAGTGGTTTTGGTGAATCCGGTGTCGATATTCTGATCGAGTTCTGGATGGAAGGCATTGATGATGGTGAGCACCGAGTTGGCGGCGATCTTCTGCTAATGATATGGGACGCCCTGAAAGAGCATCAGATTGAAATTCCTTATCCACAACGCGAAGTTAAAATTGTAAAAGTGGGTGAATCATCCATTTTCTAGCTCATTAGATATTTTTTGAAGGAAATCCATGCTCCTATGTCCATAATTCTTACCACTATCCTGAATTATAAATTCAATATAGCTATCACTGTATTCATTTTACTATTGCAGGCGGCCATCATAAAATTCGCCACCCCCCGCATAGAGAAACATACTGATCACAGTCGGCTAAAACGGGACTCTTTTGATAAAGCAAGAAAATCGCTTATTTTCGTTTCCAACACAATCTCAATTGCATTGATTCTTTTTGTCTGGGGCTTCGATTTCAAGGGCCTGATGACCATGTCTGCAGGACTCCTGGCCCTGTTAGGCGTATCATTATTTGCAAGCTGGTCGATTCTGAGTAACGTGACCGCCTTTTTTCTTTTAATTTTTCACAAGTCATACAAACGTGGCAACTTTATCCGCATTATCATTGGTGAGAATTATGTTGAAGGCTACATCTCTGAGATCAATCTTTTTAATACCAAATTAATCAGCGAGGATAAAGAAATCATTGTTTACCCAAATATTCTCCTGATGTCTCATCCTGCCATCATTAATCCAAGAAGTCGCTATTCTGTGGTCGGAAAAGTTGTTGAATTTTCCAATAAGGAAATTTCTATCGAAACTTAACATGGTTGCGCCAAACATTCCAAATCTCGACAATCTCATTATGAAAACATTATTTTTTTATATTCTTATTTTTGTTATATCTTCTACTGGCTGCCAGCAACAGTTTGATCAACCTGTCAACATTACTGAAAAATACTGGCGCGCCCTAAATAATGCTGATGATGACACTGTCCGCCATCTCACTTCAAGCACCACTATCGAGTCGCTCAATCACTATCGGTCACTACCTGATCATGAAAAAGCCAGCCTAAAGAATTTGAGTTTTGACAAGCATCATGTATCTATCACCACTACTGTCAACAGCGCAGAACAAAAACGCACTTTTGAGACAATTCTTGTACTCGAAAATGGTGAGTGGAAAATTGATGCTACACGCACTTTCGAAGCTGCTTTACCCACCCCTGCTCACAATAACAACCAGTCGGATTCACTAGACAAGTCTCTCGATGACATGGATAAATCACTAAAAGAAGGTGCCGACATGCTCAACCAGTTCATGCAGGAAGGTTCCAGAGAGATGAGCGAATCACTACGCAAGGGCGTTGACCAGATGAATGATGCACTACGTGATGCTCTGGACAAAATGAAACAACAACGCCAGCAGGAGCACGACCCTTCAAATACAGACAGAGGTGAAGGCCTAATTTAGCCCACTGCAGATTTTGAGAACTAGTTATGAATACTGAACAAATTTTACAGCAGCGCAGTCAATCAAAATGTGAATTATGTGGCGCATCAGAAAATCTAGCAGTTTACGAAGTTCCTCCAGCCTCCAATATCAGTGCCGACCAGTGTATTTTCATCTGCTCAACCTGTCGCAACGTGATTGAACACCCTGATAACATCAACATTAATCACTGGCGCTGCCTCAATGACAGTATGTGGAGTCAGGTTCCCGCAGTGCAGGTAATGGCCTGGCGTATACTGACACGCCTACGTGCTGAAGGCTGGCCACAAAACTTACTCGATATGCTCTACCTCGATGACGATACGCTGAAATGGGCCAAAGCGACGGGCGAAGACAAAAGTGATGAAGACGTTATTAAACACGTTGACTGTAACGGTGCCCTACTCGAGGCCGGTGATACCGTCACACTAATAAAAGACCTTGACGTTAAAGGTGCCAACTTTACTGCCAAGCGTGGCACGGCGGTTCGTGGTATTTCACTGGTTGCAGACAACCCGAAGCATATCGAAGGCCGTGTTGAAGGCCAGCGAATCGTATTACTAACCAAGTTTGTAAAAAAATCGAATTAGTTGTCCAGCTGTTTTAAACGCGCCATATCTTTAAAACATTAGGCGCCTTTCTCAGACGTCGCATAATATTGGCAAGGTGGTCACGGCTATGCAAACTAATCTGGTAGCTAATCGTGGTTGTAAAGCCATCACGATCTTCAACATGCACATCTTCAACATCGGCATTTTCTTCTGAAATAATCGTTGCCGTCCTCGCCAGCACACCTGGCTTATTAGCCACATCCAGTCGAATGCTACAGCTAAAGTTTCCTTCTGCGTCTTCTGACCATTTCACATCAATACACTTATCAACTTCCACGCGCATCTGGCTGATGTTCTTACACTCATCACGGTGAATAACAATGCCTCTACCTTTGCTCAGGATACCAATAATATGATCACCGGGAATTGGAAAACAGCATTTGGCATATGACACTACCATACCCTCCGTACCATCAATGGCCAATGGCGATTGTGACCTCATCTCGCGTGTTTCTGCTGATTCACCCTGCGGTATACGCTCTGGCACCAATCGTCTTACCACTAGACTGGCCGAACGATTCCCCATTCCGACATCTTCGAGCAGTTCAAATACCGACTTAAAGCCATATTCATCCAGTGTATTTTTCATAGTCTCGTCTGGGACATCTTCCAGCCGTAGCGCCAGACCTTTTAAACAACGGTCCAGTAAGCGTCGTCCCTGTACAATCGCTTCATCAACCTGCATGTTTTTCAGATAACTTCTGATATTACTACGGGCTTTAACTGTCACCACATAATTTAACCATGCAGGGTTCGGCCGCGCTGTTGGCGAGGTAATAATTTCTACTGTCTGGCCACTATATAAAGGCGTATTCAATGGTGCAAATGAATGATCGAGCTTTGCCGCAACGCAGGTATTACCAATATCGGTATGTACCATATAGGCAAAATCGACGGGTGTTGCATTGCGCGGTAATTTCAAAATATCGCCATCGGGTGTATAAACATAAACTTCGTCATTAAACAGGTCTACCTTGACATTCTCAAGAAATTCTAATGAGTTACCTGCTGACTGCTGCATTTCCAGAATACCCGTCAACCAGTCACGGGCACGTGCATGCGCCCCTGTCATACTCGATTCACCTGGTGATTTATACAACCAGTGTGCGGCAATGCCACTTTCTGCAAAGGCATCCATATCTTCAGTACGTATCTGCACTTCCATCGGAATACCATGCGGCCCATACAGTGCAGTATGTAAAGATTGGTAGCCATTACTTTTTGGAATAGCAATATAATCCTTGAATCGCCCGGGGATTGGTTTAAATAAATTATGTACGACACCGAGCACTCGATAACACTCGTCTACTGAGTCAACAATAACGCGTATTGCATAAACATCGAACACCTTATTAAACGACAGATGTTTATCGCGCATTTTTTCATAGAGACTAAACAGGTGTTTTTTACGTTTCTGCACCTCCGCATCCAGTCCCATTTCATTCAGTCGGGTGACCAGCGCCTTGTCAATTTTATTGATTACTTCTTTACGGTGACCACTGGCCTTGTTTACCGCATGCTCTAGTATTTTGTAACGTAGTGGATATTTGGCCTTCAGTACCAGGTCTTCCATTTCATGGCGAATAGTGTAAATGCCAAGACGATTGGCAATCGGGATATAAATTTCCAGTGTTTCCTGGGCAATGCGCCGACGCTTATCGGGACGCAACGAACCGAGCGTACGCATATTATGCAGGCGATCAGCCAGCTTGATCATGATGACGCGAATATCCTGCGCCATCGCCAGCAGAACTTTTTGAATATTTTCGGCCTGCTGCTCGATTTTATTTTTAAACTTGATGTGCGTGAGTTTGCTGACACCATCGACAAGATGCGCAACATCTTCACCAAACATTTCTTCTATAGCGGTACGCGTGGCGGGGGTATCTTCGAGCACATCGTGCAGAATGCAGGCGACGATACTCTTCACATCCATATGCATGGTTGCGAGAATTCTTGCGACAGCTAGTGGATGGTAGATATAAGGTTCACCAGACTGACGAACCTGACCTTCATGAGCCTGCGCACCAAACAGATACGCCTGGTAGACCTCCTGCACCTGCTCATCCTCCATGTAAGTTCCGACTAAATCACATAAGTCGGAAATCAGAAACCGGCTATCAATGCCTTCTGCTATTTCGTTGTCACTGGCAACCGGTTCTGACATCAGCGCTGATTAGAAATGATCAGCGCCCTGCAAATCACCTTCAATCAAAGCTTCAACATCATCCTGCTGAACAACTGCTTCCTGCAACACTTCGTCATTAATCAGGTTTTCTGCAATCTCACGCAAAGCCAATACAGTAGGCTTGTCATTGTCTACTGGCACAAGGGGATCAGCACCCATGGCAAGCTGACGCGCACGACGTGTTGCAACTAATACCAGCTCGAATCGGTTATCCACATAATCCAGGCAATCTTCTACAGTTAAACGTGCCATAATAAATTTACACTCCAGTTATTTCTAAAATACCCGCTAAATTTTTGCGGTTAGTAATTCAGCCAGTAAATCAGCATGGTGTTCCTGCTGGAACTCTTTCAGCAACCTGTTACTGGCAAATATCGCAGACAAGTCATTCTTCGCCTGCTCAAAATCATCATTGATAACTATATAATCAAACTCGCCATAATGCGACATTTCACTGACAGCATCACGCATACGCCGCTCGATAAGTTTAGCATCATCCTGCCCACGATTTTGCAGACGCTGGCGTAGCGCAGCAACGCTGGGCGGCAGAATATATATGGTTTTGCAGTCGCTGACCAGTTGCCTGATCTGGCGCGCGCCCTGCCAGTCGATCTCCAGAATAACATCTTTACCCTTGAGCAGCTGCTCCTGAATGCTCTGGCGCGATGTTCCATAGCGGTTATCGAACACCTGCGCGTGCTCTAGAAACAGCCCCTGATCAATCATATCGACAAATGCGGCTTCATCAACAAAGTGATATTCGATGCCATCTCGCTCACCTGGTCGCATTGCGCGGGTAGTATGCGAGACAGATACTTCAATATCTGGCCAGTCTTTCACCAGTGCCGAAACCAGACTGCTTTTTCCCGCCCCCGAAGGTGCTGAAATAATGTATAGACTACCCTTTGACATGATTAATACTCTGTTTTAAGCAAGCGCCGCCAACCGAATATCTGGTTACAACTTATCGATTGGTCGGAGTGAGAGGATTTGAACCTCCGACCCCTACGTCCCGAACGTAGTACTCTACCAAACTGAGCTACACTCCGAAGGGTCTGATTATAGCAGCTTCATCACCTGTGTATCAGGCGCTGCGCTGTACTGAAAACTGCGCCAGCGTTTCCAGCGCCTGCTTGTATTCCGATTCTGGCAGGTGCGCCAGCTGTTTGATCGCCATATTGGCTTCCTTCTGCGCCGCTCGGCGAGTGTAGTCCAGCGCACCAGTCTGTTGAATAATCGCCTGTACCTGATCGATCATCTCATAGCCACCCTGCTCAATGGCTTTACGGATGATAGCTGATTGTGCTTCATCACCGTGCTCCATGGCATAGATTAACGGTAGCGTTGGCTTGCCTTCAGCCAGATCATCACCAACATTCTTGCCCATATCTTCACTGCTGGAGCTGTAATCGAGCACGTCGTCGATCAGCTGAAAGGCAGTACCCAGATGCATACCATAACGAGCAATGGCTTCTTCTTCCTGAGCCGGCCGATTACACAGCACCGCACCCAGTCGGGTCGCCGCCTCAAACAGCTTGGCGGTTTTACAGTAAATTACTTCCAGATAGCGTTTTTCAGTGGTTTCCGCATCATGTACATTCATCAGCTGCATGACTTCGCCTTCGGCAATGACATTGGTGGCATTGGCCATTATTTCCATGACACGCATGCTATTCACGTCCACCATCATCTCAAATGCCCTGGAATAGAGGAAATCACCGACCAGTACACTGGCGGCGTTACCGAACATGGCATTGGCGGTTTCCTGACCACGACGCAAATCTGATTCATCAACGACATCATCGTGTAGTAGCGTCGCGGTATGGATAAATTCAACGATGGCCGCCAGCAGCTGGTGATGACTGCCTTCATAACCATAGGCGCGAGCCGCCAGCACCGCCAGCATAGGCCTGAGGCGCTTGCCACCAGAGTCAATAATGTAGTGTCCGAGCTGATTGATCAGTGCGACCTCTGAGCTCAGTCGCTCAAGGATGACATTGTTGACCGCATCCATATCTGCCCGGCTGAGGGCAATAACAGGCTGGATGGTCAGACTGGAATCTGGCTTGTTTTCAGACACTTAAATACCATTAAAACACTCTAAAGAGTGCGCATCCTATGTATCTGAGTGGTATAGTGTCAAGCTCAGGCAGGGTAAATCAGGCATGGATTTATTTTTTATCAAAAATAAGCCCGTATAACAGGCGTCAGGCTTGCCAGAAAGCCGCATTATCGGTACAATCTGCGCCCTTTCTGTCAACGATTTTGGAGAAAACCCATGTACGCTGTAGTTAGCACGGGTGGAAAACAGTACAAACTTACTCAGGGCGAAATACTTCGCGTTGAAAAACTAGATGCTGAAGAAGGTGCTTCTGTCGAATTAGACAAAGTACTGATGATCGCCGATGGCGATAAAATCAACATTGGCTCACCACTGGTTGAAGGCGGCAAGGTCACTGCTGTAGTGAAAGCCCACGGTCGCGCCAAGAAGGTTGAGATCATGAAATTCAGACGTCGTAAACACCACCAGAAAAGAACCGGTCACCGTCAGTATTACACTGAAATCGAAGTGACAGGCATTACTGGTTAGTCTTTAAGAAATATATAGGAGTCACTCACAATGGCACACAAAAAAGCGGCCGGCAGTACCAAAAACGGTAGAGATTCGGAATCGAAACGACTTGGCGTCAAAAAATTTGGCGGTGAAGTAGTTAAAGCTGGCAACATTATCGTTCGTCAACGTGGCACCAAATTCCACGCTGGTAACAATATGGGTATGGGTCGTGACCATACATTGTTTGCGACTGCAGACGGCCAGGTTAGCTTTTCTATCAGCGGCCCGAGAAAACGCAGAACTGTTAGCGTTATCCCTGCTTAAGTCCAGCTAGAACAGTTCTGAGATAAAAAAGCCCCACTTAGGGGCTTTTTTTGTATTCAGGTTAGTGCAACGAAACCGAAACCACCATAACTGGCTATAATTACACCCAATTAATACCGAGCATCCACATCATGCGCTTCATCGACGAAGTTACAATCAAGGTTATCGCTGGCGATGGCGGCAATGGCGTCATCCACTTTCGTCGTGAAAAATTTATACCACGCGGCGGCCCTGACGGCGGCGATGGCGGCGATGGCGGCAGTGTTTTCCTGCTGGGTGACGAAAACCTAAATACGCTCGCCGACTTTCGCCATGTTCGCACCTATACCGCAGAATCCGGCCAGAAAGGTGCAGGACGCGAAATGACTGGACACGGTGGCAAAGATCTTTTTGTGCATGTACCTGTAGGCACGCTCATTTTCGATGAAGATACTGACGAACAGCTTGGCGATATTACCGAGCACGGCCAGAAGATCATGGTTGCCCAGGGCGGCTGGCATGGACTGGGAAATACTCGCTTCAAGAGCTCAATCAACCAGACACCCCGTAAGTGCACCCCCGGCACCCCGGGCGAGCGACGCCAGCTGCGCCTCGAACTCAAGGTGCTGGCTGACGTTGGCCTGTTAGGCATGCCCAATGCGGGCAAATCAACTTTTATCCGTGCCGTTTCTGCTGCAAAACCCAAGGTGGCTGACTACCCGTTCACCACGCTCTACCCCAACCTTGGCGTTGTTCGCGTGGGCACTCACCAGAGCTTTGTCATAGCGGATATCCCGGGGCTGATCGAAGGCGCCTCCGAGGGCGCCGGACTGGGTATACAGTTTCTCAAGCACCTGTCGCGCACCCAGCTTTTGTTACACATTATTGATATTGCGCCTTACGATGGCAGTGATCCCGTTGAAGATGCAAAAACTATTCTGAATGAGCTGGAAAAATATAGCAGTGAACTCGCCGATAAAGAACGCTGGCTGGTACTCAACAAAACCGATCTATTGTCCGAAGAGGAACTGACTGAGAAAAAGGATGCCATCACACAGGCCCTCGACTGGCATGGCCCTGTCTATACCATTTCTGCACTGAGCAATATCGGCACACAGGATATTGTCTACGATATTATGAAGCACCTGGAAAACCGTGATGACTGACCGAGCCAAATTCGCCAAATCAAAACGCTGGGTAATCAAAATTGGCAGCTCACTGATTACCAATGAAGGCCAGGGCCTGGACGTCGAAGCAATGAATAGCTGGGCTGCACAGGTAGTCGAACTACGCAATCAGGGCAAGGAGATCGTGCTGGTCTCTTCGGGTGCTGTTGCTGAAGGCATGGCGCGCATGGGCTGGAAAAAAAGGCCACATGCCCTGCATGAACTCCAGGCCGCCGCTGCCCTGGGACAAATGGGCCTGATCCAGCAGTTTGAATCCTGTTTCAAGAAACACAGCATCCATACTGCGCAGGTATTACTAACACACGATGACCTATCCAACCGTCGTCGTTACCTGAACGCACGCAGTACACTGCGCACACTGCTTTCGCTGGGTGCGATTCCCATTATTAATGAAAATGACACTGTCGCAACTGAAGAAATTCGTTTTGGTGACAACGACACACTGGCCGCACTAGTCGCCAACCTGGTTGAGGCCGATGCGGTGATTATTCTCACCGATCAGCAGGGTGTATTCGACAAGGACCCGAGAACCCACGGTGATGCCAAACTGATTACCAGCTCCCATGCCTCTAACCCCGAACTGCTAGAAGTGGCCGGTGACGGTGGCCACCTGGGTTGTGGCGGTATGCGCACCAAGATCACCGCAGCACAGCGCGCAGCCAGATCAGGCGCGGCAACGATGATTGCCTCGGGCTCGGAAAAAAACATTCTGATCAGGCTAGCCAATAACGAATTACTCGGCACACTGTTGACGCCCGATAGCGGGCCAATCGCAACAAGAAAACAGTGGCTGGCCAACCAGCTAACGGTCAGGGGCAGCCTGCAACTTGATGCTGGTGCCTGCAAGGCGTTGCATAAGAGCAGCCTGCTCGCTGTCGGCGTGACTAGTGTTTCCGGCAATTTTCAGCGTGGCGACGTGGTGACCTGTGTAGACACTAACGGCAAGGAAATTGCCCGAGGCCTGGTCAATTACAAGGCCTCAGAAGTCGAACGCATCATGGGCAAGGCCAGTAGCGAAATAGAAAATCTGCTCGGATACATCGATGAAGCCGAACTGATCCACCGTGACAACCTGGTACTACTCTGAAGCCGGTCAGGCAATCACAAAATCCAGCCGATAAAAAAGCCGGTTAATACCGGCTCTTTTATGGCTAACGCAAGCGGGGCTTACATTGCACGAATATTGCTATTCATTCTGCTCTTATGGCGAGCTGCCTTATTAATGTGAATCACGCCTTTACCAGCCATGCGGTCGATCATAGGACATGCTTCTTTATAGGCAGCCTCTGCAGCGGCTTTATCACCTGCCTCAACTGCATAATAAACTTTCTTGATACTTGTACGCATCATAGAACGATCACTCATGTTACGACTACGACGTACTACGGCCTGACGAGCACGTTTCTTTGCTGAAGCTGAATTTGCCACGGATAAAAACCTGTCTATCTAAAAAAGAGCGCGTAAATTGCCAGTTTCATCGGGTTTTGTCAACTAAAATTCGATAGAATGCGCCAACAACGCGTGCATTTTATCAAAAACTGACCTTACATTACCAAAGGAGCAACAAACTGAGCACCAAGCTACTCCGGTCCTCCCTCGTGGTGGGCAGCATGACCTTGATTTCCCGAATTTTCGGCCTGCTGCGCGATATCACGCTGGCAACAATTTTTGGCGCCAGTGGTGGCACCGATGCTTTTCTGGTTGCCTTCAAAATCCCCAATTTTATGCGTCGCCTGTTTGGCGAAGGCGCATTCTCACAGGCCTTCGTCCCGGTCTTTTCTGAATACAAGGAAAAGCGTAGCCGTGAAGAGCTACAGGATCTGATCAATTACGTTGCCGGCAAGCTAGGTGGCATCCTGCTACTGATCACCATCATTGGCTCTGTCGCCGCACCCGCACTGGTCTGGCTGTTTGCACCCGGATTCCATGACGACCCGGTTCGCTTCCAGCTCACCGCTGATATGTTACACATTACCTTCTCCTATCTATTCTTCATCGCGCTGGTAGCCTTTGCCAGTGGCATTCTCAACAGCTTCAACCAGTTTGCCGTACCCGCATTCACGCCTGTGTTGCTCAATCTCAGTATGATTGCAGCCGCAGTCTGGCTATCGCCAAAGATGGATGAACCGCTGATGGCTCTAGCCTGGGGCGTGGCACTGGCAGGCCTGCTGCAATTTCTGCTCCAGCTGCCCTTTCTGAAAAGACTGGGACTCATCCCCCACCCTCGCTTCAAACATCACCACGAGGGGGTTTCAAAAATCCTTAAACTGATGCTACCCGCAATCGTTGGTTCATCGGTAGCGCAGATCAATCTACTACTCGATACCGTCATCGCCTCGTTCCTAATGGCCGGCAGCGTGAGCTGGTTATATTATTCTGATCGCCTGCTTGAATTCCCCCTGGGTATTTTTGGGATTGCCATTGCCACCGTAATTTTGCCAGCACTCTCAAATCAGCACGCGCGCGATTCTGCCGAGGAATTCAACCAGACCCTCAACTGGGCCATTCGACTGGTGTTGATCATCGCTATACCCGCCTGTGTGGGCCTGTTTGTGCTCGCCGGACCTGTACTCGCCACCCTTTTTCAGTACGGTGAGTTCTCGACATCAGACACCCACCTTGCCAGTCTGAGTCTGATGGCCTATATCGCCGGCCTGCCTGCCTTTATCATTATCAAAATTCTGGCTCCCGGCTTTTATGCGCGCCAGGACACCAGAACGCCGGTACGCATTGGCATCATTGCCATGATCAGCAACATGGTAATGAATATCCTGTTTGTGGTACCTCTGATTCTCTTTAATTACGAAGCCCCGCATATCGGTCTGGCACTAGCCACCAGCTGTTCCGCCTACCTCAACGCCTTTCTGCTTTATCGAGGCTTAAGACGAAGAGAAGTATACAAACCCACGCATGGCTGGGTTAAATTACTGACACAGATTACAATAGCCTGCGCTGCCATGGTGGCGGGTATTTTGTGGATTACGCCCGAGATATCACAGTGGTCAATCTGGTCGGCTATACAGCGTGTTTCCAATATGACTGGCATTATAGCCATGGCTGTTGTTGTTTACTTTGTTACACTCATGCTTACTGGCCTTCACCCGATTAAATTGAAGCGATCAAATTAACAACCTGAACCATGCATCTAATCCGTGAACTCCATAATCTAAAGCCGACACATCAGGGCCTCGCCCTGACCATTGGTAATTTCGATGGGATTCACCTGGGTCACCAGGCCCTGCTCAAACTACTGGCCGAGATTGCCAGAAAACACGACGCCAAAACCTGCATGATGAGCTTCGATCCCCTGCCACACGAATACTTCTCCAGTGCCAGTGATCGCCCTCGTCTGATGAATACCCGAGACAAACTGATCGCGCTGGCCGACCATCTGCCTGCTCTTTGCCCGGATTATGTTTTACTGATGAATTTCGACGTCGACTTCTGCTCGATGACCGCCGATGAATTTATCCAGAGCATCCTTGTTGACAAGCTAGCGATCAAGGCATTGGTGATTGGTGATGACTTCCAGTTTGGGCGCGACCGTAAGGGAAACCTTGAACTGTTACAGAAATACGGCGAAAAACACGGTTTTGAAGTCGCATCGCTATCAACACATCACGTGGGCGATACCCGCGTCAGCAGTACTCGAATTCGTCAGGCATTGATTAACGGCCAGCTTGATGACACAGAAAAAATGCTGGGCAGGCCCTACCAGATCTGCGGACGCGTTGCACATGGTGACAAACGAGGGCGCACAATCGGATTTCCAACTGCAAATATTCATCTGCACCGCCCCAGCACCCCTCTACAAGGGGTATATTCTGTTACCATGCATTCCAGTAAATTAGGCACTGCGAAAGGCATCGCCAATCTCGGGCTTCGACCCACGGTGGAAGGCGAACGTGTTCAGCTTGAAGTTCATTTATTCGATTTCAATCAGGATATTTATGGTGAGAACGTCTGTATAGCCTTTCATCAAAAAATACGTGATGAGCAAAAATTTGCCTCTTTTGATGACCTCAAAAATCAGATTATGCTCGATTGCCAGACGGCACGTGAGTTTCACGGCCTGACCAACGATTAATTTTTACAGTAACGTGACATGACCATCGACTACAAACCAACGCTGAATCTGCCAGATACTGACTTTCCGATGCGCGGCAATCTCGCCAACCGCGAACCGGAAATGCTCAAAGAATGGGATAGTGAGGGCCTGTATCAGCAGATTCGCGAGGCCTGCAAAGGTCGGCCAACTTTTGTGCTGCACGATGGTCCTCCTTACGCCAATGGCGATATCCACATCGGCCATGCGGTCAACAAGATTCTCAAAGACATTATTGTTAAAAGCAAAACGATCGCAGGTTTTGATGCGCGCTACGTCCCTGGCTGGGATTGTCACGGCCTGCCCATAGAATTAATGGTCGAGAAAAAAATTGGCAAGGCCGGTGACAAGGTTGATGCAAAAACTTTCCGCCAGAAATGTCGTGAATATGCGGCCAAGCAGGTCGATGGCCAACGCAAGGATTTTATTCGCCTCGGCGTACTCGGTGACTGGGACAAACCTTATCTCACCATGGATTACAAATTTGAAGCCGATATCGTTCGCTCTCTCGGCAAGATCATTGAGAAAGGCCATCTGCACAAAGGCAGCAAGCCGGTGCACTGGTGCCTGGACTGTGGCTCGGCACTGGCTGAAGCTGAAGTCGAATACAAAGATAAAGAGTCACCCGCAATCGACGTCATGTTCAAGGCCTCCGATGCTGCATCTATTCTCAATATTTTTGGCTGCGCCAACAAGGCAGAAGGCGATGTTGCTGCGGTGATCTGGACAACCACACCGTGGACCCTGCCAGCTAACCAGGCCGTCTGCCTGCATCCCGATTTCAATTACCAACTGATTCAGGTCACCACCAGTAACGGCCCTGCCTGCCTGATACTCGAAGAGACACTCGCAGTAGCCGCGCTCCACCGCTATGGCATCGACCAGTACTGCGTACTCGGTAACACCACGGGTAGCAAACTGGAGAAGCAGTTACTGCAACACCCCTTTTATGACAAGCAGGTACCGATCATTCTTGGCGACCATGTCACTACTGAAACAGGTACTGGAGCGGTGCACACAGCGCCCGGCCATGGTCAGGACGACTATGTCGTTGGCCTGCGTTATGGTTTAGAAGTTTACAACCCGGTTGGTAGCGACGGTGTTTTCCTGCCTGATACAGAATTATTTGCTGGTATTCATGTTCACAAGGCCAATGCTGCCATAATTGACACACTGGAGCAGAATGGCGCTCTCTTAAAACACGAAAAACTGCAGCACAGTTATCCCTGCTGCTGGCGGCACAAGACACCGATCATTTTCCGTGCAACACCGCAATGGTTTGTCAGCATGGAACAGAATGGACTGCGCGATCAGGCACTCAGGGAAGTGAACAAAACCCAGTGGATTCCTGACTGGGGCCAGGCTCGTATTGAGACCATGATCAAGAACCGCCCCGACTGGTGCATATCAAGACAACGCACATGGGGTGTTCCGATTACCTTATTCGTGCACAAGGAAACCGGTGAGCTTCATCCCAACACGCAAGCACTGATAGAAACCGTTGCACAACGCATCGAAAAAGAAAGTATCGATGCCTGGTTTGAACTCAATGCCGCAGAACTCATTGGCGATGATGCTAAACACTACGACAAAACAACTGACACACTAGATGTCTGGTTCGATTCTGGCGTTACTCACGCCTGCGTACTCGGCCAGCGTGAAAGCCTGCCATTCCCAGCCGATTTATACCTGGAAGGCTCAGACCAGCATCGCGGCTGGTTCCAGTCATCACTATTAACCTCAACAGCCATTAATGGAGTTGCGCCATACAGAAGCGTACTGACACACGGCTTCACCGTTGATGCCAAGGGACACAAAATGTCGAAGTCTCTGGGTAACGTGGTCGCGCCTCAAAAAATCGTCAACTCTCTGGGCGCAGACATTCTACGGCTCTGGGTTGCCAGCTGTGATTACAGCGCAGAGATGACCGTGTCCGATGAAATTTTAAAACGTTCTGCCGACACCTATCGCCGTATTCGCAATACCGCACGCTTCCTGCTCTCTAACCTCAATGGTTTTGAACCGGCACGAGACAAACTTGATGCAGAAAAAATGTTGCCTCTGGATCGCTGGGCCGTAGCCAAAACCAGATCACTTCAGGATGAAATTATTGCTGCCTACGACAGTTACAATTTCCACCTCATCTACCAGAAGTTGCATAACTTTTGCTCCGTTGATCTGGGCGGCTTTTATCTCGATGTCATCAAGGATCGTCAGTACACAGCACAAACAAATAGTATTGCACGTCGTTCTGCACAGACTGCGCTGTATCATATCGCTGAAGCCATGTGTCGCTGGATGGCACCAATTTTGAGTTTCACTGCTGATGAAATATGGAAGGCAATTCCTGGTGAGCATTCTAAATCCGTATTTCTTGAAAACTGGTATCAGGAACTTTTTGAACTAGATACGCATGATGCCATGAATATGGCTTTCTGGCAGAACATTCTGGAAACCAGAGCCTCCATTAGTAAACAACTTGAAATACTGCGCAATGAAAATAAAATTGGCTCTTCTCTCGATGCTGAAGTCATCATCTACTGTGATGGTGAAGTTTTTAATCAGCTGAACCAGCTCGATAACGAGTTGCGTTTTGTGCTGATAACATCAGATGCAAAGGTCTCCGCCTTAAGTGCTGCAGATAAAAACTCTATTGAATCAAAATTGAGTAATGGCAGCATCATTAAAATCTCGGCTTTTGCATCTGAGCACACCAAGTGTGTTCGTTGCTGGCATCACCGTGACGACGTTGGCCAGCACCCGTCGCATCCAGAGCTTTGTGGCCGCTGTGTTGAGAATGTAGCAGTGCGTGGCGAAACACGCCGCTTCGCCTAGGCCTATAACGTGAACTGGCTCTGGCTAACTGTTGTTGTAACTGTTCTTGATCAGCTCACTAAACAGCTGGCAGAGCAATCACTGGTATCACACCAGCCTGTTGCCGTTATATCCAACCTGAACTGGACGCTAATGTACAATGAGGGTGCTGCCTTCAGCTTTCTCAGCAATGCTGGCGGGTGGCAGCGTTGGTTCTTCATTGCATTATCATCCGCCATTAGCCTGTTTCTTTTCTTCTGGTTAAAGCAACTCGATAAAAACAAAAAACTACTTTCGATTGGCCTTGCCCTCATTCTTGGCGGCGCTATTGGCAACCTGATTGATCGCGTACTTTTTGGTCATGTCATCGACTTCATCCAGTATTATTATCATGCTGATGCCTGCCTGCCTGGATTTTCCCTATGGAAGCTCGATTCTGGCTCCACCTGTTTCTGGCCAGCCTTTAATATTGCTGATTCGGCAATTTCACTTGGCGCAGCAATGTTAGTGATCGACATGATCAAGGAACACTTTGAGGAAAAAGATAATGGCTGAAAAAATTAATCAAACCAGCCAGGTATTATTACACTACAGCCTTATGCTCACCGATGGCACGGTTATTGAAAGCAATTTTGGCGAAGACCCGCTTGAGATCAATATGCTCGACTCACAACTACCTGAAGGTATGCAGCTCGCACTTATTGGACTAAGAGCCAACGATGAACAATCCCTGACACTCACCCCGGAGCAGTGTTTTGGTTTCCGTGATGAAGATAACATTCATACCATGCCGCTGTCCGATTTTAGTGATGATCTGTCACCAGAAATAGGCGTGACATTTAATTTTGGAACACCCGATGGCGATGACCTTCCAGGTACGGTTCGCGCCATTACCAACGATGGTGTTCAAGTTGATTTCAACCATCCACTTGCTGGTCTTCCACTCATATTCACAGTCAAAATACTTGAAATCAACAACACTCACTCCTATGGGCAAGATAATTAATCAATACTATGGATATCTATCTCGCTAATCCCCGTGGTTTCTGTGCAGGCGTTGATCGAGCCATTGAAATTGTCGAGAGAGCACTCGATATTTTTGGTGCGCCAGTTTATGTCCGTCATGAAGTGGTACACAACCGGTATGTTGTTAATAATCTTGCACAAAAAGGTGCTGTTTTTGTTGAGGCCCTCAGTGAAGTACCTGATGACGCCACTGTTATCTTCAGTGCACATGGTGTATCCCAGGCAGTTCGCACCGAAGCCGACCAGCGCGCGCTTCGTGTCTTCGATGCCACCTGCCCACTGGTTACCAAAGTCCATCTTGAAGTGGCTCGCTACGCACAAACAAATGTTAATGTAATTCTAATTGGTCATGCGGGCCACCCCGAAGTTGAGGGCACCCTTGGTCAGTATGACTCATCATCTAGCGGGAAGATTTACCTCGTAGAAACAATTGATGATGTGAATGATCTGGAAATCGACAACCCAGATAATCTGGCTTACGTCTCCCAGACAACCCTGTCAGTCGATGACACCCGCCAGATTATCGATGCCCTAGAGCAACGATTTCCCTCCATTCAGGGGCCTCGCAAAGATGACATCTGTTATGCAACACAGAATCGTCAGGATGCTGTACGTGAGCTTTCAAACAAGGTAGACGTCTTTCTGGTCATCGGCTCTACCAACAGCTCAAACTCCAACCGATTACGAGAACTTGCTGAGAAGCAGGGTGTTAACGCCTATCTCATTGATGATGCTAATGACATAAATGTGGACTGGTTTCTTAATGCAACATCAGTTGGCGTCACCGCGGGTGCATCTGCGCCTGAAGTTCTGGTTAAGGAAGTGATGGACAGGTTACAGTCGCAGTTTCAGGCAAGCATCCATAACGACTATGGGGCAGCTGAATCGGTACGATTCCAACTACCCAAAGCACTAAGAACAACTGAATAGATAAATTTACAAAATATATACAGACAATAAATACATTACCAACACGAAGTCGGATCGTCGCCGGTTGCTGATTTCAGCCCGGTTGAAGTTAATGATAGGGTTTTGCAGTCTGTATCTGACGCCTGATCTCCAATTGCGGTAGCAGTCACTTCAAAGCCACTCACATTTGCTGATACAACGTCAAATATATAAAAACCTCCATCAGATGTCGCGTTTGTAGCAATCGCAGCAAGATCAGTAGTATAAGTGTTATTCTGCAAATAATACCGTTCCTGTTTGTCCGCAATCTTGCTCAGCCCTACTTTGGCATCAGAGCGACGTGATTCAGTCATGTATTCCTTATAACTAGGAATCGCAATTGCACTCAATATCCCGATAATAGCCACGACAATCATTAACTCAATCAAGGAGAATCCGTTATTATTTTTCATCACTCATAGCCCTATATTTATTGTTCAACTTCATACCAATACAATCTCTCGACAGTTCCAACTTCACCTGCTTTACTACATTCGGTACCTACACATAGCGTAGGAATACCATCTTCAGTAATAATCACACGTGGTGTTGGCGGAATACCACCACGAGCAAGGAGTGTTCTGCGGTCTTCGCGTGTCTCAGTCGTTGAGGTATCACCATCATCTGTCGGCGTACCATCAGCGATATTAACGTAATAAATTGCGCCAGTACCATCGTTTGCCTTACAGGTATTCGCAGTCAGGCCTGCCGCAGCCGGTATAAATGTTGTGAAGATGGCAACATTGTTCAAGATCAATGACTCGGACAGCGCCTTCTCACCCACATATGCCCCACTCATTTCTCTAAACGTAATATACCAGCCTTTAGCAGCACCAAGTAAAGCCTTTGCAGCATCTATTTGAAGCTGAGTTCCCTGACCAATTAAATTGTCTGTTGTATCGAACAAGTCTGCCTCAGTTAAGGTTGTATACGACGCTGGCACTGTATATACATCATAATCACGAATCATATATGCGCGATCATGTGTGGCTGTCTGCAGTGGATGCGCCCTGTAGCCTGAAGCCGCAAGAACAGCAATATAGGGTGCCTGCCCCTTTTCAAGAATAATGGCGACATCAGGTGGATTATAGAATCGGCGGTTGTCATTAACGCTACCATCTATAGCCAGGTCTGCAATACGTCCGCCTTTTGCGGCTACAGTACTACCCGTTGCGTTATTATCAATATCAATACGCCATAGCTGTCCACCCATATCGCCTGCATACAGGCGATCAACGTAGCCGTCACCATCAATATCTATTGGCTTAATACGGCCCGGTATACTGTAAAGCATATTAGTAAGCTGTAAATCAGCCGCACCATCGGGGCCTGCACGCCACAACATCTCGCCTGTCGTTGCATCGACGATATAAATACCACGGCCAACGGTATCAGTACCTCGTGTCAGCAGCAAATCCTGGTTAACGTCATAACCGGCACCAAAGATTAAAACAACCCTTTCTGTACCACCTATTTTAATTCTTTCAACATTCGGTGATGACCACGTCTGGCCCAGTTCAGCATAATCACCGGTGCCACCCTCAATGACCCAACGTAGTTTTGGCTGGTTTCTGTTTGTCACATCCAGTGAATAGATATAACGACCACCTCTTCGCATACCAAAATACAGGTAAACGTGTTCGCCTGCACCAGAAACGGTACCATCATGGTTAGCATCATTAATCCATGAAATGACATTGCCATCGAGTCCATAAGCCTTTCCAGTAACGCCTGTATCATCAAATACATTCTGCAACCTGGGCAATATCTCCTGTGGCACAAAAGCAAAATTTTCTTTTCCTGTGACCGTATTAAACGCATGCAGATAGCCATCATTGGTTGCTACATAGGCTACCAGATCAGGCACGCCGCCTGCGAGTTGCCCATATTGTACAAGCGCCGGCTCAGCGTGTAGTGGGTCACCCATTTCACGACGCGCATCGAATACATTACCATTAGTATTAACATCCTTAATATCATAGCCACTCGACCAGAGTATAAGCGCCGTTTTATAGTCATATGTAAATGTAAAACCAAAGAACGTCACCGATACAGGAGGCTTAGTTGCTAGCCCACCAAGCATAGCATCGGTAATATTGGTATTTGACAGGGTAAGCCTATTGGTCACAGAAGTCAGATCACTATTGCTTGGCGTCAGTACCCCTGTAGCACCTGAATAGCTACCAGTAAATGTATATATTTTACGTATCATTGCAATATTACTGGCTGCACCACCCTTGGCGGTTTCAGCACCATCCGGTGCATCAATTGGTGCCGTCCAGTAACTGACCGAGGTATCTTTAAAGAAGCCTGATGCAGCATCAATGGCTGGATTGTGGTTTTTATCGGCTACAAATGGCAATCTATTTGCGTCAAATTCCAGCTTAAATTTTTTGAGATTACCCTCCCAGTGCTCACCATCAGCCGGTTTAAACAGGGTAAAGAAAAGATCATCCAGGTTGGTGGCACGGTTGAACGCGTTCACCGACACCGCTGGTGATGAGAACGTTGAGTTCACCTTAAGAATTTCTGATACCAGTTCATTTAGAACACGGACCAGATCAGCCTCATTCGATGCCTCGGCAAATCGACCACCACCCTTAAAGGCCGTATCGCGCAACAGCTTTTCGCCATCTAAAAGCTGTTGCGAGGCTATGGCAGGAAAAGCGAAACCCACTGTATAGGTGGTAATATTCTGATCACCGACATGTGCCGGTGTATCGGCACGCGTTGCCACATCATTGGTATGCGCCCAATCAGCCAGCTCATCCAGGCAGTTATCAATGGTCGAGCCATCTGAATTAAAGGCATCCTGGTTACTGTTCCAACCTGCATATGGCCCGGTATTACACGAACCAACATCAAAGCCAGCCAGGGTTGATCGTTTGCTGGCATCGAGGTAGTCATAAGTTGCCTGACCATTCGAAACGACGATAATATAGTTCTTCTGACAGGTCTCTGTGATCGGTGTCTCGTACTCGATATTACCCGGTAACATACTACCCACCTGGTTGCTGGGTAGTGACTTGGTGCCATAATGCGCCTCTGCGCCACCAAAGTATTTCAGCGCCTCGAAATAGGTTTCAGAAATAACCGAATCAACACCTACCTGCATATTACCCAGGCGGTTGTAAAAGTCCTGACGACCCAGGTTCACGTCCAGCGTGGGATAGATAACCGGGCCACCTTCACCACCGTAGTCCACACCGTCAATGACATTAATCTTTCTATCATACTGCATCAGGCCCATATTGATATTACTGACACTGGCTACCAGTGTACCAATCGCATTTTTTAACTGATCAAACAGGGGGACCTGTGAAAATACTACAGTAGGGTCTTTCAGATAATTGAGGTAGTTGCCTGAAAACAAGGTATAGTTCTGTGCGTTATTTGCCCAGATAGTCGCGGCAACACTTTTGTTCTCTACACCAACCCAGCCTGTAGTGGTATCTGGACTATTGGCAATAAAATTTTTATTACCAACAGCACCATTTTGGCCGTGTATATCATGATCCTGCACACACTCTATAGGGTAGGCCCGTGTCGTCGCATTGTTGGTGACAAGATCCCGCCAGAATAGCTTGCCAGCCGCATTATAGAACTGTGCCACCTGGCCCAGATACATACCAGTTGTATATAAAGAGCCTGTAAATGCACCCTGGAAACCACCATTATTGGGATCGTATTCTTCCAACGAGTGCAGGCAGTGATTGGCAGCCCAGTCAAAATAGTCGCCATTGGTTTTAGGTAGAGTGCCGTCATTGGTGTAATAGACTTTGTTCGGCAGGTAACCGCCTGACAGGTCATAAGTTCTAGTGTAATCGTATGGCTCCGACGCTGGTAAGGTGCCTGACATATCCCAGGAAGAATCCATAACGAACATCACATTCGGCTGTGCCCGCGCACCCAGCAAATTCGCGTTAGTATAAATCTCGATATCGTCTGCGTAGGCTGGTGCCAGCACACCGCAGCCCAGGGCAAAGCCAATGGAAATCTTTTGAAATTTTTTACCTATGTAACTCATAACAAGCCTCTCATGACTACCACGGACTATTCATGCCAACGAATAGTTTGTACTTCCCGAGTTTCTGGATTAAATGATACCAGCGCTGGCTTGCCGGCCCACATCTTCGCCTCGAGCAAATCGACCTCAACATCATTACTATAGGCCCTGGTTTTCGGCGTAATTATCACCGTCGTAAAATCACAGCCGGTACACCTGACATCCTTGATGATACCTGTTCGATCATTTGATAGCTTGATACTTAAAGCCCGCGCCACATAAGGCACATACGGGTGTTCTTCTGCCATGGCATACTGGCTCAGAAAAAACGATATCGCACAGACCAGATTAATTAGCAGCTTCATAAATCATCTCCTTCACAACCTTTTACCGGGAATTTGGTCGCCGCCCTCTGGACAGAACGCGATGAAAGCGTTGCCGTCTCCCCGGTCGCCGTTACCT
>Ga0224501_10000259_pt1 | contig 46709 bp, 2 predicted proteins | sample SF_Oct11_sed_USG_4_FD_169105 | JGI IMG/M metagenome (GOLD analysis project Ga0224501, IMG submission 169105) | Sediment microbial communities from San Francisco Bay, California, United States - SF_Oct11_sed_USGS_8_1 | ecosystem: Environmental > Aquatic > Marine > Sediment | place: USA... | reverse complement strand
ATTCGCGGAATATGAGTTTACCCCAGGTTCAGTTGTATTTACTGGAGAGGTTCTTCGGGCCGGAAAGGATACTGGAGGGTAATCGGGGACTTCAGTTAATGTGGACTTTGATAGGGAATATCGCCGAGCCCAGTAAGGAGAAGAACGAATTAGAGCTTACGAAGTTGAGACAAGAGCTCCAAAGGCTGGAGAACGACATAGCCTACGATTGGAAGAATTTTTCGCTCAATTTAAGCAGTAACTACGATTCAATAGAAAAACAAAAGTTGCTGACCAATCATTTGAAAGAACTGTGGGATAAGGCGGGCAAGGATTATTCGCAGGGAAAGATTACTATAGGCGACTATATAAAGGCGACAGAGGATTATCGCAAAGCCCAGTTTGGCTATCTGGGTGTCCATTTCAATCTCCTCTTCCTCAGCGACCAGCTGGAAGAGAGGCTTAAGCTTATCGGCGAGAAGGAAAGACTGGCCTCGCCGAGCCTCACCCGGGAAGAGAGACTGGATCGAACTCTGCCGAGACAGGATAAGCCGGTAGAAGAAACTATATCTCTTCCCGCGGAAGAGCAGAAAATTGCCGACGTTCAGAGACAAAAAGAGTTAGAGCAATTAAGGGCCGAGACAAGGGAATCAGCAGAGCTCCGTCGCAAATCCCGCCAGGTGGAACCGGAGAAACCCTCCCCGGAAAAACTTCTGGAAGTTCTCACTACTGAAGAAACCAGAGATAAACTGAGCAAGATGAAGGCAATAGAGCCACGACCAGTCGACCAGGAGAAACTCTCGTATGAAGAGCAAGAAGAGTTAAATATCTCAAAGGTAATGGTGGAGAAAATATTGACAGGAATAGGTATTCCACACGATGTTAAAAAATTACCTAACCTCGATTCCTGGAGAGCCAAGTTCTTCAAGTTCATGGCAAAAGGCCGCTACCCTGCCAGGGCCGACTTGATGGAGGAAAAGCTGGAATATATGTCACAGTTGGTGGATGCCAAATTTATAGATGAGCTGGAAGTGATTGTGGATGAGATTAACGAGGGCAGGAAGGATAGAGGTCTTCCAGAACTATCCTGGGAAGAGGTCAACAGAAGCCTTTCCCATCTATTCACCAAATCGGTAGATGGGTTGTTTGAAATTAATGAATGGATGAAGTTAGAGAATGCCTGGAAGGAGAAAGACCACAAGGTAGAGTTGAAGACAGTATTAGCGTTAATAGACTATTACTCCAGCGTCTGGATGGTAGAGGAGCTTTCCAGCGGAGCTATGGTCCCAGACCAGCGGTTAAGAAGCTTAGGGCCGGGATTTATTAGGTATTGGAAACAATGGTTCATAACCGACCATTTCAAAATAGATATGAGAAAGTTGCTCGGTGAGGACCCGGAAAAATTCAATACGCAAAGGGCAATATCAGAGCTGATTGATGAGTTTGGACTATTCTTCGTATCTGAACCCAGAAAAGCCGAACTCCAAGGTCAGCTTCAAGAGATGGTAAATAAGCTCTATCCCAAACAGATTCTCTGGCTCTTCGGTGACCTTCAGAGCCAGGGGAAATTGAGGTCATGGCTATTCAGTTTACTGACAAGTAGATTGGGTGTAGAGGAAAGAATGGAAGAGTTAATTGAATATATGGTTGCCATTTCTCCGGCTACGGATAAATTATACGAAAGCGTTGATGGGGTATATATGAGAACCCTCCGTGAGTTGGCTTATGAAGGAAGGGCTATAGAGGATATTTTAGCTGTAATAGATTTGGATTCATTGGCAAGCGAATTCAAAGAAAGCTTCAAAGACGCCCCTGAGGCAGGCCGATTATTCTATTTGTTGAATCAAAAAGCCAAGCTTGAATCCCAAATCGTAGAGTCTGTCGAGCAAGGAGCGGAAGAGTCGAATATTTCAGAATTAGCGCAGAAGTTAAAGGCCTTAAAAGAGTCGATAATAAAAGAGGCAATTCTCCTGGTAGTGGGGCAGGATATGGGAAGAAGGTTCAACTTCTCCAAGTGGGCAATTGAAGAGGGGCTGAGTCCTGAGCAGGCGGTTAAGGTATTAAATAACAGGAGGGAAATCCTTCCCGCTGCGAAGACTCTCCTGGTAAGGCTTGACCTAAACGACCCAAAACAGATGGGCCAACTTTCTGCCTTAGAAGAGACCATGCGCAAAAATAACCTCACCCCAAAAGAATGGTCCGCTGTCCTTATACTCTCTGGTAAAGTGCCTAATGTATATAATGAAGCATTTCCAGAAGATAAGATGGACCTCACCACGCCTGACGGTATGGGCAGGGCAATAGCAGAGGTCGTAATGATGGTGAGGAATGGGCTTAACTTTAAAACTCTCCCTGTTTTCTATCAGTTGAAGAAAGGCATAATGCGACCAGTGGATGAATTTGCAGGGGAAACCGGGCAGTTATCTCCCGAACAACTTAAGGAATTAAAATCAGATAGAGATAAGTTGCCTGACAAGAAACTAATGAAACTGGCAGATAAGACTGAGGAAGAATTGAAGGAAGAAGAAATGAGTCTTCCCTTTACTGATGAGGAGCGCTCAAGACTGATTTCCGGGATAATTGATGGAAGATATATAGGCTATATCAAGTATATAATCCTCAAGAGGTCAGGAGTAGACCTGGCGAAACTCTATAGTAAAGAGACACCTCAAAAGGAAAGGGAAAGGATTGAAAGAGAGACTCTCAGGAAATTTCTCCCGAAACTTGTGGACTTGAGCCGCGCTCAAAGAGAAGCACAGATGGCTGAGATGATTGAAGAGATGAAGGCATATCTCGAAGACCTCAAGTTTCTACAGGGCGAGATGAGAGAACTTTTGTCCCAGTATTACGACCTCCTAAGACAGAAAGTGGACTTAGACCCCACCAGTAAAGCCAGCAAAGGCGTATGTGGTTACTGGGTAGATTATATGCACGAAGAATACATCCCAAAGGACAAAAAATTGAAAGACCTTACGCCAGTAGAGATAGAACATATGCGTAACCAGATGGTTGAAGAATTCAAACTCAGAAACCGTGTTATCAAAGCAGCAGAAGAATATTGGAAAGGAGTGGAAGAAGAGGAAATCCCATCCCTTTTGAAACTTTACCTTAACTTAGAAAAGAGATACCCTTACTTAAGCATAGAAACTATGTTCAAGAATATAGACGAGGCCCAGAGAGTGCAGGAAAAGGCAGGGAAGAAGTTATTAGAGGAACTTCGGGAAACAAAACGTGAACCATGGGAGACCAGAGAAGAAAGGAACGAGATGATAACACATATCGAAGGGACTCCTGCGGACCCACGAGAGGGCATAAAAGGCGTGGAAGGGCTCATGGAACAGGAAGTAACAGATCAAGAAGCTGAGAATCTAGTAGAGTACATGCTTGAGAATGGCTATAGCCAAGACGACCTGCTTGAAGATATAAAGATGAAGATATACTGGCAGGCCGCTTATATGACCCATAACAAGGAGAGAAGAAAAGTTAACGGAGAGGTTATAGAAATCCCGAAGAGGTTAGAAAAAGGCAAATTGGGCGAACTGCGGACGAGATTGGAGAATGACCTCGGATACATCCTGGCAGAATCGCCGGAAGCAAAGAAGGCAAGAAGGGATGAGCTCGTAAAGACCATAGGGAAGTCTATAAAATACGCAAGTATATTGGAACAGAAGGCGAAGGACTTCCTGACACAGAAGATAGAGAAGGAACTGAAGAGACTCGCAGAGGAGAAACGGGAAGTAGGAATTTCTTTGGAAGAAATAAGAAATCTTCTTCCTCCTCCTAACGTGTGGGACATAGTCGGCTATGTCTCTCGCATGCATGAAAAAGGGTGGGATGAGGAAAAGATGGAAAAAGACCTTAGCGACATCGCCTGGCTGCAGGCAGAAGTATATGCCTCGGAAGGAAAGTTCCTGAGGGGGGAAGACTTATTTACAAAACTTGACAACATAAGGGGTGGAGATAGCCTGCCGCTTGACAAGTGGGAGAAGAAGAGAGCCCATAATCGGTTCCAGGACAGGTTTAAAAAAGACTGGGCCTATATGAACCTTGGCGAAGACGAGCGGTTATCGCACCTCCTTTCTACCTGGCTAATCCACTTTGGTGAAGTGTTGAGTGAAGATAGGGTGGATGAGAAGTTATCTCACCTTCAGAGCCTTGAAAAAAAGCTTGTGGAAAGAGGGCTTCCGCCGGGTGAGATATGGGCTAAGAAGAGTGAGCTCATTGGGAAGCTGAGCAGAGTGAACAGGTCATTTATGGACCTTGTGGCACAGAGTATCCTTATTTATATAGATCCTAATGAAAATATCGAGGAAAACTTGGAACATGCACTAATTGAGTTAGATAGGTTTATAACTCCCGAGTTAATCGAACTAATTGTAAATGGAACGGCAAAGAAAGAGGCTATCGAGAATATACGAGAGAAGTTCGGGCTGGGAAGAGAGATACAGGAGTTAAGGAGATACAAGGCGGATATAGAGCAGTTCCGGCAAGGGAGAGCAGATGCCATTAGTGAAAGCTTGGCCCGTCCCGGTGAAAGGGAAAGGTTAGTAAAAGAACTGGTAGAAAAAGCGAAAAGCGATTATGGTCTGGGTTTATCGAAAGAGAAAGCCCAATATCTGGTCAGGAAAATGGCTGAGATTGGCTATAGTCAGGACGAAACAATCTTTAGGTATGTCTACGTGCCACATAAGGTAGCTCAAATCTATAAGGACGTTTACAACAAAAAAGCTACTCTTACCAAAAAGGAAGGGTATATGATAAGCGCCCTGGCAGAGCCGATAGCTGATAGGGTTATATTTAAGTTTTCTTCGCGAGGGGAGGAGATACAAAAAGAATGGCGTGCCGAAAAGGTTCATTACCTAAAATGGCTGCTCGCTGAGCCAGGGTTGTCGCAGGGGAGGAAGTATTATTTAGAGGGAAGATTAAGTGAAGCGGAGAATTGGACGTCTGACGTTCAACTTGAGGACGAATTAGGTAGGTTGCGCAAAGAGCTGGAACTGGCGGTTCACATAGAGAAAAAATTCAGCGAGGCTGGCGTGGCAATGGATGATGGGAAAGCCCGGGTCATGGCAACGCACGCCTACATGAGTGGGCTTACCGAAAAAGATATAACCGACTGGACCAATAGGATTATCTCCTTAAAACAACTGGTGTGGGCAGCAGGCATTGAGGCTGCGGATGAGTTGATGGATAGGATTGTATATATCACCGATAGCTGGTTTGAACTTGGCCTTGCGGATGAACCCGAAATAAGCGTGGATAGTCCAACGTTGAAGACGGCTGTGGAAGAACAATTCAAAAAGCTTAGGGATTTTTTGGATTTACCGAAGGCGAAAATTGACGATGTGGTAACATCAATGGCAGCGAAGGGAATGCAGCCTGTAGATATTAAGCTCCTTGTTGATAAGGTCTTAAGGATGCGAAAACAGATAGATAATGCTATTCAAAGAGAAAAGAATAAGTCTGTTTTCTCAGATCGCACAAGGGCGCCGAGGTTATGGTTTGATCTGTGTACATCTCTTTCCGACAGGGACCTGTTGGTGTTGCTGGATAGCAGAAACCCTGATATGAACAAAAAGATAGGCCTTGCGGAGATATTTGGTTATTCTAAGGCTCAGGTCGAGCGACTCTCAAGGGCCATAAACGCCATGCGGAATCAAATCATGACCGAAAGGTTAAGAGGGACAGTGCCGAAGGAGGTCTGGCAGAAGTCGTGGTCTTGGTTTGAGAAATGGCGCTATAATCTGTACCATCGACATAGTGTAAACATAGGGAATTTGTCTCTTGCACTCATCGCTGCATTAGTAGTGGTTGTAATCCATGCAATTATTAAGGGTGTAATATTTGCTAAAAGGAAGCCTTGGAGGATGTATTGGGGGCCGCAGCAAGGACCATTGACGCAGGAACAGAGAAGAGAAAGGAGAACGATATGGTTTAGACATTTCCCATATCACGAGGTAGTCTTTTTGCTGATATCATTTGCAACAGCAACTTTGATTTTAGTCTACGATCTAAGTCGTTTCTCATGGAGTGCGCTAGTTCTATATGCGATTAGCTTTTATTGGCTTGTAAAGATTATTATAGATTTATATGCCGTAAAGTTCTTACTTAGAAATATCCTTACTTCGATTTTGCCGATTAAACACGCACTGGTTCCCAGGATAAATGGACCTATTAATCCTCAACTCATACCAGATGATAAAAGTATGGTTATTATAAATCCGTTACGTCCAGAAGGGAAGGACCAACCAAGGAAGGATGAACAACTCAGAATGGTTATACGTAAAAATGTTAAGTTGCTCGAACAAATCAGGTCCGACAATTTCATCTCAGTGCTCATTCTCCAAGCCCATGGAAACAGCACAGAAATGTTGAGTCACTATGATGACATTTTAATGCAGGAGTTATTTAATAATCCTGAGCTATCATCACGGCAGGACATAAAAGATAGGTTCTACGTTCTTATGATGAAGGGAGTAGCAAAGCCATATAATTTCCACAAGTTTATGAGGTGGCTAAATAAACAGCCTGAAAATGAAGATCCTGGTAACACTCTTAATTGGATCTTCGGAGTGCAAACGGATGACCCGCTTCCGAATACTCATGGGATGAATCCTGCCGATGTGCATAGGATAAGAAGTTCCCCCAATATTGACGCAGGGCCTAATGCAATATATGGTGGTTATATTCGTCCGGGCATAATTGCAACGGTTAGAGGTGTTGAAAATCTACGAAGGCTACGGGGCGGCGATAACCCAGCGACAAGGGCGATACTGGCAAACGGTTGTATAGTAGATAATGACAATTCCATCACATCTTTGACGGCACTAAGAGCTATAAATACTATGGACGATAGGTACCATATCTGGCAGCCCACAATAGTTTATTACAACGCTGAGGATACTCTTTATGCGTATGCTATGAAAGAATTTCCACAGAGGGCGCTCGGAGATTTTGCAAATGAAGGGATGCAGATAGTGGAAGATGGTATACGTTCCTTTGGTAAATATTTCTTCAGGATGAGGCTTTTCTATGAGGCAGAGGTTGAAAACAATCTCTTTGCAGATATGTATCCTGCCGACAGTGGCTGGTTGAAGAGCGAAGACGAATTTCACGGCTTTCTGGGAGGCTCAAGGGCGTGCTTTGTCAAGGACCTTATTATATATGAGCATACACCAGCTAACTTTATTGATGAATTGGCAAGAGAAGAGGAAAAATGGCTACCGACATTCGATATACCCAATTCAATATTTTTACATACACCTTTTAGACGGATATTGACCAATCTTGGCCTATCAATATTCATCACTATCATTCTAAGCGCTGCATTTGGGGTCGGCGCGTTTTTATCCTATTACCTCCTTCCAACAGAGATGGTCCTAACAGTATTATTGGGTGGTATATCTATAGGTTCATTGATTTTTGTTATACTTCTTGCCTCGATCGCAGCAGTTGCCACCCCAGAGGGAATTAATAAAATAAGAAATAGCAGTATCCCGAGGATTCCTCCCAGAGGAAAATATTATGCAGGTCTGGTTATTCGTGGGCTTTTCTCGGAGCTGGTGTGGTTGGTGCAGCTCATATTGACCTTCTATGCTATGATTAAGGTTGGTTTGTTAGAAGTAGCCTTCCCATTCCTCGGAGAGATCATGTTTCTCTCCATAATGCTATTACTCATACATCCCAAGTTTTCGCAACCACTCATAAATCGTATCGGAGCAATATTCAATCCACGAGAAAAGCCTGATGGAACGAGAGAATCCAGGTTAGTAAATATTTTTAAGATTCTATTATGGCCTACAGTAGACGTACCAAAAGGTGTATTTGAGTTTGTATGTTCCAGCACATATCTCAACAAACTAATTTTGAAATTACCCTCATTAGTCAATGGAATAAGTCGGGCCTTCATTGACTTAAGGAATCAGGCCAGAGGAAGAAAGACACCTCCTACATGGACCGCTTATGTTGAGAGTGACAAAAATCCAACCATTGTGGAACATCTATGGAAATTCCGTTGGCCGTTTGCGATCGGACTTTCAATGCTTATATTGACTGGTGCCGGTATTCCTGCTCTGTCAAATGCTATGGTAGTCGCTAAATGGGCCTTACCGATATTAGCTATTCTCCTGGGTCCTGTAAAGTTTGTATGGAGTTACTTAATTGGCCGAAGAACCCTTCAGGAAAAGATTCATGGAGACCCTGAAAATGAAGAAGCATACAGAAGAAGCTTTGGAAACAGAGTAATCATCGATGTAATTTCTAGTTTGGCACTTTTTGGTTTTCTGCTGTCTGTTGGATATTTTGCCAATGTCATCTCGGGTCTCATACCTGTAACGCTCATTATACGAGCATCAACTATAATTGTGGCCTCATTTATCTTTGGACCTGGTGTAAGTTGGCTTGTTGGCGTGAATATGGGGAGGAGAATTCCGGGAACGGTATCGCCACCACAAATAAAATCGATATTGACTAAAATTTTTGCAGTAACGCTCGGTTGGATTATTGTAGGTATAAGTCTCTACTTTACTTTTGGTCCACAAATATTCAAATGGGCACAACCCATCCTCGGTTTTATGATGCCAACCGCAGATGGGGCGTTTGGTGTCTTTTTACCTTCGTGGCTATCATTTGGCGAAGCCTTGGGATTACCTTGGTATTTTGCGATATTCTTTAATACATATGTATTCGGAGCCGCATTTCTTGGAACTTTGGGATACATATTTGGAATCCTTAATCTTATTATCGTAGAGGGAATTATAGGAAGGATAAGATGGATTGTAGGTAGAGGAGGCATCCCCGGGATCGGCAGAGGAATTAGGCCCAAGGACCATGGACCGATTATAAATCCTGCTATCAGGCAGATGATGGAAGCAGACAGGTTTGTGAAGGTCCAGAGGAAAGGTAGGGAGTTTGAGTTTGAAAGCACCTATGGTAAAGGAGCTTCACGTGAGATTTTTGATTCATTGCCGCTTGCAAAAGCTATTGGAATCGCCTTTGACCAATATGCGGATGATCCTGAGATTCTCAGGATGCTTGAGACGACAGCTCATATATTTATTACTCCAGAAGATGAAGACCTCGCGAGAGCTCCGCCATTCCTCTGGTATGAAGATGCCAACCGCTATCTCATCGGCCATGCTGGCTGTGGCTTGGATCACACCGAACAGAATTCCTACCTACCATATGTTCTCATATATCGTTTAATCGATTTACTCCATCAGACAACCAATCACGAAGAAGTTAATCGCATAAGGTTTCTCATCGCCCGGATCATCCGCTATTTAGATCGGCTTGCCTGGGAGAAGAGGTATGGCGATCCTGAGTGGGAGGATGGGGCTGAGGTTAGAAAGATTATTGAAGAAATAGAAGATTACCTCGGTATACCTGCCCGCTCACCAGCAGAGAGACCAGAGGCTCGAGGGTCGGGTGGTCCTGCTCGGCCAGGTTCTATGAATGTTGAATTTTTGGCAAAGATTATAGAGGGTATGAAGAGCCTAGTCAAGGTAGTAGGAAGGGGCATACGGCTTTTTGAGAAGGGGAGGGATGTTTCTCGAGCGACAGAAATAAATATTACTCTACAGAAAATGTTAATTAAACTGATTGAGAAAGGTAAGATTGACCTTAAGGAGAAAACATTCGAGCAGTTAACAAAGAAAGATATTAGACGGTTAGAGGTGCAGGTTGCTGAACTGATTATGTTCCATCGAGAGGTAGAGGATTGGGAAATTTCTGAACTCTTTGACGAGAGAGTAAGCGGAGAATTATTTCCCTTAAGGGAGGCAAAGGAGAACCCTGAATATTTGAAGGTATCTGGAGATTATGACTATAGGGAATGGGTAAAAGGTATAGCCTGGAGGACTTTGAGAGAGATATATAGGGTAAAGGGTGAATCTTTAGATGTAGAATTAGTGGATACTATGACAGATGATGTGATTAATGCACTTGAATTTCGATTAGCCAATGGCAAAAGGATAAGCGAAATGATTGCCAATCAGATGGTTAGGGAACTTGCCGAGCACATCTTGGGTGTTCTTTTAGAAGGAGACCCCGAATTTGTCTTTTACACTTACAGGAAATTGAAAAAAGTTGGTCGCAAAGTTGCTCTTGCCATTCTCGAAAAGGAGAAATACTTAGATTTACTTGACGAGTTAAAACGTTCAATCTTTGCTGGATTAATCGGGGTAGAGATGAAGACCCCGGTCACCGGCACGACTAAACTCGTCAAAACTAACGCCATTCAGCTGGATTTAGAGAAACCGATTAATCAGAATGTTAGTACAGTTAAGAAACAGTTCGCCGAAATGATGAAAAAGGATTTAGCCATAAACTTCTGGCGAGAGTACGAAGAGGAAATTCTGGAAAGCCTGAGGCCAGTTTCCATGGTATTTTTTACTGATGACTATATCGAGACAATCTTCGACCTCAAATTTATCGAGAGACAATTAGAACATAATGAATATCTGACCGTCCACCTTGTGCCCAGGGCTCACTATTATGCTAATGATGCGTCTTATGAGGACATAATGGAGCTGATGGGTGAGGAGGTATTTAAGGACCTCAGGAGATTTTATGAAGAGGGAAGGTTTACCGTATGCCGCGAAGGCCCACATATGTCCACGTTCTACAAGGAAACGATTTCCAGGCAAGTTGCAGAACTTCTCAGGCAGAGCGACGTCGTAGTAGGCAAAGGAGCGAGGGCCTATGAAACGATGCAAGGAATCAAGAAGCCAGGTTATTTCTCTATGGCTGTCTGTCGTGAATTTACCGAGGCCATTACCGGGGTAGATGAGCTTTCAGGTGCGCCTGTCTTTATTCGCCACGACCCAGGGGTACCCTCCTTTACCGATTTCAGGTACAGAGCAGATAGAGCGCACATCTTTGAGGATGGAAAAGTCTCTGGCTTGGCAAGGATGACAGCGACGGATTACGCCAGGGCGGTCAGGAGCGACGCCTATTCTAGATTGCTGGAAATGTTTGGGGACGATAGAGACAAGGCCAATAGATGGATAATGAAAAATACGTTCAGGCATGGCACCACCTTCGCTGAAGAAGTGTTTCGAGGAAGGTTGCCCATTATATACAAAGAGATTCCCATTATAAGAGCAATGAGTTGGTCATTGATCGGAGGTGGGGTGGCACTTCTATTTGTAGGTGCATTTACAGGAGAACTCTTAACTGGAGCAGTACTTATGAGTGTAGGCGCAGGATTGAGAGTAGTCCCTTGGGTTTATTGCTTCATTAAGTTGCTCATCCCATCAAGGATCGCCCCAGAGGTAGAACCTGAATTGGTGAGAAATGCTAAGGAAGCGCTGCTTGAGCTTGCAACCACTTTACAGCCTGACTCTCTTAAAAAGATATTTGGAATTGAAAATATGACTGAGATGCCAGCTGCTGCTGAGGATATTGAACCAAAACTAACTGAGGAAATCGAAAAGCCCTTGAGAAAGTTTCTGCGCGCCTTCGCCCTCCTTGCGAAAAGACCCCTTAGCAAAGAGGACCAGGCTAATATAGAACTTACGCTAGAACATATTGTAGCCGACCTCACCTCACTGCTCCAGATATATAATGCCGAATATACCAAGGAACCATCCAGGCAAGTACGCTTGGAGAGGCTGTCAGAGTTAGATGTCAGCATAGGCAAGGGTGGTAAGCCAGGGGCAAGAACCCGAGCTAATTTGAAACTATTAAGAGAAATATATAGAAATGGAGACCTCTTTAAATGGGTCATTACTATACTCTTACATGATATAGGCAGGTTCGAAGAATTCTATGACCCCACGGCAACTGTTCATGAAAAGGTGAGTTTCGACCTGATTACTCGGTTCAACGTTCTAAAGGAATTGAACGATAGTCTAAATCGGCCTCTTTCAGTTGAAGCAATAAGTATTACTCCTTTAATTGTAAGATACCATATGTTCTTCCGCGGCCCTTGCGAGGGTGGGTCCTCCTTCATAAAGATTGGCCAGATGTTATCGGACCCATACTTACAGGGTGTCCTTAGCGATGAAGAAGGAAAGATAGATAAAGAAAAGCTGAAGGCATTCCTCGATGACCTTGCCCTCTTCTCGGTTTTCGACATATCGGGAACTAAGGGAAAAGGTAGAGCGTCAAATCCACGAGTGGAATACTTTGTAGGGATGGTCCAGGAAGTAGGAAAGATTGCAGAAGATGCAGGCTACGATTGGGATAAAACCGTTGCCTTAGCTAAACAAAGGGCGAGTAGATATCTCAACTTAAGAATTTGTGGATTTCTCTCTTTTAGGGATATGAATCAAAAAAATATTAGTCCACCAGAACCTTTAGGTTCTTTTCCTGGAACTGAATGTTACAAATTTTATTTCAAAAAATTTTTTGAAAGCCTGAACCATTTATTGCGCACCGATAAGCTATCTAAAGACTGGTTCACGACCTGGGGACGAATCCGACCCTGGTTTGTTAAAAACTTTACCGCTCTCACATTTAGATACCTCAATTATCTGGTAGGCCATTTGGCTTGGATTGAAGAAGGAGTAGATTTTGACAGAATGTCAGATGAAGAAATCAGGAAGTATTTCGAACGAGAATATAAAGTCAAAGAGGATTACAAGGTTAATCCCAATACAATTAAATTATTTCTATTATTAACTAGGGCGGCTAGGCATGAAAATTTTGGAATACAGTGTGAAGAGACAATTATTGGTGGCGAAAACGGTGAGCGGATCGACTTCAAGGAAGACTTTCATGATTATGTCATCGCCTTAAATAAGATCTTGACGCAGGCCAGAGATGTAAATCTATATATCGATGGCAATATCTACTTCGTTGATGAAAAGCAAGAAAACATTGATGGTGCGGTTATGGTAAAAGAGACCACCGCAGATGGCACACACAGGTTGATTCTCAAAATATCCAAAGAACCAGAAAAAATCACTTTGCCGGAACGACCTATGACTATCGAAGAGACTATAAAGGCGGTTAATGCCAAACTAAAAGAGAAGGGTTGGAAGGTTCCAGAAAGCTCCGTGAGGGAAATTCTTACTACACACACTCACCCTAAGCCAAAGGTCGTTCCAAACGAGAAAAGGATAGAGAGGCTAGCAGAACAAGTCTGGATAATCTACTTGATGCTGAAGTATTTCAAGAAGACACTAAAAAAAGAAAGGCCAGCGAGCCTGGTTTCAGTTCAAAATGTTTATAAGAAGGAGGGTGAGGAGATAAGCCGGGGCGGACCGGAAGATTTCACAGAAATCAAAATTGTTACCAAGGATAGAGTGGGCCTTTTTGGTGACGCGGCAAATAAAATTGCAGAATTTGGAGGATTTATCAAGAGCGACTGGTCATATACAGAAGAAATAAACGGAGAAAGACTTATTGTTCTTGTCTTTGAGATACACAAGCCTTTTGATCCAGACAAGCCAACAGAAGGAGGCCGTTTTGATGTCGATTTTGTCGTAGAGCAATACGAATTTGATGAGAATACCCGCGTCCTTACCACTCGAAGAGATGCTAAGGGTAAGCCTATTTTAATACCACGATTTCCCGAAAAAGAACCCGAGGGACTCTGGTGGAAATGGTTCGCCGACAAAGTGAGATTAGATAGAAAGGACAGCATAATAAAAGCAGTAATACGTGGGTCAGAAAAAGATAAGTATATGCCTGAAGGGATATATGGTTATTTCCTTAAGAAGATTTTAAAGATTATAATAACTCGGCATTTAGCGAGCCACATGGAAGCGGAGGAAGAACCGAAAGGCTTTAATATGGGCTACACTTTGAAGAGGTTAGAGATGCAGTGCTTATATGCCTTTGTATCATTATTAATCTCTTTCCAGGCAAATCGGGATAGAAAAGATAAACTTGTTTATTTCCTGCTATATACTCCTTTTATGAATTTGCTCTCTCAGCTGAAAGAAAAAGGTATAACACGTACTATTATGGACCATAATGAGATAATCGTTATTGTACCGAACCATAGTAGGATAATCAACGCGAAAATAGATGCAGAGATAAGAAAGGTTATTGGGAAATATAACGGGATAGCTGTGGAGCCTTGGATAGCTCCTGTGAGTCTCCCGGAAAATATAGCAGGTAAAGATCGGCAAAGAAATTTTGTCATAAGGGGCTATGAGATAATAAGACAGAGCGAAGAATTGCCAGAAGGGACTCCAAAAGGAACAAGACGTCTGGTGGGTAAAGAGATAGATGAATTGAGGCAGGCGTTATCAGAGGTTAAAGTAGATAATTTATCTATGCGTTCGGTTACAAGAAAGAAAATAGAGAAACTCTTAGAAAAAAGAAAGCGTGGAAAACGGTCTTCTACGCGACTCTGGTCACTTTTATTCGGTGGATTGATAATTTCATTATTTATATACTCAGTTGTGAATGCTTCGGTTGGAGAGTATATAGGGAGTGGACGCGGAGACGGTACCTTTGCACTTCTTGTTCCATTAGGAATATTGGGTGGATTGATTTTTGCTATTACCGTTGTTGGCGCTCGGGCGATATACCAGCAGGTTGGCATTGCAGGAACTGGTCTCGTGGAAGTGGAGCAAGTCAGATTGTCAAAGGCTTTAGGCCTTGAAGCTGTGTGGCAGGCGCTGGTGTCTTTGTTTGAGGGAGGACAGAGGATTGTTGCAGCTATTGGGCAACGAGCACAGGAGAGTGCTAAACACAGGTGGGGCTGGGTCCTTCCACAGAAAAGACCAACTGAGAGAGAGATTACAAGGCTAATGGAATTTGCTGAGGAGCTGAGGGGAGTGATGCCCCAGTTACGGACGCAGGAAATTTCTTATCCGGAAAATCCGGAAATTATTAGTCAAATGTTGGTCTGGAGACCTGAAGAGATGGCAGGAAAGGTAGAAGAAATTGAAGAGCTTGCTGAAATGGTGAGGAGAGCTTATGAGAGAGGGGAAATCACGGAAGTGGTGGTGATTGAAGAAGCTGGGGAACATGCCAGAGTCGGACCCATCATAACAGGGAAGCTAAGAGGCTATCCTGCAATCCGTGTTTTAAAAGCTAACCGGCCAGAGGCAGTATGGGAGATTGAAAGAAAGATAGACCTGGAGAAGACTCTATTTGTGACTTCCTCCTTAGGACCGGGATATCAATATTTCTATAGGAAGTTAATCAGGCTTTTGGAAAGTAAGGGAATTCCAGCTAAAGAGATTGCATTTCAAGTTGGCAAGCACTTTGTGGGGATAGGAGGGCCTAACACACCTATTGCCAGGGAAGCGAAGAAGAGTAAGTTCTTGAAGCTATTTAATGTTCCCGAGGGGAGAAGTGCTCCTTATTCGGTATTTAGTTATCAAGGACTTGTGCCATTGGCATCAGCAGGTGTGAATATCAAGAGTTTTGTGGAAAGTGGTAAGATGGCTGAAGCGATGTGCAGAGAGAAGGACCTCAGGAAGAACCCGGGTGTTAAACTGACATTATTACTGGAAGAGAGGAGACAGCCCGGGAAGCAGATAATTCTGGTATTGCCTGAGCAACTGAAAGGATTTGGTGAGGCCTGGCAAGGACTGATTTCCAATCTCGGCGGAGAAGGAAAGCAAATTATTTCGGTAACGGAAAAAGAGCTGGCCAGTCCTGAAAGCTATGAAGAGAATACAGCATTTATACGAGTGAGAACTGAAGTAGCGAAGGAGAGCCTGGCGATTAAACAACTTAGAGAGGCTGGATATAGTGTACATGAGATTTCTCTACCTGGCGAGGAACCTATGGGCGGGCTATTCTATTTGGGAGAATTCGTTACTCGCCTAAGTTATCTTATGGGAATTGGTCCGTTCAGGAAACCGGGTGGTGTGGCCACGAGCATAGGGTTGGCAGAAAAGATGGCGGGAGCTAAGGGCCTCGGCAGTTCGGCGATAAAAATAGCCGAGTTGTTATCAGATTATGAAGTTAATCGAGAGTTGGTCAAGAGAGTTAAGACCCCGCAGGTGTACCTATTCCACCTTGAGACTCTCTTAGATATAGAGTTTGTTAAAGAGCCCAGTCCTTCGGGTATGGATATAGAGCTTAGGGTTAAGCCGAACAGCTTGGCAGTTTTTGCACTTATCAATGATATAGTCAGGGCAGCGCAGGAAGTGGGAAATCTCGATAAAGTGAAGTTTGTTTTTGTATCCAGCAATAAACTTCTGAAGAGAGAAGTTATGGCGAAGATGTTAAGGGACCATATGAGTGCCTGCGGTATATCGCCGGCGGTTGTAGCCAGTGTAATAGATGAAGGGTTGATAATTGACGGAGAGATGCGAGGAGTAGTAGACATATCTGGCAAGATAAGCACGAGGGCAGTATGCTCTATCATCAATAGGTGGCTTTTTGGCCCGCCGGATGCTAATATGGCTGACATAAAGATTATTACCCACAGGGAATCGGAGTGGAGGAAGAATGTAGACAGAGAGACGCTGGAGAAGCTTCTCTGGGTAGTGTTGGAGGAACCAGCGACAGAAGGAGAGATACTGTCTACAGCAGCAGGGCTGGCTGTTGCAATAGAAGGCAAGGATTCTAAGTGCCTGAGGGAGTTGCTGGAGGAAAGATACCCTAGGGATGTAGAGAGGCTGTTGTCTGAGATAACCAGGAATGGTAAGATTATTCTGCCGCCGATACAAGTACATAAAGATTATCTTAGAAGAATCAAGGAAGAGAGGGCATATAGGATTCAGGCATAGTCTCTTTTGAGATTTTACTAAAAATTTACAATTTGTTTACGCCATTGTAATATTGTTATTGTATAATATTTAAGATTCTGAATTTCTTGACCGAGATTTTGAAATAATAAATATTCCGAAAGGGCAAACCCCGAGCAATCGGGGGGCGCAAAGCCTCGGGGTTACATAGATAGACAACATTGCAGTTGAACCGGCCGGGCTGCCGATAACGAGTAGAAGAACCCGTTATGAGTAGTCCGGCTTTTTTTATATGTCGTGTAGGGGTGGCACGCAGTTTACCCCGATGTTTTGGGGTGGTCGCCCAAAAAGATGCAAAGCTTACGCTTTGCTGCTACAAGAATTTAATCGCACCATAGATGGTGCTCGAATAAGGAGGAAAGAAGATGGTAGCTTGGTGGTATAGCAAGGCAAACAGAATATTGCTTAGGGTCCTCGCGCTGGTTGTAAGCAGTGTATTTTTCTTCACCCAGGTAGTGGGGGCTTCTGTGCCGGATAGAAGTTTCTGGAAAGAGAGGCGTAAAGTCAGGCAGGAACTCCTTGCTTCCCGGGAAAAGCCTCAGCAATCAGATAGACGCAAGGGTTTAGGAGAGAGGCTTGAAGAGAAAGACATAGCGGGTGAAGTATCCTCACTTATCACTCCTCAAAATCTATTCACCGTTCCTTCCCAATACGGCACAGTAAAGGAAGTCCACACGCAAGGGTCAAGCAATAAGCCACAGGGGATGGAGAATAGGTTGATTATCCACATTCAGGATGCCCATTCCAGTCCTGAAGCCCAGCTAAACAGCGCCAATATTCTGAAACATCTCCAGAATGGTGTGGCAGGAGACTCTACTCTGCCTCTGCTTATTTGTGTAGAAGGTTCTTCTGGTTTTGTTGACACCACACTTCTCGCCACTTTCCCCAGGAATGAGATAAGGGAGAAGGTCGCTCGTAGGTTTCTTATGGAAGGCCAGATTACTGGAGAGGAATACTTTGCCATAGTTAAAGGCAGGAAGGCACCAGTTGCAATTATTTATGGTGTGGAGGATAAACGGGCATATGAGAAGAACCTGAAAGCCTTTGACGAGGGTCTCTCTCCAGGAGAAAGGTTGAGGAATTACCTGCAGAAAGTTCGAGAAGAGATTAACCCGCTAAAAGCCCGCTTGTATAGCAAGAGGTTGAAAGCATTGGAATCGAAGATAGAAGCCTATCAGAAAAAGAAGATATCCCTTACTCAATACTCCCAACACCTTTACCACGTTGGGTGGGGACTGTCCCGCTTTTTCGAAGAAAAAGGGGACTGTCCCCTTTTCAGGGCATACCCCAATTTCCAACTGTTTGTCGAGGCCTCCAAAATTGAGAAAGACATAGACTTCTCCAGAGTAGATTCCGAAAGATCAAAATACATAAAAGAACTAAGTAGTAAGTTGACTAACGATGAACTGTCCAACCTTTTGATTATGAGCCTTGACTATAGATTAGGGAAAGTGACATCGGGTGAATACTATACTTATCTCCAGTCTCTCTCTTCCAGGATGGGAAAGGGAATGAGGTCACAAGACCCCAGAATACTGACTGAACTTGTGACTTCCAAGGAAGGAAAGAATGAGTATCCCAACCTCAACTTATATATCAAGTACAACAAACTCTACGATAGGATAGACCAGAATAGGCTATTCTCAGAGATTAGTGAATTGGAGCAAGAAGTCAAAGAGAGACTATGCGAGACAGAAGAGGAGAGGAAATTAGTAAAACTCTCCAGGATGCTCGCTGTTTTAGAAGACCTCGCAAGTCTTAAGATTTCCAATGAAGACCTCGCCTACTATTATAAACACCGTGACGAGATTACCCCAAGAATGTTCTCCAATTTCATTGCCGCCCACGGTGTCGGAGGTGGCACGCAGTTTACCCCGCTAAGGCGGGGTGGTCGCCCTGTAGAGGTGGCACTCCACGGCCACCTGAAGGAAACTGGAAATGCAGGGGCGACATTTATGGCGCCCGAAGATACGGGTTTGATGAATCGAACCCCTACCGAATGGGGTCTGCCAAAATTTGAAGAGTTCTACAGGATTGCTTTAAAGAGAAACGAAGCTTTAGTGGATAACACCATTTCCCGAATGGAAAAAATCGGGTCGAGAGTTGCAGTTCTCATTGCTGGAGGTTTCCATACGCCGGGGATTACCAAGCTTCTGCGAGATAGCAATATATCCTACGTAGTCGTGACTCCGCGGCTGGGAGACAACGATTCTTCTGATGGCCAACCCTCTCCCAGGAAGAAGAGGACAGACTTTGAGAAGGCGATAGCGGGAATTATAGGGGCGTTAAGGCCGGCGAGTTTGGTGGTACAAGGCCCATCATTAAGTATATCCTCTGCGATAGACTGTTATTTTGAGACCCTAATCGCCGACTCCAAACTCGCTCCAGCAGGGGCAAAGGAAAAACTGACTTACCTCAAGAAGAAGTGGCAAGGGGAACATAGTGACTTTGCCGAATTCTTGAGGGAAAAGTGGCAAATTGCAATTGACAGAGGCAAATCGGGGGAATTGATAGAGAAAGTTGACTTTTTGCCTGTACTGTTAACGAAAGGTAAAAAGGCATTTGCTTTAGGAATTGTTAAGGCAACGAGGGAGACGAGCTTACCATTTGTCCTTAAATATAATGCGGAAGATGGGGAAGTTTCTGAAATTATCTATGGGGTCGAGGGTTGCAGACGCTTTCTCTCCTCAGCCTCCTTTGATAATGCCATAGAGGATGGTTCGGTTGCCTTTGGGAAATTATCGGAACTCTGGCCCTTCTTGGTGAAGGATATTTCCGTTCCGGGAGATGTGGACTCAAAGACAGTAGTCTCGATGAAACGAACTGCCCCCAAAGTGCTTAGACTGCCCGTTGTGTTCAGTAAAGGAATTCTGTCGAATGCTGCTTTCGGGAACATTGGTTGGTGGTTGCATCGGCGTACAGGTGGATTGAATGATTTAATTGAAAAACTTTTTAAACAGGAGAAAGATGTAACCGGGGAAGAAGAATTTGATAAAGTTAAAAGTGCGGGTACTCTAAGCAGGAGAGTTGTTGAATCTTTGAATATGCTTAAATATGAAAACCTCAATCTGATAGATAAGATAGTTTTAAAAGTAAGAAAAATAGTAACTTTAGGAAGAAGTGGAATTTGGAATGAAAAAGAATTCGATAGGAAAAAAGAAGAACTGCAAAAGTTTAGCATTTATTACTTAGATTCTGGGAAGAATCTTTTCTGGGTAAAAGGGAAATATGCAGCAGCGCATTATGGAGTGAGGAACACAAGCGCTTATATTTCAGCAGGATTTGCAAGAAAAGCGCCTCCTATGCAACTTCTTGGGGTTGCTACCCACGAAGCCCTACACATCTTAGGATTTTCCCATCGCCATGCTCACAAAATAGCCCGCAAACGTAGGTATAGCATTTCCTTTGGAGCCAAGGAATTGATGGATGAGTTAGCTAAAGACGACCAGAAGGAAGAAGCCCGTACTTCTCTCCTAGATTCTATATATGATTTTCTGAAAAAATTGGCGGTTTCCATATTTTCCTATATTAATATACATCCAGTCACCTCCTTTGAAAAAGGTACTACAACCCTCCTTCGCGACAGATTAGGCAGGTTTATCCACCATAGAGGCAAAAGCCCTGAAGAGGCTAGATTTGTTATTGCATTATCAGACCTGTGGGAGAAAGAGTGGTTTATCTTAAAAGAATATGGTGAAGCCTACAAAGTAGTAGGTTCCATGCTTGGATTTGAATCTCTTGCAGCAAAATGGGAGCAAATAGCGAGAGGAGACCTTCAAAAATTGGTAGAGGCAGGCTTTTTAAAAATTGATGAGAAAGAAAAACCATATAAATATCGAGTTACACCAGAAGGGAAAGCCGAATGTCTCGAGATCCGTGCTTCGCTTTTAGAAGAAGATATGGGTGGGCCTTTGAGTCGTGCGTCGATACTAAGAGAAGCGCGAAATAATCCTTCGGCTAATAGAGCACGTTTGTTAGAAAGACTCAATGCCTTTATAGATAGTGAGATTCCTCTCGAGCACAAAAGAGCTGATTTGAGAAGGCGCCTCAGGGAGGAAAGAGCCAGGGGTATAGAATTTGATATTTCAGGAAAATGTAGCGCACCAATTGTAAGAGATGGAATGAAATATTGGATAGACGAGTATTTCTTAGGAGTAGACCTTTTGGAACTAGTGCCAGGCCATATGCATTACGCAAGAGTTGATATATTAAGAGAAGAGATTGTACACAAGCTGGCTCATTCTCTCCACGATATAGATACCACCCCCCTCGAAGGTTTACAGAAACTTTTTATGGAAGAGACATGGACGACTATGGGTGAGCTTGAAGTAGAGATTGAGGTTGGAGAGGAAGGCAGGAAAGCTATGCTCGCTGAATTTGAAGAGTGGGCTAAAAGCCATGGCGTGGATTTGGATAGCAAGATTGGATGGCGGCCGATAGAGTCAGCTGGTTACATTGCTTCAAAACCAAATCTATGGTCGCGTCGCGGTGGTTTTAGTTTAGAAGGAATAGATTTTGTAGGTGCTGAACTTGTTCTTAATGTTTTTGAGGAATTTACACGCTTAACAAAACTGACCACCAGAAGGCCGTCATATGAAGAAATTTATACCGAAAGAGAAAAGCCTAGAATTGAGGCCTTATTTCATAGGAGAAGAAAGGATTTAATAACATTCTTGTCCCGTATTAGTGGTTCTAGTGAGGCATCTATTGAAGAAGAAATAGTTGCTTTTTCAAAATTAAAAAGGGAAAGTATTCATCACATCTATGAAACATTTATAGAAGAGAAGGTAGCAATTGTTGATCAAGGAGATTTGTTTAGAGGCTTGGATGTAACTACTTCTCTAAAGCTTTTGAATCTTTTATCTCTATATGCGAGGTGCGAAAAAGCCGAATTAATTGAAATCAATAAAGGTCGTTCTGATGTCCCGTATGTGAGGAATTGCATAAGAAGTATTCCCGAAACACAGGTACTAGCCACCGGTATTGACCAATTAGAAAGGGCTACTCTAAACGTATTAAGCAAATTAGCTACAGTACATAGAAAAGTTACAATAACCAAGACTGTAAATATAGATTATAAAAATGCTACTTCCGAAGGGATTGAAACAGGTGGTTTGACACCCGAGGATTTGGAGGTACAGGCATCATTAATAGATTCTGAAGCTGTAACAAAAAGATTACGAAATTCTGTTGTTAAAGGTTTCTTAAGCTGGGTACGTAATGTATCTGCCCGAACAGAACAGATAGAGACTGTAGCCGATGATTTAAGAGAATATAAAGATATTATCTTTTTAGGAGCACCAGCTCTGGCAGAGGCAATAATTCATAGTCAAGGTATAAAAACAGAAGCCCCAAGGATACCAGAAGGCCGAAGAATACATTTTGTAAATAACTTTGAGGGAACAAGGTTTGAGGCCATGGAGAGGCTCCCTGATTTTAGTTGGGACGATACTTATGTAGTAGTGGTTTCTCAGGGAGTGGGCGATTCAATTCAAAAAGAGAATCTAAAATTTCTTAAGAGAAAGGTAGGAACCCAAATCACCGTGGTAGCAAATTTCCGCAATCCTTTATTGAAAGAAGCGCCAGAAGAACATACACTTATTACAACTGATATAAGAGATAATGAAGGTGTAGTTAATTTTTCAGGTGTAGCATTGGCATTGGCAATGAGATTAGCAGGGCTTGATTACAAAGGGTTTGTAAATCGCGTGGAAGAGGTAATCAAAGACAACACGGAAGGTAGCGTTGGTTTGTCCGGTTCTGCAGCAGCCAGGTTTGCAAGTGTTATTAGAGGTCTTGGTCTTAAAAAGAATCATAAAGGAGAACTAGTAAAAACTATAATGATGCTCAGTTATGACAAAGCTGCCCAGTATGTAATAAATGCAGCCACGTTATCAAGCAATCAAAGAGTAGCTGGTTTAAGAACATATTTCGGTTCACTTGCACCTGAAGTCAACCACAACGATTTTCAAATTGAAATGGGGAAAAATGGGACTCTTATGGTGTTAATTTCACCGGATAAGTGGCCGACTTCGCAGGTCATTCCACCTAGTGCCAAACCAAGATGGGCAAGCACACCTGAAAGTCAATACAACACCGATGATTTTATGGATATAACAAAAAAAGGCATCCAAACCGAGTTAACAGAATTTAGTGACCATAATATCGGCATTACTTATAAACCTAATTTGGAAGGATTGGCTGATTTAGTTGGTTTGATTCAAGTTGCCAGTGAAATAGACTATGCTGTTTCACTGGAATGTGGCGAAATTAAGGGTAAAGAACAGGACCAGGCTCCGTCAATTATTAGTAAATTTGACAAAGATTTCAAAGGAGCATTAATCACAAAACGTACAAGTAGACCGTCTTCTGAGATTACAATGTCGGATAATATGACCACGATAGATATAAGCGGTCTTATGGGCGAAAAAGAAGGTCTTTTAAGTAAAGATGAACTCCCAGATGCTTTAGAAGCTGTTTCAAAAAATAAATTAACAGCACAACGAAGTCATCATATTGGCGGTCAGCATATTCATTTAGATGAGCCACACCAGGCTGCTACAAAAGATGAGATTAAAAAATCGTTAGATTTAATCAGCTTGGCAGCTGAAGATAAGAAGAATTTCATTGTAGTTGGCGTAGGAGGTCCCCATAACGATCCTAAATTCGGGGTACAACCTTTACGCGGATTTTATGCGCATGAACTCACCGATAAGAAAGTTCTGTTTGGTGGTTACACTCTTGACCCAACCCTAATGAAAGAGTTGATAGATGCTGTGGATAAAGACCCTTATGGCACAATGATTATGTATATCTCCAGTTCTGGCGAGACCGCTGAACCGGATAATACCTACCACATATTATTGGAACATCTTATGAAAAAGTCTAAAGAATTAAATTTGGATGAATCAGCTGCGAAACAAAGGCTTACCAAAGAAGCCGAGCGTATAACAGAAAATCCAAATACTTTTATTGCCAAAATGGAAGGTTTTGCACAAAGACAAGGTCTTACTTTAGCTCAATATGAATTTGTCCGTGACCATATCCTTATTATTACAAGTAAAAGAGGTTATTTGAACTTTGAGGCTTCAGCAAGAGGTTTCAGAAGACCTATGCATCCTCTTTCCAGCGGAAGGCACGCGATATATACCCTGACATTATATATGATGAAAGCATTAGGAATGGATACTGATGCATTTATAAAAGGCGGTCAGGCATATGTCAAAGATATGTTTTTAACTTCAGGATTGCTCAGTGCTGGTGAGAAAAAGAAACTACAAAAAAATGCAAAGGAAATTGAAACCAAATCCGGTGATGTTCAAAATGAGCTGATAAAATTGGCAGTAAAAGATATTAATAAAGCATTAGAAAGAGAAAGAAAAATGGAGTCGGGATGTGGAGTAACTCCTCCTGACCATAGGATTTCCAATATGCTTAATGGAGAGGGAGAATTAGAGATAAGTTCATTGGAAGATTTTAGAAAGGTAGTTAACATTTTGACCGAGGAAAAATGGGAGGTTGAAGAGATTGAGAGTTTATTAGATGTTCTTAGAGAGAAAGATAGAAACGGGCAAAAAGAAAAAGCAATATCTCAACTTAAGCCATTTTTACAAAGAGACCCTGGCTTCCTGGCAGGTGCTCTTATGGGTTATATCGGACGTCATAAAGGGCGATTTAGAGTTAAATTTGTTGATTTGACTCAACTTTTGGGAAGAGCTGGTAAATGGAGAGATAAACACCTCTTTAATGAAAGTCTTAATAAACCACATATTTCAACTATTGCTGAAAGTATGGAAACGCAGGATATTCTCAGTTTATTACCAGCTCTAGCAGATGATAAGGAATCAATAGTGGTATTATGTGAGGATACAAATCCTGAGGACCCTTTAAAGGCACAAAAATTAGCACTTTCAGAAACTGTTAAAAGCTTCCTAAGGGACCACGGAATTCCTTTTGTTGTTCTGGGAAGCAGATTCAATGAGAGAGCCCATGCTACCCATATATTAGCTATGATGCAATTAAATTCAGGGTATGGATGCACTATTGCTGATCCCCCTCATGGGTATAGTCCTGACCTGCAAGTGTATGGACAGGAGAAATGTGGAAAGGCGCGGGCGGCAGTAGATGTGGCTGCTGATAAAGATAGAGGGAAGGAGCCAACCGGAATAGACGATGTTATTGAGCAGTTTACTTTAGATGAAGAACTTATCAGTATTGTTAAAACGTCAATGACTATGGGACAGAGATTCTTTGATATCATAAAAGGTAAAGATATCATTAAATTCTGGGGCAGACCAAATGCCCAAGCCGATGAATTAGTCGAAGTTGCCAATGATGGTATAATGGAAGCCCTTGAAAGTGAAAATATATTAAGAGATTCCGTTCATTCTATAATTACCATACATCCTATTACAAGAGCTCCAAAGATAGAAAGAGACTTAAATAAGGATGGTAAATATGTAGTATGGGTTATCCCTGCTGATAATTTAATAGAAGGATTTAATCCCTTGTCTCCAGGAGGAAACCCAGGGTCTATAATTGTTATTTCTGAAGTTGATCACCCTGGAAAATCTATATCCGAGCAATCTCTTAATTTAGATAATACCCGTATGATTATTGAATTTATCCATGGTCCAAGCGATGAGCCCGGAGTGATGGTATGGGGTCGAAGGGAGATGTTCGGTTATACTGAAACTGCAGTCTATAGTTATCTTAAGGTAGGAGATATATTAATACCAAGAATTTTAAAAGCAGGCAGTCACTTCACCTCGGTACCTGAAAAGAAAGGCACAGATGCTTTTAATATATCTGATACGCAGGCTGATTTACCACCTACCGTTGCAAAAATATGGAACCAAGCCAGAGATACTGAAGTAAGAAGCAGGGATTTTAGAAGTCCTGTTGGTAATATAGCAAAGACTGTAAATGGTGGTATATCAGAATTTACAACAACCTTACTCGAGGCGACAATACACAGTATATTTGCTGCAGGGATGGGTGCAGATACAATTATTATAGATAAAGATGGGAATTTCTTTGAAGGTAAACGAGAACTCTCTAGCAAGGGAATAAGAGTAGCTGATGTTGCATCTACTGCCTTACCAACTTATCAAAAGGTCATGTTTATAACTGGAGATCTTGAATGGATGGCATATCTTAGAATAGCCTTAGGAACTGCTCAGGGAGATGAAAAAAAAGATGATAATAAACCAAGAAGACTTCCAGACCCAATCTGGGTTCCAGATGGCCCATTATTAATACCAAGAAATCAACCTAAACTTACCAATTTCTTAAAAAAGAAAGAATTTGATCCAGATTTAATTAAATTGGTTGATCTCTGGACTAGGATTTCTGTTGAGTTTGGTCAAGAATATAAAAAGACCACTACACTTAAACCTATGGGCACAGCTAATATTGCTGGTGAAGTTCAATATGTAGCTGATATGGTTGCTGATAAAAGATATCACGATGAAGTATTTGAAGTTCTTAAAGGCTTTTTATTCGCATCAATATCTGAAGAACGGAGTGTAACTCTATATACTAAAGATGGTAAATATATATCTTTTTGTGACCCGGTAGATGGTGTTAAGAACCTATTACAAGGTTTTGTTACAGGTAATATTGAAGCTATAACCTTAAAAGATGGAAGCCGCGGCGTATCGATGCATTTCTTGCAGGGTTCAAACGTATTGATTTTTGAAGATGGAGAAAATACGTATTGTACCATTTGGGATGGGAATGACTTTCGGGTGATGTATAAATATGAATTTGGAAAGCCGGTTCCCTGGGCTATAAAAAATATTGCAGTGGGCGGTGCAGAAGGTCAATATGGAGCCACCAACCCTGACGCGCGAACATTGGTTGATGAGTTGGTAACAGAAAAAGGTTATTATAGCGATAATGCTACGGGTATGTTGATTGATATTGCTCATATTTTGGAACGATCTCTCCCACGCAGCTTTGATAGAGAGCTTAAACCGAGAGGAGAAAATTTAGGGATTTATGATATTGTGTCTCTAAAGGAAACAGTTGTCGGGGGTCTTTTAAGAAGCGGCGGATTTTTATATCTCGATATGGCTACTGCAAGACCTGATCCTGAGATAGTCGACCTTGGAGCTAAAATGAGGTTGACTGAATTAGTTGCCCTAAGCAAAATAATAGCTAGGGTAAAAGGTCTTGGTTTCCATTTTGGCACTAACAAGAGTTTAAAGAGGATTATAATAGCTCATCATGACCCAAACCTTCCCAAGTTAGCTTATCCTTGTTTCCTGGGAGTTGACGACGATGTGCTTAAAGAAATAAATAGATTTATGTGGAGGCGCTATGTAGAGCAGGGATTTGCTTCAAAGATGCAAGCCGAGACACCTTTTGAAGAATACGATGTTGCTAAAGACGAAGAAGGTTATGAGCAAGCTTTAGATATTGATTCCGAGGGTAGAGTCTATCGTCTTAAGAAAAATCCTCATGTGGGAATGGTAAGATTTAAAGAACCGGAAGGATGGCGCTCCTACCCAGTCCACGGCCGAGTAGAGCATTTAGACGTCGCCGCTATATTCCCAGCCCGCACCACTGAAAAGAAACGTATAGACGCAGATTCCTTAGCTCAAGCCATTTCAGAATCCATCCAAGAGCTTGAAAAGGCGAAGCAGCTTGCTCAAAAAGATTCTGAAGAAAAGGCGAGATCAAAATTGAATCGACTCTTAGCAATGGCAGCTGAAATTACTAGGACAACCTATGACAGAATGACAGAAAAATATGCAGAGTTACGTGGGGAGGAGCCACAAGGAAAAGATTTAGAAGTGATTCAAGAATTCTTAAAGCGTATAAGGCAAATAAGCCCTGCTGGATCTAAGGTCAGAATACTTGATGGGGGAACATCTCTCAGAGACTTAGCATGGCTTTCAAAACAAAAGGATATATCTGCTACGGGGATTGACTTTTCAGAGAAAGTTGTGGAATTTATTACTAAATACAAAGACAGAGAAGGAAAGTCATTATCTGTTTTACTTATGGATATAAGCAATCTCAAGTTTGATGAGGAGAGTTTTGAAGGAGTCAGGTCTCAAGCGACACTACACCATCTGCCTCTTATCGATTCCCAAAAAGGGGCTGATATAGCAGTAAAAGAAGCGTATCGCGTTCTTAAATCAGGTGGTATTTTTTATGTTTATGTCAAGGCTGAAACTGATGAGCGTAGCGGCTTTATGGCTATTGACACTAAAGAGGGACTTGGAAAACGTTTTTATCAATTTTATTCTAAAGAATCTTTGAAGATGCTCTTAGAACGAAATGGATTTAACTTATTAGGGGATATCGAACCATGGACAGATGAGCGGGGCGAGAAAAATCTTATTGCTTTTGCACAAAAGCCACTGGGAGACAAGAAAGCGAGACCAAAAGATAAAGATGCCGGAAGATACACTGGAACGGCTCCACTTTTTGGTTTAGGGATAGTCCTCGGGCTACTAATGGCGATAGTTAAGAAATGGACCTACATAGTCGGCCTAGCCAAAGCATTCACCTCAACGAAGGCAGCCAACCTAATCGAAGTATTCGACCTTACCGAAGTGGAAACAATTAAAAACAGCGTTAGAGAACTAGTTCCTGACACAATCAACGAGGTATCCAGGACATTCTGGGATAGGCCACTATCTCCTCTGCAAGTTATTGTCATATTCGCAGTAATAATTCTTGTAGGTAGTATCCCTATAGTAGCAACACTCATCAATGATATAAATTGTAGAAAGAAGATTCTCGGCTTATTCAAGCGAATAAGAGATAAGAAGAATAGACAAAACGCTCGCACTCCGAGTGACAGGGTAGGGGAGAAAGGATTAACAAGAGTCAAACCTGATAAGCTTGTCGATGAGTTACTTGATAAATACAAGGAAAAAGACGTTGATATTAAAGAATTAGAAAATGTCATAAGTCCTACGGCAAGAGCCGTTGAAGAATATCTTTATAAACAGGTTGAAGACCAAAAAATAGAACCAGGCGTTTATAATAAAGGTATGAAAAACATAATACCTAATTTAGCTTCATGGTTTACAGATAAATCTAAAGACAAGGCAACAAGGGACGGCATTATCGCTGCCGTAAAAAATAAGCGCTGGGAAGTAATTGCTCAAGCATACTTTGACGATATAGCATTTGGTACTGCAGGTGTAAGGGGTAGATTTGCCTTTGATGAGGATTTCAACATAATGGCAGATGCTGCCGATAAGGGAATGGGTTTAATGGTAAATATCTTAAAAGGCCCGAATACATTTAATAATGAGGTTTTGAAATGTTTCACCCTGGGTGTCTTGAGATTCCTTGAGAGTAAAAATCAAGGAGTAAAGAAACCTAATCTTAAGTTGTTTACAGGATATGATAGTAGGATAGCAGGAAGAGAATTTGCAGAGCTTATTAAAAAGATAGGACTTGCTTATGGAGTCACTGTATATATCTCCGATGAGGTTATGCCTCTTCCTGAATTTTCGTGCTCGCTTCAGGAGTTATCGGGCGGAAAAGGCGCCATCGGCATATTTATCTCAGCTAGCCATAATCCAAAACTGGATAATGGATTAAAATTAATGGCCAGTGATGGCAGGCAAATGGGTGCAGAGCCGGTTGAGCGTAGAGAAGTACTAAAAGAATTTAGAAATGCTGAGGTAAAAGAAGTAGAGAAATTGCTCAAAACCCTACCTTCTGAAATACCGCAGGATTCGCTGGTATTTATGGGTGGCACGGAAAAGCTTGAAGGTGTTGAATACGGAAAACACAAACTCATAGATACTCATACGATACATCAAAAAGCTGTATTTAAGCATATAAAAGATGAGAAAGTAATAGAAAAAAATGCATCCGGATTAAATATTTTATATTGCGCATTTAACGGAGCCGGCAGAAAGGCTACGCCACGCATGCTTGAGGAAAAAGGTTTCAATGTTGAGGTAATAGAGAAGATGCATGACTTAAATGGAAGATTTCCATATTTCAAAGCTAAAGAAAATCCGGATCCGGCATTGGCTCAATCGTGGAGATATGCAATAGCCGCGTATTTTGAAGATAATACAAGAGATGACTTAATTAAGAAAGATTTCTTTCTTTCTAATGACCCGGATGCCGACAGATATGGCGTAGTTGCAAGAGTTAGCGCTGACGAAATACCTTGTTTTGAAGGGGCTTCTGAGGCTATGGGAATAGTATTTAAACTTACAGAAAAAGAACAGAAAAAGTATGGTTTCCGCGGATTCAGGGTTATTCCCCCTAATGAAGCGGGCGCGCTTATTACCATGTATGACCTTAACAGATTGAGGACAGCCGGCACGCTTGATTCTGAAAGACATTATATAGCCCGTTCAAATGTCACATCTATGATTTTCCAAAAAATTGCCAAACTTTTTGAAATCGGTGAGTATGTTCTGCCTGTAGGTGTTGACCAGATTGCAGCGCTTATTGCTGTGTTGGAAGCACCAGAAGAGTATATTATAGTAGATGATACACCGGAGGCAAGGAAAGCCTATGTAAAACTAATGGATAAATTATTTAAGGAAAGAATAGAAGAGAAATCCATAAAAGATATTAAGAAGAAGTTAAAAAAACTTATTGAGATACTAAAAGAAGCTCAGAAGGAAAATGTTGCATCTATTGAGGAGAGCGGCACCTATTTTACGGGTAATCACATACGGGACAAAGACGGTTTTCTTGCAGGTATCAGGCTTGCAGAGATAGCCGCTTATGCCAGATCGCAAAATAAGACACTAAATGATCTTTTGGATGAAATTTCTCTTAACCCCGAAATTGGACTTTTTGCTACTACAAACACTCCCATAGAGTTTGAAGTTTCTATTCCGGGAACCGCCAGAAAAATAAGGATGGTAAGAAGGGTCCATCAAAGACTGTTGCCTTATGTAAAGGAAAGGGCAGCGGAGGGGAGGCATATTGTTGTCGCAGGGGATAAGATATTTGATGCAGATGCCCAAGAAGAATTTAGATCCGGCAAGTATGATGACATGTTTGATTATCCCGGTTTTCCGGATGCAGGTATAAGATTTTACTTTAATGAAGAGAAAACCAGCTTTATAACGATAAGACCGTCCGGGACAGGCCCGCAAGTGCGATTCTACGTACATTTAAATCTGCCAATAAAAGAGGGCATGACTAAAGGCGAACTAGCACGGTTAAAGAAAAAAGCATTTCTTCATGCATATTTTGTGACGCAAACATGGATGGAAATCGCAAACGTGCTTACAGATACTATGGAGGTAGACACTATAAACATAGGAGAGGAAATTGGGAAGATAAACGAACGCATGGAGATGGCGGAAAAAAACCAACAAGCCGAAGAAACAAGACCTGGGCCGGCCAAATCAAGACAGGCCGAGCAAAAAGTGTCATCCTTATCGCTGGTAGATAGAGCCAGGGAAAACGTGAGTGGCGAAAATGATGTTTTAATGAGAGTATATTCCAACAGGCAAAAACTGGGGAAGGCGGAGGCCATAGAAGTTGCAAAAGAATTAAAACTGCTTATTAGAAATAATGGTAAGGCGGTTATGGTACTGGCAGCTGCTCCTTCACAGGATGAGTTTTTGGACGAACTGGCAAAGCGAAGAGGTATAGATTGGTCTAAAGTTGTCTTTTTCCACCTGGATGACTATATAGGTTTATCTAAAGAACACAAAAATACCTTTAAGTATTACCTTAACGAACGATTCTTTGATAAACTCCGCGAACTGGGAGCTGAACTAAATGTGCATTTTATAAAAGACCTGACAGGTACACCTGAGGAGATTTGTGTCCAATATTCTCAACTTATTGAGCAAGAAGGTGGAATAGACATTGCCTGTATTGGCATAGGGGAGAATGGTCATATAGCGTTTGACGACCCGGGTTCACTATTCTTCGCTGATGAATTAGTGAATGTTGCCATTATGGACAAAAGATGCAGAAAACAGCAACTGAGAGATTACAAAGACCATCCAGACGAAGACAGAAGATATAAGAGCCTGGATGATGTGCCGCGCCAGGCATTTACCTTAACCATACCTGCTATTCTTTCTGCCAATAAAATATTCTGCTCTGTGCCTGGTGATGCCAAGAAATTTGCAGTAAGAAGTACAATACTTGGCCCGGTAACCCACGCTTGTCCTGCCAGTTTACTGAAGAGGCATAAATATACAAATTTCTATTTTGATAGAGATTCTGCAAGTCTTCTGGGAAAAGAATGTAAGGGTAGTAGAACTTTTACTTCCATCCCTGCCCAACCTAAGGCAGGTGATATAGATATTACCGAAAGGGTAAGGACCGTCCCTCTGCCTCATGGTCAGAAGGTAGCCATTGTTTATCTTGAAGGTGAACGCGCTGGCCCCTGCATTGGTTTAGTTGAAAAATTGGACAGGCAGGCTAATGAAATTAGGGTATTTTATGTAAAAGATTCTCTGCAAAATCTAGATGGTCTTTTAAATGAGTTAGAGCTTTTCAATCCGCAACTGGTAGTGGTTCCGCATAAAGGGGATGCGCGCAATGATATCAAAAAGTTATACGAAGAAATAGTATTTAAAGTCCAGTTGCTTGCCGACAAAGATAATTCAAAGAAGACGCTCTTAGCGTATGACACAATGGGTTCAGCTTTAAATTACAATTTAATCTATATACTAACAGAAGATGCCTACAATAAGAAGATGCTTGCCGCAAACGAGCCTCAATCGCAACTCAAAAGGTGTAGATTTGACATCGCCGCTGAGGCAACTATGATAGCCAATATGGCAAGACTGAGGTCGCTCGGTTTACTACCCGGGGAACTGCAAGACGAACTATTTGCTGAACTTTACAATATTACATATTTTAAGAATGGCCAGGAGGTAAGACCAAAAGGTAGATTTCTATTCGGCGCCGATAAATCTGGTGCTGAATTAAGCTCCTTGGACATAAAAGATGGCCAGGTAGAAACTTTGCTGACACATCCGGACGATGAAATGGCGTGGGCCGGAATTTTATCTGAATTAGCGGCCAGAGGCTGTAATGTTAATCCTATATATCTAACCACAGGCCATCGCGCAGTGATGTTAGATAAGAGAGGAAGGCTAATTAGAAGTAAAGACCGGAAAATAAAAATTAGAAAGAAAGAAGCGAGAAAATCAATCAAAAAACTCGGAGTTAAGACTAAACCGAGCTTCTTAGGACTCGGTTTTTATGACAATATAGATGAAGATGGCGAATCCAGAATATCTGACAAAGACAGGGAAAAACTCTATAGAAAAATAGAATCTGACTATTATTCATTTATAAAGAGTGGTAAGATTGGTCCATTTGTGATAATCACCAACCAAAGGGTAGACCATCACCGTGACCATAGAGCAGCCTATGACATCGGAACGTGGGCAGCAAGAAGGTTATCGCGAGAACAGAAAGATGCAAGAATAGCAGTTATTTACGGACCGAGTGTCTGGGATGACGATTTCAATCTATTCAATTATTTGCCTGATGATATAGTTGATAGCAAATTATATTTCTCGCTGGATCCCAATGCGAAAACGGCAAACCTCTTTTCAGGACTATCCAATGCTATAGTTGCGGGAGAGTTAGCTGCAAAAGAAGATTTTGGTTCAACATCCTTAAAACCTGAGCAACTTGGAGGCGGTATTGCAGAGCGATTTGATATGGTAGAAATAATCCCTTACTCTGAACCACAACGGCCAAATGTGAGCATACTTGTTGAAGAACCTTCCATCCAGCGCCAGCCTCGCGAGGACGGTGGCAGGTTTGCTGAAAAACTAGGCAGGACTCCTTCGGCTATGTTCGTGAGTATTCTATTGTCAAATCATTTGCAAGATTGCCTTTTTGACCATAATAGTTTTACTTTTAAAGACCTTCGCCAGGGTTATGATGAAGTGAGGAAGGAGTTTCCTATACTGCGTTTTGCAAAACTTCCCGAGGATCCGAAGAATGACAGCCAGAGCAGGCGCGACCTGGCCAGTTTAGAGAAAGACAAGGTTTTTGAAATAGACAGGGACGGAAGAAGAAATTTATTCGAAGTGGCTGAGGTTGATATAGTAAAAATTTACGAATTTCTGGGCCAAATCTTGGCAACATTGCTGGCAGAAGAAGGGAAAGAAGTATATACAGATTATTCTAAAGAAGAAGCTGCCGTAGTTTTGACTATTTTAACCTCGGATTATTTAAAAGAAAATCTCTCATACGACGACCTGGACGACGCCTACTCCTTTGAATTTTCAGACTTCTGCGAGGCTTACGAAGAAGTAAGAACAAAATTTCCTGGATTAGGCCTTCCCGGCCAAAGTGAAAAACAACATAGAGAGACCCTCCAAGCCCTGGAAAAACGTTTTTATTTATCAGGCTTCGAGGATACATATGATTTTGGGGAAGAACCATTCAATGATATTATGGAGTTGGAAAATTGGGAAAAACTTCGCGGACACATAGTAACCTGTCTGAAACAAATCCCCGAAAAACGTACCAGCCAAAAAACTACAACCAAGCGAAAAAAGAAAAAATCTCGAACTAAACCGGGGAAGAGTGCAGAAGATGCCAAGGCCGAATCTTCTGCAGCCGAAATGGCTTGGCTTGCTAAGAGATTGGACTCAGCAAAACCATGGGATGAACGCGGAATAATCGACGAATTATGCGAGCTAACAAAGGACGCCCCGATGGCTATATATCTAATATTAGAGATGTTAGTTTATGGTACACCAACGGTTAGTGGCCGAGCGGTATCTGCGATCGAAAAAAGTAAGATACTTTCACCTCTTACAAAAGCGGTCTTAGAAACGGAATTGCGTAGAAAAACGGGGTCACTATTCAAAAGACTGAGGGCACGAGAAGTTTTATCACGACCTCCTGGAAAGACCTCTATTACGTTGCTGCGGAATATATTCAAAAAGGATGAAAAATTACAAGATCTTGCTTCACGATTTGAATCAATAAATGAGGCTGATAAAACCGACTGGGGCCATCGAGCGCGAGAACTCAATAAGTTAATTGACGAAATAAAGGACCTGGCGAAGCGGGATAAAAGAGTCATATATTTACTTTTAGAAATGGCCTGCGCAGGTATGGACAGCAATATCAGGGTACCTGCTATAAAAACGCTGGGAGAAGTGGGAATAGCCACACCTCTTATAATAGCAATCTTAGAAGAAAAAAGCAGTCTGAAAGAACCGGAACAACAGAAAGATGCGGGGGCGGCGACACGAGCCTTAAAAAAGCTTGCTGACAAACCTCCTGCGTTTATGGCAGAAATATTCAAAACACAGGAAGGCACTGCCTCTGCCTCGGCTGTCGAGGAGCAGAGCGAATCATTTGAAGTGAAAGATGTAGAAGCAGCTCTTGAGAGGATAAAAGAGGTAGACGGAATAATGCGTATTGGAAAGATTGATGTCCCGGCAGAGCAGATTGCTGAGGCTATGGAAAAACCTTTTATTCCCATCGTTGAAGAAATTGCTGACGTATTTGTTACCTATTTGAGTTTGTTATCGCACATAGATGGAAATTATTCAAAACAACATGACAGTTTATTCCGAGGGACTCCAATATATAAAAGGATAGTAAATTCTAAACGCCCTGTCTCTGAAAAAGACTTTAAGGACTTATGGCTCAGAAGCGTACGCGATGTAGTTCAAGATGATATAGATAATTTGATACTTAGAATTCCGCAGTCTCTTCTTCCCGATAATGAATCAGAATTAGAAAAATGGTTAGAATATTTTCTGGCAAACTTTAGAATGCTGACTATGAGAAGGGATAAGGATACAGGGAAACTTCTTCGGTTAAGACGATATACTTCGGCAATGATTCGTTCCATACTGATTAAGACAGAAGCCGAAGAAGCCGGAGAGGTTGCTGGGGGAGCAGTTGATGATAAGCAGGCCTTGGCACATATCAGCAGAAAATGTGAACTTGCTGAACTTTGTGAGGCGTTGAAAAAAGCAGGTCTTAATAAAGAAGCAAAAGAAATCAGGGAAGCTTTTACTCATGCGTTATCTATTACAGATGCTACCAAAAAACCTTCTATTAACCCTGCTGACTCAGAAAAAGCTATACGACATTTGATAAAAATTGCAAGACAAGTTACGGGTAATCCGGATTTATCAATAGCAGATTTATTAAAAAGTGGATATACAAAGAGACTTACACGACATTGGCTTGGATATATGCATCCAGAATTACCTTTTAAAGATAAAACTATTGAGAGAGCCTGGAATGCCGCAATATTTGCCCTGCATGGGACATTTGGTGACGATTTGAATTTCTTAAAGAAAACTTTGGGTGCCAAAAATGTTGTAGTGTTGTCTGATGAGTCTGGAAAGGCTCAGGTAGCTGTCGTGCCTCTATTGCAAAGTCGAGTTATGACCAGCACTGCCGACGGTCCCGACGGATTGAGTTTTGGATGGATTAACCGGGGGCTGATTGCCTCGGGCAAAAAACTTGAGCACATCAACGCGTATGGCGGCGAGGACAGGTTATGGTTTGGCCCGGAAGGCGGCCAGTTTAGCATCTTCTTCAAGAAAGATGCGCCGTTTGACCTGGAATACTGGTATACTCCGGCACTCATTGATACTGAGCCGTTTGAAATAATTGGTAAGAGCAAGGACAGCGTAAGTTTTCAGAAAAGAGCAGAGCTTACCAACTACTCTGGTACAGAGTTTGATATTGAGATTGGCCGGACAGTGAGAGTCTCATCTAGAGAAGATGTTAAAAAGAATTTAAACCTTAAGGATTTGCCAGGAAATTTGAAAGTAGTTGCTTTTGAGTCTGACAACACGATAACAAATATGGGAAACGAAGCGTGGAACAAAGAGACAGGTTTACTTTCAATCTGGATTCTGGGTATGTTTAATCCTTCGCCAGAGACAACAGTGGTGATACCATTTAATGAAGGCCCTGAAAGCGAACTGGGACCAGTAGTTAATGATGCTTACTTTGGTAAAGTTCCGGCTGACAAACTGGTTGTCAAAAACAACGTGCTCTTCTTCAGCGGAGATGGCACGTGCCGCAGCAAGATTGGCCTCTCGCCTGAGAGAGCCAAACCGATTCTTGGCAGTTATGATGCTGAGAACAACGTTCTAACAATTGTTCAATTTACCAAACCGGAGGACGCGGTTGATTACGTCAACTCTATGTGGGAGAGGCAAGACAAGCCATATGCTGGCGACGTTGTGAATTCCTATAACGATGGTCCGCCAGAGCCGGGCAAAGAGCCACTCGGACCATTCTTTGAGATGGAGACATCCTCTCCTGCTAAAGAACTTAAACCGGGCGAGTACGTCTCTCATACCCATCGGACATATCATTTGCAAGGCTCGGAAGAGGTCCTGGACAGGATTGCCCGGAAGACTCTGGGCGTAAGCCTGAAAGAAATAAAGAATGCATTGCCAAAAAGCAAGGAAGTTGCGCCCTTGCTGGTAGTGAAGAATATCCTTTGGGGTACGTTTGCGGCCGTGGCCCTGGGAGGCGTGCTATTCTTGTTACAGCAGTTTGCGCCTCATCTTTTACCTGGTTCCCCACAAGGTGAGTTTAGTTTCTTTACGATGCTTGCTGGAATTATTGGCGGAATCATTCCTGTTGTCTTCCTTCATGAGCTCGGCCATTGGTTAGTCATTGGACTGACAGATTCTCTTAAGGTCGGCGGGTTCGTTAAGCCGCGAATCGCTTTCCGTGACGGAAAAGGCCGGCTGATGATTGGTATAGGTCGAAGAGACAAGCAACCCCCCACAACAGTTCAGTCTTTAGCCGGTCCTTTGACAGGTTTGGCTGCGATACTCTTTGCCTTGTTCTCACCATTTAGTGTATCGGTTACGCTGGGAATTACGTTAACACTTCTTTCTATCAACTTATCTTCATTCTTGCGGGGTGATTTTGAGATAATGCCTCGCTCCGACAAGGAAACGGGAGCAGCGAGACAAAGGGCTATTGGGGCGCATCTCAGGCAAGGCTTGGAATATATGGAGGCCGGGAGAGTAGATGAGGCAAGAAAAGCATTTGGCATAGTATTGCATTACGACCAACTGAATGCTATTGCAAATTATGAAATAGGATTTTTCTCTTTAATGTCGGGTGAATTGGATAAAGCCATAGCGTGTTTTACCAAGGCTATTGAACACGCCACAGATTACGGGCTTGGGAATGTAAGGCTTGCTAAGGCGCATAACAACAGAGGAATGGCATACAAGGCCGCAGGTCAACTTAAGAACGCCATTTACGACTTCAGTCAATCTATCAAATACAATCCTTATCAATCTTCAGCTCTCTTCAACAGAGGCCTGACTTATGCTGAATCAGGAAATCTTGTTCGAGCCAGAAGATTTTTACTTATGGCAGCAGGCATTGACTCTAATCTGGCGCCACAGGTCACTGAGGTAGCTGAGAAATACGGAATAGACCTTGATTCGGGTTACGGTATGGGATGGGTTATTGACTTTATTTGGCCTTTCCTTGTCGCCCTGGGCGGAGGATTAATGGTTTTATTTGGCAATACTTTGGTTGGCCGCGGGCCAGGAGGAATAGTTATAAATCGTGCCGACATATTGAGTGACATTTTATCTAAACCAGGGGCAATCCTGGCGGAATTGGGTAATAATGCCCCGGCGTTAAACGCATATTCAATATTACCTCTTTTAATGGCATTTTTGGCAGGTATTGTCGTTAGTTATCGCTTCAAGAGACTAGAACAGAAGGACAAAATGATGCGCGGGACGGGTACTGACCGGTGGTTGGTGGACGTTGGTGCTTGCCTGATAATTGTAGGTTACGTATTAATCCTTTTGATGAGTCTGGCAAGTCCTTTACCTTTCTCCCAAGCCGGCTTGCAAATCTTGTATTTGAGTGTTTTTTCTCTGATTGCTTATATTGCTGGATATGCCTTGAATAGTTTAATTATGAATTGGCGATGGAAAAAACAGAAGGACCGAATCAAAGCAAAACGCTCACTCGAAGCTGTCATAGATGAATCCTCAGATGACCGTTCTCCGGATGTGCTTAACATTGATGCATACCTGAAAGAACTTGATGATGATTATTCGGCTGCCTGCCTGGAATTAAAAGTTATTTACCGCGATGAGTGGGAGCTTAGAAGAGAAAGACTTGTTAGCGCACTGGAACATTACCAAGAGATATATCCGGATGTGACCGAGGTTGTCATAGCGCGGGCGCCGGGACGGGTTACATTGAACGAGCATACGGATTATAATGATGCAGTATCATTAGGTATTCCTACCATACAGGATAATATTGCCATTGTGGGAATCAATAAAGAGAATAGACTGATATTGAATAATATGGACGAAAATTTTAAAGCAAAATCCTTTGACATATCCAGAATACAAGAAATGCCAATTAGTGTAACTAAGAATAAACAAGAAATGGAGTGGACAGATTTTGCGTTAGTCCTCTACCAGGCATTAATACCGAGACTTGAAGGTTATGGTGCAATGGTTCCCGGATTGTCTGTGTTAATAGACGGAAGCGAAGAATACGGAGGGGTTCCCATAGAGTCTAACATATCATCTTCAGCTGCAATTGAAGAATCACAGATATATGCGGTGGAAGCGCTATTGGGCATCAGGGGCCAGATGACAGGAGGCGAGGTTATAGAAATTGGACGAGAAGCCGAAGCCAAGATAGGTTTCCCCTGCGGAAAACTTGACCAGGGAAGCTCTACGGTGGGACGCGTTTCTGTTCCTTTTGGCCAGATGGTAGGAGCAGCCATAGATTGCGTGCCCCGTTTGGATGACCAGGGGAGAGACAAGACGGTAATAGAGCCGTTCGAAGTACCTTCTATCTTAGAAGCTATATTGGTCTATACCGGCCCGAAAGGAGAAGCGCAGAAAGAATATAATATCAGAGTCATTGAAGGAGAACTTGGCTCCTGGATACTGGCGCAAAAATTTATGAATGAAGCTACGCCCTCACAATGTCCGTGGTTAGATCCTCAGGCGGTCAGGATAACCGGTTACGCTGATATAAATCCTGACCACAATGGAAAACCTTACCTATACAACTGTAATAAGCTAGAAAATTTAGAAGAGTCATCGTATCCCGTATTTTTTAAACCGGCCTTTTTCTCCAGGACCTTTTTAGGAAATGCTGGTGTGAGAGTTACTGAGGATGAGTTAACAAAGTGGGTTAAGGAAAATCTTCCCACAGCAGTTACTAAAGAGGAACTAATTGAGAACTATGGACTGCCCGAGGAATTCTTTGATAAAGTTACGAAGAACGCCCGGGGTATAATAGTAGATGTAGACAATATCACATATAACTTGCAGGGCACAGTCCTGCACGCAATAGGCGAGCAGGATAGAGCAGAAGAGATAATACAGGCTTTAAAAGATGCCACAACCACGGCAGGAGAAGAGCAAGCGGCTGCCCTGGAGAGGTTTGGTAGGTTGCAAAGGGCAGGTTACATGAGTTTGTGGTACAACTACAGAAACTCCACTCCTAATATTAATGCGGTCGCCGATTGGGCTATGGAGCAATCCTGGTGCCTGGCACCACGCCACTTTGGCGCAGGATGGGGTGGGTGGATGCAAATCTGGATCAAACCGGGTAGGTATAGTGAAGCAGAAGCTTCTTTGAAGAAGTTTTTGAAAAAACAGAAGTGGTACAAGAATGTAGCTAAGTCGAATCGCCTGAGTGTCAAAAAACAACTCAAACGTGGCATTATGCCGTTTAAGCCAGGAGCGCCAGCGAGCGTCTTGGGAACAGATACCACAGCCCTTACCTCGTCGGCAAGGGGAGTCTCTCTAAAACCCAAGAGACCTTTTACAGGACTCTTGCTACTTCTATTTGGTGGATTAGTGATTTCATTAGGTATTATCTCGGATGCGATGGCTTCATCTGGAAAGGATGTAAGTAATGAGGGATGGGAGTGGTGGGCTTGTTTTCTGATTTTGGCATTGCCGGTTGCCATCGTGACAGTAATAAGTTACGCCTTCACTGGCGTTAATCCAATAAAGGGAATCATAAATCAGATCAAGGGAAGAAAAGGAAAGAATAATTCTATCCATTTAGTTTTGTTGGGTGCAGGAATACTTTTATTTAAGGACTCAATTATGGGACCGATTTCAGTTTTAGGTGCTTCGATTGGAGAGAATACGATTAGTCAGAAGCCATTTCTTATTTTTACCTTATTGGTGGGGTCGTTAGGGTTGGCTCTCGCTATGAAAAGTAATCACATTGCATCTTGGGTTAAGAATAGGTGGGCTAATAGAGGGAAAATGGATTCTGAGAAGACCTCGTCGGAAAAAACCGATACCGGTGGCAAGGACAAGAGTAAGAAAAGATCTTTCATGTCGATTTTATTGGGTGGATTGGGAATTTTATTAGTTATGAGTTCAGATGTGTTTGGGGCAGTCGGGGAGATTATAAAGAGTGGGCAGCATGCTGGATGGGGTAACATCGCTGGATTTCCTTTTGGATTGGGATTGTGGGTTGTATTGGCTTGTGCTGTTGCGGTTGTTGGCGTCTCGGCGGTATACCAGAAGGTTAGTCTCGCAGGAACTGGTCTCGTGGAAGTGGAGCAAGTCAGATTGCCTCAGGTTTTGGGGCTTGAAAGGCGACCATGGAAGGTCGCCCCTACGCGAGTGTGGCAGGCGCTGGCGCGTTTGTTTGAGGGAGGAAGAGGGTTTGTTGCAGCTATTTTCCGTCAGCCTTCAAAGAAGGCAGAACTGAGGATGAGCTGGCTTGGTCCACGGGAAGAATTATCTCAGGAAAAGATTACGGAGATAATGGAACTTGCCAGGCGATTATTGGTGAAGGAAGGTTTTTATCAGGGGAGTCCGGAGATTATTAGTCAATTGTTAGGCTGGACATCTCTTCCTGAGCAAATGGCAGGAGAGGTAGGAAGAATTGAGAAGTTAGCCAGAATGCTGAGGAGAGATTATAAAAGAGTGGTGGTGATTGGAGAAGAAGCCAGGCTATATGCGAAAGTGGCAGCGGACATAGCGGAAAGGGAAGGATATCCTGAGATTCTTGTTCTGGAGTCTACAAGTCCAGAGGCATTAAGGGAGATTGAGAGTAAGATAAATCCGGAGAAGACACTGTTTGTGATTTCCTCTGTCGAGCCGGTAGAATATTTGTATAAGAAGTTAACTGAATTTTACAAAGTCCAGGGAATTCCTGCAGGGGAGATTGCATCTCAAGTAGGCAGGCACTTCGTAGCAATAGCGGAAACTAATACTCCATTTGCTAAGGAAGCCGGTGAGAAGAAGTTCCTGAGGACATTTAATGTTCCTGAAGGGATAAGTGGTTCTTCTGCAATATTTAGCGAAGGTGCTTTGTTTATATTAGCATTAGCAGGTGTGAATATAAAGGGATTTGTGGAGAGTGGTAGAGAAGGAATGGAGATGTGTAGAGAAGAGAGACCAGAGGAGAACTTAGCTATAAGACTGGCAGCCTTCCAGGAAGTGATGAGGCAGGCAGGACGGCAGATAGTTCTGGTATTGTCTGAGGAACTGGGAGGATTTGGTGAGGTGTGGCAAGGAGTGATTTCGTCTCTGGGGAAAGAAGGCAAGGAAATTATTGTGATAGGGGAAGAAGAATTGGCTGCTGGTAGAAGATTTGGAGAGAAGACAGCGTTTATACGATTGAAAGTTGGAAGAGAAAAAGAGAGCCTGGCGATTGAACAACTTAGAGAGGCAGGGTATCCTGTATTGGAGATTACTGTACCTGGTAAGGAATCTATCGGTGCACTATCCTATGTTGCAGGATTTGCCACTGCCCTCAGTCATATTATGGAGATCAGTCCAACTGAGAAGAGTATAGAATCATCGCCGGCTAAAGCCGTCGGCTACCAGTCAGAAAGGATACCGTCCGCGGTAGCCGCAAGCTTCAGCTTGCGAGAGGGTGAACCATTATCAGAGCATAAATTTGGACCAGAGGCCTTTGGGGACAAGATAACAAATGTAGTGGCGGTCGATTTATCTACTCTCGTGGAAATGGACCTTGAGGAAGAGCCCACTCATTCCATGATGAAGAGAACGCTGAGAGTCAGGCCGAAGAGTATGGGGGCTCTCAAAGTTATGAAGAACATAATTGATGCAGCAAAAGAAGAAGAGAATCTCAAGAGGGTCAACTTCGCCTTTATTTGCAGTGAAGAAGGTGTAACTGAAGAAGTTATAGAGCAAATGTTAAGGGACCATATGAGTGCGTGTGGTCTATCAACAGAGGATGTGGCCAGGATAATAAATAAGAAGTTGATAATTGACCGGGAAACGTTGAAGAAGGTGGGAGGAATAGTAGGCATATCCAGGACTCAAAAGAAGATAAGTGCTGAGGCAGTATTCTCCATCATCACTGAGAGGTTACTGGGGACGACAGGCGGTAACGGGATTAAAGTCAGTATTGTTACCGATAGCGAGGATAGATGGCAGAAAGCAAGACAGAGAGAGATTATGGAGAAGACTCTCTGGGTTCTACTAAATCCAGCGGGAGCGGGAGAGGTATTATCTACAGCAGCAGGACTGGTTGTAGCCATAGAAGGTAAGGTTTCCAAGTGGCTGATAGAGTTCATAGAGAAGAACTATCCTGGAAGGGCAAATGAGTTATTGCCTCAGATTAGGAAGGACGGCATGATTATTCTGCCGGCAACACGAGTAGATGAGAAGTATCTCGAAAAAATCAGGGCTCAAGAGACGGTATATGAAATTCAGGCATAATTTGTAGCTGTCCCGATGAATCGGGACGACAGCTCTGCCGACGGAAAAATTTTGAAATAATAAATATTCCGAAAGGGCAAACCTCGAGCAATCGGGGGGCGCAAAGCCTCGGGGTTACTTAGATAGACAACCTTACAGTTGAACTGGCCGGGCTGCCGATAACGAGTATGGGGAACCCGTTATGGAGCCCGGCCTTTTTTGTATAAAATTTTCCTCTTCCTTGGGGAGTAGGGGATGGCACTGCGTCTGTCCCCTACAGGAAGGAATATTACCTTGAAGCTGCGTAAGATTTTAATTATCGATGATGATTTCCCGGTGGGGTACTTGATTAAGATTAATTTAGAAGCGGAAGGATATGAGGCAACTCTTGCCTTGAGTGGTGAAGAGGGGTTAGAGAAGGCTAAAGCAAGTCCTCCAGATCTTATTACCTTAGATGTGCTTATGCCTGAAATGGATGGTTTTGAAGTACTGGAAGCTCTCAAGAGAGATGAAGCGCTAAATTCAATTCCAGTGATGATGATATCAGTAGTTAACGGAATTCGCAAAAAGAGAGGAGTGGAGATGGGAGCAGCAGATTATTTATTTAAACCGATCGATTTTGATAATCTATTAGATAGGATGAGAGGTCTGGAAATGGACAAGAGTCCACCAGAATGAAGGGGGCCTAACGGGAAACGCATAGCGATAACGAGAGGATGTAGCTGTCCCGATGAATCGGGACGATAGCTCTGCGTCACAGTCGTGTCATTGCGAGCGACTGAAAGGAGCGTGGCAATCTCGAGATTGCTTCACTTCGTTCGCAATGACAGCGCTTTGCCGCTACGGAGAAGGAAGCAAGGCTCACGCTTTGCTGCTATATTTTTGATGGCAATAAGTGATACCGTCGGGAAACGGCACCTTAGAGTGTTCGAACGCAGAGGTCTGCCTAGAGCGACTCGAGGGAAGGGATAAATTTGCTTTCGTGAGATTATAACTTTCTCTTCGGTCGCCATTTTCCCGACTCTGTTCCGGATTGAGAACGGTTTAGTTAGGGAATTTCTCGACCGATATTTTGAAATATTGAATATTCCGAAAGGGCAAACCCCGAGCAATCGGGGGGCGCAAAGCCTCGGGGTTACTTAGATAGACAACATTGCACTTGAACCGGCCGGGCTGCCGATAACGAGTAAGGAAACCCGCTATGGGTAGTCCGGTTTTTTTTATATAATCTGCTCCAAGTGTTGGAGTGTAATCGCGTAGGGGCGACCGCAATTTATCCCGATACATCGGGATGGTCGCCCAGCTAGTCAAACTTTCGTTTGACACTCCAGGAGTGTAAAGCGAAAGCTTTACAAGAGGAAGAAGATGGTAGCTTGGTGGTGTAGCAAGGCAAATAAAATATGGCTTAGAATCCTGGCGCTGGTTGTTAGCAGCGTATTTTTCTTCACCCAGGTAGTGGGAGCCTCCGTGCCGGATAGAAGTTTCTGGAGAGAGAGGCGTAAAGCCAGGCAGAAGCTACTCGCTTCCAAGGAAAAACCTCAGCAATCAGATAGTTGGAGTAGCGAAGCAGGGCTTCGCGTCAAGAAGCTTGAAGAGAAAGACGTAGCAGGAGAAGTATCCTCACTTATCACACCTCAAGATCTATTCACTGTTCCTTCCCAGTACGGCACAGTAAAAGAAGTCCATACGCAGGGGTCAAGCAATAAGCCACAGGGGATGGAGAATAGACTGATTATCCACATTCAGGATGCCCATTCCAGTCCTGAAGCCCAATTGAACAGCGCCAATATCCTGAAATATCTCCAGAAAGGCGTAGCTAAAGAGTCTACTCTACCTCTTTTGATATGTGTTGAAGGTTACTCTGGTCTTGTGGACACCACACTTCTCTCCATCTTTCCTGAAAAGAAGATAAAAGAAGAAGTAGCCAGCGAGTTTCTTGAGGAAGGAAAGATTACCGGAGAGGAATACTTTGCCATAACTGGAAATGAGAAGGCGCTGGCTGTAAACATTTATGGAGTGGAGGATAAACGGGCCTATGAGAAGAACCTAAAAGCTTTTGACCAAGGCATCTCTTCAGGGGAAAGTCTGAGGAATTATCTCCGGAAAGTTGGGAAAGAAATTAACCCGCTGAAAGCCCGCCTGTATAATAAAAAGTTGAAAGATTTAGAATCTAAGATAGAATCCTACCAGAAGAAAAGAATCTCCCTCACCGAATACTCCCAATACCTCTATCGCCTTTCGTATGGAAATGTAGCTGCAGAGCGAAGCTCTGCTAAGAAAAGCAAAGCTAACGCTTTGCCGCTACAGGCAAAATACCCCAATTTCCAACTTTTTGTCCAGGCCTCCAAACTTGAGGAAAAGATAGACTTCTCCAGAGTAGATTCCGAAAGGTCAAAATACATAAGAGAACTGAGCAGTAAGTTAACTAACGATGAATTATCTGACCTTCTGGTTATGAGCCTTGATTATAGATTGGGGAAGGTGACATCAGCAGAATACTATACTTATCTCCAGTCACTATCTTCTAAGATGGGAAAGGGAGTTAGGTCAGAAGACCCCAGAATACTGACCGAACTTGTGACTTCCAAGGAAGGAAAGAACGAGTATCCCAATCTCAACCTTTATATCAGGTACAACAAACTTTACGACAGGATAGACCAGAACAGGTTATTCTCAGAGATTAGTGAATTAGAGGAAGAAATCAAGGAGGGACTATGTGAGACAGAAGAGGAGAGGGAATTAGTCAAACTTTCCAGGATGCTTGGTGTTTTAGAGGACCTGGCAAGTCTCAAGATTTCCAATGAAGACCTCGCCTATTATTACAAACACCGCGACGAGATAACTCCCGGAATGTTCTCCAATTTCATTACCTCATACGGAGTACAGGGGCAGAGGGGAGATGTAGCTGCAGAGCGAAGCTCTGCTAATAGGGAGCAAAGCTTGCGCTTTGCTGCTACAAAAGAGAGGGTAGTCGCAGGCTTCAGCCTGCGTGAGGGAGGTAATGGACGCAAGCTAAAGCTTGCGACTACCGGAATTAGTCCAACGACCCTCTCAAAATTTGAAGAGTTCTATAAGATTGCTTTAAAGAGAAACGAAGCTTTAGTAGATAACACCATCTCCCAAATGGAAAAAGAAGGAGTGAGAGTTGCCATTCTCATTGCCGGAGGTTTCCATACACCAGGGATTACAGAACTTCTGCGAGAAAGAAACACATCCTATGTAGTGGTAACTCCGCGTTTGGGCGAAGACTATTCTTCCGACATTGAAATCTCTCCCAGGAAGAAGAGGACAGACTTTGAGAAAGCGATAGCAGGGATTATAGGGGCATTAAGGCCAACGCTTCTATTAGGAAGCCAAGCATCCCTGACAGTCCTTGTGATTCATCTTTATGGCAGGACTTTAATTCTCTATTCTCAGTTTCCTCCAGCGGAGC
>Ga0224501_10000258_pt1 | contig 46713 bp, 52 predicted proteins | sample SF_Oct11_sed_USG_4_FD_169105 | JGI IMG/M metagenome (GOLD analysis project Ga0224501, IMG submission 169105) | Sediment microbial communities from San Francisco Bay, California, United States - SF_Oct11_sed_USGS_8_1 | ecosystem: Environmental > Aquatic > Marine > Sediment | place: USA... | reverse complement strand
TATTAACATCGATGCATCGGATGCGATCTCTGGTTTGGCTGAGATGCGGTTCAGCTTGAATAACTTCGAGTGGTCTGACTGGAAGAATTTCGTCGCGAGTAAATCTTACACCCTTCCAACGGGTGACGGCCTCAAAACTGTCTACGTCCAGGTTAAGGATAAAGCAGGGTTGTTTTCGACGGTTACAAGCGACTCGATCATCCTTGAGACCGTTGCGCCGCCTGTGCCTATTCCACCAGTGGTCGTTCCACCAACCTCACTAATAATGCCCACACCAACCCCTGTGCTACCGATTTTCTTCGTGCTGCTGGCGATATTCTCAGTTAGCATAAGCGGCCTCGTGTTATACCGCGCCCTGACGTGGCGCATAAAGCCGTTCGTGTCGCTTAAATCCCTGAAGCGAGTGGTACCCGCGAGACCTGCAGTAAACCTAGCGCGCCTGAAAGTACTTTGGCGTATCAAGCCAGCGATATCTCTCAAGCGCATGATGCCCGCTCCGATAACCTTGGCCCCAGATTTGCCCACCGGTCCATTTAAGCCTATACCAGTCGTCACTCGCCCGCCCGCGGTTGGACCTGGGAGGGTCGTGCCGAAGATAATGGCGCCTTCTGAGATTCTCAAAAGCCTGAAGCGCGGCCCCCGGCCATCGAAGCCCGGGATCTCGCTCAAGCGCCTGAAGCGGGAAGTGTTCAAGAAAAAGAAGCGTAGGGGGCTGTAGGGCAATGAGCACGATTGAACTCTTGGTGAGCTCAATCGGAAGCGTGTTCTCCCTCTCGGTACTAACCTTGCACAAATTAAGCCAACTCGGACAAGTTTGGGCTGGCTTATTTTTGATTATCGGTGCCATCTACCACCTGTTCAGACTAGCCAACCGGAAAATAGGTGGCTTGCGATGAGAAAGAGAATGTCAGACCGTCTCAGAGAAGTCACTAAGCTGGTCGGGGAGGTTCCAGACGGTTTCATAGAGGAGGCACTTGGTTTCGACATCCGACATGAGACTCACGAAGATGTACATGCTGAAGCTACTGATAAAACTACGCGCCGAGCCCCTCGTTGAAAAACTAACCTCATTGACTCCCAAAAGAAGGAATTAAAACGTTTTTCGGCATCGACTCTAGGTTCATGGAGTTCTTCTGTCACGTAAAGTAGTACTTCTAACTTTATTTAAATAGGTCTTCACTCATAATTGAAATGGGAAATTGGGGTTGAAAAAAACCACTAAAAGTTAGGTTTTTCAGCTGAGGCCACGTGGAAAAACCCCAATTCCAATGGTTAGAGTGGTGTCTGAATGAGGTTGAAGCGAGGTCTAATCTTAGGAGTTTTCTCGGCCAAAGGTGGTGTTGGTAAAACAACGACTGTGGTCAACCTAGGTGCGGCGCTGGCTCAGAAGCTCAAGAACCGCGTCATCATCGTCGAAACCAACATGACTGCCTCAAACTTGGGTCTGCACCTTGGCATCCTCGACCCGCCAGTGGTAATTCAGGATGTCGTCTTTGGTAAGATCAAGATAAGTGAGGCAATCATGGCCAACGACTACGGATTCCACATCATCCCGGGCTCTGTTGCATTCACGAGCGAGCTAGGCTCAATCGACCTCCGCGATATCTTAGATGAGCTTACAAAAAAATACGATATAATAATACTCGACTCGGCCCCTGGTTTCGGCCTTGAGGTCTTTGCGGCAATGAAGACGTGCGACGAACTTCTGGTTGTATGCCAGCCCAGGGTGCCGGCGATCGCGGGGACGCTCCAGACCTTCCGAGCCGCCGACCGCCTCAAGATTCCGGTGTTTGGGGTGGTTCTGAACCGGGTCACGGGGAAGCGCTTCGAGATTCCGACCTCGGATATCAAGCGGACATTGGGCTGGCCCACTATGACGGTGGTTCCGGAGGACGACATGGTAGAAGAGGGAGTGACCCGAGGAATTCCTGTCGTCCTTCACGCTCCAAAATCTCCGGCGGCGATTGAGTACCGAAAGCTCGCGCAGGCGGTCTTATCCCACCTGAGGGCTCGCAAGCGCATCGCTCCTCGTCGAAAGCGCAGGGCCAAAAAAGTAGAAAAGTGAGGCAATGAACTCATAATCTACTGCGTTAGTTGTATAGATTGTTTGTTTAAGCATGGGATTTACATCATCTCTAAAGATTCTAGATCTAGGTAAAATCAAATCGTCGGCTTGGAGATGTTTACAGATTTAATCCTAAGGGAGAATTCGGCCTTAAAGAAAGTTTACGGCATTGAATATTCTACCATCCAAAATACAAAGTGCGAGTTAGAAACAGAGCTATTTACGCGGATATGGTCGCTATCATTTTGTGGGTGAGAGTTGGGGTGCTTGGTGAAATGGCCCACGGAATCATAGATTGTTTAAAGATGGGAAAAGAACACAAAATAATGAAGCCGCCGTAGCTCAGTTGGCAGAGCAATCGCCTTGTAAGCGATAGGTCGTGGGATCGTGACCCACCGGCGGCTCCACCTTAAGTTTTGTTGCACTAGTAGTGTTGGGGGCATAAGATGGGCGAAGGGTACGTTGGACAGATATTCAACTCGATTCAGGGAGAGGGACTCTATGTTGGCAGGCGGCAGGTCTTCGTGAGGCTGGCGGGCTGTTCACTAAACTGTAATTTTTGTGACACCGAGGAGTTCAGAAATTTTCGTCTCCAAACGTGCGAAGTTGAAACTAAACCCAGCTCAATGAAATTCAAACGCGTGAGGAACCCGATGACCCACGAAGAGGTGCTTCGGCATATCAAGCGTTTGACAACCCCAGATATCCACAGCATCTCGCTGACCGGTGGGGAACCACTTCTGGCGGGGAATTTTCTTGTCGATGTCGCACGCGCGTGCAGACGAGCTGGTTTCGCCACCTATCTAGAGACGAGCGGCGAGAGCAGTGAGGCGATGGCGAAAGTTATCTGCTACCTCGACTTCGCCGCAATCGATATCAAGCTCCCCGAGCACCGAGCCGTACCGCGCAGAAGCTGGCGTCGTTTGTTTGAGAATGAGTTGGCTTGCGTTAAGCTCGCACTCGGGAGAGGGGTGGAAACTTTTGTGAAAATAGTGGTGCTCCCGTCTACCCAACCAAAAACCATTACGCACGTGTGCAAACACCTAACGAGGGTCGCCCGGATACCCCTAGTCATCCAGCCGGTGACGCCTGCGCGAAAGGTTCGCAGCGCCCCATCGATGACACATGTGTACCGCCTCGCTCAAGCCGCCGCCCGCGCGGGGGTTAAGCATATAGCGATAATACCCCAAATGCACAAACTTATGAAGGTGCTCTGATGCTGATCGAGTTCACGAAGGGTTTGGGTTTCTCGGCCTCACACTTTATCATAGGGCACAAGAAATGTGAACACCTGCATGGGCACAACTGGCGCGTTGGAGTGACCGTCGAGGGCGAACCGGACGAGCGGGGTCTCGTCGTGGATTTTTTCGACCTCGAGAGTTTTTTAAAAAGTTTGTGTGACAGTTACGATCATCGTTTGCTGCTACCCGAGAACAACAGCTCTCTCAAACGCCTTTTGGAGGGAGAAAGTACTCGCATTTCTGTGCACGGCCGTGAGTTCGAGTTCCCCAGTGAGGATGTCGTCTGGCTTCCCGTCGTTAACACCACCGTGGAGGAGCTTGCACGAGTTGTTGCTGATGAGATGGTGAGGAATTTGCCCTACCCGAATGTGCGTCGGATAACCGTCTGGGTCGAGGAGTCGCCTGGGCAGAGCGCAACGGAAAAGCGGCAAGTGAAAGCGTAACCTCAACCTTTTTATATCTCGGCGCCCAAGTGCACCGAATATTATGCAAATCAAACGCTTTGAACAGGAGGACGCGTGCAAGTACGAGTGCTGGGACGACTACCAGTGCTCAGTGATGGCGAGCGCGGTCGTCCGGAAGCATGGCAGGCAGGTCTACTTGCAGGACATCAACGTTAGTTCGAGCTATCGAGGACGGGGTATAGGGACAGGATTGCTCAAGCAAATACTGGCCGACTTCGAGGGTACGCTAATCGTGGCGAGCGTCTTCGAGGCACGTGTCCCCTGGTACGAGCGTCACGGGTTCAGGCCTACGAGCAATGAAGGAAATTTAGTCAGAATTGAGAAATCCCCATAACGCTTATCTTTCCAAAATCGAGTTCTGTTTGGGGTCGTGGGGTAGCCTGGTCTATCCTGCTGGCTTAAGGATTGTTTAAGCGGTCCTGCCAAATGGGGCGTCAGACCAGCGCAAAAAAGCCAGTGACTCGAGTTCAAATCTCGGCGACCCCACCACCATGATTCAACGATGCCGAAGGTTTACTAACAATAATCTTGAATGCCAGTCCGGTTCTTAGAGACATGCACTGGATGTGGACTATGTAAGAACATCTGTACCGCACCGGGAGCTATTACGCAAGAATAATAAATGTTCATAAAGAAGTGATAGATGTGTCCAGACTATTAAAGGGTGCAATCGATTTGCATGTGCACGCGGGCCCTTCCGTTATGCCCAGGGAACTAGATACCGCGGAGATGTTGCGCGAAGCCAGCAAGGCGGGTTACCAAGCATTTGTCATCAAAGACCATTATTTCCCGACCATAATGAGCGCATATCTCGTCCAGAAACATATCGGCAATGGCGAGGTGAAAGTCTATGGCGGAATAGCGCTCAACAACAGTGTGGGCGGGCTGAATATCAGTGCGGTAGACGCGGCATGCGCCATGGGAGCGAAGTTCATCTGGATGCCGACAGTATCCTCAAAAAATCATATCATGAGTCACAAGCAAGGCCTGAAATTCCCCGGCTCTCACGGCATAAAGCTGGAGGAAAAACCGCTGGTCTATGTGAACAGGCGCGGAGAATTGGACGAAAAGGTTATTGAGATTCTCAATTACATGTCCGACACAGACATGATTCTAGGTACGGGACATGGCAGTTTACGTGAAGTGGATGCACTCATCGCCTCCGCCTCCGAAATCAGAGTGAAAAGAATACTGGTCAATCATCCCTTGTATATGATTGGCGCCACCCTTTCTGATATTAAGAAATGGGCCGCGATGGGAGCCTACATCGAACTGAATGCGACGGTATTTGTGCCGGAGTCCAGTTTCGGAGTCGTTCCCATAGAAGATGCGGTCAAGGTCATCAAGGAAGTCGATATTGACCATCTGGTTATTGATTCCGATTATGGCCAGAAGAATAATGGCAGTCCGGTCGAAGGCATCCGCCGATTTGTCGATATACTGGTAAATCAGTATTCGGTAGCAGAAGATGATATTGTAAAAATGGTCAAAATCAATCCCGAGAAGTTGCTGGGATTTCGTCGGTAGTTTGCCAAAGGAGAGATGAACATCATGAATATAGTTGCAGCTAACTGGAATGCGATGCCCTGGGAAGAGGTAAGAAAGGGCGTCAAGAGAAAGGTGTTTACCGGCGAAGGAGCTACCCTGTCCCTGAATTTCTTGGAACCCGGACACGATCCTAAACCGCATTCTCATATGCACGAGCAGATAGTGTATATCATCGATGGTGAATGCGAATTCCATGTTGGCAAAGACACCTATCCACTTAAGGAAGGCGGATTACTGTATATTCCCCCCAATGTGGAACATTACATCGTCGCCAAAGGCAAAAAACCCGTTATTAATTTGGACATCTTTTCTCCCAAACGAGAAGACTACTTGAAATAAAGGAGGCTGGTGACATCATGAGGATTAAGGAAAAACTGAAAAAATGCCAAACTGTCTTCGGAACGTTTGTGAAAATCAATTCTCCTGCCGTGATAGAAATTCTCAACTGGGCTGGCTTTGATTTTGCCGTAATTGACGGCGAACACTCGCCCTTCTCCCCTGTAGACATCGAGAACATAATCCGCACGGGAATGGCAGCATCGTTCGACGTTATCGTTCGTGTCTCCAGTCCTCAGGAGGAGCATATACTTCATGCCCTGGATTCCGGTGCGGCGGGAGTCCAGTTGCCGGGTCTGACCTCTATCGAAGAAGTGAAACAGGCGGTAGATATTGCCAAGTACTTTCCTGATGGTTCGCGCGGCCTGTCATTTGTTCATCGCGCGGCTCGTTACGGTTTCGCGGATAAAAAAAGCTACATGAAGACGGCGAACGAAGAGACGCTTATTGCCGTCCACATCGAAAACCGTAATATGGTCAATCAAGTGGAAAAAGTCTGTGACCTTCCTTCCGTGGATGTTGTCTTCGTTGGTCCCGTTGACCTCAGCCAGTCTTTTGGTAAACCAGGGAATACGCAGGATGACGCCGTGAGGGCTGCCATTGAAAAAATAGTCAAGACCTGTAACCTGAAGCATAAAGCAGCGGGAATCTACGTTGCCTCAGCGGATGAGCTATCGTATTACAGGAAAATGGGATTTCGCTATATCGTCTGGTCTTCCGACATAGGGATGTTCGTTAAGAGCGTAAAAGAGGCGGCTCAATTATTGAGCGGAAAATGAAAGTTGCAGGGTGGCTATAGGAAGTTCAAATCTCGGCGACCCCACCACTCAAAACGAACGGTTTGTGAGACAGCTCCCCCATTTATTTCATCAAAAACTCTTAAAAGAGGGGAGATGGACAGAAGTAATTTTAAGGTTTGTCAGCTATGTCAAAAGGGTGTAAACTTGCAAAAGTTCATCGTTAAGAGTCTGACCGCACGCGAGATTCTCGACAGCAGAGGCAACCCAACCATTGAGGTTGATGTTGTAGTACGAAGCGAGAGCGGGGCGGAGGCGGGCGTTGGTAGAGCGGCCGCGCCTAGCGGAGCGAGCAGGGGAAAACACGAGGTCATAGCATTTCCCGAAGGAGGTGTTAAGGCTTCAGTTAAAGCTTTTAAAGAAATCTTGGTGCCGAAGTTAATCGGTAGCCCAGCTGACCGGTTGGAGGAGGTAGATTCCCTTCTTCATGAACTCGATGGGACGCCAAATTTCTCGAGAATTGGGGGAAATGCGGCGGTAGCTATCTCCATGGCGGTTGCAAAGGCAGCGGCGGCAGCTCGTGGTATACCTTTGTATAAGCATTTAGGTGGCGAGGAAGCGGTTCAACTGCCATACCCGCTTGGAAACATGCTCGGTGGTGGGGCTCATGCTGGCAGACAGGCTCCCGACATACAGGAATTTCATGCCATCCCAGTCGGCGCGAAAAGTTTTGTTGATGCGTTTTTCGCCAACGCCAAAATTCATAAGCGTGTGCGAGCCCTCATCGAGGCAAAGGATCAAACCTTCACTGGCGGTAAGGGTGACGAAGGTGCATGGGCCCCAAATCTCGATAGCTCAGCGGCTCTCGAAATAGTTGCACGTGCATGTGAGGAAATAAGTAGCGAGGTTGGATTTGAGATAAGGCCTGCCCTTGACGTTGCTGCAAGTAGCCTTTACGATGAGCATGAGAAGAAGTACCGATATAAACGGGAAGGGAAATCTCGGGACGAGGGCGAGCAAATAAATTTCATCCTCGATTTGATCAATACATACAAGCTCTTTTTCGTTGAGGACCCGTTGCACGAGGAGGATTTTGATGGGTTTGCCGAGCTTACGAAAAAAGTCGGCGAAAAATGCCTGATATGCGGTGATGATCTCTTCGTCACAAATGTCGCGCGGATTCAAAAAGGGATTGAAGTCGGTGCTGTAAATTCGGTGTTGATAAAACCGAACCAGATCGGCACGCTTACAGACACCCACAAGGCTGTGCAACTTACGAAAGAGCGCAACTATGTTCCTGTGGTATCCCATCGCTCAGGGGAAACTCCCGACGAAACCATCGCCCACCTAGCTGTGGCATGGGGCTGTCCCATTATCAAAACGGGCGCGGTCGGGGGCGAGCGGGTAGCCAAACTTAATGAGTTAATCCGAATTGAAGAAGAACTGGGGAATCGAACAAAAATGGGGAAGCTTCGATGAGCACACCTGAGTTTGCGGAAGGCGTGGTCGGGCTGGTGGATTTTGATACTTACCTCTCTAGCGGTGTCCACATAGGGACCCGGCAGAAGACGGGCGCGATGTCTTCTTTCATATACCGCGTGCGACCCGATGGGCTATATGTGCTCGATGTCCGGAAGACCGACGAGCGGATAAACTTGGCCGGGAGGTTCTTGGCGCGGTTTGAGCCCGCGAGTATCGTCGTGGTATCGGCTCGACAGTACGGCCAGCGTCCAGCTCAGCGATTTGGCGAGGTGACTGGAGCCAAGGCCATGGTGGGCAGGTTCATCCCGGGCACTTTCACCAACCCCTTCTACAAGGGATATATTGAGCCAGCTGCGCTCGTCATCACCGACCCACTAGCGGATGAACAACCCATGCGCGAGGCGGCTGAGGTGAGTATACCTGTGGTGGGGTTCTGTGATACCGACAACGAAACGGCGGACATAGATATCATTATTCCAACTAACAACAAGGGACGCAGGGCGCTTGCGCTCGTCTACTGGTTGCTCGCGCGTCAAGTGCTTCGGGAGCGGGGCGACCTCTCACCGGACAAGCCGTTCGAGGTTTCGGTCGAGGAGTTTGAGACCAAGAGCGGTGGTGAGTAGGTGAGGCCCCCTGTGGTCGCAGGACAATTTTACGCTGGCACCCGATCAGACCTTTTGGAGCAAATCGAGTGGTGTTACACCCATCCACACGGGTCTGGAAAAGTTCCGAAAGTGCGTGCCGGGCCGAGGCGGCTTGTAGGATTGGTTTCGCCTCACGCGGGCTACATGTACTCAGGACCGGTCGCTGCACATGGATTCACATACATGGCGCAAGACGGCATGCCAAGTTCGATCGTGATTATTGGGCCCAATCACAGAGGTACGGGCTCGGGTGTTTCGATAATTACTTCGGGAAAATGGGGGACTCCTTTAGGAGAGGTTCAAATAGACGAAGCGCTGAGCGAAGCAATTAAGCAGGCGTCGGATATCATCGATGTTGACATGGTCGCCCATGCTTACGAGCACTCGCTGGAGGTTCAACTACCATTTCTTCAGCATCTCTTCGGCGATAAATTCAAAATCGTGCCGATATGCATGATGTTGCAGGATACCAAGACGAGTAAAGAGGTTGGGGGCGCGATTGCCAAGGCCTCGGAGGGGAAGGATGCAGTGATAATCGCGTCAACTGATTTCACTCATTACGAATCCCAACGTTCGGCCACCACGAAGGATCACAGAGCAATAAATAAAATTCTGGCGCTTGACGCAGAGGGGTTAATTAGCACCGTCGAGGAGGAGGCCATAACCATGTGCGGTTACGGGCCAGTTTCGGCGATGTTGCAAGCCGCGAAAAAGCTTGGGGCAAAAAAGGCGGAGCTATTAAAATATGCAACTAGCGGTGAAACTGCGGGCCCCATGGCGCAAGTTGTCGGTTACGGTTCAATTGCGGTGTTAAGGTGATTGATATACGACCGTTGATTGTTAAACTTGGCGGAAGCGTGATTACCGACAAACGGAGGCAGTTCACGGTAAAGCGGACAGTGCTGAGGAGACTCGCCCGCGAGTTAACCGCAGCCAAAGGTTCCCTCGTACTTGTACACGGGGGCGGTTCATTTGGGCACCCTGTGGCATCGAAGTACAAGATCGCCGAGGGTTATGGGAACCCGCGACAGCTAATCGGATTCGCGCTGACTCATCGCGCGATGGAAAAACTTAACGCTTATGTGGTGGACGCTCTTCAGCAAGCGGGTGTGCCTGCGGTGGCGATGCAACCCTCTGCTTGTGCCGTGGTGGAGAATGGAAGGATAAAGTCGATGGAGCTCACGCCTTTGCGCAAACTACTCAAGCTCGGGCTCGTACCTGTGTTATATGGGGATGCTGTGCCAGATTTGGGCAAGGGGATGAGCATCCTTTCGGGTGACCAGTTGGTTGCTCAACTCGCGTGCGAACTTGGGGCGAAGCGGGTTATCCTAGGTGTCGATGTCGATGGGGTTTACACTGTAAACCCGAAGACAAATAAAAATGCCAAACTTGTCCAGGAGATCTCTTTGAGCAACTGGTCTTCGGTTAAGAAGCGGTTGAGTAGCGGCGTCGGTGGAAGAGATGTCACGGGTGGCATGGCGAAAAAGGTGCGTGAGTTGCTTGCGTTGGCCGAGCGCGGGGTGGAGGCGGAGATAGTTAACGCGGCGAAGCCAAACATCCTGAGGCGGGCGATTCTAGGAGAGGTCGGGCTCGGCACGAGAGTTGTGGCGAGGTGAGTGAATGAGCAAGCGGACGGTCAATCGAAAAATTGATCACATCAGGGTTTGTTTAGAAAAAAACGTCGAAGCTCCCATCAAGGGACCCGGTTTCGACGACATCGAGCTTATTCATGATGCCCTCCCAGAGCTCAATCTCGAGGACATCGACTTGGGCACCCCCTTCCTAGGGGCTAAGCTTAAGGCGCCAATAATGATGTGCGCGATGACGGGCGGCCACCAACGGGGAGGGAAGATAAATCTGGTCTTGGCCTCAGTAGCGCAGGAGCTCGGGTTGGCTTTCAGCGTTGGGAGCCAGCGCGCGGCAATCGAGGACAAAAAACTGGCGAAGACGTATAAAGTTCGAAGCGTTGCCCCGGATGTCTTTCTCGTGGGCAACTTGGGCATGCCCCAGCTGACGCATGGCTATGGAGTGGTGGAGGCGCGTCGAGCGGTCGAGATGATTGACGCAGATGCTCTCTCAATCCACATGAACCCGCTACAGGAGCTCGTGCAGCCCGAGGGCGAACCCAAGTACAGGGGCGCCCTTGCAAAGTTTGCTAAGATCTGCAGGGCGCTCAAGTGCCCGGTGATAGTTAAGGAGACAAGCAGCGGAGTGAGCGCAGAAGTGGCAAGAAAGCTGGTCGGTGCTGGAGCGGCGGCAATCGATGTAAGCGGCGCCGGGGGAACCTCTTGGGCTAGAGTGGAGGCGCTTCGTCCACAAGCTCGTGCTCGCTTAGGGCTTGCCTTCTGGAATTGGGGCATCCCGACAGCGGTCTGCACAGCGGAGGTAGCCAAGGAAGTTAGGGTGCCAGTGATTTCGAGCGGCGGCGTGCGCACGGGCTTGGATGCCGTGAAGGCGCTTGCGCTAGGTGCCGATCTCGTCGGTTTGGCGCTCCCCCTCCTGCGTGCCGTGCCCCGAGGCAGAAAAGCGGTTGTCAAGCTTTTGAACAATTTCATTGTGGAGCTGAAGGCCGTGATGTTTCTCACCGGCTGCAAGCGAGTCGAGGATTTGCATAAAGTGCCTATCGTGATCACGGGCAGGACACGCGAGTGGTTCCTAGCTCGCGGCTTGAACCCAGATGAGTTCGGGCGAGGGCGGCGACGATGACTGTTGAAATCCTCCCGTTGGGCGGTTTGGGTGAAGTCGGTAAGAACATGACTGCTCTAGGTTTCGACGGTAAGTACGTGATTATCGACATGGGAGTAAGGCTCGACAGCATCATGGCGTTCGAGGATGCCGAGATAGGGGAGATGAGTCGCGAGGAGCTCATAAACATAAACGGCATTCCCGACGACAGCTCGCTCCGCAACCGAAGGGTTCGGGCGATCGTACTCACCCATGGGCACCTCGACCACATAGGCGCGGTTGGCAAGCTAGCGCACGCTTATGATATCCCGATTTACGGTACCCCGTTAACCCTCGAACTCGTGAAACACGTTATACGCGAGGAGCGCACTTTCAAGCCCAAGAACGAGCTTCGAACGGTGATGCCAGGAGATAGCGTGGAGGTGGACGACATCGAGCTGGAGTTCATCCCCGCTGCTCACAGCATCCTTCAAACGGCCTTCATTGCTGCCCATAGCGCGGATGGAACCGTGCTCTTTGCCAGCGACTTCAAGTTTGATGAGGAACCTCTGTTGGGATACAAGACAGATCGTGCGTGCCTGAAAAAGCTGGCGAAAGATGGGGTGCTTGCAGCTCTTGTCGGAGCAATAAGGATAGATGAACCAAGTCCCACCCCCTCGGAGGGCCATGTGAAGGAGATGCTCCAAGAGACTATGATAGAAGCGAGCTCCGCTGGCAAGGCTGTGCTCGTGACAACTTTCTCCTCTCACATCACTAGGTTAAAATCGATAGTCGACCTCTCGTTCGAGCTGGGGCGCACCCCGGTGCTAATCGGACGCTCACTCCGCAATTACTGCACGGCTGCACTCAACCTTGATTTGGTCGACTTCCCTCCAGAGCTACGCATCCATGGGCGCCCGAACGCGGTGCACAACCTGCTTCGTGAGGTTGAGAAATCAAGGGAAGACTACGTGCTTATTTGCACGGGGCACCAAGGGGAACCGACATCGGTGCTCTCGCGCATCGCGAACGGGCAGCTTCCTTTCAAAATTAAGCGTGGTGATGGGGTAATATTTTCGGCAAGTGTCATTCCAAATCCGATAAATGAATCCAATCGTGAGCTCCTTGAGACGAAGCTTCAAGCCCAAGGAGGCAGCATCCACCGCGATGTCCATGCCTCGGGTCACGCCGGGCGGGTTGGCACCAAGGAGTTTCTCGAGCTCGTAAAACCCGAGCACTTAATTCCCTGCCATAGCACCATGGACAAGCTCAGGCTTATGGCAGATTTGGGGCGGGAGCTTGAGTATCCGAGCGGAAACATGCATTTGCTCAGAAATGGGTCGTGCCTAAGGTTGAGTGGTTAAATGGACTTGTTGAAGTACATGGAGGAGCGGGCGCGCATGGTTGAACGCGAGATTGACCGTTGGGTTTCCCGCGGGCTTGAGCCCGAGATATTGACGCGCGCGACGCGGCACTTACTTGAAGCTGGCGGGAAGCGGCTCCGCCCGTGCCTTGCGCTCACTGCGTGTGAGGTGGTGGGGGGCAAAGCAGAGGATGCCCTTGAGGCAGCGGCAGCGCTTGAGCTCCTACACAATTTCACCCTTATCCACGACGACATAATGGACCAGGATGAGTTCAGGCGGAACGTGAAGACGGTACACATACTATGGGGGGTGCCTGTTGCGGTCATAGCTGGCGACGCGCTCTTCGCGAAGGTCTTCGAGGCTGTGGCCGCGAACGCCAAACGGCTTGGACTTGAGGGCGCCCGCGTGGTCGAACTTTTCGACACGGTGAGCAAGGCTAGCTTCGAGATCTGTCAGGGGCAGGTGCTCGACATGTTATTCGAGAGACGTGCCGACGTGAGCGAGGCTGAGTACATGCGCATGGTCAGCGGGAAGACGGGGGCGCTCCTAGAGGCGTCCATGAAGGTCGGGGCCCTCTTGGGGAAAGGAGAGCCCGAGCAGGTCCGTGCACTCGCTGAATACGGGCGATTGATCGGATTGGCATTTCAAATGCGGGACGATGTGCTTGGCGTGGCGGGTGAGCAGGAGAAGTTCGGCAAGCCAATAGGGAGCGATATTCGAGAAGGCAAGCGAACGCTCATCGTAGTCAGGGCTCTCGCCACTGCATCACAGGAGGAGAAATCCACGTTTTTGCGCGCGCTTGGCAAGCGGGACGCATCGGAGGTCGAGTTGAAGGCAGCGATTGATGTGCTAAAGCGTACGGGCGCAATCGATTATGTGGCTGAACGAGCGCGGGAGCTCGTCGCCCAAGCTAAATCTAAGTTGGAGGCGCTACCGGAGTCAAGGGCGAGGGAAATTTTGTCGGAGTTGGCGGATTTTACGATCAAACGGGAGTTTTGATAAAGCCAGTAGTTTCGAAATGATTGGCGGGGTTACATACCCATCCCTCTACCCACCTCTCATTGTTTCGTAGACGTCAATTCAAACTGTTCAAGGTGCTGACATTGTAATTTTCCTCTCAAACCTTAAAAATGTGACCGCCAATACTAATAAACATGCCATATAAGTTTAGCTTCGACCTGTCGCGCGTGCCTCGATCATTTTTCAGAGGGCTCGTTAGGGCTGCATATGAAAAAAATATGCACAAGAGAATCGGGAGGGGTGTACGGCAGTTGGCTAAGAAGCTCAAAATTCGCGAACTCACGGGTTTAAATATCTCCGATGCTTCCATGCTCGTCGAAGATCTTGTGGATATACAAATCAGAAATCTTTTATACAGAGAAAAGTTTCTGAAAACCAAAAAGAGAGCACTTTTTCTGCCTCATTGCTCGAGAAAATACATGGACAACAGGTGCCAAGCGCGTTTCGACCCAAAGATTCCCTCTTACTACTGCGCCCACTGCTCCTCCGACTGTTTGATCAACAAAGCAACCGCGCTGGGAAAAGAAAGAGGATACGGTGTTTACGTGTTGCCCGGCGGCACCTGCATACCCCAAATACTAAAGAAAAACCCGTACGAAGGAGTCGTCGGAGTTGCGTGCAGCCAAGAACTGAAGAAAGGGGGAGGGTTCCTTAAAAACAAGAATCTGCCCGGTCAGGCGGTCTTCCTCATCAAGAACGGTTGCGCTAACACGAAGTTTAACCTTAAAAGTCTTAAAGAAATTTTAATGAAAACCGGATTTAAAAGTACGGAATAAATTGCTGAAAATAACGATTAATTGATTCTTCGGGACTACTGAGGGTATCCTCGTTGCTTGTTCTCTTCAAGCCGTTCAGGTTCGTGCACCCCACTTCAGCTTTATTTGCAGCGCCGATAGAATATCTGTCGAGTGATTGATTGGAGGACATTCGCAGGGAAGCGCTTCGATGGGCTCTCACGAACGCTCTCGAGCACGATGGGCGAGCGAGCGCAAAGGCCGTACTAGGAAAGCTGGTGGCGGAGCTACCGGGGTGGCGTTCCAAGATTAAGGAACTCTCCGCGATGGTCGAGCAGGTCGTGGCTGAGGTCAACGAGCTTCCTCATGAGGAGAAACTCCTCCAACTTCGCAAGGTGGGTCCCGTGGAGCGACTTAAGCCCGAGGAGCGGCGCGGTTTGCCCGAGCTTCCCGATGTCGAAAAATATCCAATGGTTATCACACGCTTCGCCCCTAACCCTAATGGGCCGCTTCACCTAGGTCACATTCGAGCGGCTCTACTCAGTCACGAGTACGCCCGCCGATACAAGGGCAAGTTCATCCTGCGCTTCGAGGACACAAACCCAGAGAACGCGCTGCTTGAGATGTACGAGCTCATCCGCCGGGACCTCCGATGGCTGGACATGAGCTGGGACGAGGAGCACGCGCAGTCCGACCGCCTCGAACTCTACTACAATTATGCGGAGCAACTCCTGAGCGAAGGCAAGGCTTACGTGTGCACCTGCTCCATCGAGGACTTCCGGGAGCTGCGTGACCGTGGGGAGCCCTGTCCATGTCGCGAGCTTTCTAGCGGAGAACAACTTCAGCGATGGCGTCGGATGCTGGCCGGTGGAATCGCTAAGGGGGAAGCGGTCGTGCGTATCAAGACCAATCTAAATCACCCCAATCCTGCTGTGCGCGATTGGCCTGCGCTTCGGGTGACGGCTAAGCCCCACCCGCGCATGGAGGAGCGATACTCGGTCTGGCCCCTCTACAACTTCTCGGTCTCAATCGACGACCATGAAATGGGGGTAACGCACATCATTAGAGGGAAGGAGCACGAGGTCAATGAGCAGCGCCAGCGCACACTCTTCGAGCACCTCGGGTGGAAATACCCCACGGCGGTTCAGTATGGGCGCTTGAACATGGCCGGGATGGCGTTAAGCAAGACCCAGACCATGCAGGGCATTCGGGACGGTGAGCTCACAGGCTACGACGACGTGAGGTTGGGGACGATTGCAGCGCTCAGGCGCCGGGGCTTCGTGCCCGAGGCGATTAAACAGCTTATCTTAGATATCGGCCCCACGCTCGTCGATAGCTCACTCAGCTGGGAGACACTCTACGCATACAACCGAAAGTTCTCCGATGAGCGAGCGGACCGCTATTTTTTCGTCCAGAACCCCGTGAAGGTGCTCGTGCACAAGACGCCCGACCTAAAGCAAGTTCGGCTTCGTTTGCACCCGGGTCACCCTGAACATGGGGAGCGTATTCTGCCGCTCGCGCGTGAGGGCGATGCGCTCGTGTTTTATCTCGCCGGTGAAGATACCACAGTTCTGCAGGAGGGACAAATCTTCCGCTTGAAGGACTTAATGAATGTGACCCTTAGCTCGAAGGGAAAGGTGCTCGAGGCCGAGTTTCAGGGGCTTGAACTCGCGGATGTACCGAAAATCCAGTGGGTTTCAGCAGGGGCGGTGGAGGTTGAAGTGATAAAACCTGATAACTCCCGCGAATTTGGACTAGCAGAGCCGGCGGTGGCAGGTCTCAAGGTCGACACCATCTTACAGTTTGAGCGGTACGGGTTCGTTCGGGTTGATGCGGTCAGGCCGAAGCTCGTCGCGGCATATGCTCATCGTTAAATTAAAATACCAACTAGGCCCCTTATGATACAGGTCACAACCTATGAATGATGAAGGTGAAGCTGAGGGAGGTGTTTAAGGTGGCCAGACCAATTTACGTGAGATTTGAGGTGCCGAAGGAGCTGGCGGATAAAGCTTACGAGGCAATCGAGAGCGCGCGAGATACGGGAAAACTTCGGAAGGGTACGAACGAGACAACCAAGGCAGTCGAGCGGAAGCAGGCCGCGCTAGTAATTATAGCTGAGGACGTCGAGCCAGCTGAGATCGTCGCTCACTTGCCCCCGCTTTGCGATGAGAAGGGAGTCCCCTATATTTACGTCCCCAATAAGCGAGAACTCGGGGCAGCAGCAGGCATAGATATAGGGGCAGCAGCTATTACGATAGCCGAAGCCGGACAAGCGACGGCAGTTGTAAAGGAAATAGTCGAGCGAATCCGCGAGCTGAAGAAGTGAGCCAATGCCAGCTGAGGGGGAGTTCGGCTTCCCGGCCGAGGTAATCGAGATTCGAACGCGCACAGGCGTAACTGGAGAGATTTTGCAGGTCAAGTGCCGTGTGCTCGATGGGCGAGACAAGGGGCGCATCATAACCCGTAACGTCAAGGGGCCGGTACGCGTGGGCGATATCCTCATGCTCCGCGAGACCGAGCGAGAGGCGAAGGAGATCAGGGTGCCTTAAATGCCGGTCGCGCGAAAGTGCTCCTTCTGCGGTGGGCGGGTTGAGCCTGGCACTGGCTTGATGTCCGTTCGGCGAGATGGGTCGATTTTGTTCCTGTGCTCGAGCAAGTGCGAGCGAAACCTCGGGCTGGGGCGGAAGCCGCACCGCGTGAAGTGGACCGAGCGCTCCCGAAAGGTGAGGGGAAAGGCTTGAGGGAGCGAACATTCGTCATGGTGAAGCCAGATGGAGTGGCAAATGGCCTGACCGATGAAATAGCCGCGCGGGTCGAGAAGGCTGGTCTAAAAATAGTTTCGATGCGTCGGATGAGGCTCGACAGGAGGCTTGCAGAAGAGCTTTACTCGGTGCATCGGGGGAAGGATTTCTTCGAGCGCTTGGTCGAGCACGTGCTTTCGGGCGAGGTGGTCGTGATGCTGGTCGAGGGAGAAAACGCGATAGCGCGAATGCGTGAGCTTTCGGGTGTCACCGACCCGACCAAGGCCGCGAAAGGAACGATTCGAAGTGACTTCGGGTCGAGCATCACGGAGAATGTCATTCACGCTGCAGATTCCGCAGAAAGCGCTGAACGGGAGATGCGAATTTTCTTTGAGAAGCCTGAGATTCTCTCTTATGAGCATTCAAGCAAGGTTAAAATTTAACTTTTTATAGTTCCTAGTTGGGGGCATGAAATATACCCATCCGAGCACGTTGGCACACCCTTCCAGCCAATCCGAGCACTCTCCAAGCGTATAACATGTAAAAATCGGATTAGAGCGGTTTCTTTCTGGGATTGGGGTTTTAATGTCGGTGGAGGATTTTGCTTGTTTTTTGAGCCGCTCTTTTTACATCTTTCATGCTTTTCGCCCCGGCGCAGACACCCTTGCCCGATACGAATAGCAACAACACCGCCTTGGGATCGTAGAGTCTGAACACGAGGCCTGGAAAAACCTCCGGTTCATATTCGGTGTTCTCGAAACTACGAGCTATATGCTCGAGATCGAATTTCCTGCCGAAGTCAACGGATGCCACGATATTCTGAACCTTGATTTTTGGCTCCGTTTTCACCTTTATGTGTGCCTCCCTGAGCTTTCTGGTCAGCTTTCTTATTGCTTGGTTAGCATCTTTCATGCTCCTAGCGCCGACGCAGTTCATCTTTCCCGATGCGAAGATCAAAAAAGATGCTCGAGGGTTTTCGGCTTTATAGACAACGCCAGGAAAACTCTCCGGGTCATAGACTGCGCCATCTAGCGACCTGGCCAACTTCTCGAGGTTAAACTCTGTGTCCTCGTACGTGACCGAGAGCACGATATTTTGGATTTTAGTTTTTACCTCCATCATTTCCTACCCCATAAATTAGTTGGTATGTTGTACTTGCCCATTTCGGTTACACTATCTCCTTCGCGGTCAACGCGACCAACTGGCTCATCTCACTTTTGACCGCCATAAGCAACCAAGGACGTTGGAATGGAAAAGTTTCATGCATTATTCATTATTTATGGTAGTACACCCTATAAGAGAAGGATATTCATGGAAGGAGAAATAGAAAGCGGCTCCCCAGTAGGGACAACGAAAGTAAAGGATTTGACGCCTAGGTCGAATAAGGCAAACGTGCTGGTAAAGGTCATGGGCGTCGGGGAGCCAAAAGAGATCCCCAACAGATTTGGTGGAGAAGCAAAGAGGGTGGCGGAGGCCAGAGTGGGCGACGAAACCGGGACAATTATCCTCTCCCTGTGGCAGGAACAGATCGGGTCGGTCAAGGAGGGCGATGTCCTGTCTATAGAAAATGGATACGTTTCGCTCGTGCGGGGACACATGCACTTCAATGTCGGGAAATACGGCAAGATGACAAAATCCGACAAGGAGATACCCAATGTCAACACGGAGATCGATGTCAGCGCTGCGGAGCAGGAGCGCGGAGGGTCCAGGCCGAGGTACGGCGGCGGATTCAGAGGCGAACACAGAGACAGTAGCAGAAGAAGATATTAAACTAAGCCATGGGACAATTGATTTTAAAAAAAGAATGATTTAGGAAAAGTTAACTTTGATATTGAATATCCACTAAATGAATCTGGAATTAAACGTAAATCAAATCTCCATTAACTAAAGTCTTTCTAGATTTTGAACTCATCTGAAAGGACTAGACTGCTACATTTATTAATTTATACTTGACTAAATTTACTTCTAGCTATTCTACCGCGCCTTTTTGTACAAAAATGCTCAGATTGCACTATTTTTGGGGTTGGAAAATTGGCAGTTTAATTGGGTCATGAACTTAATTAAAGAAAGAGCTTTTAACAATTGAGAGGAAAAATAAGGGGGGCTGATAATACGAGAAAGCAAAGGAAAATTTTACGGGAAAGTAAAAAGGCGGTAGGTAGAAGACTAAAGATCATCGCTGGGGTCATAGTTGTATCGGTAGCCGTAATTTCGATATTCTGGGCTTTAGTTATGCCCGCACTTCCCCAAAAAAATAAGATAGCCGTAATCGAACTACGAGGTGAACTCACAACTGGCGAAGAATCCATATTTTATACCACTACTGGGGAACTTCAGAGATCACTTGAGAATGCCAGGAGAGATACTAGTATTAAGGCTGTTGTTTTAGTCGTGGATTCGCCTGGGGGGTATGCAACAGCTAGTTACGAGATGTATTCGATGGTCAAGCGTTTTGAAAAGCCAGTTGTAGCGTTTGTTAGAGGGGCAGCGGCATCTGGTTCATACTTGGTCTCTTTGGGAGCCGATATGATAGTTGCGCATCCATTTTCCGAAGTTGGAAGCATCGGAGTGTACATAGAGCTTGGCGAGCCAGTTCCTGTGGAGCCGGAAAATGTTGAGGAGATTACTGCTATTTCTTCCGGGAAATTCAAAACCCTCTGGGAGGATGGAGTTCTAGACGAAAACGAGCGGGGATTTTTGAGGCTTAAAGTCGAGGAGGCCAAAAATTCATTCTTCAACATAGTGATAGAAGAAACTGAGCTTATGAGGGAGAAAATCGAGAACGTGGAGGAGAACATCGAGAATCCTTGGTATGTCCTGGTTGAGGGAGGGTGGTTCAACGGCAATAAAGCCTTCGAGCTTGGGCTTGTGGACAAACTTGGAGATGTGGAAGACACAATCAAGCAAGCTTGCGAATTGGCTGGAATCGAATATGCGGAAGCAGAAGTAGTCAAGATTGAACCTCCCCCACCAGAAGCCTTTGAGGATATGTTTTACGAAACACCACTCTACCAACAAGAAGACAATGAAGCTTTGCCTATTTACTTAGGATAAAGGTAATTTTAATTTTTGATGTTTGTAGCTCCCATTTGTTTCAAGAATAGCCGATAAGAAACTTGCCCTCAGTGTTTCCCATAGATCAAGTTGAATAGCTTCACGATAGGAGTTAATAGAATTCTCACGAAACGCCGCAGCATTTCAGATTTTTCAATCGTGCGGGCTATTGGAGGAGATAACTTGTAGTATGCGCGAACAAACATTTCCCCCGTGCGATTTTGTAATAGAAATACGTCCCTGAATCTCCTGAGTATGTTTACCTCATGTGCCATAGGAGTTCCAAAAGTCGCCGTTGCGATAAAACATCCTCCTCCTCTTCGTTCGAGCGACTCCTTCCATTCCATCCCACAATCGGGGCAGCGAAATTCAATGTGTGGGACTGATCTAGTTCGTTTTTTGAAAAGGGTTCTCTCTTCTTTATCTACGTCTACTTTCCCCAAGAGTTCCATTGGTTTGTAGCAGTCTGGACAAACAACAACCGGAAGACCGATCGGAACCTTGGGTTTCTTTTTTGGAATTTCTCGTTCTTTCTGCATAATAAGCACATGTAGTAAGTTTCGACATTCTTTAAATACTTTCTGAGTTCATTTGGTAAATATCCTCCTATTGTAGCCTTAGCCCCGAGAATTAATTTTTTTCAAAATGGGTGCATCAAAGCGCTCCAGTTTAAATCAAAAGCAAGTGCATGTTAAAAACGAGGCGATGAAGATGGTCGGGAGAAAAGTCCGCCAGCCCATAATTTCGGTGCTTGGGCACGTCGATCACGGCAAGACCTTATTGTTAGACAGCATCAGGGGCACGGCAGTCGCGTCCAGAGAGTCAGGTGGAATTTCTCAGCACATAGGGGCGACCGAAGTCCCAGCGGAAACCATCAAACAAATTTGTGGTGCTCTTCTCAAGGAGTTCAAAATAAAGATGACTCTCCCCGGGTTGCTTTTTATTGACACCCCCGGGCACGAGGCATTTACTAACCTGCGCCGCCGCGGAGGGGCGCTCGCCGACCTCGCTGCTTTGGTCGTCGACATCAACGAAGGCTTCATGCCCCAGACGCTTGAATCGCTGACGATTTTGAAATCGTACAAAACTCCCTTCATGCTTGTCGCGAACAAAATCGATCTTTTGCCGTGGTGGCAGCCCTCTCCCAAAGCATGCTTTCGTGACTCGTTCGCCCGCCAGCGCGTCGAGGTGCAGGGCGCGCTCGACGACAAGATTTACGAGCTGGTCGGCAAACTCCACGAGCTGGGCTTTGAAGCCGAACGCTTCGACCGAGTGAGTGATTTTCGAAAGCAAGTTAGCATCGTCCCGGCAAGCGCCAAGACGGGTGAAGGGGTACCCGAGGTGCTTACTATGTTGGCTGGATTGGCGCAGCGATTTCTCGAAAAGGAGTTGGTGATTGAGGTGACGGGTCCGGCGCGGGGGACTGTGCTTGAGGTGAAAGAGGAGGTCGGGCTGGGGAAGGCCATCGACGTTATTTTGTATGATGGTACGTTCGCAAAGGGAAATACCTTTGCCGTCGGAGGGCTCGACAAGGTGATTATCTCGAAGGTCCGCGCTCTACTCCAGCCGAAGCCGCTCGACGAGATTCGTGATCCCGAAGACAAGTTCAAACCGGTCGAGCGAGTGTCCGCGGCGGCCGGAGTTAAAGTCGCAGCACCCAATCTCGAGGGAGTCGTAGCCGGAGCCCCGCTCTGGGCGATCAAGGATACATCAGAGGCGGAAAAACTTTGGCAGGAGCTTCAGCAAGAGATGGAGCGCATTCGAATAAGCACGGATGTCAATGGGGTCGTGCTCAAGGCAGATGCTTTGGGCTCGCTTGAAGCGCTTGAAGGTCAACTCAAAGCGAAGGACATACCCATCCGCCGTGCAGATATTGGCGACGTTTCGAGACGTGATGTGGTCGAGGCAGCGAGCGTGGTGAAGAGTGATCCACTTCTTGGAGTGGTGCTGGCATTCAACGTGAAAATCTTACCCGATGCGCAGACCGAGGCAGAGCGCGAGGGAGTGCCCGTGCTGCATGATGAGATCATCTACAAGCTCTTGGATAGCTACGAAGATTGGGCGAAACAAAAGCGCGAGGAGATTCGGGCGAAGCGTCTCGAGGTTTATGTCAGGCCAGGGAAGTTCGCGCTGAAACCTGGTTATATTTTCAGGCGTAGCCACCCCACAATTGTTGGGGTAGACGTGCTAGGGGGAGTGCTCAGGCCAAAGTATCCGCTCATGCGCAGGGACGGGCGCTCGGTCGGCACCATTCGCGAGTTACAAAAGGAGAAGCGATCGGTGCAGGAGGCGAAGCTGGGGGACGAGCTCGCGATATCGATCGAGGGCGGGGTGGTCGGGCGCAACGTTCAGGAGGACGATATTTTGTACACGGATGTTCCAAGAGAGCACGTGATCGCCCTGAAGCGGGATCTACGGGGCCTGCTTTCGGGCGATGAGCTAGCGGTATTGGATGAGATAATTGCGATTAAACAGCGTGAAGATCCGACGTATGGGGTGATGTAGTCGGAAAAAAGTTAATTACCTGTTTTTCCTGATCTAGCGAGAACTCCAGAAAGTCTTATGAACTGGTGAAGGGATAATTTAGCTGTTTCATGATTACGGAGTGATGTGATGGTTTTCAAGGTCGTGGTCGCTGACCCCGAGACGGGTAAGGGTTATCCCCTCGAGGCTCGTGAGCCGGATGCTCGAAAGCTGGTTGGGCTTCGGATAGGGGACAAGTTCGACGGAGCGGTCGTGGGGCTCCCGAGCTACGAACTCCAGCTCACGGGCGGCACCGACGAAGATGGCTTCCCCATGCGCCCAGATATCTACGGTCCAGGGCGAACGAGCGTCTTGCTGGCTGGTGGCCCTGGATTTTCTCCGCGAAGGAGGGGGGAGCGCCGCCGAAAGCGAGTTCGGGGTTCGAGAATCTCCGATGCAATCGTGCAGGTCAACGCGAAAATCGTGAAACGCGGGGAAAAGCCCATCGAGGAGTTCTTGCTCCCAAAGGAAGCTGAGGCGAAGGCAACCTAATCGACAGGTAAGGAGTCACGCTTTCACATGTTTCAGTAAAAACGTCGCGCGCGTTCTAGTCGAAGCCTGCGCGTTTTATATCTGGTGAGCAGAAAATTTGAGCAAGGTATCCAAATGACTCAAGCCGTCGTTAACATAGGCCTCGTTGGACATATCGATCACGGGAAGACCACTCTTACGGAAGCGCTTTCAGGTATTTGGACCGATGTGCACAGCGAGGAGATCCGTCGGGGCATCTCGATTCGTTTAGGATATGCAGATACTTCGTTCATGAGGTGTCCCGAGTGCAAGCGGTACAGCACCGAGGAGAAGTGCCCTTTCTGCGGGGCCCAGACGGAATTCCTTCGCCGCGTCTCGTTCGTTGATGCTCCAGGGCACGAGATGCTCATGGCCACGATGATCTCGGGTGCAGCGATCATGGACGGAGCAATGCTCGTGATAGCGGCGAACGAGCCCTGCCCCCAGCCCCAAACGAAAGAACACTTGATGGCCCTCAGTCTCATTGGGGTGCGCAATGTCGTGGTGGTGCAAAATAAAATCGAGCTCGTCTCGCGAGAGAAAGTGATGCAGAATTACCAGCAGATTAAGGAGTTCCTCTCGGGCACCTTCGCCGCCGATGCTCCCGTGATCCCGATATCCGCCATTCACCGCGCGAATATCGATAAGCTGATTCAAGCAATCGAGGAGCACATCCCAACCCCAAAGCGAGATCTCTCGAAGCCCGCGCGGATGCACGTCGCCCGCTCCTTCGACGTTAATCATCCGGGCGCCAAGCCAGAAAAATTGGTCGGCGGGGTCTTGGGCGGCTCGCTCCTCCAAGGAAAGCTTCGTGAGGGCGAGGGGATAGAGATCCGCCCCGGCATACGAGTGAGCCGGGAGGGAAGGACTACGTGGCAACACTTGGACTCAAAGATAGTGAGCCTGCACGCGGGGAAAAGCCGGATTGAGGAAGCTGTGCCGGGTGGTCTCATCGGCGTGGGCACCGAGCTTGATCCCTCGCTGACCAAAGGTGATTCACTCGTGGGCTCGATGGCAGGGGCGTCTGGAAGCTTGCCCGAGGTGCTGGAGACGGTCGATTTCGAGGTCTACCTGATGAAGCGCGTCGTCGGACTTCCCAAGGAGCTTGAGATAAAACCCTTGGTCACGAGTGAGTCCTTGATGTTGAACGTGGGGACGGCGATGACCGTAGGCACGGTTTCAAGTGCCAGAGGGGACCGAGCTACCATCAAACTCAAGCTACCAGTCTGCGCCGATCAAGGGGCCCGGGTCGCACTGAGTCGACGCGTCGTTGGAAGGTGGCGTCTGATCGGCTACGGCATCATAAGTTGACGGGGGAGTTGGTTGCAGGTCATCGCAGACACGAGCTTCCTTATGATTCCCGGTATGTTTAGCGTGGATATCGTGGGGGAGCTCGACAGGTTGCTTGAACAACCCCATGAACTCGTTATCACAAGTCCAGTCCTTCAAGAGCTTAGGCGAATCTCCGAGCGGGGCAAGCCAAAGGAGCAGACGGCAGCCAAAATTGGATTGATTCTAGCTAAACGTGGGAAGGTCACAAAGGTCAAAGGCGCAGCGGATAAAGTAATTTTGAAATTGGCGATCAAGGGAGGCTATGTGGTGGGAACAACAGACGCAGCTTTGCGGAAGGAGCTCCGGCGTTGTGGGGTTCCAGTAATATATTTACGACAGAAGTCTCATCTTGCAATAGACGGTTGGATTCAGGAAGGTTAAAGTTCCTCGAGAGGTCGTAAGCATGGTTGGATTTGAACCAGTGATGTTGGCGCCGATAGCGGGTGCCTTGGCCCTCGCGTTCGCGGGCTACTTAACTTTCAGGATCATGCGGCAGCCCGTCGGAACCGAGCGAATGCGGGAACTCTCCAGCACCATCTACCGGGGAGCGATGACTTTTCTGAACAAGGAGTATCAGGTGATGGTCGTCTACGCGGTTATCGTGGCGGTGATCTTGATGCTGGTCGTGAACCACCAGACTGCAGCAGCGTTCGTGACCGGGGCATTTTTCTCAGCGCTGGCCGGTAACGTCGGGATGCGCGTGGCGACTAAGTCGAACGCCCGGACGGCAGCGGCAGCGAAGCAGAGTATTAGTAAAGGACTCATAGTTGGGTTCTCTAGCGGTGCGGTGATGGGGATGTGTGTAGTGGGTCTGGGGATCTTGGGCGTGAGCATTTTTTACTACCTATTCGGAGATCCCAGGATAATCGTTGGCTTCGGCTTCGGGGCGAGTTCGATAGCGCTGTTCGCACGCGTTGGCGGGGGCGTCTACACGAAATCGGCGGACATGGGAGCAGATTTAGTCGGAAAGGTTGAGGCCCGAATCCCCGAGGATGACCCACGAAATCCGGCGGTGATCGCGGACAACGTGGGCGACAACGTTGGAGATGTCGCTGGGATGGGGGCGGACCTGTTTGAATCATACGTGGGCTCAATCATCGCGGCCATGGTGATAGGTTTCACAGGAGTCACCGTGGGTGGCGTCATGCTCAACCAGACGGATGCCGTGGTGCTCCCCATGCTGCTCGCCGCAGTCGGGATTTTCTGCTCAATCGTGGCGACATTTTTCGTGCGGACGAAGAGGGGTGCTGGATTAAAAACACTCCACGCCGCGCTCAACAAGGGGGTGTTTGGAAGCGCCATCTTGATAGCCGTGGCATCGTTCTTTCTGATATGGTATTTCGTTGGTGCAGTGGAGATATTTTGGGCGATGCTTTCCGGGTTGGTGGCTGGAATCATGATTGGGCTTTCGGCGGAGTACTACACTGAGAATCGATTTTCACCAGTGCAGTCAATTGCGATATCATCCCAGACTGGCCCCGCGACGAATGTCATCAGTGGCCTTTCAGTTGGAATGCTCAGCACCATGATTCCGATTATCGCAGTTGTTGGCGCAATTTCATTTGCTTACTACATCACCTTACCAAATGGGTTATACGGAATTGCGATTGCCGCGGTGGGCATGCTTAGCACATTGGGCATGACTCTTGCCACGGATACATACGGCCCAGTTGCAGACAATGCGGCGGGAATTGCTGAGATGGCTGGGATGGGACAAACGGTACGCAAGCGCGCCGAGCGATTGGATGCTGTTGGAAACACGACTGCTGCAATCGGCAAGGGCTTCGCAATCGGTTCGGCAGCGCTGACGGCACTTGCGCTTTTTTCAGCTTATACCAAGGGAATGGCTGACGCGGGAATAACTATGAATCTCAGCATAACTAATCCATCAGTCATTGTCGGGCTGTTCATAGGAGGAATGTTACCGTTCTTGTTCTGCGCGCTCACCATGCGGGCAGTAGGTAGGGGGGCCTCCCTAATTGTGAGCGAGGTGCGGAGACAGTTTCGAACTATCCCTGGGCTAATGAAAGGAAAGGCAAAGCCGGACTACAACCGGTGTATCGAAATCAGCACCTCTGCTGCTCTTCGAAACATGGCGCTCCCGGCCGCGCTGGCCATCCTTACCCCAATCGCGGTGGGCCTTTTTAGTCCTGAGGCGCTGGGAGGTCTGCTTGCGGGGTCGATAGTCACGGGTCTGCTGCTCGCGATTACCCTCGCGAACTCCGGCGGGGCTTGGGACAACGCGAAGAAGTACATCGAGGATGGGCATCTGGGCGGAAAAGGAAGTGAAACCCACGCGGCTTCGGTGATAGGCGATACAGTTGGAGACCCGTTCAAAGACACCTCGGGCCCCTCGCTTAACATTCTGATTAAGCTCATGGCCATGGTAGCCCTGCTATTCGTCCCGCTGCTGTTGAAGATTTGGGGTGCATGATGTGTTCAATTTTTGGAAAAACGTCAAACTTGAAGGCTCCGCAGGTGCCGGGTTCCTCGCGAAAAAGGGCAAAAAGTTAAAGGGAAAGGAAACTAAGGTGCTCGAGTGGCGAGGGCGAGCCCAGCGACGCGAGGGATTGTCCACGCCATGAAGCTTTACATGAAAAAATTTGAGGTGGAGTAAATGTACAAGATATTGACTGTGCGTGATACCGTGCGGGTGCCCCCCAGCAGGCTTGGCGAGCCCCTCGAAGAAGTGATTGTTGACGTCCTGCGCAAAAGCTACGAGGGGCTAACCGACAAAGACGTTGGCACAATCCTCGCAATCACCGAGCTCAAGAAGGTCGAAACGGGCCGCATAATCATGGGCGACGGGGCCAGCTACCACGATGTCACCTTTGAAGCGCTCATTTACAAGCCGGAGGTCAACGAGGTGGTGTTGGGTGAGGTGGTTGAGATTGTCGAGTTTGGTGGGTTCGTGCGTCTGGGGCCTATCGATGGTTTGGTGCACGTCTCACAGGTGATGGACGACTTCGTGGGTTATGACAAGAAGAAGGGGGCACTCTACGGCAAGGAGTCAAAACGGGCGCTGAAGGAGGGGGACAAGGTTCGCGCGCGCGTGGTCACGGTGAGCACGCGACGGGCCCCCCGTGGTGGAAAGATAGGGCTGACGATGCGCCAGTTTGGACTCGGCAAGCTCGAATGGATCGATGAGGATGCCCGCAAGGAGGCAAAGGCTTGACCGAAAAGGCTTGCCGCAATTGTAACTTCATCACCGGGGGGAATACCTGCCCGGTTTGCAAGGGGGCATCGCTCTCGGAAGACTGGTCGGGATACATCGTCGTGCTCGATCCAGAGAACTCCGAGATCGCCAAGCGATTGAGAATCACCCAGCCTGGGAAGTATGCGCTGAGGGTTCGGTAAGGTGTTAGAGCTACCCGATGAAGTACGGCCACTTTTGAAGCGTCCACTTGGTCAACTTTTCTCTAGCGTTACAACCGCGATTGAACGCCTGCGGCAGCTTCGCCCGACTAGGCTGATCGCAGTCGGTGATATCGTTACCGCGGATTTGATCGAAGCTGGCCTGATGCTGGATGTGGCCGTGGTCGATTTCCTCGTGATGCGGTCTCCGGTTGATAAAAAAATAAGGCGAACGATCGATTCGTTCGATGTAAAAATAGTTCGTGTAAAAAACCCCGCGGGGACGATAACTCAAGAATTGCGCACAGCCCTCGATGAGGCAAAGCCCCCCCTAAAGATTATCGTCGATGGGGAGGAAGACCTCGCCACCCTACCAGCCGTGCTCTCCGCCCCACCAGGGTCGGTTGTCGTTTATGGGCAGCCAGACGAGGGGATTGTAATCGTCGAAGTCACCGAGCCCAAGCGTCGCGAATTCAAAATGCTGCTAGAGCAATTCAAAACTGGTGGGTAATTTTTAAACAATTATTACATAATCTCAAAAAGTGGAGACCGATTAACGGGGGCTAAGGTTTAATTGGGCTTCGCTAGAGATGAAAGGGGTCAATATGAAGGTCGAGATAATCGAGAAGACGGAGAACCAGCTCTTCAAGCGCACCGAAGTAAAATTTAAAGCTGATCACGCGGGGGAGCCAACCCCAAAGCGTTTGGACGTGCGTGCCCAGCTCGCGAGCCAGTTGGGCGTCGCGGCGGAACTCATCGTTATCGAGAAGCTGGCGAGCACCCACGGTCGCCAGATGGCCTCTGGGATCGCTCGCGCCTACAGCTCCCGCGAACAACTCGAAGGGCTCGAGCCAAAATTTTTGCTTCAGCGGGGCATGCCAAAGGAAGCTAAGCCTGAGAAACCCCCCGAGAAAGTCGAGAAACCCAAAAAGGAAATGACGGCAAAACCCGAGAAGCCGAAGGAAGAGAAAGTGGAAAAGCCGAAAGAGAAGCCGGAAGAAGAAAAAGTCGAGGCTAAGGAAAAACCATCGAAGGAGGCAGACAAAGGTGGCAAAGAAGGTTAAGGCCGCAAAGGCAAAATTCTACAAGCTCGAGGGTGAAAAGCTGGAGCGTCTGCGCCTGACTTGCCCGCGCTGTGGTCCGGGGGTCTTCATGGCTGACCACGGAAACCGCTTAGCGTGCGGGAAGTGCGGGTATACAGATTTTAAGAAGTGAGTTCGACCGTTGCGCCGATAACCTCAGTTGCAAGTTTTTCTGTCTCGCCCAAATTTTTATCGATATCCTTCTCGGCCTTCTGCGATTCACGATGGAGTTCCTCGATTGTCGCTCGTGCGCGTTTTAGGTCCGTCCGATATTTTTCGATTGATTCTTCGAGTTCCGCCTTTTGTTTTAAAAGCGATGTTTGTTCACGAGCGCGTTTTTGGGCTTCTATATTGGCTTGGAGGTGGGTAAGTCGCTCTTTGAGTTTCAGGAGCTTTTTTTCCTCCAGAAGTTCCCGAGCTAGTTTAATTCGCTTACTCCGTTCACGGTCGCTCATACTTATTTTTCCCTCCTCAAGAAGTTCGATCATTTTTTGCAACAGTGCATTGGTAGATGCGATTTTTTCGTCCGATGAAAGTACATCGAGTGGATTTTCGATGCAAAGTTCAAGGACTTTTATCATCTCTCGGTCCATTTGGTACTCGCCAGCTGTCACAAGCTTTTCCATTTTCCTGAGGGGTCTGCTAAGCCCCGAAATCGCGCTCGATACGGCGCCCTTCACGTGGGCTATCTCTCGTTCAATTCGTTCGAGCTCGCGCCTAGATGCGTCCAAGCCCTTGAATTCCTCACTGTTGATGAGCCGCGCCAGTTGATTGTTCTCGTTCTCAATCAACTTCTCAAGAACCACAACCTGACTTTCCAATGATTTTGCATTAGTCCGCATATCCTCAATTCGGTTCAGGATCTCCTTTCGCGATGAGATTTTCGAGGAGATTGAGTCTAGCGAGCGCATTTCTCGGAGGGTTCCTTCGATTATAACATTGACCTCCCTGACCAACCCGTGCAACCGTCGCAGGCGTAACTCAATCGCGTTAAAGTGAGACCCGAATAATGCTTGGACATAGCGGCTGTGGGTGGCGAGTGCGTCAGTTGTAAGGTTCACCATTTTCGTCAACTTGCCACTTAGTGTCGCGAGGTTGTTGGTCGAGAATTCCCCCCGCCGCTCGATATCAGTGACCGCGCGGGTTAGCTTGTCAGTGAGGAGCCTTCGGGCCTCGAGCGCCGTCTTGCGCAACCCAGGATAAACTTCTTCGGTGGGTTCGGCCTCGGAAAAGGTTTTCAATTCCTTTAAAAGTGCTTCCCGCTCTTCGGATAGTCTGTCGAGCATGACATTTAATTTGGATTGGGCCTCCGAGAGCTTTTCCTGCTTGAGTTTGTCTACTCGCTCGCCTAAGGAATCGATGGAGAGCTTCTCTGGATGGATTGGTTCAGGAGCTTTTTTCTTGCCGAAAATTCGCTTGAGAAACATTGGCTCGCCATTGATTGTTTGATGTTTCTGCTTAAAATGCCAACGGGGGTGATGAAAGCCAAATTCCTTTTCCGTGTTAAGTTTCTTTGTTTAATTTTGTAAAATTTTTAACCTATCGTGTTTTATGGATTCTGTCCGGGTGAGAAGAAATGTCGGCGAAAAGAAACACTATGGTAACCACGCCTGCTCCGATCCTCATTAAGCTTTTCATTGCGTCTTTCTTTGGTCTTCTCACCGGTTTGGCCGCTGGTTTACTCGGGGTCGGCGGTGGGGAATTCAGGCTTCCGGTGTTGATTTGCTTTCTCGGTTTTCCAGTAGCAATCGCCGCAGCGGCAAATCTGCTGGTAGGAATCCTGACTGTCACGGTTGGGCTCGCGAAGCGTTTGATGATGGGGGTGTTTGAGTCGGGGACCATAGGCTTGATCGTTTCCATGAGCATCGGATCGGTTTTTGGGGCCTATGCAGGAGCAGCGCTCACGGGCAAGGTAAATGAAAAATACTTAAAATACGCGGTTGGTATCCTCCTCCTTGTGCTCGGGGTGAAAATGATTCATGGTGCATTCGTGCTTGAGCCCGCGGGCGGTCCAGTCGTTGGTTATCCTCTAGATATGTTGATTTTTGGTGCGGTACTTGGCCTGTTGATCGGGGTTGCATGCGGGTCACTAGGTGTCGCTGGAGGCGAGCTCCGGATTCCACCGCTGATTTATCTTTTCGGTTTGGGCATCAAGAGCGCGGGGACCGTGAGCCTAGCGGTTTCCATATCCGCGGTCGGCACCGGGGCGTTTAAGCACAAGCGAATGGGGCACGTGAGTCGATACGTTGTTTATACCTGCATTGCGATGGGGGTGCCATCCATCATCGGCGCTTATGTGGGCGCGGCCATGATTGTTGGCGCGAGCGAGGTGTTTTTGAAAGCTTTGTTAGGTGTCATCCTTCTCTTGGCTACGGTTAGAGTTGTTAAGCCATAATAAATCGGTGAAAAATTCAATAATAAGTAAACCTTTAAAAGCACGGTTGCTGATATTTCCTTCAATAAAAAAGGAGTTGAAAAGAGTGTACAGACCTAGAGAGCGAGGAGGACCACCTGCTCCGGTGAACGTTGGCGACATTCAAGACGTGAAGATTGAGTCGAAGGGCAAAAGCGGAGATGGAATCGCCCGCATTCAAGGCTTCGTGGTCTTCGTACCCGGCACGAATCCCGGTGATGAGGTAAAGGTTCGCATAACTGCAGTGCGACAAAGATTTGCGACAGCTGAAGTCGTTACAGAGTGAATTCATTACTCTGGACTTTGGCATTTTTTGCTTGGTTTAGCGGTAGCTAGGTCAAAAACTGAAAACTTTTTGGTCGAGCGGGCTAGTAAAGTTGGGTTCAAGTATGCTTTGTCTTGGCATCGAAGGTACGGCGCATACTTTCGGCGTAGGCATCGTTAACTCTAAGGGGAAAATCTTAGCCAACACTTCAAGAGTTTACACACCCCCGAAGGGCGGCATTCACCCCAGAGAAGCTGCACAATTTCACACAGCAAACGCTCGTGCGGTATTGAGTGACGCGTTGAAAACAGCAGGGGTGGACATCGAAAATATCGATTTGATTGCTTTTTCTTTGGGGCCGGGCCTGGGTCCCTGTCTCCGCACGGCTGCTACGGCTGCGAGGGCTTTGGCAGCGTTCCATGATATCCCGATTTTAGGGATAAATCATTGTATTGCCCATGTTGAGATTGGTCGCTTAGTAGCGCGCGCTAAAGATCCCGTCACTCTTTACGTCAGCGGGGGCAACACTCAAGTAATCGCCTTCGACGCGGGGCGCTATCGTGTTTTTGGAGAAACACTCGATATCCCCGTTGGCAATTGCCTCGATGTCTTTGCGCGGGAGGTTGGGTTGCCCCACCCCGGCGGGCCTAACGTAGAGCGGCTTGCACGCGAGGGCAAGCGCTACGTTTTGCTGCCTTACGTGGTTAAGGGGATGGACCTATCTTTCTCAGGGTTGATGACCGAAACAGTCCGCAAGCACCGTGCTGGAGCCGATGTTCGAGATCTCTGCTACAGCCTGCAGGAAACGGCATTCGCTGCTCTCGTGGAGGTGACTGAGCGAGCGGTTGCGCACACCGAAAAACGCGAGGTCATGCTAACTGGCGGGGTCGCGGCAAATAAAAGGTTAAGAGAGATGCTTAAACTCATGGCGAAGGAGCATCACGCAAAATTTTTCGTTCCACCAATGGAGCTATGTGCCGATAACGGGGCTATGATAGGTTGGACAGGTATCTTAGCGTATACACACGGTGTGAGACAAAATCTCGAAGACACAGTAGTGAATCAGAGGTGGAGAGTCGACGAAGTTAGCATTCCTTGGCGGTAGTCAACGTGTTTGCAATCTAAGTACAGGCATCTCTTTTGCCTACATATTACCTTGGATAGATTCGTTTTTAAAAATTTGTGAGTTATTTTGTCTGCAAAAATTTCTTGACTAAGTCAACCGCGACTTTTCGTTTGGCAGGGTAAGCCGCAACTTTCAGTCTGAGGTGGATAACATCGCCACCCTCGGTCAGCGCGAGCCCCCCTGCATAGGCCAGCTGTTTATCGAACCTTAGGTGTAGATGGCATGTCTTATCGATTCTGCCCGGTGCGACCATAGCAATTTTTTCGAACTCTCCTCTGCGTAGCTTGTTTAGGATTCTTTGCCAGAGCTCTCGAGTCTCCTTGCGCTCAATCCGCGCCTCGAGGCTCACGATGGGGTTGCCATGGTGGCCTTTAAGCCTCAATCGGCGGATTTCAATCTCTTCGGGCAACAAAATCCTAAGGGCATCTAAAACTCGTTCTTCGGCCTCGGTGGCATGCGCGAATGTGCTAACAACCGCGCTCCTGAGCGGAAATCCCATTCCCAATCACTTCAGCCACGCCGGCGGGCCCGAACGCTCGGCCTGACTTTCTCTGCACCCTTGCCCTTGCGGAGCAGCCCACGCGCCTTTCGCCCGGCTCTCGTCAAACCCCTGTAAACTCGCCCACGATGCGCTTTCTCGGCCACCCATCTGAGTTGAGAATCGCTCAGGATCGCAGGGTGGTTCGGGTCGAGCATGATAACCTCAAAATACTCGTGGGTGCCGTCGGGGCCGAGCGGGTAGGAGTTCAGAACCTCTAAATTAGGGTACTTCCGGGCCGCTCGCTCCTCTGCAATCAGCTGGATGCTCTTCTTGGGGACGAGCTTACGAATTCCCATGCGCTTTGGTCGGCGCCCATGTCGTGGCCGCACCTTGCGTCTACCGCCTTTCCGCACCCGAGCCCGAACGACGATGACGCCTTGCTTCGCCTTGTATCCCAGCGCGCGAGCTCGATTTAGCCTAGTTGGGTGCTCGACACGCACTATCGCTGGTCCGCGCCGCCACTCGCGCATTCGGCTGCGCATGAGTTTGCTCAATTCTGCCGATCCATTTCTCAAATACCTGTACATTATGATACCCCTACTGAACAAGTGTATCTTTTATCTTCTGGGCTATAATCATCGCTGCATCTCGCTGCGCCTCGCGCGTTGAAGCTCCGAGGTGTGGCGTGAGCAAGACGTTTGGCAGCTCGAGCAATGGGCTATCACTGGGCGGCTCCTGCCCGTAGACATCCAAGCAAGCCCCCGCAATTTTTTTGTCCTTCAACGCTTCAATCAGCGCCGCTTCATCGACGATTCCGCCACGCGAGGTGTTTATCAACACTGCGGTCGGTTTCATGAGTTCGAGTTCACGTTTTCCGACCATATGTTTGGCCTCAGGCATCAGTGGTACGTGTAGGGTAACGAAATCCGATTCTTGAAACAACGTGTTTAAATCGACGTACTTCGCTCCCGTCCGCTCGGCGAACTCCTGGTTTTTGGCAACGTCATATAGGAGCAACTCCATCAGAAATGCCTTTGCCCTGTAGCCCACCGCCCTGCCTATTTTCCCTGTGCCTACTATGCCAAGCGTTTTACCCCTTAATTCGGTACCCATGAGTTGAGACTTCTCCCATCGTCCCGCTTTAGTGCTTGAGTCCGCACGCGGGAGATGCCTTGCAAATGACAACATGTGTCCGAGCACGAGTTCCGCGACCGCGATGGTTGGAGCTTCTGGAGAGTTGAGTACCTTAATCCCTCGCTTTTCGGCGGCTTTGACATCTACGTTGTCAAGCCCTACCCCTGCTCGTGCGATTATCCCGAGCTGTTTACCTGCATCGATTACATCCTTCGTTACTTTCGTCGCGCTTCGCACCACCAGCACTTCGTACTCCTTAACTTTCTCGAGCAAATCGGCCGGCTTCAGGCTAGTGGCAACCTCAACCTCCGCGAACTCACGCAGCGCCTTAAGACCATCTTCGTGGATGGGATCCGTAACTAAGATTTTCGCCATACCACTTCCTCCCATATGCTCGAAGAAATTAAGCGAAACTGACTTATATCTGCGCGGGTTGTTTCATCCGCCGGTGAGTTGTCGGACAGTCTCCCTAAAACTAGTTCTGGACTTGAGGTTAGCCAAAAGAATTTTCATGCGGTACTTGCTTTGCACGGTCTTCAGGATTTGCGGAATCCAGAAAGTCGGCCGCTTGATGAACTTTGAGTAGAAGCGGTCAATCATCCTGCTGAGTTCCTCTTCTTTCAAATGGGACGGAAAAACATTGATAGCGGTAACTGCATCCTCCCAATACTTCTCTTCATCAAGGTGCCCCTCACGCACCGCCGTGTCCCATAGATCCATTCCTGGTGAGAGCATGAGGACATTCATCTGTGGGAAGTCCATACCTCTCAAGTTTAGGGCGAAATCTAAGGTTCGCTGTACATCTTCCCTAGTTTCGATTGGGGCGCCCACGATAAAGGAGCCTATGATGTTCTCGATGCCCGCATCCTTACAGTTACGCATGGCTTTTCGGCTGAGCTCCGGCGAGATATTTTTCCCGTAATAGTTCAAGACTTTCTGGTTGCCACTCTCCACTCCGAAATAAATCGTCTTGCAGCCAACGCGCGCGAACTTGCGCAGCACCTCGCGTGATGCTTGATCAACCCGCCCCTCCGCCCAAAGGGTGAGCTTAATTCCATTCTCCTTCAACAGGTCACAAATTTTTTCCATCCTATGTTGGTCCAAGAGCAAATTGTCATCAACGAATCCAACTTCCTCGTAACCCTCCATCTGCAACAGCCCCATCTCAGCTACCACGGCTTCTGGGGATCTGAACCTGGCTTTTCGCAAGGAGAAGGCCGAGCAAGCGCAATATCTGCAGTTGTAGGGACAGCCTCTTGATGTCAACACGGTGGTGAACTTTCCGCTACTACCCAGCATCCCAACCACCTCGGAGTGATACTCCTGCTCCAATAGCGTTCGGTCAGGGAGTGGGAGCTCGTCGAGATTTTGGATAAATTGTCTCGGTGGCGTTTTGACCACCCTACCATCGTGCCTGAAAGCTATTCCTTTTATTTTCTTTGTCCCTTCGTTTTTCTCCAAAGCGTTGACGAGTTCCAAAAAGATTTGCTCGCCCTCGCCTAGCACGACGTAGTCAACGAAGGGGTACTTTGTTAGTAGTCTCTTATAGGTAAAAGTGGCGTGATAGTTTCCTAAAATTATTTTTAAATCTGGGAGTTCAGCCTTGATGGCGCTCGCTATTTTTATGCCCTGCTTGAAGGTTGGAGTGAGAGTACTTACTCCAAGCACTCCCGGATTCTCCCGTTTCACCCGTTCGACGATTTTTTCGACCGGCAGCTGGATTCGTGCGTTATCGATGACTTTGACTTCGTGTTCGGATTTTTTTAGCACCGCCCCCAGATAGAGCAAGCCAAGCGGGGGCCATGCCGCTTCGTTCTCTATACGCTCGGCTCGTCCGGTGTTTGGATTGATGAGGACGACTTTCAACGGCTCACCTTCCCTTCGCCGCGACTATCCTAATCACATCCCTCTCCTTGAGCTCGTAATCCTCACCCAGTCTTCGCTTTGTCCGAGCGTCTATCGCGTGAATGAAAGACTTCCCGAGGTCGGTGTGGATTATGTAGGCAAACTCGCGGGCCTTAGTACCTTTCGGAACAAGGTATGCGTCAGGAAGCACGTTGCCTTTCTTGTCCGTGAGCTTGTGCTCATCGTCGACGGGGTAAACCACGATTAGATTTAGCAGTTCATAGATTGCCTTATCTACTACCTGTTGGACGCCCGTCGAACCCCACTTTTTCAACAGCGCACGGGTCATCTCGATCGCCTTTTTCTGCTGCTCGTTCAGCTCCTCAGGCTTGAGAATCTCGAAATCTTCGTCGCCCGGCTCGTAGCGCATAAACCCCTTCTCGCTCCCGCGCCGCAGAATGAGCTCGGCTTCGGAGCAAGTCGGGACCACGATGTACCCCCGCTGGCGCAAACGCTCGATATTCAGCTCGGCCGCCGGAACATCGGCTTTGTTCGCGGCGATCACAATGGGCTTACTCGCTTTCCGAACTTCTGCCACGAATCGGAGCAAATCATCATCCGTCCATTTTTCTGGGTTCGAACGATCCACGCTTGTCTGCCGAAATGCTTGGGCAATATGATTTTCTTTTATACCTAGCCCGCTCAGGCGCTCGGCTATCTCCTTAACCAAATCGAGCTCCTCGTACTTCGTCCTGCGCGCGAACTTCGGCCAATCTTTCACGAGCAGGCTCCGCAGCCATGCCGCGATCTCGACTTCGAGGAAATCTATGTCTTGAACGGGATCGTGGGTACTTGGTGGGCAGGGTTTGCCCTCAGCGTCGGTTGCTCCGGCTGCGTCGATAATGTGGACTAATGCGGCTGCCATCCGAAGGTTGTCGAGGAAGCGATTGCCCAAGCCCCGCCCCATGTAAGCCCCCTCTACCAAGCCAGCGACATCGATCATCCGGATGGGCACGTACCGGACCCCATCAACGCACTTCGAATTTTTGGGGGTACAGGTCACCTTGAACTCGCGGCAGGGGCATGGGCTTCGCACGTAGGTGACGCCGACATTAGCATCGATTGTTGTAAAGGGGTAACCTGCCACTGGAGCATCCGCAAGCGTTGCGGCGTTGAAAAAGGTGGTCTTGCCTGTATTTGGTTTACCTACGAGACCCAATTCAAGCATGCTTAACCCTACTCGCTGGACCAGTAGCAGCCGGACTTCCTTCGCTTGCCGAAGCTCTGTAGTCCACGCTCGGTCAACTGGGCGCGCAAATGCCGTGCATAATCAGGCTCGATTTTTCCGTTCTTCTCAAGGAAGTTTATTATCTCAAGCGCTTGGGCATCGTTTTCGCAGCGTCGGATGAAATCGACGGCAGTTGGCTCGTAACCATGCAAGCTGTGTGATGCCTTCTCAGCCTCTTTTGCACTAGTTCGAACAGCTTGAATTTCGACTGTTCCAACCCCACCCAACTCTTCAGCTAGGTTCGGGTATCTCTTCCGGAATCCTTTGCGGGTGAGCTCGCCCATATTAAAACCTACTCGGGTTTCCACTTCCTTTTCTCCACGATGGGTTTCACGTATATAATCGTATTTGGAGGAACATCCTTGTAAACTACCGCTCCTGGCCCAACCGCTGAATCTGGACCGATTTTCACTCCGACGTTTATCGTACAGTTGATGCCTGTTTTGACATTGTCGGCGATTATCGTACCCAGCTTCCGCCTACCGCTGCTGATTACCTTACCGCCGACTTTCATCTTAACAGGCTTCTCGTCCAAACGCAGATTTGCGATGGTTGTTCCCGCTCCGAGGTTGCAGTGACTCCCGATAACGCTGTCACCCGCGTACGAGAGGTGCCCGATGTGCGTGTAATCCATGACGATGCTGTTCTTTACCTCGACCGCGTTGCCGATCCTTACTTTGTCGCCTATACTCGTGCACGGCCTTATGAAACAATTAGGTCCGATGTCGCAATCCTTGCCGATGTAGGTTGGTCCCAAGATGTAGGAGCCGGATCGAATTCGCGAGCCCTCTCCGATGTAAACGTTGTCTTCGATATAAGCGCCCCCCTCAACCTCACCGTGTATCTCGCCGCGTTGCCCTCGCAAGAAGTAATCGTTCGCCACCAGCAAATCCCAGGGCCTACCGATGTCAGCCCATAAATTGAGTGGCGAGGTGTAGATGGCCTTACCACTGTTGACCAAAATTTGCATCGATGCTGTTAGCTCGTACTCCCCCCGCTTGGATTTCTTCGTCGCCTTGATTGCCTCAAATATTGTGGGATTGAAAATGTACATGCCCGCGTTCGCTAACCTGCTCTTGACCCGCTTCGGCTTCTCAACTATCTCGCTGACTTTTCCTCCCTTCACAAAAACTATCCCGAACTGCTCGGGTTCATCGACCTCGATGGTTGCCATGATCCCGCCAAAATTTTTGTTTGAAGCCAGTTTTTCGTAGCGTTTCAGGAGAGCGTTGAGCGACTCTTGGTCAATCAGGGTGTCGCCATTTATCGCGATAAAACTCTCTCCGTTCACGAAATCCTTAGCAAGCGAAACGGCGTTCGCGGTGCCGAGTAACTTCTTTTGATGTAAGTACTTGAGCTTCACCCCAAGCCCTGAGCCATCGCCATAGCGCTCGATAATTTGCTCTCGCCCGTAACCTACAATCATCGCAATTTCGTTGATGCCAGCATTCCTCAAGAGCAGAAGCACGTGATCGAGGGCGGGCTTTCCAGCTACCGGAAGCAGAAATTTTGGCTTCGTGAAAGTAAGCGGGCGCATTCTAGTTCCAAGGCCTGCTGCAAGGACGATTGCTTTCACCGCCATCCCAAATGTTAGTTGATGTTAGGTTAATAAAAACATGATAAATTACTTATAAGCGATAGTTCACGGTCGTGCACTTTCCATCGTGGCTTTGCGAAACTTTTGTGTCATTTCAGGACCGTGTATAGTAGTAGAAGAATCTTGTTCACGTGAGAGCTTCGTGATAAAGCTAAGTTAAAAGTTAGTCTCGCATGGCGTCTTTCAATATTTTTGTCGCCTTTCTGCCGATTTCCTTCGCTCGCGTCGGGGTCTTACCCTCCACGGTCACGCGGATGTATGGCTCGGTTCCTGAAGGCCTGACGAGCACCCAACCGCTCTCGAACTCGAGCCTGACGCCATCGATGGTGAGGATTCTCTTGACGCCCAGAAACTCTCGCTTTGCGTGAATCTTGAATTTTTTCATCACGTCCGCCTTTTTCTCGTTGGGGCATGCCACCTTTTCCCTCACCGTCGGATACTCTGGCAGCATATCGAGCAATTCGGAAAGTTTCTTACCAGTTGAGTCGAGTAGTTCCAAAATTTTAATCGTCGCGAGAGGCCCGTCTGGCGCAAGGTGAACGCGGGGAAAGATCCAGGCGCTGCTGGGCTCCCCGCCGAAGACCGCTTTGTGTTTTTTAATTGCTGCTGCCACGCTGACGTCGCCAACACGCGTGCGCACTACCTTGCCGCCTCGCTCAGCAACGCAATCATCAACGACGCTCGAAGCATCAACGGTCGTTACCACTACTTCCTTCTTTCGCCTGATCTGGTGGGCCGAGATTAACCCTAAGAGCTTGTCGGGCTGCGCAACCCTCCCAAGCTCGTCGACAGCGGCGGCTCGATCCGCATCACCATCGTGCGCGATGCCGAGATCGGCGCCAATTGATTTCACCACGCTGCAGAGCTCCCCCAGATTCTCGGGTGAGGGCTCGAGCCCGCGACCAGGGAAGAAGCCGTCGAGTTGCGAGTTCAACGTCACCACTTTGCAACCCAGCTTTCGAAGCAAGTAGGGCGTTACCACGGAGCCCGCTCCATTGCCGCAGTCGACCACGACCTTGTAGCTCCGCTTTAGCTTGACAGTGCCCACAATCTCGTCGATGTAGCCCGGCAGAACATCAATCGCCTCGACTTTGCCTATCCGGTCCCAAGCGGTAGGCTTCATTTGCTTGCCGGAGTAAATTCGCTCGATCGCTTCTTCCTGTTCGGGAGTGTACGCCATCCCATCGCTACTCCAGAACTTGATCCCGTTGTACTCGGGCGGGTTGTGCGAAGCGGTGATCATAATGCCGGCTTTGGCCCTAAACTGCCGCACCGCGAAGCTCACGGCAGGAGTTGGGACTACACCTAGTTTCATAACATCACAACCCCCTGAAAGCAACCCTGATGTTACGCAGCTCTCAATCATGTCGCTGGAGGTGCGGGGATCTTTGCCGAGAGCGACGCTGCCTTTGCCACCAAGATAAGTTGCAAGCGCTAGGCCGAGATCGAGCGCGAGTTCAGGAGTAAGTTGGTCTCCCACCACGCCTCGAACTCCAGAGGTACCGAAGAGCTTGCGCATGAAAATCGACTACTACGCTGGCCCGGCCAACACCTTCGTTTTCCAAACCTCGACTCGCTTAACCGGACAGTATTTCTTTGCTTCCTTATAGAGATCGGCAGAGAGCTTTCCCAGCACGACCTCCTGCACGAACTGGTCGAACGTCCGCTCCCCGGCGCGGGCTGCGACAACTTTCCGCATGTCCCTGCGGATTGCTTCGAGCTGCGAGCTCTGGACACGGCGGAGTGTTGTGATAATGGCGCTAACCCTAAGCCTGTAGCCGTCTTGGGTCGTCACGGTTGAGATGTCGCTGATGCGTGTCGCCCGCCGCCGGATCTGGCTCCGGATGTAATCGCGGGCCATGTCGTGACTTATGAAACTGGTGAGCGCGCGGCCTTCCTCGACGCCCTTAACTTGGAAGTATAGTTTGATGTGAGACTTCGAGAAGTCCTCGATTAGGTCACCCAGTGTAGTCTCGAAGACCCGCCCGATAAGCTGACTCGAGTCGGAGGCGAGAGTTTCACCTATCTTTGCGTTGCCGAACATTGGGGGAGCGATGATGTCGTACCACCCTTTCTCCCGCCAAGACTTCTTTACGGCCCGTTTCTTTTCTTCCATAATCCCACCATCTATTGTTTATAAACTGTTTTCAGTGCCTTTCTCTCTTAATGAACTTAAATAGTTAGTTTTCAAAAAATTTTTGCTAAAATGGATGTTTACAAAGACTTTTAGATTAGGAACAAAATTTATTCGGTGAGGTTTGGCAATGCTTGATGTAAAATTTGTGCGCAAAAATCCTGACCTCGTAAAAGCAGATTTGGTCAAGCGGGGAGATTTAGCCAAAGTAAAGTGGGTCGACAATCTACTGAAATACGATGAAAATTGGAGAAAGTTGGCACTAGAAACAAATAAATTGAGGGAAAAGCGCAATAAAATCACTGCGGAAATAGCGAGGCTTAAAAAAGAGAACAAGGATGTAACGCAGAAAACTAAAGAAGCGAAAAAAATCCCACAAAAAATAAAAAGTCTCGAACAAAAAGTGCAGGGCTACAGAAAAAAAATTGATCATATACTCCTTAATCTTCCAAATTTAATGCACGAGTCAGTGCCGGTAGGCAAGGACGAAAACGACAACGTTGAAATAAGAAGGTGGGGCGAGATACCCAAATTTGATTTCACACCAAAAGATCACATCGATCTCGCATTGAACCTCGACCTAGTTGACCTTGAGCGAGCTGCTAGGGTGGCGGGCGCGAGGTTTTATTACCTAAAGGGAGAACTTGTTCAGTTAAACTATGCCATAATAAAATTTGCACTCGATTTTATCACAAGAAAGGGGTTTGCTCTATTTCAGCCGCCTTACATGCTAAAAAGGAAACCACTCGAGGGTGCGGTCGCTTTGTCCGATTTCGAGGATACCATCTACAAAATCGAGGGGGAAGACCTTTACATGCTGGCTACTTCTGAGCACGCGCTGCTGGCGTTACACATGAATGAGACATTGGATGGAAAGAGCTTGCCGATTAGGTATGGCGGGGTGAGCCCCTGTTTTAGGAAGGAGGCCGGAACACACGGCAGAGATACTAAAGGGATATTCCGGGTTCATCAGTTTGAGAAAGTCGAGCAATTCATCTTCTGTAAACCTGAGGACTCATGGAAGAGGCACGAGGAATTGATTACCAACGCTGAAGAGATATTCCAAAAACTCGGGTTGCCTTACAGAATAGTAAGCGTCTGCAGCGGCGACATGGGGACAGTAGCGGCGAAAAAATATGACCTTGAAACTTGGCTGCCCGGTCAGGGAAAATATCGAGAGGCGGCATCATGCAGCAATTGCACTTCATACCAAGCCGTCAGATCAAACATAAGATATAGAGACAAAACTGGTGAACCTTCAAAATTTGTTCACACCATAAATAGCACACTGGTGGCCACTGAAAGGGTTTTGATATCTATCCTAGAAAACTATCAGCAGAGGGACGGCTCAATCCTAGTTCCGCCCGCATTGGTACCATACATGGGGGCCGAAAAAATAGGTCAGAAATTGGCGACTACAGGATGCTCTCAGCGGTAGAAGTGCACGCTAGCAAGTCGTCGAGCGTTGCCAAGAGAGTTTCAATTTTGCCGTCAAGCTTTATCGTGCTGACCACTCGCGTGCCTCGTGCATCTGTCGCTACTTGGATACCTTTTGGAGCTTGATGGCTATCCGGCCTTAGCGCAACGGCTATAGCATTCGAAATACTCTCGCGTCCATAGGTGCAGCTCACTTTCGCACGCATTAGCATAAGCATCCTCCGTAGTTCATTCGCTGCCTCCCGAGAGCGTTTGGTCGACCTTTGCGATAAATTCGTCCATCCTTTCCCGTGGTATCCGAGCCGCGGCCGAGACATCATGGCCTCCGCCATTGCCTCCTACCGCTTTCGCGGCTTCAGCCAGAGCCCGCCCGACATTTACACCTTGTGCCGCTAGTATGGGAGTACTCCGGGCCGAGACCTTGAGTTCCTCTGCGCTAACTTCCGTGATTCCTAGAACCGGGCGGTCTGTGGCGACGAGTCCGGACTCTATCGCGAGCGAGAGCGCCTCACCCACCATGGTCGGACCAACCAAACTACCGAAGTATATGTGTCTAAATCGCGGCGTGAGCTTGAATGAGTCGAGGTGGGAAACTAGCCATTCTAGTACATTCAGCATTTGCTCTTGGTGGCGGTTCAGTATGGCGAGCGCCTCAGACTGTGTCGACTGATCACCCACCGCCACGGCGAAACCGAACTCGGGTTTTCGAAGGTTTGCGCAGGCGTCAAGCATCGCTGCGTATTCTCCGAGGTCGCGTGGGCCGACCAAGTCCTCCGTAACTAATGTGTAGATTGCTCCCCAAAGCCTGCGATAGAACTCCTCATTAGTCGCGGGGGGACCGACTTGGGCGAGGATTGCATCTTTTATTTTTCGTTCCGCTTCCAAGCCAAGCTCGGCCAAGGTGCTAGATGGCGAGAGCCCAAGTGCGTCGACGAGGGAGCGGCAAGCAGATAGGTTCCCCGAGAGGGAGGGGATATATGGCCTCGTCATTAACCTCAAACACTCTACCACCTGATTCAAGGTGCGCCCAATCAGCCTAAGCCCCTCTCCCACGCGAAGGAAGCCTAGGTCAATCGCCCGCTTTATTAAGGTATCATTGATGCTAGTGAAGCCCGAGAAGAGCTCTTGGCGGTCACCGATTGCCCCCACGATCGCGAGCCCAACAAGAGGCCTGAAGCTTCGGTCTAGCTGCTCGACGACGGAGTAAACGGCGCCGCTAGCGCTCACGTCTTTCGCGCCGTTGAGTCCGCATGTATGAGGGTTCAAATAAGCTAAGTTGGGGTGATCCGGAAATTCCCCGGGGTGGTGGTCGATTACGACGACATCGCGTTTCCTACCGAGGATGAACTTGTGGATAGCTTCGATTTGGCTGCTTCCTTGGTCGAGAAATATGAAGAAATCGTGGTTCCCCTTCCCGAGTTCGGCTATTTCGTCCGGCTTTAACGGATGTGCGAACTTAACGTTGAGGGGGACATTGTATGTGTAAAGACATCTCGCCATAATCGCTGCTGCGGCTATCCCGTCGGCATCTGTGTGGGAGATGATTTTAACGCGGGTATCGCCGCCCAGCCTCGGCTTGAGGAATGAAACTACATCCTCAACAGCCCGCTGGAACCTTCTAATCTCAGCACGACTGGGTGGAAATTTGACCACCTTGGTACTCCCTTTTTTATTTATCCACCTAATTATTAACATTTACCAGAGAAATCCTAGATAACGTTGACTTCGCCCGGAGTTTAGATAAAAAGTGAGGTATATATTGTTTTTCCTCCAGCATGAAAAGGGATAGGAGACGACCAATGATTATCATACTCGTTTACGCCATCGGCATTCTCCTCTGCCTGTTGATGGCGTGGAACCTAGGGGCAAACGACGCTGCCAATCCTACTGACTGCGCAGTGGGCTCAGGCGTCATCTCGATGAAAAAAGCGGTTATCCTATTTGCGATATTTGCTGCACTCGGTGGAATACTCCTCGGTCCATTCGTGATGAAAACGATTGATCGAGGCATCATCCCCAAGGAGGCGCTGTCCGAGGGAGTTATGATTATGGGAAGTTTCGCCGCGATACTTGCAGCGGGCCTCTTTGTCGCCCTTTGCACGTGGAAAGGCTTGCCAACGTCTACTACTCACGCCATCATTGGAGGAGTTCTGGGTTTTGGACTTATCGCATCTCCCCAATTGGTGAACTGGGATAAGGTTTTTATAATCTTTGGCAGCTTGTTGATCTCACCTCTCTTAGCCGTTCTTGTAGCGTTTGGCCTCTTTCATGCTTTCCGCGCATACTTTAGAAAATCCAGGAAGAGACAAACGAACATGATCCTAAGCTATCTACTTCTTTTTGGTTTGGGTTTTGCCGTCACGCTTACCATTTGTCAGAAAGTTTTTGAATTTCCCCTGTTTGAATCTTTCGGTGTATCTCTTCTGGGTGCGACAATACTCGGAACCATTGGTACAATCTGGATTCACAAAAGATATCAAACCCCCAAAAGCGGTGAGCGCACAGATAGAGCTGGGACCGTAAAACTCATGTCCAATCTTCTCATCGTCGCCCTATGTTTTTCTGCTTTCGCGTTTGGTGCGAACGACATGGCCAATGCTACTGGAGCCTTCGTAACCCCTACCATGGCAATATCAGGGGCACCGACAATGGAAGTTATGATACTACTCGCCTTGCTCGGAAGCTTTGGCATGGCGGTAGGCGGTCTTACTTGGGGTTACCGCGTGATCAGAACTTCAAGCTTCAGGGTTACGCGTCTTGATCCACTGACCGGACTTGCAGGGGAGTACTCCAACGCATTTGTAATCTTTCTTTTCACGGTCGTTCCATACTATCTCATTGGGTTCGGAATACCAATTTCAACTACTCATTCAAGCATAGGGGCAATCATAGGCGTTGGTATAGCTTCAATGGGTTTTGGAGGCGTGAACAAGCGCACGGTTGGAAAAATTCTTTTGACATGGGGGGTAACGATTCCCGCTGCAGTTATCTTGAGCGCGGTGTTATTCGGACTATTCAACATTTTAATACCAACGTGATAAGATGACGTATTTTTAAATAGAACCGTTTTAATATTTCTTGGAGGTATACGGTTGAAATCAAGGAGTTCGCTCATCTGGCTGGGGAAAGAGAAGGAAAAGGAAATCATCAAGCTTTGCGAGGAGCACATGAACAAACTCGTTGCGACCATTATTGGGTTAAAAAAGACAGTCTACGCGTTTTGTGAATCGGACGCGACAAAGATGAAGAGCGCTTTCAAGGAAGTCGCTGATAGAGAAAGGGAAGCGGACGAAATCAAGAGAAAGGTCATAGAGAAGCTCTCCAAGGGAATTTTTCACCCGATAAATCGAGAGGAGATTATGAGGCTCATTCTAACCGCTGACGATATTGCGACGAATGCGGAAGCGGCGACGAGGAGGTTGAGACTCATCCCGCTAGGAAAGATCAATAAAGATCTGAAGGAGGGGCTAAAGACCATGTCGGATAGCCTCGTAGACATAGTAGAGTCGGTGAGCAACGCGCTGAGGATGTTGATCAAAAACCCACGCGATGCGATTAATCTAGCAAACGAAGCAGAGATGATAGAGGAGAGAATCGACGAATTCCGGATGAAACAACTTGTACCTAAACTCGTCGCTTGGATCAATCGATCGAAGACGGTTGGATTTTGCATGATGTTAAAAGAGACGATTGATAGGATGGAGAACGTTGCGGATCGTTGCGAGGATGTCGCTGACGTGATAAGGAGCATCGTGATAAGTTACGCTTGAGGCAGTTTGGTAGGTAAAAATGAAAGTTGAACTGTTATTCATTACTCCAGACGCGGAAAAACTAATAGAAACGGCGGGGCGCACATCTTATTTATCATTTGGGAAGCAGGGGAAAGATACGGAAAAGGCGTTTATAAGGATGCTCATTAAAAGAGGGCACCTTTCAGTTTTGGAACATGCTTATGCTACATTTAGAATTTCTGGGGTTTCGAGAGCATTTACGCATCAACTGGTGAGACACAGATTATGTTCGTTTATCCAACAATCGCAAAGGTATGTGGATGAAAGCAACTTTAATTTTATTGAACCACAATCGATAAAAAACAAC
>Ga0224501_10000257_pt1 | contig 46716 bp, 43 predicted proteins | sample SF_Oct11_sed_USG_4_FD_169105 | JGI IMG/M metagenome (GOLD analysis project Ga0224501, IMG submission 169105) | Sediment microbial communities from San Francisco Bay, California, United States - SF_Oct11_sed_USGS_8_1 | ecosystem: Environmental > Aquatic > Marine > Sediment | place: USA... | reverse complement strand
CGGAAAGACCCGCCAACACCGGCGCGGAGGCTCAGGCGAAGACACCCGCCTTCTCCGCCTCGATGGCCCCGATGACGTCGGCCACCCGACCCGAGCGGATCATCTGTGCCGGCGACCGCTCACCGAAGTGGGCGTTGCGCCCCTGAAGCCATCCCTCCACGGCCTCCGCCGGAAGCCACCGCGCCAGCATCTCCACCACCAGCGCCAACCCCCCGAGCCGATCGGCGTTCTCGTCTCCCGGATCCTGTCCCCTCTTCCATCGGGAAACCTGCGATGGAGACACCCCCAGGATCTCCGCGACCGTGCGGTCCGACGGCACGAGGGCACGGCACACGGACAGATGTCGCTCCGCCTGGGAAGGCAGCGTGTGAAGGGTGCCGGCGCGGCTTCCGGCCGGCCTGGACGCGACGGCGGGCATGGGACACCTCCTCTGCACGACTGAACGACGGACGCCACTGCGCAACATAATATGTTGCGCGCCCGTCGTCACGCCACGCACTACTCCGGTGGGTCCTCCCTGATCCTCACCGCCACCACCTGACCCTTGGCCGTCACGACCCCGTCGGCGGACAGCGTCGACTCCACCACGATCTTCCTCCCCTTGATCTCCACGATGCGCCCCCGCACCTCCAGCTCGGGTCCCAGGGGGGTGGGCTTGAGGAAGTCCACCTTCAGCGCCGCCGTCACGAAGCGGGGGGAGGGGCCGTCGCCGATCTCGCGCCCCTCTTCGCGAAGGGCCGCGCCCGAAGCGCTCCCCGTCCCGTGGCAGTCGATGAGGGACGCCACCATCCCCCCGTAGACCGAGCCGGGGATGGCGGTGTGGTGGGACGCCGGCGTGAAGCGCGTCACCGTCTCGTCCCCCTCCCAGAAGGTGCGGATGCGGAGCCCCACCGCGTTCAGGCGGCCGCACCCGTAGCAGTGGGCCGCGTCGTCGGGGTAGAAGTCCTGGACGGCGTGGGGGCCGGAACCGGGAGAGCCGGTGGTCACGAGACGGGCCTCCGTACCACGGGAACCGTCACGTGCGACGCCCGCCCCCGCCCCCGGTGCACCCGGATGGTGGCGGGGTGGAAGTCCTCGTCCTTCGCCTGGAAGATGTTGGGGACGAAGGTCTGGGGATTCCGGTCGATGAGAGGGAACCAGGTGCTCTGGACCTGGATCATGATGCGGTGCCCCTTCCTGAAGGTGTAGCTCTGGGTGTGGAGCGACCACGTATACTCCAGAACCGAGTCGGCCACCAGGGGACGCGGCGTCTCGAACCCCTCCCGGTAGCGCCCCCGGAAGACCTCGTTGGAGACCATGAACTGGTACCCGGCCATCTCCCCGGCCTCGGCGTATCCGTCGGGATACACGTCGATGAGCTTCACCACCCAGTCGGCGTCGGTCCCGCTGGTGGCGGCGAAGAGGTTGGCCACCACCTCGCCGGCGATGGTCACGTCGTCGTCCAGGACGTCGGTCTCGAAGGAGAGGACGTCGGCCCGCCCGTCCACGAAGCGCTGGTCCTGGGTGAGCCACGTCCGCCAGGTGGACCCGGGACCGTAGGTGGCCTGGATGGGGCGGGCACGGTACGGCACCGGGTGCTCGGGGTCGGAGACGTACGTGTCGAAGGGTTCGGGGTCGGTGGCGTCGGGCTCCTCGAAGGAGAGGCGGCCGTCGGCGTGGAAGTAGAGGTTCCGCCCCACCGTCTCCTCCTTGGGCGGCCAGGCGTCCCAGCGGCGCCACGTGTTGGACCCCGACTCGAAGGTGAGGGCCTCGGGAAGGTCCAGCGTCCCTTCCCCCTTCAGCCAGTACCGGAACCAGGGGGCCTGCACCTCCTTCAGGAAATAGTCGGAGGTGGCGCTCCCGAACTGGATGGGGCCCAGGGCGTCACCGGGGCGCCGGTTCCATCCGCCGTGGTTCCACGGCCCCACGACCAGATGGTTGATCCCCCGGGTGTCGAAAGCCTCCAGCGCCTCGTAGATGCGCAGCGGCCCGTAGAAGTCCTCCTGGTCCCACCACCCCGCCACGTTGAGGGTGGGGACGGTGGTGCCGCGGATGTGGGGGATGAGGGTCTGGCGCTTCCAGAAGTCGTCGTAGTCGGGGTGGGCCACGTAGTCGTTCCAGGTGGGGATGCGCCCCATGAGAACGCTTTCGTTCACGTTGGCCAGCGACCCCAGCTCCAGGTACCAGTCGTAGGTGTCGTACCGGTCGAAGGCGAAGGACTCCGTCTCCTTGGAGGTCTCCATCATGGCGGCGTACTCGAAGCCGTAGCTGAGCCGGAAGGCGCCGTTGTGGTGGAAGTCGTCCCCCAGCCACATGTCCGCCGGAGACGCCTGGGGAGAGATGGCCTTGAGAGCGGGATGGGGATCCAGCGCGCCCTGGATGGTGGTCCACCCATCGTACGAGACGCCCAGCATCCCCACGCGGCCGTTGTTCCCGGGGACGTTCCGGAGGATCCAGTCGATGGTGTCCCACGTGTCCGTCCCCTCGTCGATCCCCGCCGTGTCTCCGGGGGCCCGCGCCGGACGCTGCATCACGAACCGCCCCTCCGACCCGAACCGCCCGCGGATGTCCTGGAAGACGAAGATGTACCCTTCCTCCGCCAGCTCGCGGAAGGAGCCGTCGAGCTGCCCCACCGCGCCGGAGATCCCGTAGGGCGTCCGCTTGAAGATGAAGGGGAGCGCCTCGTGATCACCCCGCGGCGCCACGATCCTGGTATTCAGCCGGACGCCGTCGCGCATACGGATCATGACGTCGGTGACCTCGTAGCGCTCCGAGGGGCGCTCCTGAGCCGACGCCGAAAGGGGGATCAGGACCAAGAGGAGCATGACCAGGCGAAGCGTAACCGAGCGCATGGAAATATCCGGGAGCGAGGGCGCGGAGGCCCGGGAATCGACGGAGGCAATCTGGGGAGTCGGGAGCCGCGGCGCCAAGGTGGCGGGCGCCACCGTCCCGGTGGGACTTGGCTCCATCGGCAACCATTCGATTCCGCACGACGTCCAACTAGGGACGCATTTCCCGAAACAATAGGAGATAAGGCGCCATGCACATCCCGGAGAGACGGTCCCGACCTCATTTCGTCTCCCTCCTGATGCTGACGCAGACGGCGTGCGGTGGTGTCCACCAGGACACCACGACTCTCCAGGTGGTTCGCGACACCGTGGGCGACACCGTGGTCGTCCGCACCCTGGCCGGGAGCGCCTGGGAGCACGATGCCTATCTGGTGGAGGAGATGTCCATCGGAGAGATGGACGGGGACCTCGAGTACCTCCTGGGGAGCGTCGTGTCCCTCGGGGTCGGTGCCGACGCGACCGTGTACCTGGTGGACCGGCAGGTTCCCGAGCTCAGGGCGTACGACGCCGACGGAGTGTACAGGGGCACGCTGGGAGGACCGGGAGAGGGGCCGGGCGAGCTCAAGAGCCCCGACGGTGGGCTGGCGATCCTGAGCGACGGTCGCATCCTGGTGCGCGACCCCGGAAACGCCCGCCTCCAGGAGTTCCTCCCGGAGGGGACACCCGGCGCCGCGTGGACCGTGGTGCGGGGCGGGTTCAACACCTCGCATCCCCTCTGGAAGGATCGCGCGGACAACGTGTACGTGAGCGTTCTCCTGGATCCCACCGCGGATGTGCGGGAGTGGCGCATGGGCCTCGCCCGCATCTATCCCGACGGGACGCCCGGCGACACGCTCGTCCCCCCTGATCTCGGCTTCGAAAGCCCCAGCATCGAGGTGCGGATGAACAGGGGCGACGGCGTGAGCGTCTCGCGCAACAGCGTCCCCTTCTCGCCGGACGAGGAGTGGGCCTTCCACCCGGGTGGCTTCTTCGTCCATGGGCTCTCGACCCGGTACGCGGTCACCCTCGAACGCCCCGAGGGCCCCCTGCGCATAGCCCGGGACATCGAGCCGGTGGCGGTCCAGCCGGGGGAGAAGGAGGCTCACGAGTGGGCGGCGACCCGGAACATGCGCCGATTGAATCCAGACTGGCGCTGGAACGGTCCGCTTATCCCCGATGAGAAGCCTCCCTTCAAGCACCTACTGATCGGACGCGACGGCCATATCTGGGTACAGGTCTCTCAGGAGGGCTTCGAGGAGGAGAACCCCGACTTCGACCCCCGGGAAGACGGCTCCCGCCCCACGCGGTGGCGCGAGCCGGTGGCCTTCGACGTCTTTGGCGAGGACGGTACTTACTTCGGAAGGGTCCATGCTCCCGATGGGTTCTCCGTGTACCCCACGCCGGTGATCGACGGAGACCGGGTGTGGGCCGTCACCCGGGACGAGTTCGACGTGCAGCGGGTCGTGCGCTTCCGCGTCCGGGTGGGCTCGGTGGGGGAAGCCGCGAACTGACGTCGGACACCGGCGCGGGATCGCCGCCTTCCCCCGGGTCGCGCCAGCTCCCCGGTCGCCGAGGGGCCCTGCCGGATCTCCGGCAGGGCCCCTGTTCATGCCAAACGAACGCCGCCGGGGCTCCCGGACCGCTTCCGGTCAGTTACACCGCACGTTGGGACCACGCTTCGTGCAGGACACGGTCTGCGTGGCGGCGTCGCTGGAGGTTCCGTCGGATACCGTGAGCGTGACGGGATAGCTCCCCACACCGGAGTACGTGTGCGCCACCGTCACTCCCGAACCCGACCCGCCGTCACCGAAGGCCCAGGCGTACGACGTGGGGCTCCCGGTGGAGCCCGAACCGTCGAAGGAGCAGGTCAGGCCGCTGCAGGAATACGTGAAACCGGCGGCAAGCCCCGCGGGCGGGGGAGGTGGCGTCCCCTCGTCCAACGTCGAGCCCGTCACGGCACGGTAGCTGTTGAGCCGGCCCCATCCGAACTGGGTGTCGTACCCGGCCGCTCCGAGGTCGTCGGTGGTCCCTTCGAGGCGCGCACGGAGGGCGGCTCCCTGCAAACCGGCCACGGAAGCGACGATGGCCGCCGTCCCCGTCACCTGGGGCGCCGCCATGGACGTGCCCTGGTAGTACGCGTACCCCCCGGGCACGGAACTGTAGATGCCGCCCTCTTCGGTCGTGTTGGAGTACATCTGTCCACCCGGGGCCGTGATGTCGAGCCCGGCACCCCAGTTGGTGTAGTAGGTCGCCCCGTCCTGCCAGTTGCTCGCCGCCACCGAGATGGCGTTGGGGTCGCAGGCCGGGCAGCTCACCGTGCTGGTCCCGTCGTTCCCCGCCGAGGCGATGACCAGCGCGTTGCGACTGGTGGCGTACTGGATGGCGGCCTGCTCCGTGGAGGAGAGCGATCCACCTCCGAGGCTCAGGTTCATGGCCACCACCCCCGCGTCGGTGGCGTCATAGATCGCCGACACGATGGCCGAGGTGGGGCACCCCAGGGCCCCGCAGACCCGATAGACGTGGACCGTCACGTTGGCGCCGGCGCCGGCCACTCCGGCCACGCCCACGTTCCGCCCGACCATCGTCCCCGTCGTGTGGGTGCCGTGCCCCTGGGAATCACTGGGGTCGGCGTCGTTGTCGTAGTAGTCCCACCCCGCGACGAGCTGCCCGGAGAGGAACTCGGCGTGGCCGAAGTCCACTCCCGTGTCGATGCTGGCGATGGACACGGGCGCTCCACCCGCGCCGTACCCTTCCACGTTGTCCTCGTCGGCGTCCTCCACCGACGCGAACGAGGCCACGGGCTGCCCCTTGTTGGGCCCGCGGGTATAGGCCACCGTGAGGCCACCGGGGTTGTAGAACGCCCACAGCCGGGGATCGATGGCGGTGGTCTGGCGCAGGTAGTCGGGTTCGGCGGAGAGCACCCGGGCGTCGGCGCCCAGACGGGCGGCGAGGGCTCGCTCACTCCCCACGGCCCCACGGAACGCACTGTATCCGCGTCCCGTGTGTTCGAACTCCAGGCCGTTGTCGCCGGCCACGGCAACGGCGTCGGCTCCGGGACGGAGAATGGCGAGGACACGCCCCGGCATCACGCGTTCCGCCTGCGGGGCCGGGCCAAGGGACAACTGCATCTCGGGGGAATCCGTGGCGGCGGGAGGCGCCACCATCGGGTTCGTATCCTGGCACGCGGTGAGGAGAACGGCACACGCGGCCAACCAGGGAACGGAAGTGCGGTTCATACGCCGGCAGCTCCTGGGGAAGGGGGGGAGGAAGGCGGTCGTCAATATGTGAGTGTCGGCGCGGCCGGCGCAACGAATTAGTGCGGCCCCCTCCGGTTTGGCGCGCGACACGGGGTTTCGCCGGCGGCGGTCGCGCTACCGTCCCCGAACGTGGGCCACCCTCCCTTCCGTGGCGAAGCGTTGGAACTGGGACGGGTCGTGACCCGGGACCACCCGATCCGCCGACCCGGCCAGGTGGAGCATCCGCCCGAGCGCGGCCACGTTCCCCTCCCTGTCGGACGGATCGAACGTCGCCCCCGCCGTACGGGTCGCCAGGTTCCGATCGAGGTAGCAGTTGTCGGACGCCAGTACGATGGGCTCGGCGCCCTCCACCAGCACGTACTGGGACGCGAAGGTGTGGCGCGCGCCGGTGAAGGCCCTAATCCCCGGGAGGATCTCCACGTCGTCCCCCTCCACCACCGCCACCTTCCCGGCCATGTTACGCCCCACCAGGTGGGCGATGTCCTCGGCGTCGATCCCACCCTTCCGCCCGCCCTCACGCCAGGCGGGACCCGTGTAGTACTCGTACTCCTCGCGCTGGATGCGGAGGGTGGCGGCGGGAAAGAGGTCGATCCCGCCCATGTGATCCCAGTGGGCGTGGCTCACGATGACGTCCGTCACGTCCGCGGGGTCCACCCCGGCTTCCATCAAGGCGGAATCGGGCCTCAGGTAATCGTCCAGGTCGAATCGCTCGAACCACCGGGGTCGGTGGAACCCCGTGTCGAAGAGGATCACCCGCCCCTTCCCCCGGATGAGCCAGAACGCCATGGAGATGTCCACCCGCTCCTCCGCCGGCGCACCCATGACCAGCCCGGAGAGGGGGAATCCCCGGATGGTGCCGTAGCGGATCGCGTCGATGGAGTACTCCTCTCCGGGATCGGAGGATTCCTGCGCCCCCGACAACGGCGCGGCGGCCACCATCAGGGCCAGGGGGACCAGGACACGCATCATCGGAGTTCTCCCCATGTCAGCGGCCGTCCACCTTGTCGAAACGCATGTCGAAGACCCGGGGAAAGCTCAAGCTCAACGCGGTGACCGCCCCGGTGTCGTCCCGGCGGAACCGGATGATTCCCCCGGAGTCCGACTCGAAGGCGTCGGGGTAGACCGGCTCGAGCGTGTGGGTCGTGTTGGGCCTCTGCCACGTCACCAGCGCGCCGTCCTCCACCTTCACCACGTAGGTGGTTTCCGCGTCGTGGCTGTGGTAGGTCCCGGCATACCCCTGGAGATCCTCCTCGCCGGGGGCGAAGTCGTCCACGGGCTCGTAGAAGCGCCGGGTGTACTCCCACCCCTCCACCCGGATGCGCGGACGCCCTCCTGGAGTCGGCTCCACCACGAAGCGCCGGTCGGCCGACCCGACCTGGAACACACCATCGCCCACCGGGATCAACGTCGCCCGGCCGTCCATCCTCAGCGCTCCATCTTCCACCGAGAGCCGCATGGGGTCCCCCGAGACCGGCTCCCGGTACAGCCCGGCCAGCCGTCGCAGGGCATCCGCGGACACCCGGACCCCCTCGGGAGCGGCATCGTCCCGCGCCGCGCCGCCCAGGAAGATCCGGGCGATGCGCCCTCCCGACACGCCTCGGTTGATGTTGGACGCGTTGCACAGCATGGCCACGGACAGCCCCTGCTCCGGGTAGCGCCCCAGGAAGGCCCGGTATCCCGCGGTGGCGCCCGTGTGGGTCACCGACGGCACCCCCGCGAAGCTCCCCACCTGGAGCCCACCGGCGTAGATGATGGTGGACCCGTCGTTCAGCTTCCCCTGGCGAAGCATCATCCGCATGAACTCGGGGCCGAAGCGCGCGTCGTCCAGCGCCTGGTTCCAGATGGTCAGGTCCCCCACCGTGGTGAGGATCCCTCCGTTTCCATGGACGTTCTCGATGGGACGATTGATGGCCCAGGTGCCGTCGGCGCGGGCGTCGTACGCCGTGCTGCGATCAGGAACGATGCGCCTGTAGTCGTCGCGCCACTGGGTATGCGTCATCCCCAGGGGCTCGAAGATCCGCTTCCTGGAGAACTCGGCGAAGGACATCCCGCTCACCCGGTCCACGATCATGGCCAGGAGGTTGTATCCCGTGTTCGTGTACGAGTACTCATGCCCGGGCTCGTAGTTGAGCGCGCTCTGCCGGCTCACGATGTCCAGGACGTCGGCGTGGCCATGGCTGCGCTCTTCCCTTCCCCACCCCGAGATCTCCGCCACGCTCCCCCAATCCCGCAGCCCGCTGGTGTGGGTCATGAGGTGATGGAGGGTGATGACGTGCCCGTAGTCGGGAACCTCGGGAAGGTACGCCCGGACGTCATCGTCCAGGGAAAGCTTCCCGTCCAGGGCCAGGAGGACGATGGCCGCCGAAGTGAACTGCTTCGACAGCGAGCCGCCCTCGAAGATGGTGCCGGGCGTGTTGGGAATGCCGTGCTCCAGATCCGCCATCCCGTAGGCCCGGGAGAGGACGGTGAGCCCCTTCTCCGCCACCGCCACCGCGCATCCAGGGCTCTCCACCGTGCTCCAATCCTCGAAGAGGCGGTCCACCTGGACCGGCGCGTCGGTGGGAGCCTGGGCGGTGAGGGGAGCGACGGCGGTGCCGAGTACCGTCGTCAGGAAGATCTGGGTGGCGAGCGTGCGTACGATCCGCATGGGTGCGTCTCCGGGATGGGGTGCGTCGGGTGCAAAGTGGTGGGCTTCGGCCCGGGAGGCCAGAGCCCGGCGGCACGCACGGGGTCGGACCGGAGCGTGGAGATGGCGTAGAGAGAGAATGTCCACTATAGAGGACGCTCTTCGTGGTCGTTCCGGCCTCGTCGGCCCCCGGGAGGCCCAGGATCCAGGAGACGTCGGTGTGGCACGCGCATTGCAATTCCCTGGGAGCGGGGCGGAGGTATCCCTACATCCCTCTGGAAGAGGACCGTACCATGAGCGCCAAGCGAATCGAAAGATGGGCCTTGCTGTGCATGCTCCTGACCGCCACACCCACGGCGGCCCAGGATGTTCGGGTGGGCGGACGAGGCACGGTGCGCGTGGGACCGATCCGCGCCGAGATCCGTGTCTTCGATCGGGACGTGGCCTCCCCGGAACCCATGGCGTCGGCGCGCTACGTACACGTGTCGTACGAACGCTTCCGCTTCCGCAAGCTCGGACGCCTCGAGGAGCGGCGCTACCTGGACGGCCACGACCTCAGGGATCTCCTGCGGAAGCGGCGCTACGGCCAGCTGCGTGACCACGCCGAGGAGGTCGGAGCACGGGGCCGCCTGAGGGGCGTGTGGATCTACCCCTACTCGGGGGGACGCGTCCTCGCCGTGACCGCGGACGGCCTTCCCATCGCGGAATTCGTCGACCAGGACGGGGACGGTCGCGTGGACGTCACCTTCTGGATGTGGCCGTGACGGAGACCCGGGAGATGCACCTGAAACCCCATCGCTGATGCACCGGGGCGCCCGCCGCAGGGTCGGGCGCCCCGGCCACGAGCTTGCATCGCCCCCCATCAGGGTCCATTTTTTCTTTCCCCCCCATTCGGGCGTCTACAATTTCATTCCGAGCGCCCATGAAGCTGCCCCGGCCCCAGGCACCACTCATCCGCCCCGGTCTCGAGTTGATCGGCGCGTCCTTCGCGGTCCTGTTCCAGGAACTCGCGTTGATTCGTTGGATTCCCACCCAGGTCCGCGTGGCCGCGTATTTTCCCAACCTGGTGTTGATCGCAGCGTTCCTCGGACTCGGTCTCGGCGCCCTCACCGCGCGTCGGAAGTCGTTCTTCTGGCTCTGGCCCGTGTCTTTGCTGGCGCTCGCCGGCGCCAGCATCGCCCTGTCCGGGGTGGCGTTCACGGCCGAAGACGTGAGTGAACACCTCTGGCTCCTGTATTCGGACCTGGACGCGACCGCGCCGGTCGTGACGGGGATCCGGCTCCCCATCGTGCTCATATTCGTGCTCGTGGCGGGATCGTTCATGCCCCTTGGCCAGTACATCGGCCAGCGGTTGGACACGTTCCGTGAGAAGTCGAGCGCCCTGTGGGGCTACAGCCTCGACCTGGCCGGATCACTGGCGGGTGTCGTCCTCTTCGCCGTCGCCTCCTTTCTTCACACGGGACCGCTCGTATGGTTCGCGGTGATCGCGGGTATCGGGCTGTTGGTGGTGCGTGGGTCACCGGTCCGGCGGGGAATGGGCGCCGTGGCCTTCGTCGTTCTCCTCGCAGGGGTGAGCAGAGCGGATCGATCGGAGCACTACAGCCCGTACTACGCGCTCACGACCGACTCCATCGCGATCATCCCCGGCTTCCGTATCCTGGCCAACGGATCGCTCCACCAGACGCCCGTCGACCTGGCCATGGGCACGGAGGTGGGGAGTCCGGCACACGGTGCGATCCGGCGCGGCTATCACATGCCGTACCGCCTCCTCGACGAGACACCGAAGAAGGTCCTGATCCTCGGCGCGGGATCCGGGAACGATGTCGCCGTCGCGTTGGACGAAGGTGTCGAAGAGATCCATGCCGTGGAAATCGACCCGGTGATCATCGAAATCGGGCGCGACGGGCACCCGAATCGACCCTACGACTCACCCCGGGTCCGAGTCATCAACACGGACGCGCGTACCTACCTCAACGACACCGACGAGGTATACGACCTCATCGTATTCGGTACGCTGGACTCCATGACCCGCTTGTCGGCGCTGTCCAACGTGCGCCTGGACAACTTCGTGTACACCCAGGAGTCCATCGACGCCGCGCGCCGTCGGCTCGCGCCAGACGGCGGGATGGTGATGTATTTCATGGTGGGAGAGGAGTACATCAACGGGCACCTGGTGGGCATTCTGGCCCGATCCTTCGGACTCCTTCCCACGGTGTTCGTGGGTGAGTATCAGATGTTCAACCGTATCTACATGGCGGGCCCGAGTTTCGCTCACCTGCGGAACAACGATACGGAGAGTGAGCGGGCCTACATCGACGAGGCTCTTCCCCTGGAGCATCATCCGACGGACGACTGGCCCTATCTCTACCTGCCGGGTCCCTCGGTCAACGTGTTCTACCTCTCTCTCATCCTGCTCATCACCGTGCTGGCCGTGGTAGCGGTATGGGTGGTGTCGCCGGAGCTGCGCCGGAGTGCCCTGGAGCGCGGGGCGGTGGACTGGGAGATGTTCCTCTACGGAGTCGCCTTCCTCCTCATCGAAACCAAGTTCGTCACCGCCATCAACCTGGTTTGGGGTGCGACCTGGCTCACCAGCGCGGTGGTGTTCGGGTCGATCCTGCTCACGATCCTCGTGGGAACGGTGCTCATGGAACTGGCGCCGGTGCCGTGGCGGGTCGCCACGGCTGGACTCGTGGTCTCTCTCCTGGTGACCTACTTCATCCCCGTGGACCTGCTCATCGAGCGCGGAATGCTGCTCCGTCTGGCACTTTCGGTGGCCTACGTCGGAACGCCCATCTTCTTCGCGTCCATCTGTTTCGCCCACCGATTCAAGGTCCGTGAGCACGCGGATCTCGCCTTCGGTTGGAACCTTCTGGGCGCGGTGGTCGGAGGCTTGCTCGAGTTCTTCTCCATGTCCCTCGGACTCAAGGCGCTGGCGCTGGTCGCGCTCCTCGCGTATCTGGTCTCGTTCCTGGTGTACGAGAAGGGGAAGGCGAAGACGGCGAGCACGGCCGCTCCCTGACGCACGACGGCGGCCCGGAGGGAAACCATCCCCTCCGGGCCGCCGACGTGATGACCTTCCGGGTCGTCTCTACTGGGCCAGACCCCTCACCGCCTCGGCGAGCATCCGCACCTTGGCGGCGTCGAGAGACCGGGCGGCCTCTCCATCGAGTTCGTCGGCGAGCGTGGTCAGCGATCCGCGCCTCGCGGTGCGCGACGTCCCCTCCGCGGCGGCGAGCGCTTCCCGCACGGCCGTGACCCGTGCCGCCGCCATGGCGCCGGACCGCTCGAGCTGATCGAGATACGCCCGGGCCAGCGCGAAGGTGTGGGGCCATTCGAAGTGCGGCTGCCCCTGGGAGTTGAGATGGTTCAGACGCACCGACTTGGCGGCGTCGATCTCGTTCTGCGACAGGACGTCACTGGGCGTGAGCTCGAAGATGTCCAGGCCGCGGGCGATCTCGGAGCTGACGATCACGCCGTTGTACCAGTAGACCGACCAGCTTCCACCCATCCGCATCCGCTCCCCGTCCACGGGGCCGCGATCGTGGAAGGCGATCTCCACGGGTCTGCCCGGATTGGTCCAGTCGAAGATCGAAATTCCACCCTGGTACCACCCCTGTACCATGATGTCCCGCCCGGGCACGGGAATGAGGGACCCGTTGTGGGCCACGCAGTTCTCCTCGGGCGTCTGGGGCGCGGGGAGCTTGTAGTAGCTCTGGAACTCCATCTCCCCGTCTTCGATGGTGAAGATGGCGTTGGCGCCCCACTCCCGCGGATCGGAGGCCCGGCACTTCGGCGCGCCACCCCCGCCCCACTCGTCGGTGAAGACCACCTTCTTTCCGTCGTTGCTGAACGTGGCGGAGTGCCAGTAGGCGAAGTTGGAATCGGCCACGGCCGCCAGACGCGTCGGCGCCGTGGGATTCCGGATGTCCAGGAGGAGTCCGTACCCCTCACAGGCCCCACCGGCCAGCCCCATGGCGGGGTACACCGTGATGTCGTGGCACTGCGTGGGCCCCATCATCCTGCGGTCACCACCCTGCCCCATCATGGTCGCGATGATGTCCGGGATTCCGGACCGGAGCGCCGAGCTGTCGGCGGCCGTGGGAGCGCCTTCGCCTCCCCGCGCCGCGACGATGCTGTCCAGGAGCGGTCCGGTGAAGCGATCGGGGAGGACCATCGCCTGGCCCCCGATCTCCGCCACGAACGCGCCCCGCGCACGAGCCGCCTCGATGGCCGCCAGATCATCGGGCGCCAGCCCGTGTCCGGGAGGGGCGACCAGGTCGTTGAAGATCCGCGGCGAGCTCACGATGGCCGCCTGCTCGGGATGCGCCACCGGCACGCGGATCACCTCGATGCGGAAGAGCGCCGAGTTCGGATCTTCGCCGGGGAGCGCGCCGGAACACCCGGGCAATTCCTCGGACGGACGCACGGGAGCGGAGCCCGACACGTAGATGTAGACGTTCTCCCGGTCCCCCGGATGCTCGAGCACGGTGTGGGTGTGCGATCCACGGCACGTCTGCACGTTGGAGACGTACTTCGGGCTCCGGATGTCGGTGATGTCGAAGATGCGGATCCCGCGCAGCCGCTCCGTGCTCACCGCCTCCGGCACGCCCTCCGTGCCGCAGTCGAGACGCCCCCCCATCCCCTCACCCGAGACGAACAGGAGGTTCCCGTACACGGAGACGTCGCTCTGCGACGCCGGGCAGACGTAGTCGATGACGAGGGACGGCTGGGACGGGTTCGAAATGTCCCAGACCTGCACGCCGTTGTAGTTCCCCTGGATGGCGTAGTTCCCCTTGAACGCCAGATCGGAGTTGGTGACCCCGACGAAGGACTCCGGCGGTGTCGTGGACGACAGAACCCGAAGGTTCCAGGCCGCCTCGGCCGCGTCGAACAGTCCCGGCGCCAGGCCCACGCGCGGGTCGGGGGTGGGAGCGTTGACGCGGAGAGGGCGGAGCGCCGTCGGCGCGGCGGTCTCCATGGGTGCCGGCTGGTAGCCTCCACAGCCGGCGAGAACGAGCACGCCCGCCATGAGCGGGAGGGTCAGGTGGGCGCCGAGTCGGCTGATGCCGGGACGCACGGAACGGGTACGGGTCATGTCGCCTTCCTGGGTCGGGTGGGTCGGAGGGTGGTCAGTCGAAACGCTCAGCGCCGGGGAGCGCGTCGAGCATGAGTTGCATCCGGTTGATCTCGGTAATCTGATCCACCTGGATGTCGGACGCGAGCTTGAAGATCAACTCGTCCTGGGCGGCGCCGTCCTTCGCGAAGAGCTCGTGCACCATGCCGACGGCGCCCTGGTGGTGCTGGATCATATAGGTGAGGAACAGGCGATCGAAGTCGGGGCCCGAGGCGCCCTCCAGCTCCCGCATCTGCTCCGGAGAAAGCATCCCGGGCATGATCATCCCGTGATCCATCCCGTGATCCATCCCGTGCATCGCGTGGCCCTCGGCCCCGGGCATGCGCGTGGCCCCGGAGTCGTCGACCTCGGGGACGGGCCGGCTTCGGTCGCGCAGCCACACCTGCATGTTGTGGATCTCGTCCTTCTGGGCATTGATGATCCGTGACGCCAGCGTGCGGATGCTCGCGCTCGCCCCGTTGGTCGGCGCCCACGCGGACATCACCAGCGCCTGCGCATGGTGGAAGATCATCCCGGTGAGGAATTCGACGTCGGCCTCGCTCACCCGGTCGAGGGCTTCGGCCTGGCGGGCATGGTAGAGCGCCTCGAGTTGCGCGGTGGAAGCCGCGGCCGGTGGCGCCGGCGCGGCCGAGCCCGTCCCTCCGGTGCCGCCGCACGCGGAAAGGAACAGCACAGCAGCGCAGGAACACGAGATTCGGAGCGGTGATCGTATCATCGGGGTTCTCGTACGGGTCACGGCGCGCATGGGTTTCGCCGCCAGGTGAAACGTTCGCTCAGGTCCGCCCGGTCCGCAACTCGGCATCCCCGACGCGGGCCGATCAACTCACCGGCCGTCTGCGCACCGCCTTCCCCGGCATCACGCCTTCCACCAGTTCGCCGTCCCGCACCACGAATTCCCCTCCCACGATCACGTGGGGAATCCCCGCGGACGGCTGCGCCGGCTCGGCGAAGGTGGCCCGATCGATGACCGTGGTCGGATCGAAGAGGGTCAGGTCCGCGTCCGCGCCCACGGCGACCCGCCCCTTGCGGCGCATGTCGGGCATGGCGGTCTCCAGGCGCCGGGCGGGCATGAGCGTCATCTTCCGCAGGGCGTCCATGAGGGAGAGCGTTCCCCCGTCCCGTGCGTACCGCCCCAGCACCCGGGCGAAGGTACCCGCGCCCCGCGGGTGCGCCCTCCCGTTGACGAAGCCCACGCCGTCGGAAGCCACCAGGACGGCGGGGTGGGCCAACGCCGCTTCCATCCCGTCCTCGGGGATGATGTGGGCGATGATGATTCCCTTCTCCTCGCGCTTCTCCATGAAGGAGACCGAGTCCAGACGCTCGCCGGTGGCCACCCACTCGATGTCGTGGTAGTCGCCCCCGGTGCGCGCCCGCCACCCGAGATCGAAGATGGCCGACTCGATGCTGGTGGACGCCGCCGTGTACGGATAGACCTCGGTGGTCACGTCCACGCCCTGCTCGCGGGCGGCCGTGATCATGTCCAGGAGCACGGGGATCTGCGTCAGTCCGCTGCTCCCGATGTGGACGATGTGCACCGATGTGTTGGCGCCCGCCGCGTCGGCGATCATCTCCTGCACCGCCGAGATGCTGCTCTCCGGCTCCGTTCGCCCCATGTAGCGGATGTGGACGAAGGTGGTGACGCCGAACGCGCCCGCCGTCTGGAACACGCGGAAGATCTCCTCGCGGCTCGCCCCGGGGGTGTATTGGATCCCCATCCCCACCCCGATGGCCCCCTGGGCCAGTCCCTCGGCCACCAACTCGCGCATGCGGGCCACCTGCTCCGGCGTGGCCTCCTGGTAGACCGCGCCCCGGGCATCGTCTCCGAAGACGGTCCGGCGGATCCCGCCGTGGGAGACCGTGGCCCCGAAGTTGATGCGCCACTGCCCCTCACGCTCCGCGTACCACTCGCCCACCGGGTACACGCCTCCCTCCAGCTCCAGAGCCGTGGTGACGCCGTCGCGCACCTGGAGGTCGCGGCTGAAGGGGTCCTGTCCATGGGCGTGGAGGTCCACGAACCCCGGCGCCACCACCAACCCGGACACGTCCACCACCTCGGCGCCCGTCAGCGGGTCGGCGGCGATGGCGGCGATGCGGCCGTCCCGGATCCCCACGTTCATCACGGCGTCCAGCCCCGACTCGGGGTCCATGACGCGCCCTCCCCGGAGGACCAGGTCGTACTCCTGGGCCGAGGCGGGGATGGACGAGAAGAGAGCCAGGGCGAGCGCGCCGGCCCACGCGGACGTGCGAAGCATGGAGCCTCCTGATTTTCGAGGGTGGTGGACCCCATAAGACGCTCGGGGCCCCGCCTTCCGCAAGGGCGGGAGGACCGGGGCGCCCCCCATGCCTTCCCCGATCCGATCGCGTAGACTTAGCACACTTCGATCACCCCGTGCCGAGGTCCCGCGTGAGAAGCACATCGACCCACACCCTGGTGGCCGTTGCCGTGGCCCTCGCCACCTTCACGGTGCCCCGCGTCGCCTCGGCCCAGTCCGCCCCTCCCACCCTGGAAGGCGCGGCGTGGGGTGTGGGGTCGGGAGGGGTCGTGACTCTGGGGCTCCTGACGCTGGGCTCGCGCATGGGTCATTTCCACCATTCCCCGAATCCTCTGGTGTGGGAGATCCTTCCCGTTCCCCTGGCCGTGGCGGGCGGGACGTGGCTCGCCCGGAACGATCACCCCCGCTTCGGGGAGTCGGTGCGAGGAGGGCTCCTCGGGTTCGGCACGGGCGCCGTCGTGGGTGCCCTGCTCGGGCCGATGGTGGGCGACGACGGGACGGACGCGTGGGCCGGAGCGATCATGGGCGGCGCGGTGGGGCTCCTCGCAGGCACCGCCATGGGGCTGGCCCGTACCCCCGACGCCGGAGAGCCCTGGATCGTGATCTCCCTGATCCTCCCGGTGGGGCCATGAGGGGATTCCCCTTGCGACCGTGGGGTCGGGCCACCCGGTGGGCCGGGTTCGCCGCCCTCCTGGCCTGGGTCCTTCCGGCGTGGTCGTGTGGAGGGCCGTTCTTCGCTCCTCCGTCCTTCGACCCCATAGTGGGCACCCCACCGGCGGAGGTCGACGCGGTGGTGTTCCTGGTCGGAGACGCCGGCGAGGCCACGGTGGACTCCTCGCCCCTGGTGCGTCGCCTGAGGGAGGACGTCGAGGAGTGGAGCGCCACCCTCCCCGCCTCGGCGGCGGTATCGGTGCTCTTCCTGGGGGACCTCGTGTACCCGGAAGGCCTCCATCCGAGGGGGCACGCCGACTTCCCCCGGGACTCGGCCCGCCTCCACGCGCAGATCTGGACCGTGCAAGGCCCGGAGGCCACGGCCCGGGGGGCCCGGGGGATCTTCCTGGCGGGAAACCATGATTGGGGAAACGCCCGGGGCCCGGCGGGCGTGGCCCGGGTGGAGGGCCTCGCTTCCCACCTCGACGAGGTCGCGGAACGCACCTCCGCGCCCGTTCGGCTCCTGCCGGCCGCTGGTGAGCCCGGACCCGCCGTGATGGACCTGGGTGGCACGGTCCGGATCATCGCGCTCGACGGCGACTGGTGGCTCCAGCAGCCCGGAGAGGAGGAGCGCGCCAACGTCGTCGAGGCTCTGGAGGAGGCGCTTTCCGCCGCCGGCGGACGGAACGTCCTGGTGGCGGCCCACCACCCCTTCGCGTCGGGAGGGCCCCATGGAGGCGGACGGGAGAACGGGCTCGACCCCTTCTGGATCCTGCGCAAAGCCGGCGCCGCCGTACAGGACCTCAACTCGTCCCCGTACCGGGCCTACCTGCAGGATCTCCGCGAAGCGTTCTTGGGTGCCGGGCGACCCCTCCTCTTCGCCGGCGGCCACGACCACTCGCTCCAGGTCCACCAGGGTGGCGAGGACCCCTCGGCTCCCCGGTGGAGCCTGGTGAGCGGGGCGGGGAGCAAGCTCTCACCGGTTTCGGAAGTGCCGGGGATCCTCTACGGCGCGGTCCGGCCCGGATACATGAAGGTCGTGTTCCGGACGGACGGCGGGGCGGAGCTCTTCGTCACGGAGGAGGGCGCGGGCGAAACCTTCTCCGTCACCTACTCGGCCCGCCTGCGCTGACCCTGCACCGTCAATAGGAATTCCGGGGCCGGATCAGACCGTACTTCCGGATCTTGCGGTGGAGGGTCCGGGAAGAGATTCCCAGGGTATCCGCGGCGTCTCCCTGGTGCCACCCGCACATCTCCAATGCCTCGTCGATGGCACGGCGCTCGAGGAGCTCCAGGTTCAGGTGGGGGAGCGGCTGCCCGTGCGAGGGACCCGGCCCACCCCCGGACCGTTTGCCGGACGTGAGGGACGACCCCAGGTCCTCGCGCCGGATCACGCGCCCCTCCGCGAAGATGGACGCCCTCTCCACCACGTTGCGCAGCTCCCGGATGTTCCCGGGCCACGCGTACGCGCCCAGCACCTTCAGGGCGTCGTCGGTGATGGTCCACTCCTCCGACTCGGAGGGATGGAGTTCCTCCAGGAAGTGCCGGGTCAGGAGAGGAATATCGTCGGGCCGCTCACGCAGGGGGGGCAGTTCGAGCACGACGGCGTTGATGCGGTAGTAGAGGTCGCCCCGGAATCGCCCGGATTTCACGAGATCCTGGAGAGGCCGGTTGGTGGCCGACACCAGACGGAAGGCGGCCGTGAGTTCCTGAAGTCCACCCACGCGCCGGAACCTCTTCGACTCCAGGGTCCGAAGGAGCTTGACCTGAAGAGAGGCGTCCATGTCCCCGACCTCGTCGAGGAACAGGGTGCCGCCGTCGGACATCTCCACCAGCCCCATCTTCCGGTCCACCGCTCCCGTGAACGCTCCCTTCTCGTGCCCGAACAACTCGGACTCGGCGAGGGCGCCGGGCACCGCCGCACAGTTGAGCGCCACGAGCGGTTCACCCTCCCGCCCCGAGTTCCGGTGGATCTGCCGCGCCACGAGTTCCTTCCCCGTCCCCGACTCGCCCACCACCAGCACGGACACGTCGGACGGCGCCACTCGCTTGACCACCTCCAGGACTCCGTGCATACGGGGGTCCTGGGTGACGATCCCCGGGTCTCCCGATCCCCTCCGGACCAGGGCGCCGAGACGGGCGGAGCGGGTATGGAGACGGTGCGACTCCGCGGCGCGATGCACCAGGGCGTTGAGCCGGGAGGCGTGCACGGGCTTCTCCACGAAGTCGTACGCGCCGATCTTCATGGCCTCCGTGGCCGCCGCGACGGTTCCTCTCCCCGACACGAAGATGACCTGGGCCCGGGTCGGGTCGGAGGCGATGGCCTGAAACACCTCCAGTCCGTCCATGTCGGGCATGTCGAGGTCGAGGAGCGCCACGTCGAACACCTCCTCGCGGAGCGCGGCGAGCGCCTTGCGGCCGTCCGCCACGGCCCGTGTCTCCACCCGGAAGTCCGGACTACGCCGGAGAAACTCGGTCAGGAGTACGCGATGACCCTCGTCGTCGTCCGCGATGAGCACCCGGATGGGTACCTCGGATGAGCCACCACCCAATTCGCCCTTTTCCACTTCGTCTTCCCTCTCACGAGGAACGTGCGCGTCCATGTATGGCCGACCCTCCCTCTACTCGGGAGAGCCGACTCCACACCAGCCGGGGGGGGCGCGCATCCCGGACACGGGGTCCGGGGTCCTGGGGGGGAGGAGCGAAGCGGGCGCCCCGGCCATTCCGGTCGACCGGGAATCCGCCCTCAGGTCTGCACGGGTATGAGGCAAGGGGTATGCCAGAAAGGCCATACGGTGGCAAACCACTGCAGAACCACAACTTACAAAGAACACGACAGACGGCCGAGGCATTCCACGTTCCGCCAGATTGACCACATCGTGCCCTGTTTCGGCCATTCTGTCTTCAGGTGGATCAGCCGAGGTAGCTCGCTTCCTCCAGGACCTCGTCCACCACTTCGCCGAGATACGCCCAGTAGGCGTCGAGGTAGCTCCCCTTCCCGGGCCCGGAGAGGAACCAGGGGTTCATGAGGGTGTGACGAAGGAGGAAGATGTGGTCGGACTCACGGCGGGGATCTTCGGGGAAGAGACGGAAGGTGGAGGGATCCAGCTCCAGCGAGGCGAGGATCCGGTCGGCCTGGGAACCGGGGAGGTTCTCCTTGAGGAGCGACGTGTACGACCCGATGAAGGTCTTCATCTGCACCGGCTGCCCCGCGTCCACCTTCATGCGGCGGAAGACCTCGCGGCCGAACCGGTTCATCACCGCCAGGCTGGTGTTCCCGGATGGATTCAGCGCCAGGCACACGAGGTTCGAGTCCGGCTCGAAGGGAACGCAGAGGCGCACGCGATCCTCCCAGCGCTCCCGCACCGTCCCGACGCTGTCGTAGAACCCTTCGCACGCCCGCACGGTGAGCTTCAGCAGCCGGCCCAGCCCGTCCGAATCGAGGGGGATGACCGAGTGGGTCACGTGCACGGCCGCGGCGGCCGCGCCCGGCTTGGAGCCCTCGAGGATGTATTGTCCCAGGTTCCTCAGCTTCTGCGAGCGGGGAACCTCGTCATGGGCGTCCCCGAGATCGAAGACGTACGCCGCCTCCTGGGCGATGAAATCCACGACCTCCCGGTTCCGGGCCACGAACGCGCCCGCCGGATACGGGATGTACCCCAGCTTGTGGGGATCCACCGTGATGGAGTCCGCCTGGGGGAGGGCCCGGAACGCGTCGTACAGGACCTCGGAGGGGAAGTGGGCGAAGCCCTCACGGACCTCTTCCCGGTCGTGGAACGACCCGTCGGGACGGCGGAACACCGACGTGAGGTAGCCGCCCCAGGCACCGTCCACGTGGATCCCGAAATCACACCCCCGGGCGCGCCACCCTTCCCTCGCCTCCACGATGCGGTGGATGGGGTCCACCGTCCCGAACTCGGTGGTGCCCAGCATCCCCACCACCGCCAGGACGGGCACCTCGTTCTCCAACGCGTCGGCCAGACACTCCTCCAGATGACCCGGATCCATCCGCATATGGTCGTCCACCGCCACCGTGATCAGGTTGGCGGTTCCCAACCCCAGGGCCTTCATCCCCTTCGCCCAGGAGTAGTGGGCGGAAGCGGAGACCAGGACTTGGGGGGGCGCGATGTCCCGGTGCTCCAGGAAGAACCCCGCCGTGCCCAGGTGCTCGAGGCGGCGCTTGCGCACCGCCTGGGAGAAGAGGTGGAACTCCTGCGGCGTCACCTTTCCGTGGAGCGCCGAAGCCATCCTCCTGCGCAGCGCGATGGTGTCGTCGATGGAGAGGTTCAGAAGCTCCCACCGGGAGCACTCCGAGAGCTTCTTCCCCCCCGGCCCCACCCCGTCCGGGTCGAGCCCGCACGCCCGCGCGCCCTCCTGGAGGGCGATCCCGTAGAACTTCACCGAACGGAAGTTCCACAGCGCCTCGTAGTTGGCCACCGTTCCGCCACCCGTGAGGTGCCCCCACGCGCACGGCTCGGCGTCCGGGTCCACCGAATATCCGAACATGCGGGCCAGTTGCTCTCCCACCTGGAGTTCCATCTCCAGGGTGACGGGCGCGGCCTCCTCGCTCACGTTGTTGGGGTTGTAGAGCGTGGTCAGGAGCTTGGCCACCACGCCGGGAAGGAGGAGGTCGCCGGTCATGTGCCCGACGTACCGGGGGTGGAAGAAGGGCACCGCGTGCTTGAGCTTGGCGCTGAGCTTGTACAACTCCGCCCTCACCTTCGCCTGGAAGGCCAGGTATTCCGGCCGGTTCCGCGCCCCGGCGTCAATGCGGAAACCGTCGTCCGGGTGGAAGTTCCGCCGCCAGTACACGTGGTCCCGGAGAAACTCCACCAGGAGACTCTCGAGGAACTGGTCGTTCTCCGCGGCCGGGCCGAGGAAGTACGGCTCGATGAACCCGAGGTCGGGCGTGGCGTCGTCCATGCCGCTAGCCATCGGAGCCCGGAACGGGACTGGACCAGTGGAGGTTGCGCAGGCGCCACCCGTCGGGGCCGTGTCGGGCCACTCCGGTCATGAAGCCGCCGAACTCCACGGTGCCGCCGGCCGTGTCCGTGAGGATCTCATGGTACCCGGTCCCCACCACGGCGAACCCCGGAACGAGGGGCTCGACGCGCAGGTCGATCCACTGGATGTCGACACGGGTGAAGGCCAGCGCGAGATCCGCCACCGCCTCGTCGGCGGCGGCGTGGGTCGGAAAAACGGAACGCCCGTCGGACGCCATGAAGAAGGACGACGACTCCTCGAAGTACCGAAGCCAGGCGGAGGGACCGTCGGCGGCCAGGTCCCGGGACACGTCCGCCATCATCCCGGCCACACTGTCGCGGACCGAAGCCCACCACTCCCCGTTCGGAGGGGGGGCGTCACTGCGCCCGCACGCACCCGATACGCCGGCGAGGAAGACGGCGAGCCATCCACGCACTCCCGCCCACCGGTGCACGCTCCTCTCAGCGCCCTCGCACGTCGAACACGTCGTGGAGGGCGTCCTTGTCGTACTCCTCCACGAGGCCACGAAGGTATTCCGCGACCTCGGCGTCGTGTTCTCCAACCCCGTCGATGAGTTCGTACAGACCATCGAAGTCCTCGTCCAGGACGGCCTCCCGCATGGCTTCCATGAGCTCGGGAGGTACCACGGCCATTCTCTGTGGGGAAAGCGGCGCTCTGGCATCGTCTCGCATCACCCGACCCTCCTCGGCGCACCCGCGCGCCTCCACGGTTCGGGCAGGAAGTGACCCGGCTGGGGATCGAACCCAGGACCTACGGATTAAAAGTCCGTTGCTCTACCAGCTGAGCTACCGGGTCTGATGTATCCTATCTGATTGCAGCGGATCAATCTACCGCTTTTCGAGGCCTCGTCCCACCCAGCCCCAAAAGGCCGAGTGTAGCCCAAGTGTAGCCCTATCTTCCCCGAACGAAGCGCCGGCTGCTCGTCAACCATCCCGTGGCCCGGGCCTCGTGAAGCCTCGCCAGCTTCTCCACTCCTTCCTCAAGATCCGACTTCGAGACGATGGCGTAGCGGCGGTACACGGCCTCCGTCCTGTGTCCGGTCAGCTTCATGGCGACGGATCGAGGGACGCCGGCGCGCTCCAAATTTCGCACCGCGGTGCGCCTCAGGTCGTGCACGAGGCGGTTGGCGAGGTCGACATGGGGTGTCCCCGCCCCCGCCGTACCTACCGCCTTAGAGGCAGCCTCGCGCGCCGTGTCCCACTGTGACCGATAGCTCCTGATCCTCTCACATTCGCGATGGAACACCCACGGGATGATCCGGCTCGTTTCCTTCTCCAGGGCGCGCGTACACTCCCGCTGGGCCTCCAATAGCTCCCGTAGCGCCGGGAGCGCAGAGAACGGGAATTCCCGGCCCTCGTTGTTCTTCGTGGTGTTGGGCTCGAGCCGAACCACCCCAGCTTGGAAATCGACCTGGCTCCACCTGTACGGAAACCGTGTGTAGCGCGCCTACCGGGGCCCAACTACTACCCCCTCTTCTCCGGCGGCGTGCTCTTCCTGGGTCTGGACACCGTGGACCACGAAGACCTCTGGGACTACGGACAGGTGGACTCGCTACGGCTCCAGTGGATCGAGGCGAGGATGGAGCACGCCCCCGCCAGAACGCCCGTGGTGACCTTCAACCACATCCCCTTCGTGAGCGCGAAAATGACGCGCTACGGATTCGTGGACGCCGGAGTGGCACCCACCCCGATCCGTGTGGACGGGGTCGACCGGTTCCGTCATGTGGTGTCCAACTACGAGGAGGTTCTGAGTCGTGTCGGAGGCCGGCTCGAGGTGGCGCTGGCCGGGCACATTCATGTGAGCGAGGTCATCGAGTACGCGACTCATCCGGGTACGCTGCGCTTCGAGACGGCGGCCGCGGTGGTGGTTCCCGCCGCGGGGGCCGGTGGTGACCGTGACCCCCTTTCGGGCGTCACGGTCTACCAGGTGCGGGATGGAAGGGTGGACGCGGGGGAGTTCGTGGGGTTGGAGGGGCGGTAGAGGTCGGCGAAAGTCTCTTGTCACCCGCCATTCCGAATCTTGGCTGCGTATATTTCAATAAGCCTACCCACCGGAGACGAACTGGAAGGGATCTCGTCCACGATACGCTGCAACTCAGCCCGAATGTCCATCTGCACACCAGGGCTGATTCCGCTGTCGTCACTCTCAAGGTCGTAGACCCGGAACATCACCTCCCGAAGCACGTACTCGAGTCCGGGTGAGTCGGGCTGCTCCCTTGCGAGGCTCACCACAGCCGTAGCGAATTCGTCCGGATACGACACGAACAGGCCTGCCGACGAACGACGCAGATGATCGCTGGTGATGGATCCCGACCGCATGGCATCGACGAACAACTCCACCTGCATTCGCCTACCATCGGGGTGCGCCATGAGCCTTCTGCGAATCACGTCGCGAACTTCGGGGGACGCGTCCGGAGAAGCAATCAACTCACGTGCGAACATGCGCCCTTCTTCTCCCACAGTGAGGGCAGCGCCGAAATTCATGGCATCGCTGGGAGAGGTGAGGGTCAGCGCCTGCCCTCGATACCAGTTATGGATCTCACACTGACATGGTAGTGCCCAAGCCTCCGCCAATGCAGAAAAGACCCGCGGCCTTGAATAATCCGAAAGCGGAGTCGACAGCACGGCACGCCGTACCTCATCAATCCACAGGTCTCCAGGGCAGTGTGCCGCCACCAGCCGGGCGGGCCACAACTGTCCGTCCACGAACTCCTTGGCGGCTTCGGCAGGAGACGGAAGCGCCAGAGAGTCCTGAACGCTCTGGGCGCCGAGAGATCCCACGAATAGTCCCAATCCCGCTGACACAAGTACCGGAACGAATAGGTACAGCACGCGAAGCGAGCGACGTCGGCGCATGGATCCTCCTGGCGGGAGCGTGTTTCGAGAAGTACGACCGATACGCAGTTATCGCGCAGTGTCGTCGGGCGCACAACCTATCCTCCCCCGGAATCGCAAGTGCGGCACACATCGGGGGACTCTCAATGTGGTGCCAGGCTAATCACCTCGCTACATGTTGAACTGTAGACGGGTCCCGCGACCCAAGCCGGAAGTGACCATGGCCCCCTCCTGCGGGATCACGGTCTACCGGGTGCGGGATGGCAGGGTGGACGCGGGGGAGTTCGTGGCGTTGGAGGGGCGGTAGGGAGGATCGATCACCCCCATGCCGGATCTTCGCAGCATATTCCGCGACAAGTCTGGCCAATGCCTGATATCTTCACGGCTATGGGGTTTGTGTCAAAGCCAAGAGGGCATTCACATGCCTCATGTAGTCGTCATCGCCACCTGAGTCGGCTATCGACTCGACCATCCTTCGGAACGCCCTCACTCCAGACCTGCTCGGATCGATGGAGCCGCGACGAATAGCCCGCGCGACCAGCCAACTTATTGAACTCAACAGCAGCGAAGGATCCCGGCGGATCTCAGTCGCCACCGCACTCAAACAACGATCATCAATGTCACGAATCAGGACATGGGTTCCTGACTGCCGAAACTGTCCTGGCATAGCACCACTTCGCCGCACCCGAAAGAAGTTCCGCCGATGTTCCTGAGGATCCTCCTCATACAGATAGCTCCGAAGGACCGCTACTCGAACGTCCGGAGCGACTCGCTGGTCCATACCGAATGCGAGTATCGCTGCTTGGAACTCTGAACGCTTGTTCTCCTGGAGGACCCACAACAACGGTATCAGATTGAGGAGTCTGGTCGGATCGATGCGCTCGTCGCGTAGCTGGGAAACATGCCAATCAGTTACCGGAGGATAATCGCAGCCCAGGGAGGCCTGAAACGCCAGCACCAGATCGGACACCAGTCGCCCGTCGGTGTTGATCGTGCCGGGGCGCACCTTCGCGAGGGCCCGACCCGAAGACGCGGTCGAGGATCCGGGACCGCCTGGGCACACCGACGAGGAATCGTCGGAACCGGAATCTTTCTCGACGATCCGGGTATCTGTCCACTCGATGGGTCGAAGCGGAAAGAGGATTTCTCGAAAGTCGGTGAGGAACGGAATGAAGGGAGCGGCGTGGCGTTTGCGGACCCGGATGACGTCGGGCCTGGTGGTGATGGTCCCGGTGGTGGTCACCCTCTTCGTCCTCCGCGTCCTCCTCGGGTTCACCGCGGGAATCCTCCTCCCGGTCATCGATCCCGCCGTGGAGGACTGGCCCATCCTTCTCCGCCTGGGACTGTCCCTGGCCATGCTCTTCGCCCTGGTGTACGTGCTGGGCGAGGTGGCCACCAACCTCCTGGGCCGCCGCGTCCTCCAGTTCGGCGAGGGCATCCTGCTCAAGGTGCCCTTCGTGAAGGTCGTGTACGCGGCCGCCAAGCAGGTGGTGGCGGCCTTCCAGGGTCAACGGTCGAAGGCGTTCAAGTCGGTGGTATTCATCGAGTTCCCCCGGCCCGGCATGCGGGCCGTGGCCTTCGTCACCGGCACGTTGAAGAAGCCCGACGGCAGCGTCTGGAACACCGTATTCGTTCCCACCACGCCGAACCCCACCACCGGCTTCCTGCAGATCGTTCCCCGGGAGGAAGTGGTCGCCACCGACTTCTCCGTGGAGGAGGGCGTGAAGATGATCATGTCCCTGGGGGTGCTGGTGCCGGAGCGCATGACGGTCCTTCCCGACTGAAACGCCCCCGCGTCGTTCAGGCCTCCGCGTCGGGAAGCCCGCCGGAGAGGGTGAGCCGGCGTCCGACCCAACCTCCGGCCATGGACGCCCCCAGTTGCACCAGGACGAGTCCGAGCACGGTGGATGAAGGCCCTTCCAGGAGCCGGACCCTTCCGGGGAGCGCGACCGAACCCGCGAACCACACCATCACGCTGAAGAAGGTGATGCCCCCACCGTGAAGAAGGGGCGCGTCACACCACCGCGCGCCCACGAAGGCCCCCCCGGCGAAGAACCCGACGGCCGTGGCCAACGCCAGGGAGAGCACCCCACTCCCTCCCGCCGAGACGGCTCCGATCCCCACCAGGGCCAGATAGGCACCCGAGGTGACGGCCACCGCCACCAGCCATCCCCCCACGATCCATCCGGGATGAACGTTCCCGAGATGCTCCGATTGCATGACTCCTCCCAGTTCCGGGACAGTCGATCCGAAGGCGAGACACCGAACGGAGCCGCGGCCGGCTAGGAGCGATCTCCGAAGGGCAGATCCAACTGCACGCCCGCGAACGTCAGGCGATGATGCGGCGTGGGGCCCATCCCTTCCAGGGCCTTGCGATGCTCCGCGGTGCCGTACCCGGCGTTTCGCTCCCATCCGTACCCCGGATACCGCCGGTCGAGCCGTCGCATGAGACGGTCGCGCACCACCTTCGCCACGATGGAGGCACAGGCGATGGAGTGCACCGCACCGTCACCGCCCACCACCGCCTCGTGATCCCACCTCAGGTGACGCACCGGTTTGCCGTCCACCACCACGTGGTCCGGTCCCGGGGTGAGGCCGGCCAGGGCGCGGTTCATGGCCAGCGTGGTGGCCTGGAGGATGTTGATGCGATCGATCTCCCGCACCGACGCCGCCCCCAGCGACACCTGGCGGGCCGCGGCGAGAATCTGCTCACAGAGGGCTTCCCGCACCGGGCGGGAGAGCTTCTTGGAGTCGTCGGCTCCGGGGATGTGGGTCTCCGGCTCCAGGATCACCGCGGCGACCACCACGGGGCCCGCGAGGGGGCCACGGCCCACCTCGTCCACGCCGGCCACCAATAGACCGCGGCCCCAGAATCGCCGCTCGTAGTCGAGGAGATTCCGGGGCCGCAAGAGTGCCTTCCGCTCCGGCATGAATGCCGGATCCGGCGTCAGCGCGTGGTCCTGCGCTCCGTGATGCGGGCCGCCTTACCACGCCGCCCGCGAAGGTAGTACAGCTTGGCCCGGCGAACCCGGCCCCGACGCACGACCTCGATCCCGCTCACCGTGGGGGCATGGAGGGGGAAGATACGCTCCACCCCGATGCCGCTGGAGATCTTTCTCACGGTGAACGTCTCGTCCACGCCACCGCCCTTACGGCCGATGCATACGCCTTCGAACGCCTGGATGCGCTCCTTGGCGCCCTCGCGCACGAGGTACAGCACCCGCACCGTATCGCCGGGGGCAAACTCGGGGGTGCTCTCCCGAAGCTGTTCTTTTTCCAGTTCTTTGATCAGGTCAGCCATTTTCGCCTCCCGTGACACGCACCGGACCCGCTCCGGTGGAGACCGCTAATGTAATGCGCCGAGGCCGGAGGGTGAAGGGGTGGGAGTGGCCGAAAACCGCCGGAGCCGGCATCTTGCCACTCTTCACCCTGTCGACAAGGAGCGGCGCATGGCAACCCGGAGTGTCCTCACACGTTTCGCGATCCTGACGCTGACCCTCACGGGGTGCGCCCGGATGGCATCCGGTGGACCGGAGATGGCGGACGGAGACCTCTCTCGAGGGGAACGCCTCGAAGCGCTCCTCGGCGCCCTGGCCCACGACTCCATGGCGGGGCGCAGGGTGGGGACGGAGCAGGCCCACCAGGCCGCCACGTTCCTCGCCTCGGAGCTGGAGCGGTACGGCGTGGCTCCGGGCACGGCGAACGGGTTCTTCCAGAGCGTCCCCCTGGCCCGCGTCGCCGGGGAGCGGGGGCCGCGCTTCTTCCTCCCATCCGCCGACCTCGACTTCGACACCCTCCCCCCGTCCGACGTCCTGGCCGGCGAGGTCAACGTCGTGGGGTTCATCCCCGGGTCGGACCCCGAGATCGGGGACGAGATCGTGGTGGTGGGCGCCCACTTCGATCACGTGGGAGTGCGCACCGCGGTCGCGGGCGACTCCATCTACAACGGCGCCGACGACGACGGTACGGGAACGGTGGCCGTCCTCGAGATCGCTCGCGACCTCGCGACGGGCACGCCACCGCGGCGGTCGGTCCTCATCTTCCTGGCCACCGCCGAAGAGGTGGGCCTCCTGGGAACACGCTGGTTCATCCAGAACCCCACCCACCCACTGGAGCGGATCGTCGCGGACTTCCAGATCGAGATGATCGGGCGTCCGGACTCGCTGGCCGGAGGCCCCGGAAGGGGCTGGCTCACCGGATACGAGCGCACCACCATGGGAGACGAGCTCGCCCGTGCCGGCTCGCCCATCGTCGCGGATCCCCGCCCCGAGATGCGGTTCTTCTTCCGCAGCGACAACCTCCCCTTCGCCGTGGAGGGGATCCCGGCGCACACGCTGTCCTCGTACAACATGCATCAGGATTATCATCAGCCGTCCGACGAGGTCTCGGGAATCGACTTCGATCACATGGCCGCGCTGGTGGACGCCGCGGTGGAGGCGGTGCGATTCCTCACCGACGGGGCCCGGCCGGAGTGGAAGGCCGGCGGGACGGAGGGACTCCCCTCGCGCTGACGGGAACGGGCCGCGCCGGGGCGACTACTCCTCCTCGCCCCGTTCCATGAGGTCCGGGCGCCGCTCCCGGGTGAGGCGCTCGGCCTCCGCCCGCCGCCACGCCTCGATCCGGACATGGTCCCCGGATCGGAGCACGTCGGGCACATGGTGCCCCCGGTACTCGGGGGGGCGGGTGTACGAAGGCGCGGACAGCATCCCCGCGTCGTAGAAGGAGTCGGAAGCCGCGGCGTCGTGGTCACCCATGGCGCCGGGAAGGAGTCGCACCACCGCGTCGGTGATGACCAGGGCTCCGTACTCCCCACCCGAGAGGACGAAGTCCCCCAGCGAGACCTCCTCCGTGGCCAGGTGATCGGCGACCCTCTGGTCCACGTCCTTGTAGTGACCGCACAGGAAGGTGACCTCGTCACAGACGGAGTACCGCACGGCGTCGCGGTGGGTGAAGGGCCTCCCCCGCGCCGACGGCAGGACGATGGGCCCCTGTGGGGCGAGGTCGTCCACCGCCTCGAAGAAGGGCTCGGGCTTCATCACCATCCCGGCGCCGCCTCCGTACGGGACATCGTCCACCGTGCGGTGCCGGTCGTGGGTGTAGTCCCGGAGGTCCACCACCCGGTACGAGACGAGCCCCGCGTCGGCGGCGCGCCGGGGGATGGACAGTCCCAGCGGACCGGTGAAGAAGCCGGGAAAGATGGTGACGATGTTGATGCGCACGAGCCCTCCCTCAGAGATCGAGAAGCCCCTCCGGGGGATCGATGACCAGGACGCCCGCCTCGATGTCCACGTCCGTCACGATACGGCGCTGGAAGGGGATGAGGACTTCCCGCTCACCGTCGCTGACCTGGATGAGGTCGGACGGAGCCGTATCGAAGACCTCGGTGACGGTGCCCACCTCGGAGCCGTCCACCGTCACGACCCGCATCCCCAGGAGCTGGTGGTAGAAGACCTCGTCCTCTTCCAGGGGAGCCAATTCCGCCACCGGGCGGAAGAGATAGCAGCCCTGATACGCCTCGGCCTCGTTGCGGTCCTCGATACCCGAGAACGCCACGATGCATCCCCGCTGCACCGGCCGTGCCTCCGTCACCGTCAGCGGCGGAAGATCCGGATTGGGCTCGTCGTCGTCACCGCGTCCGAGATACAGAACCACCCCGGGAGCGAAGACGCTCTCGGGGTGGTCCGTCAGGAGGGTGGCGAGGAACTCCCCGTGCGTGCCGTGCGGCTTGCCGAGGAATCCCACCACCAGATATGAAGGAGCGGCGCGGTCCATCGGGAGCGCCGTCCGAGACTACTCGGACTTCTCCGCGTCGGCCTCGGCAGGCTCGGCCGGCACCTCGGCCTCGGCGGCCGCTTCGGCCTCCTGGGCAGCCGCTGCCTCGGCCTTCGCCGCTGCTTCGGCCTCGGCCTTCGCGGCGGCCTCGGCGGCGACCTTGTCCTCGGCGGCCTTCTTCTCGGCGGCGCGCTTGGCCGCGAGCTCCTCGGCCCGCTTCTGCTTCTGCTCCTCCGGATCCATGGCGCCCACGGCGACCGTTCCGTCGCCACCCTTCCGGGCCTTCCGGATCAGCGACTTCACCGTCCCGCTGGGCTCGGCACCCTGGCCGACCCAATAGTCGAGTCGATCCATGTCGAGGACGAGGCGCGCCGGCTGCGTGAGAGGCTTGTAGTAACCAAGGGTCTCCACGAAGCGGCCATCCCGGGGGGATGCGCTGTCTGCCACTACGACACGGTAGTGGGGCTGCTTCTTCCGGCCCATGCGCCGGAGTCGAATACGTACGGGCATTGATCTTCTGCTTCATCTGGTCCGTCGGTGCCCCGCAAACCGGGAACACCACACCGGGGGCACGCGAGCGCCCCCGGCTGGGAAGACCATAATGATACACGAGGAGGCGCCGGGTGTACACCCGGCACCCCGCATCAGTCCGGTCAGTTGGCCGCCACCAGGAAGACCTGGCCCACCACGTGCACCATCCCGTTCGTGGCTTCCACGGAGGCGAGGATCTTCGCCCCGTTCACGTACGTCCCATCCTCGCGCACCTCGACGGGGAGATAGTGGCCCGTGGCCATGTACAACTCCATCCCGTCCTTGAGGAACTCCAGCGGGAACTTTCCGGGAGCGGCGTGCGACGTGACGATGTTGGCCAGGGTCTGCTTGTTCTCCGGCTTGAGCAGTTCGTCGAGCGTCCCTTCGGGAAGGGCGTCGAAGGCCGCGTTGACCGGGGCGAAGACCGTGAGGGGACCCGCGTTCACGAGGACGTTCTCGAGGGACGCCGCCTGAACGGCCGCCACGAGCGTCGTATGATCCGGAGACCCCACCGCGATGTTGAGGATGTTCGGCTTGGAATTGGCGTCGACGATGAAGGCCTGGCCCCGGTTGGACTGGGCGCTGAAGTCGTCGGCGGCCTGCTCTCCCGAGTCCGCCGATCCGCACGCGACGCACATCACGAGGGTCGACGCCGACAGCAGGAAGAGGAAGGGGGACTTCTGGGCGGACATGCGAACCCTCCTGGGTATGGTGAGCAAAGGTATCCCGCTCCCATAGTAGGGCTTCAATTCAGACCTGAATGTCGGAATTTGTCAGCGGTCTGGTGTCGGCATTTTCCCCACGCGGTCCCGGCGCCTCGGCGCTTCAGCGCCCGAAGGGCATCCCGGGCATTCCCGGGAAGCCGCCACCCCCCATCATTCCCCCCATCATCCCCTTCATCTGCTTCATGAACTTCTCCATCTCCTTGAACTGCTTGAGGAGACGGTTCACCTCCGACACCGGGCGCCCGCTCCCCTTCGCGATGCGCGCCCTCCGGGACCCATTGAGGATCTCGGGACGGCGGCGCTCGTCGGGCGTCATGGAGAGGATGATGGCCTCCACGTGCTTCATCCTCTTCGGGTCCATGCTCCCGGTGGGGATCTTCAGCTTCCCCATCCCGGGGATGAGCTTCATGAGCTGCTCCAGGGGACCCATCTTCTGGATCTGCCGCATGGCGGTGAGGAAGTCCTCCAGCGTGAAGCGCCCCTTCCCCAGCACCTTCTCCTGGAGGCGGGCCTGCTCCTCCTCGTCGATGGCGAGCTGAGCCCGCTCCACCAGCCCCACCACGTCGCCCATCTGGAGGATCCGCCCGGCCAACCGTTTCGGGTCCACCGCGTCGAGGGAATCCATCCCCTCTCCCACCCCGATGAACTTGATGGGCTTTCCGGTCACGCCCCGCACCGACAAAGCGGCGCCGCCCCGGGCGTCGCCGTCCATCTTGGTGAGGATCACGCCGGTCACGTCCAACACCTCGTCGAAGCCCCGGGCGATGTTCACCGCCTCCTGCCCCGTCATGGCATCGGCCACGAAGAGGATCTCGTGGGGGTTCGCGGCCGCCTTGACGCGACCCAGCTCCTCCATGAGGGGACCATCGATCTGGAGGCGGCCGGCGGTATCCACGATGAGCACGTCGTGCCCCCCGGCCCGGGCCGCCTCCACGGCGGCGCGAGCCGTGGCCACGGGATCTCCACCGAACTCCCCGGCGTGGACGGGAACGTCGATCTGCCGGCCCAGCGTCCGGAGCTGCTCCACGGCGGCGGGGCGCTGCAGGTCGCAGGCGGCGAGCATGGGCTTGAGCCCCTCCCGCGAGACGCGGCGAGCCAGCTTGGCGGCGGTGGTGGTCTTCCCGGCGCCCTGAAGTCCCACCATGAGGATCACCGTGGGCGGAGACCCCGCCCGTTCCAGCTCGGAACGCCCCTCACCCAGCAGGGTGGCCAGCTCGTCGTGGACGATCTTGACGATCTGCTGCCCCGGAGACACCGCCTTGAGCACCGCCTCACCCAGCGCCCGCTCCTGGACGCGCACGAGGAAGTCACGGGTGACCTGGTAGTTGACGTCGGCCTCGAGGAGGACGCGCCGGACCTCCCGCAGCCCCTCCTTGATCATGGGCTCGGTGAGGACTCCCCGCTGCCTGAGCTTGCTCAGGGCGGTGTCGAGTTTGGTGCTCAGCTCGTCGAACATGGCCGGGTCTACGAAGGGATCCGCTGGGAAAGGACCCGAAAGCTAGAAGGAGCCCGGGGGGGCCTCAACCAGCGTCACCCCTTGTCGAGGCGGAACATCCTCACCGTCCGCCCCCCCAGGGCGGCGCCGGATGTGCCCAGGAGATGGTCGGTTCCCACCTCCAGCACCCGGAACCCCTCGGGTACGTCCACCGTACCCAGCCACCGGCCCTGGACCGAGAACACTTCCCATCGCTCGGGAACGCGCTCCGCCGGAGGGCCCCGGTGCCGGGCCAGCCACACGTTCCCGTCGGGATCGACCCGGATGTCCGCCAGGGCGGGACGAAATTCGGGCACGGGCATCCCGTCGATGATGGACGCCATGACGTCCGCGTACGGCGTGCCGGCCGCGTGGGAGAGCTGGTCGTCGCGGATCTCGCGCCAGAGCCTCTCGGCGCCGGAGAGGTCGTACCCTTCGATCCGCACCCGGGACCGCACTGCTCCGTCCCGCGCCCGGATTTCGTACCCCATGACCTCCCCCGTACCCACCACCACGTCGTCTCCCCGGGCGCGGGCGACGGTGACGAGGGAGAGGGGGGGGATGCTCACCGTGAAGGCCCCGGTCGCTCCCAGCCTCGCCACGTAGAACTCGGTCCCCGCCAGGGTGAAGAGCGTGTCCACGGCGGGTGTGAGAGGGTCCACGGCCAGGACGGCCATGGGGGGGCGGATCACCCCCTCGGCACCCGGGCCGAGGTCGCCGGTGGTCCACCCGGTGGTCCCCAGGAGCGTGCCGGACGAGGCCGGGGCCAGTTCCGCCCACACCAGGTCTCCCGGACGTGACAGCGTCACGGCGTCCACGAAGCGCCCGGACGAGGTGAACCGGCTGACCCTCCCCACGCCGTCGAAGGCGAGGAGCGTGTCCGGCCCACCCTCCCAGACCGAGGTCAACTGCCGGAAGACACCCGCGCCGTCTCCCACTCCGCCCATCCGCGCCAGGAGATCCCCTCCGGAGGAGAAGACATGGATCTCACCGGCCGCGGCATCGGCCACCACGATCCGGCCGTCCCGGAGGCGGCGTGCGTCGGCCACGGCGTGGAGGCCCTCGCCCCCCAGCGTGATCTCCAGGGCCGGTTCGACCCCCACCGTCCACCCCTCTCCATCCTCCCAGGCCGGAGTGTAGTTGGTCACGACGGTGGCTCCCCCGTGTTCCTCCACCCCCCACCCCTCTCCCGTCATCCGCTCGCGGGACCCGCACGCGGTGGAACACAGCGCGGCGGCCAGGCACGGGAGGTATGCGATGGTGGAAAGGCGGCTCATGGAAGCATCTCCAGCGGGGGGCGGACGGCGGGACGCGAACATCGGGACACGGACTCCTCCAAACATAGGACCGCCGGGGCGTTCTTCAGAAGTGCCGGAGGAGCGCGTGGGCGATCATCGTGGGAGGAGCCTCGTGCCGCATCCGCCGTGGGACGGATCGTCCCACGCCCCTGACCGCCCGCGGGCCGTGGCCGCCCCGTCCCGCACGTTCCCCGTGGCGCGTCGACTCCGGAACGGCGGCGCGGCCACCGCTCCCGTGGTGGCACGGAAGGTGCACCCTTCCCATGCGCGCCGGAGAGGGCTCGTCCTTCCCGGACGCGTCGGGCCACGGAAGAACACCACTTTCGTGGTCAGCGCACCGAGAAGTTCGGATATCGGTGCGCCGGCTATGAGGTCGCTGGACGTAGCCGAAGTCCCGAGGAACGAGGGGCACCTGAGTCCCACGGTATGATCTGATCATACCCAATCGACAAGGGGAAGAACCGGGAGGATCCGGCCACCACACGCGGCGGCTCCGATGAAACGGATCCAGGTTCGCCAGCGCGGACCAGCCTCCGGGAGGCGGCGTGTCAACTCCCGGGGGCTTCTCTGTATCTCCCTACCTCCCACGCCCCGAAACGCCGACGCGCGCCGACGCACCGCCGACGTGGAGCCTGGCCCGATGGGGGTGGACGCTTCACTCACCGGTCAATCCGACTAAGATTGGTGGAACCCGCCTCCCATCCAGGGGAGGCCTCTCCACCCCGGGCCACCGCACATGTCGAAGCGCACGAAGATTTCCGGCGCGAGCCTCCGTCACGCCTTCACCGAGATCATCTGGCCGCGCAGGAGGCTCGTCCTCGTCGGCCTGATCCTCATCCTGGCGAATCGACTCTCGGGGCTCGTCCTCCCGGCGTCGACGAAGTACCTGGTGGACAACGTCCTCTCCCAGGGTGAGTTCGACCTCCTCTACAAGCTCCTGGCGCTCCTGGCCGGAGCCGTCACCGTCCAGGCGGCCACCTCGTACGCGCTCACCCTCCTCCTGAGCGTGGAGGCGCAGCACCTCATCGCCCAGCTCCGCGCCCAGGTGCAGAAGCACGTGCTCCAGTTGCCGGTGCGGGTCTTCGACAACTCCAAGAGCGGCGAACTCGTGTCGCGCATCATGGACGACGTGGAAGGGGTGCGGAACCTGGTGGGCACGGGGCTGGTGCAACTGGTGGGAGGAATCGTCACCGCCGTCGTGGCCATGGTCTTCCTGGTCCGCATCGACCTGACCATGACCCTCCTCGCCATCGTCCCCCTGGCGGGATTCGGACTCGTCTCGACGTGGGCCTTCGGAAAGCTCCGCCCCGCCTTCCGGGAACGGGGCGCCATCCGAGCGGAGGTGACCGGCAGGCTCACCGAGGCGCTGGGCGGAATCCGCGTCATCAAGGGGTTCCACGCCGTGGAGAAGGAGGGAGAGATCTTCGAGGCGGGCGTGCTCCGCGTGTACGAGAACGTGAAGACCACGCTCACCACGTCCAGCGCGGTCACCAGCCTGGGCAGCTTCTTCATGGGCGCGGCGAGCGTGCTCATCATGGGATACGGAGGGCGCCTCATCCTCCACGACCAGCTCACCCTGGGGGAACTCTTCTCCTTCACCCTCTTTCTGGGCTTCCTCATCGCGCCCATCCTCCAGATGGCCAACATCGGCACGCAGATGACCGAAGCCTTCGCGGGGCTCGACCGCACCTCCGAGCTCCTGGGATGGCCGCGCGAAGACGACGATCCCCGGCGCACCGTGATCATGCCGCCCATCGAGGGGCACGTGGTGTTCGATGACGTCCACTTCCGGTACGACGCGGACAAGCCCGTGCTGAAGGGGATCTCCTTCGAGGCGAAGCCCGGTACCGTGGTCGCCCTGGTGGGAAGCTCGGGGTCCGGAAAGTCCACCCTGGCGGGGCTCGCAGCGACCTTCCTGGAGCCTGATCAGGGGCAGGTCATGGTGGACGGGGTCGACCTGCGCGAAGTGGTCCTCTCGAGCTATCGTGACCAGCTCGGGCTCGTCCTCCAGGACGATTTCCTCTTCGACGGCACGATCCGCGACAACCTCCTCTTCGCCCGTCCCGACGCCACCGCCGCGGAGATCCAGACCGCCGCCGAGCAGGCCTTCGTCACCGAATTCACGGATCGGTTTCCCGAAGGCCTGGAGACCATCATCGGCGAGCGCGGCGTGAAGCTTTCGGGCGGTCAGCGCCAACGGGTGACCATCGCCCGCGCGATCCTGGCGAACCCCCGCATCCTCGTCCTCGACGAGGCCACGTCGAGCCTGGATACCGAGAGCGAAGCCCTCATCCAGAAGAGCTTGCAGGAGCTGCTCCAGGGGCGCACCACCTTCGTCATCGCCCACCGCCTCTCCACCATCCAGCGGGCCGACCTGATCCTGGTCATCGAGGACGGCGCCATCGTGGAGCGCGGGCGCCACGACGACCTCATCGCCCGGGAAGGCAGATACCACCAGCTGTATACGGTTCAGGCGCGGATCTGAGGGCGGGCCCGCGCCGGTTCAGCCGACCGGCGGAGACGCGAAGCCGTCGAGAGCGAGGTGGGCCAGGAACTCGCGCACCATCTTCACGTCCACGTCTCCGCGATCGGTGAAGATGTCCCCGTGCAACTCGGCGGTGGCATACCAGACGATCTCTCCGGTCGCGACGTCCACCAGATGAGCGGAATACGTGGCGAAGGGCTCGTCGCCGCCGAGGATGGTGTCCTCCCCGATCATGATCTGATTGTACTGGCTCCCGGCGTCCACCAAGGTCACCTGGAGCACCGCCTCCGTGGGTGTCTCCCTGAGGACGTCCAGCATATCCTCCACCTCGTACCGATACCCGGAGTAGAAGACGGTGTATGCCGGGACAAGGCGGACCTCCATGGTCCGCTTCGCGGCCTCGTGGGCGAACCGCTCCTCCAGCCTCTCGCGCGCGCCGAGGTGGGAAACGTCCTCCCAGACCAGGATCTCCCGGTACGCCACGGGCGGCGTCCAGGGGTTCGGAGCGGTGGCGACGGATGCGTGGACACAGCCGGAACCGGCCACGAGCAACGTCATGGCCGAAGGGCCTCGGATTGAAACGGGGGTCGGGATCTTCATGGGGCGGGACTCAACGGGGGGAACGGGAACCGGACCTGAACTTCACCTCCGACCGGACCACGAAGCATCGTCCGTGCCACGCGCCACACGCCCCGAACCACCGACGTCGACCCCACGACTCCCTCCCGGGCCGCCCTCCGCGGAGGACGGCGGCTCCCCCGGGGACGGTCTTCCCTGCTCCATCATCCCACGGGGATGATCTGGCTCCTCTGGGTCCCCACCGACACCCATTGGACGGGCGCGCCGGTGAGCTCCTCGATGCGGTGGAGGTACGCCCGGGCGTTGGACGGGAGATCGGAGAGGGCGCGGGCCTCTGAGGTCGGGGCATTCCATCCCGGATGCCGCTCCACGACGGGCTCGATGCCGCCCAACGACCAGGTGTCGGCGGGGAAGCTCTCCACCACGCTCCCGTCGGGGAGCCGGTATCCCGTCACGATCTCCAGTTCCGGGATGGTGTCGAGCACGTCGAGCTTGGTCACCGCCAACCCCGTGAGTCCGTTCACCTGGGCCGCGTAGCGGGAGAGCACGGCGTCGAACCAGCCACACCTCCTGGGCCGTCCCGTGGTGGCGCCGAATTCCCCGCCGAGTTCCCTCACGTGGGCATCCATGGCGGGATCGAAGGCGGAAGGGAGGGGTCCCTCGCCCACCCGGGTCGTATAGGCCTTCACCACACCCACCACGCTGTCGATGGCCGTGGGGCCGATCCCGGTGCCGGTGGCAGCGGCCGCGGCCGTGGTGTTGGACGACGTCACGAAGGGGTACGTCCCGTGATCCAGATCCAACGCCGTTCCCTGGGCACCTTCCAGGAGGACGCGCTTCCCGGCCCGGAGGGTGGCCATGAGCTCCGCGCCCGTGTCGAGGGAGAGCCCCAGAAGGCGGTCCCCGAGCGAGAGGGCCTCACCCATGAGGTCGTCCAGTTCCTGGCCGGAGCCATGACCGATCTGGTCGAGGCGCCCGCGGATCCGGTCCAGTGCGAACCCGACCAACTCCTCGAGGCGCTCCCGGTTGGCCAGGTCGGCCACCCGCACTCCTCGGCGGCCCGCCTTGTCTTCGTACGCCGGACCGATCCCTCTCCCGGTGGTGCCGATCTTGAGGGACGCCGTGTCCTCCGCCGCCCGGTCCATGAGCCGGTGGTAGGGGAAGAGGATGTGCGCCCGCGAGCTCACCCCGACCCTGCCCTCCAGGGCGATGCCACGGGATTCCAGCGCGTCGTACTCGTCGAAGAACTGACGGATGTCCAGCACGACGCCGTTGCCGAGGAGGCACCGCTTCCCCGCGTGGAGGATCCCCGACGGGATCTGGTGGAGGATGAACTCGTTGTCGCCCACGTGGACCGTGTGGCCCGCGTTGGCGCCCCCCTGGTAGCGGGCGACGACGTCCACGCCCTCGGCGAGGACGTCGACGATCTTCCCCTTCCCCTCATCCCCCCACTGACATCCCACGACGACGGTGCAGGTACCTTGTACGGCCATGGCTCGCTGGGCCTCGTAGCCCGGTCTGGTGCGAAGAAAACGAGAGAGCCCATCCCCCGCCGGGGGATGGGCTCTCTCGCGGATGCTGAATCCTTTGGGAAAAGCTAGGCGAGGCCCCGGGGGGTGTCAATCAGCTACGCGGCACCCACCCCGGCGAGTTGGGCGGTCTCCAGTATCTCCCGGATCTCCCCCGACCTCTCCGCCGGAAACGGGGCCAGGGGAGGACGGGGCACACCGCCGTGGAAACCGAGGAGGTCCAGAGCCACCTTCACCCCGGGAACCCCTCTTCCGCCCACGATCTCCCGATGGACGGGCGCGATGCGTGCCTGCGCTTCCCGTGCCGGGTCCAGACGGCCGTCCCGGAACGCACGGTAGACTTCCACGGCCGGGCCCGCCGCCAGCAGGCCCACCGCCACGATCCCTCCCACCGCGCCGAGTTCCAACGCGGGAAGGAGGAGCGCTCCGTTCCCCACCAGGACCTGGAAGTCGTCCGCACACGCCGCCAGAAGCTCTTCGACGAGCTCCGGCTTCCCCCGGGAGTCCTTGATCCCCACGATGTTGGCGTGCCGGGAAAGCTCCGCGACCAGCGCCGTGGGAAGATCCATGGTGCTCAGATGGAGGGGCACCTGGTACACGATGACCGGGATCGGCGACGCTTCGGCCACCGCCGTGTAATGCGTCGCCAGCGCCTCGTGACCCATGGCTCCCTTGAAGTACACCGGCGGTTTGACCAGCACGGCGTGCGCCCCGGCCTCCGCCGCTTCCAGCGTGTTGCGGATGGTCCGCCGGGTGGACTCGGCGCCGGTTCCCGCGATGATGATCCGGTCTTCCGGTAGAGCCGCGCGGGCCACGCGGATCATCTCCGTGCGCTCTTCGTCCTCCAGGAAGACGGACTCCCCGGTGGACCCTCCGATGAGCACCCCCCGGATGTCCGACTCCGCCCACCGCTCGAGGTTCTCCCGGAACGCGGAGTAGGATACGTCTCCGGTGTCCGTATCGAAGGGTGTGGTGACCGGCAAGGTCACGCCGCCGAGTTGGATCATGCGAGTCGTCCTTGGTTGATGTCCATCAGTTCCCGTACATCTTGTTCATCTCGCTGGCCAGGCCCTCCTGGGCCATGGAGCGACCCGTCCCCAACATGTTCATCTTCAATTCGAAGTCGGTGGGGTTGTTGGCCGCGGCCTTCGCGATCTCGAAGTCCACCAGCCCCTGGTTCACGAAGTCCTGGAGATGCTGGTCGAAGCTCTGCGACCCGTAGTGGGACCGCCCTTCTTCGATGAGCTCGAAGATCTCCTCCATGCGATCCTGCTCCCGGATGCAGTCCCGGATGGTGGACGTGGCCGGCATGATCTCCATGGCGGCGATCCGTCCTCCCGTCTTGCGCTGTACCAGCCTCTGGCTGACCACGGCCTGGAGCGTTTCCGCCAAACGGGTCCGGATCATCTCCTGCTCGTACGGATCGAACACCGCGATGATCCGGGAGATGGTCTGCACGGCGTTCTTCGTGTGCAGCGTGGAGATGACCAGGTGGCCGGTCTCCGCCGCCTTGAGCGCCGTCTCGATGGTGATCTTGTCGCGCATCTCACCGATGAGGATCACGTCGGGATCCTGACGGAGCACCGAGCGAAGGCCCGACTCGAAGCTGTCGGTGTCCGTCCCGATGTCTCGCTGGGTGATGGAGCAGAGGTTGTCCCGGTGGAGGAACTCGATGGGGTTCTCCAGCGTGACGATGTGCCTCCGCCGATTCTTGTTCATCCAGTCGATCATGGCCGCCATCGTGGAACTCTTTCCGGAACCGGTGACCCCGGTGACCAGGACGAGTCCCCGGTCATGGGCCGCGATCTTGGCCAGGGGCGACGGGAGCTGGAGGTCCTCGAAGGTGGGGATCTCGATGGGGATGATCCGCATCACGATCATGAGGGAGCCGCGCTGCCGCATGATGTTGACTCGGAACCGCCCCACGCCGGCGAGTCCCCACGAGCAGTCGTAGTCGAGCACCCGGTCGAGCTTCTGCCGGTCCTCTTCGTGGGGGATCAGCTTGACCGCGATGGCCTTGACCTGGTCGTTGGTCAGCTTCTGCTGCGTGAGCGCGAGCAGGTCACCGTGGATCCGGGCACGGATCACGTCACCCGACTTGATATGGATGTCACTGGCCCCGCGCTCCACGGCGGCCTTGAACATTTCCTGCATCGAACCCTCCAGACGCGATTCGGGATGATCCCGGAAGATAGCGAGCGCGATCCCGGGAAGCGATTCTCCGGTGACTAACTATCCAACGCCTCGCGCCACTCCAGCCCCATGAGGTGCCGGACCCGGCCCATGGTCTCCGACGCGATGGCGCGTGCCTTCTCCGCCCCATCGTCGAGAATGCGGCGCACCTCCTCCGGGTGGTTTCGGAAGTGTTCCGCTCGCTCCCGGAAGGGCGCGAACGCATCGGAAATGCCCGCCGACAGGATCTTCTTGCAGTCGACACATCCGATCTCTCCGGCCCGGCACCTCGCGGCGATGTCGTCCCGGGTCGGTTCGTCGGTGAAGAACCCGTGGAGCGCATACACGTTGCAGACCTCCGGGCGGCCGGGGTCGTCGCGGCGGACGCGCTGGGGGTCCGTCACCGCCGTCCGCACCCGCGCCCAGACCTCCTCGGGCTCCGCCAGCACCCCGACGGTGTTCCCCAGGGACTTGCTCATCTTGGCGTCTCCGTCCAGCCCCAGGATCCGCCCCGCCTTCCCGATGATGGCCTCGGGCTCCGGGAAGAGATCTCCGTAGGCGGCGTTCCATTTCCGCGCGATCTCACGGGTCAGTTCCAGGTGCTGTCGCTGATCCTCCCCCACCGGAACCGCGTCCGTGAGGTAGAGGAGGATGTCCGCCGCCTGCAGGATGGGATAGTTGAAGATCCCGGCGGGAACGGACTCGAAGCGCTGGGACTTGTCCTTGTACTGCGTCATCCGCTCCAGCTCTCCCACCGGCGTGACGGCGTTGAAGAGCCACGCCAGTTCGGTGTGCTGGTGAACGTCCGACTGGACGAAGATGATGGACTTCTCGGGATCGAGCCCCACGGCGAGGAAGCTGACCGCGAGATCGAATACGTTCTTCGGTAGTTCCCTGGGGTCGCCGCCGGCGGTGATGGCGTGATCGTCCACGATGCACCACACGCAGTCGTGGTCCTCCTGCATCTCCACCCACTGCCTGAGCGCTCCGAGGTAGTTGCCCAGGTGGGCCTCCCCCGAGGGCTGCATCCCGCTGAACACCCGCTTCTTTCGTTCCGGCATGTCCGATTCCGTCGTTTACCTGTCGCCGTGGTTCGAGAGGGCTAAGTTAGCGGTCCGATTCCTGGCAGGGGACCCTTCTCCGGACCGAACATTGGACGAACTCGCTCGCACGGCCCTCCTGGCCGCCGAAGCCGCCGCCGCGGTCCATCGCCGTCACGGAGGGCACGTGGGGGTGGAGGACGCCTCGGAAAAGTCCCGCGCGGACTACGTGTCGCGCACCGACATGGAGGCCCAGTCGGCCGCGCTGGGGGTCATCCAGACTCGGCACCCGGACCACTCCGTTCTCGCGGAGGAAGACGACCGGTCCCTCTCGGGCCGGCTCGCGGAGTGGGACGGGAGTCCTCTGTGGGTCGTGGACCCGCTGGACGGCACGGCCAACTTCCTCCACGGACACCCCTATCATTGCTCGTCGGTGGCCGTCGCCGTGGATGGGCGACCGGTGGCGGGCGCGGTGATCTGCGCGCCGACGGGAGAACGGTGGTGGGCGGCGCGGGGGACAGGGGCGTTCAAAGGTGGGCGCCGCATCTCCACGGCGCCCCGCAGACCCCTGGGTCAGTGCCTCGTGGGAACGGGATTCCCCTTCAAGACGATGCACCAACTCGAAACCTTCCAGGGGCAACTCGCCCGCGTCCTCGGGGCCACGTCGGGTGTGCGGCGCGCCGGAGCCGCGGCCCTGGACCTCTGCTACCTGGCCCAGGGGTCCCTGGACGCGTTCTGGGAGAACTACCTCAATCCGTGGGACTTCGCGGCGGGGTGGATCATCGTGGAAGAAGCCGGCGGTATGGTGACCCGTCTCGACGGTTCGGATCTCGGTCTTCCCGACGGATCCGTCGTGGGAGCCGGGAGCCCCGCCCTCCTGGAGGAATTCGCGGCGTTGCTGAAATGACGGGGCGGGCCCCCCCGTGGAGAGCCCGCCCTCGTCGTTACCGCCGCGGCCGGTGGAGCGTGCCGCCCCTCACTTCCCCTTCTCGATGAGGATCTTGCGGCCCTTGGCCTCCGCCGACTTGGGAAGGTGGACTTCCAGGATGCCGTTCTCGAAGTGCGCGCGAATCGCGTCCGCCTTCACGGTGTGCGGGAGGGTGAAGGAGCGCTGGAAGGCCCCGTAGCGGCGCTCCCACATATGGTAGCGTCGTTCCTCGTCTCCTTCCTTCACCTCCTCGGACTTGGTCCCGCTGATGTTCAGGATGTTGTTCTCGAGCTCGATGGTGATGTCCTCCTGCTTCATCCCGGGAAGCTCCGCGGTCAGCATGAGCTCGTCGCTGGTCTCGGACACGTTCACCGCCGGAAGCCAGGTGCCGGTCTCGGCGCCTGCGGAGACGGGGGACTCGTCGAAGAACCGGGCCAGGCGGTTGGACACCTCCTCCAACTCGCGCCAGGGAGAGTAGAAGGGCCTCCGCACGGAATAGCGGGTGATGGTCATGATCTCCTCCTGTGTCTTGTCTTGGTCCTGAGGGTGTGGCTGAGGCCGCCTCCCCGCGTCCCCGCGGGACGTTCCCTCGTCGCGCGGTGATGGGGGCGCGGCGGCCTGCACTTCTCCCGGCAGAACGTGCAATCGCCGTGCCACCCGGATCGTGGCGGATTACTGCCAAATTGTTCCGTCACAACGCGTTAACACGGGCGCACTCTGTCAACGTGACCGCAACGATCCCGTCCCTCTGCCGTTCCGGCGGAGCGGTGGGGCGAGTCGGTGGGCCCGGGTGGGAAAGATCAGGCGGTCGAGCCGCGATCCATCTCCAGGGCGATCTGCGCGGCACCCCTCACGGGGTCGGGAACCTGCCCCACGATGGGAAGATGTTGCTCCTCCAGCAGAGCCAGGAGGAGCTTCCGGAGCGGGCCACCCGGCTGGAGCAAGCCTCCCGACAGGGCGATTCCCGGAGGTTCCTCCCAGGGACCCAGGTTCTCGAGGATGGCCAGGACGTGTCCCTGGAGGTTCTTGGCCGCCCGCACGAGGATCTCCTGCGCCAGGGCGTCGCCCTCCTCGGCCGCCGACGCGACCACGGGAACGAGGGCCGCGATGTCTCCTTTTGACGCGTCGGCGCTCCACTGGATGAGACCATCTGGCTCATCGAAGCGGAGGTGGGCCAGAATCGCATCCCGTAGCTCGGTATCGGGTCCTCTCCCGTCCGCGTTGCGCGCGACCCACTGCAACGCCTCCTGGCCGATGGCGTATCCGCTCCCTTCGTCGCCGATGTGGTGCCCCCACCCACCGACCCGCCCCTCCCGTCCGTCCGTGGCCCTCCCCCAGGCGATGGACCCCGTCCCCGAGAGGACCAGAATACCGGGATCCTCTCCGAAGGCATCGTGGAATGCCGCCAGGATGTCGGTGCCCACCCGCACCGTGCCGGCCACCTCCATGCGGCTGAGCTCGAGCTCGACGGCGACCCTCGCGGACTCCCGCCCGGCTCCGGACAACCCCGCCCACAGCGCGGCCACGGGCAGCTCGGTGCCCGCTTCCTGACACGCCGCCCAGACGACGTCCGCGACGCTCTGGGCGGCGGAGGCGGGATCCGCCGCGTCCGCCACGGCCGCGCGCCCCTCCGCGCGCCCCCTGAACTGCCCGTCCTCGTCGAGGACGAGCGCGCGGGTACGGGTCCCGCCGCCGTCGACACCCACCACGAGCCGGGTCATGCGAGCCTCCTGCGGACGGCGCCCACGGCCACACCGGTCACGAAGGTGACCAGCGTGCCGAAGAAGGCGTACCAGGGCCACGCCATGTCCGCCCGGAACCAGGTGATCACTCCGATCCCCACGGCGATCCCCACCATGGCCGACACACCGTCGGGCTTCCGCGTGGCGATCCCGAGCATGAACGCCCCCAGGAGTCCTCCGTAGACCAGGGAAGCGACGCCGAGGGCGACCTCCACCGCTGCGGTGCCCCGCGAGAGGGGAATGAAGAGCACGGCGCCGCCGATGAGCGCGCCCGCCCACACCAGCGTGAACAACTTCCCCGCCCGAAGTACCCGTTCCTCGTCATCCCGCGCGTGGGCCAGCGGAGCCCAGTAGTCGTACGCGGTCGCCGAGGCCAGCGAGTTGATGGACGACGACAGCGAGGACATGGCCGCGGCGAAGACGCCGGCGATGAGGAGTCCCGTCACCCCCACGGGAAGCTGCTCCACGATGAAGAGGGGGAAGATCTCATCCGACGTGGCGAAGGACCGGTCCTGGTAGAACGCCCACAGTCCCAGCCCCACCAGAAGGAAGAGGACGAACTGGAACATGACGGCGATCCCGCTCCCCACCAGCGCCTTCTGGCTGGCCCGCTGGTCCCTGCAGGTGAAGAGACGCTGGACGATGATGTGATCCGTCCCGTGCGACGCCATGGAGAGGAACCCCCCACCGATCAACGCGGCCCAGAACGTGTAGGGAGTGGTCAGGTCCAGGGTGAAATCCAGCACTTGCAGCTTCCCGGCTTCCCCGGCCGAAGAGAGGATCGACCCCCATCCTCCCGGAACGACGTTCTGCAGCGTGACCAGGGCCACCGCGGCTCCCAGGAGATAGAGGGACATCTGGAGCACGTCCACCCACACCACGGCTTTGATCCCGCCGAAGTAGGTGTAGATCACCGTCAGCGCTCCGATGACCATGATGGACACCGCGTAGGGCCACCCGGTGATGAGTGCCAGGGGGATCGCCGTGGCGAAGAGGCGCACCGAGTCGGCGAGGAGGCGGGTCACCATGAAGATGGCCGAGGTGAAGCGGCGCGTGCCCACGCCGAAACGGGACTCCAGGAGCGCGTACGCGGTGTCCAACTCGCCACGGAAGTATCGGGGGAGAAGCACGACCGCCACCACCGACCGCCCCGTCACGTACCCGAGCGTGAGCTGCAGGAAGGTCATGCTCCCCATGTACGCGATCCCAGGGACGCTCAGGAAGGTGAGCGTGCTCGTCTCCGTGGCCACCACGGAAAGCATGACCGCTACCCAGGGGAGAGATCGGCTCCCCAGGAAGTAGTCGGTGCCTCCCTTCTGGTTCCGCCCCAACCAGGCGCCCCACGCGGTGGTGGCCACCAGGTAGAGCACCAGCACGACCCAGTCCAGCGGTGCGAACGACGTCACGAGCAACTCCTCATCTGGGGACAGGTCGGCCTGGAGGATCGGCGTTCGACTACCGTTCTTCCGCCAGGCTCGCCGTGGGAATGGCCGGGGCGGTCAGCCTGTGGCCCTCCTGCTCCACAACATACGCCTCCATGGCGAAATACGCCGGGAGCCCGAGGTCCCGAAGGAGGTCGGCGGTGCCGCGGTTGCGATCTTCGACCCGCTGCCAGAACTCCCGAACGTCGGGACCCGGGAAGGGCGCGACGTCCTTCTGGGACTGGTGCCGGAAGATGGCCAGGATCTTCTGGCGCAACTCCTGGCCGGACATGGGGACGAGGATGCTGGCTTCGTCCACGGGCCACTCCTGCCAAGCGCCGCGATACGCCCCGCCACCTCCCGGTCCAACTCCTCGTGATCGGCACGGATCCGGACCGGGATCTTCTCCAACCGCTCGGTGTTGCCCACCCCCG
>Ga0224501_10000256_pt1 | contig 47050 bp, 43 predicted proteins | sample SF_Oct11_sed_USG_4_FD_169105 | JGI IMG/M metagenome (GOLD analysis project Ga0224501, IMG submission 169105) | Sediment microbial communities from San Francisco Bay, California, United States - SF_Oct11_sed_USGS_8_1 | ecosystem: Environmental > Aquatic > Marine > Sediment | place: USA... | reverse complement strand
GTTAATAAAACAGGTTTATTTCACGCCGGTGATGATGCCGTCGACTACGTCGATATGTTCCGCTTGAGGGGTCTTGGGGAGGCCGGGCATGCGCATGATGTCCCCGGTGATGGGAACCAGAAACCCGGCGCCTGCCGAAATGATGATTTCGCGGACGGTGACGGTGAATCCCGTGGGCCGTCCCAGCAGTTTTGGGTCGTCCGACAAGGACTGTTGTGTTTTGGCAATACATACCGGTAGCTTGTCGTAACCCAGTTGTTGAATGGATTTCAGGTCGCGTTCGGCTTTTTGGGTATAAACGATATTGTCTGCGCCGTACATACCGTTCGCCACTTTCCAGATTTTGGTTTTGACGTCCTCCTGCCAGTCATAAAGCGGGCGGAACGGGCTGGAAACTTTCTCCGCATGTTTGATAACCGCTTGTGCGAGCTCCTCCGCACCTTTTCCGCCTTCTTCAAAATGATTGCTGACTGCGAAGGGCACCCCTAACGTATTCTGGCAGTGGTGGCGAATCAGTTCGATCTCTTCATCATGGTCGCTGGTGAACCGGTTGAGGCAAACCACCGGCGGCTCGCAGAATTTGTGGATGTTTTCGACATGCTTGTCGAGATTGGCGAGGCCTTTTTGCAAGGCGTCTGTATTTTTGTCATCCAGTTTACTCCGGGGAACGCCACCATGCATTTTTAAGGCCCGGCAGGTGGCGACCAGCACCACGGCGGCAGTGTCGAGTCCGGCGCTTCGGCATTTGATGTCGAAAAACTTTTCAGCGCCCAGGTCGAAGCCAAACCCGGCTTCGGTGATCGCCCAATCCGCCAGCCCCAGCGCCATTTTAGTGGCGATGACCGAGTTGCATCCGTGAGCGATATTGGCGAAGGGGCCACCGTGAATGAAGGCCGGAACCCCTTCAGTGGTCTGGACCAGATTCGGCATCAGTGCGTCTTTCAGGAGGGCCGCCAACGCGCCGGTAGCGTTCAGTGAATCGGCGGTGACCGGATCGCCTTTATAGGTGAAAGCGACAAGGATGCGGGCGAGCCGTGATTTTAAATCATCATAATCCTTTGCCAGACAGAGGATGGCCATGATTTCGGAAGCGGCGGTGATGTCAAATCCCGATTCGCGTGGCACGCCCTGCAGGACCCCGCCCAGGCCGACAATGATATTTCGAAGAGCGCGGTCGTTCATATCCATGACGCGCTTCCACGTGATGCGCCTGGGATCAATCGCTACCTCTTCTTGACGATAGATACGGTTGTCGAGAAGTGCAGCGAGAAGGTTGTGGGCGGAGGTGACGGCGTGGAAGTCGCCTGTAAAGTGGAGATTGATTTCCTCGGCGGGGTGTACCTGGCTCAATCCACCACCGGTCGCCCCGCCTTTCATTCCCAGGCAGGGACCCAGCGAGGGCTCCCGCAAAGCAATGCAGACAGATTCACCCAGCTGTTGGAGGCCCTGTCCCAACCCGATGGTCGTGGTGGTTTTACCCTCACCTGCCGGGGTGGGGGTGATGGCGGAGACCAGAATAAGCTTGCCGCGGGGCGGATATTTTTTCAGAACATCCAGATGGACTTTGGCCTTGGTGGTTCCATATGGGGTCCAGTCACCCTCCTGTAGTCCCAGGCGGGTAGTGATCTCTGCAATGGTTAAACCCTTATACGGTGACGAGTCGCTCATGAGGGGCCTCATTTGATTTAGCGAAACCCTATTATGGGAATTCAGTTACTTTTTGTCCAGCCCCTTGTGAGCTCTGAAGGTTGGGGATTTATGGGCTCCCATTTCAAAAAGGACCGGAAGCATGAACAACGCGCATGCGGTACAAATGATGATTCCCAATTCCACCACGTGAGCGATGGAACGCACCCCGGCATGGTGGGCGATGTTCAGGCTGGTATATCCCGCAAGACTCGTCAGGGCGGAAAGAATGATGGCACTCCCGGTTTCCTTGACGGATTTAACCGTTTCATGGCGGGAATAATCCAGAATATGGTGGCCCAGATAAACGCAATGGTCGATCATGATGCCGACGATGGAAGGAAGCATCACCATATTGATGAAATTCAATTTGATATGAAAAACCGACATCAACGCTCCCGTGAGAGCCAGCCCGGTAAACAGCGGTAGAAACGTTTTGATCGCGAGCCGGAGGCTTCGGAAATCCCACAGCAGAATCAAAAAAACGATTCCCATGGCCCAGGCCAGAGTGGGAGGGCCTTTTTCCTGAACCCAATTCAGGATAGCGGCGGCCAGAAGATTCTCGTTTAAAACCGCTATTTGAATTCCATCTTTGGCCAATACCGTTTTAAGTTCATCAATTTCCTTTTGCAGCTGATAAATATTTCTTACATCAAAAAAGTTTTTATCGGCTGGAGAAAAAATCAGGATTAAAAACTGGTCTTGCGCCTTGAACCGCTTCAACAGGTTCTCGGGCGTATTCTTCTCGTCAAAGGGTTCGGTCTCCAGAAGTTGCAGGAGTTTGCTGTATCGACGGGTTCCCATGGAGATTTCGATAATATCGCGGCTCTCGACCAGTCGGTCACGGATGCGGTCAAGGGTATCCTTTTTACTGTCATATTCCCGGCGGCTGAACAGGTTGAGAGAGTGATGAATCCCGATGGTGGACTCCTCTCCATATTTTTCCTTGATTGTCTGAAGCGCTTGATGAATTTGAAAAAGGTGATCCCTGTTGGGAGTCATGATCACGGTGGGCGAATAGGCGAAGCCGAAGTCTTCCGTGGTTTCCGATTCAAAGTCTGCGGCAGGCGATTCACCCCGCAGTTTTTGGAAATCATGTTCAAACTCGATCTCTGGAAGCAGGAACAGGCTTGACGCCAGCAGGATCAGGAATAAACTCACCAGGAGGCCAGGGGAGCGAGAATAAATGTTGGACACTCTTAAGGAAAACATCCGGGGCCGCGGCTTCCGCAACCAGTGAATTCTATCAGCGCATAAAACAAGGGCCGGCAGGAGGAAAAAATAGGAGGCAAAAGAACTGGCGATTCCAATGACGGCGATCGCGCCGAATTCGGAAAATCCTTTGAATTCCGAAAGAATCAGCAGGGAAAACACACTGATGGTGGTGGCCATGGCGATCACTCCAGACCGTCCGACTTGGGTGGCCACCAGTTCTGCTGATTCGGGAATGGTCTTTCCCTTTCTCAGTTCCTGCTTAAGGCGGACGTAAAGATGGATTCCATAATTGATTCCCAGTCCGGTCAGAATGGCGACCAAAAACCCAGAAATAATGTTGACGTGCCCTATGATGATCCGGGTGAGAGCAAAGGTCAGGCTGAGAGAGGTGATTAAGGGAATAAATAATAAGATGATGGAAAGAACTGAGCGGTTGTACAGGGCCAGTATAAAGGTGACCAGGATAATGGCCACAATCGCCGAATTTTGTAAATCCGTTTGAATGATTCGGTTCTCCTCCAGCCGGGTGATCATGCCTCCGGAGAACTGGATTTTTAAATCAGGATATTGTTTCTCGATTCCGGATTTTTTGACCTGCTCCCGAACAGCCTGAACGAATTCTTTCGTGAATCCGGTATTGGAAGCGGTGCCTTTCGGTTGAATGAAAATATAATAGCGTTTACCGCTTTTCCCCTGATAAAAGGGCTGTATGTCTTCAAAGATTTTATAATGGTCGGATAGATCGTCCAGTTTGGAAGCGTTGGAAGAATCCTGCGAAGCTCCAAAGAATCCAGTCAGTGCATTTCGAGCCTGTTCGATGGCCTGTTCGACAACTTTGTCCAGCGACTTCAAGTCGCTTTGAGTAGCGAACAGTAATTGGCGGTTTTTCAGGAATTCGACTGGAAGGCGGGAATCCACAAAATAGACATTCGGGACCCGCTTGAATTCTTCGGTCAGGCCATCGATCACTTTTGGAGCGTCTTTGGGGTGTAATCCTTCCAGGACAACCACCAGCGGTCCCGTACCGCCAGTTTTTTCGACGACCTGATTGAATTCCTGAATCAGCGGAAGGTCCTGCGGCAGTAAGTTGTCCAGTCGGGGGCTGTAAGTCAGGCCCGAGGCCACCCAGAAGGCTCCCAGGGTGAGCAGGGCGGCTCCTATGATAAGAAGCCTGGGCTCTTTGGACGTAATGTTTTGATAACACCACTTAAGAAGAGGTTTCATTGCGAATCATTAAATGATGAATTGTAAATGTTAACAGCAACTGTGCGAACATGATTCCTGATATCCATTGTAAGTAATTTTCCAGAATTGCGAAGCAGGAAAGGACGGCCATGAGAAAAAATATCAAGTCCGGCCCGTTCCAGCTCCATAGGGCAATCAGCGAACGCTGGTTGCGGTAAAAGCGCAGTCTTTTCTCTTCCGGCCATACATCTTCCTGCAAGGGGTTCCGCTGGCTGGTTTCGTAACCAGGTAAAGAGCTCCATTGGCCCCTGAAAATCAATCTCTGGAGTTGCAAATAATAAAAATAAATTTTAAGAATCGCAGATGGCGCGGCTGAATATTTTTCATAGGTTTTGCGGATATCGCGTCCGGGTCCATCGTATCCGTTTTTTATCCGGTTGGACATGCTCTCCTTGAAATAATCGAAGGTGACGCCTCTCAGGAATATCAGGAGGGCCATAACAAGCAGGGCTCCCTGGGAGCCGGGCATACCGATCATCAATCCGATCAACACAGCGATACTCGACACATAATCGCCAATACCATCCACAATGCGGCCCCATTCACTGGCCATGCCCTTGGCACGGGCCAGTTCCCCATCCACACTATCCAGAATAAGGGAAATCTCGAAAATAATCCCCCCCTGAATCATGGAGCGCGTGTCTCCATGACTGAAAAACCACGCTGATACAATAGCCAGGAGTGCCGACAGAAAAGTGACCTGGTTGGGAGTGATGGGAGTTTCTTTAAATGCGTAAACCAGGGGCCGTGCCGCAGGTTCCTGGATATACCGTACCACCGGTTCGGTCAGGGCTTTCCGGATTTGATTCAGGGGATTGGCCTGCGGCATGTCAAAGCCACCCCTGTTGTTTGTACCAGTCGCAGGTTTGTCTCAGGCCCTGATTCAGGTCAAACAAGGGCTCGAAGGAATAGTGACTGAAAAACCGGTCGGAGGAGGCAGTCCAGGAGCTTTGGCGCAAATCGATCAACCGCTGGCGGTCAAGCAGAGGGGTTTGGTCCCTCATTTTTGCCACAAATTCAGATATCAAGGCGGCAAATCCCATTACCGCCACTGGAATAATCAAGGTTTGCGCCCGCACCCCCATGGCCTGCATGGCGGACTGGGCCACATCGTCCCAGGAGTACACATGGCCGTCAGTTGTAAAAAAAACATTTTGCACCGGATCTGGCGCCGCGGCGGCGCGGATCATGGCGCTCACCAGATCCTTGACGTAAATGAGAGATAACGTTCGCGGCGTTGTTCCAATTTTAATTGCGGCGTGCCATTTGATGGCTTTTAAATAAGAAAAAAAATTTACCTCTCGCTCTCCGTAAACGACGGGGGGGCGGAGAACCACCATGGGCAGTTCCGACGAATATCCCAAAGCGATTTCTTCGCCGGTCAGCTTGGATTTTCCGTAATAGGTCAAAGGATGGCACGGAGTGTCTTCATCCACTTTCTGCTCGGGAGGGGTGGGGCCGACCGCCGCGAGACTGCTGACATGCACCACGCCTTTAATCTGCCTGCCGTGCTTAATGCAACTTTGATAAAAGGGTATGCAGGCCCGTGCATTATTATGCAGGTATTCATGGCGGTTTCTGGCGCGGGTAATGCCTGCGCTGTGAAACACATAATCCACTCCTGCGAAGCAATCTTTATAGGTATCGGGGTGATGGAGGTCCCCGGTGTGCAGGGTCACGCGGGACGTATCCAGCCATTGGAGATTGCTGGTTTCACGCACAATGCAATGCACCTCGCATCCGCGTTCCAGTAAGGCATCTACCAAATGGCTTCCGATAAATCCGGTAGCACCGGTAACCAGGGCCGTACTTCCGTCAATGGGTGATGGTTCGTTCATAGAGTCGATGTCGTTTATAAGGAATACCTCCGATTTTTTCAATGGGACCGATTATGGCCCGGTTGTCCTCCAGCACCCACGACATGTCCACTTGAAAAATATTGATTTCCATTAATTGTTTGTATATGGCGTAATAGAAAAAGGCGTCAATTCCCAGCCGCTGGAACTGTTTTTTGACTCCCAGGGTGATGACGCGATGGCGATTAATCTTCCTCTTACCTAGGATAAACTTGAGCCAACCGAAAGGAAACAGTTTTCCCTTCAGGGATTTAAGAGGCTGGTTCACATCGGGCAGAGACAGGGAAAATCCGGCTGGTTCTCCATTCACCTCCGCAATGAAGCACAACCTTGGGTCGATCACCGTTTTCAATTCACGGGCCGAAAAAACAAACTCCTTTTTCCCCATGGGGACGAATCCCCAATTGGTTTCCCAGGCGGAGTTGTAAATATCCCAGAGCACATCAATCTCCTGGTCGAAACGATCCATTTGGAGCGTCCGCACAGAAAACCGGTTTCTCTTTTGAATCAGGGAAATCGCCCTCTGCAGGTATTCCGGGATGCCTGTAAGCTGAATCTTGAACGAGACAAGGTCCTTTATTTTTTCCAGGCCCCATTGTTCTAGTAATTTCCCATAATAAGGCGGATTAAAAGGTATTCCCACCACCGGAGGATCATCGAAGTTTTCCACCAGCAGTCCGCATTCGTGATTGATAGACAGGCTCATGGGTCCTCGCAATCGATTCATTCCTTTTTCCCGGCACCAGTGCTCCGCCGCATCTAACAGGAGAGAGGAAGCCTCGGAATCGTTGGTGCATTCAAACAGGCCAAAGAACCCGGTGGATTCGTTATGAAATCGGTTGTGATCGTGGTCGATAATGGCGGCAATACGGCCGACAGTATCCCCCTTGTCGGACAGGGCGATATAAAATTCGGTTTCCGCATGATCGAAAAATGGGTTGGTCTTCGGATCAAGAAAATGCTTTCTTTCGCTATCCAAAGGAGCCACCCAGGGGGATTCGTCGGAATATATCTGGTGTGGGAGCCGGAGGAAGCGATCCATGTCTCCTGAAGAGACCACTTGCTTTAAAACGATGGCCATTATTGAGGAATGATGCCCAATTCGGTTCCAATGGTCTTGAAGGTGTTGAGTACGTGATCCATATCCGCTTGCGTGTGGGCGGAGGTGTAGCTGGTTCGTATCATCGCGTTGAACGGGGGAACCACTGGCGACACGGCCACCCCGGCGAACACCCCGTTATCAAACAGGAGCTGGTTGAAGTAAAGCGTCAGAGCTTCGTCTCCAATTTTTATAGGGATGATCGGTATGGGATTGTTATTGATTTGAAACTTCATGTCGAACAATCCCTTTTTCATGTAGGTGGTATTGTCGTGGAGCCGTTGGATCCGCTCCGGCTCCTCAATCATGAGGTTTAATGCGGCGTTGACCCCGGCGACCGAGGCGGGCGGTAACGCGGCTGTAAAAATAAAGGCCGATGCCTTGTGGCGTATGTATTCGGTGACTCTGGGGTGGGCGGAAACAAAACCGCCAATGGAACCCATGCTCTTGGAAAATGTGCCGACGTAAATATCGACTTCCTTTTCAAGGTGGTAGTAACTGGTGACCCCTCGGCCTCCTTCACCAATGACGCCCAAACCATGAGCTTCATCCACCAGAACCGTGGCTTTGTAATCCCGCGCAAGTTTAACGATTCCCGGAAGGTTTGCGATATCACCGCTCATGCTGAATACGCTGTCGGTAATGATCATTTTGCCTTCCACGCCGGGATATTTTTTCAGGCAGTACTCCAGGTGATCCATATCATTATGGCGGTACCGGACGGTTTTACCGGCGGCCACCGCACAGCCTTCGTAGATGCTCGCATGATTTTCCCTGTCGGAGAAGGCAATATCTTTTCGGCCCAGCAGACAGGCAATGGTTCCCTGATTGGCCTGATATCCGGTGGACATCACAATGGTATCCTCCCGCTTCAGAAAATGGGACAGGTCGCTCTCCAACTGTTTATGAAGGCTGAGGGTGCCATTGAGAAACCGACTGCCGGTGCATCCGGTGCCGAACTTTTCCAGAGCCTGTTTTGCCGCTTCGATGACACGGGGGTTATGGGTCAAGTCCAGATAATTGTTGGTGGAAACGGTAATAACTTCACGGCCCCCAATGGTGACATGGGCGCCGTCCATGGCCTCGATTTCGCGAAAGTAGGGATATATGCCCAGATCCTTGGCCTGGTTCGGGGCCTCATACCCATGACATTTGGATAAGACCCCTTCAGTTGAAGATGTCGAGGAGCGAAGATGGGTACTTTCAAAATCGAAATTTTCCTTCAATTTGGAGATAATCTGATCCCGACGCAGGTGGGCTGGAATCTCTTTGTTGTTGGGATCGTCAAAGGTCAGTTGAGAATACTTCACGAGCTTTTTCCCTCTCAAAATTCAATGGTCATACGGGTTTGAAATTCCTTGGTCACGCGATCCGAAATTCAGGTGCTTCTCAAAATATTTAGATTTATGGGATGAATTTCTCCTGGGGGGAGGGTAATCGATAACTGTATATCGGGCTAAGATTATCACTACCCCCTTGATTTTGCAATGAGTATAGGGTTTGAGTACGTCTCTCTGGTGGATTTTATGTTCTGGAATTCCACCTGAACAAGATATGTGAGGGAGTACGATCGGGATGCCATTGGATCCTGCATCCCAGATGTGGCCGGATAGGTTTTCCCAGGTTATTCATGACATCCTGGTCTATGTTTAAAACCACAGGCCGAACCTGACTTCTATTTAGCTGGTAAGAAATTGAGCCAGCTTGGGATCCTCCATTATCTGATGCAGAAGTTGAGTCAGACCGTAATTGAAAATCTTTTCCTTTTCCAATTTTTCTGGAAGAGCGGCATAGGATTTTTTGATAAAAAACTCGTATTCGCCACCATAGGTCATGCCTCTATTTTTAGCGGCCACTTTCACTTGAGAGCGCAGACGTGCCTGGATCTTGGGTAATTCCCCTGAGTCATTTTTTTCTTTCCGGAGCCGAAGATCCAGTTTGGTGATAAAAATTGTTAACTCGCGGGTACTCCCCGTCCCTTTGCCGTCGGTTTCATAACCCTGCATTTTGAATGCTTCGGTTGCGGTTTGCTGAAAATTGGCGTCCAGTTGCATTGAAGGATGAAAATCCTTGGAGACCAAAGCTCGTCCGGACTTTATTTTTCTATCAGAGTCTCTTTTGACAAGAATATTATTCCTTCTTTTATCCACAACGAAAATTTTCAAGTTTTTGCCGCTACCGGTGTTGGATTCGTGGATCAGAATTCGGGTATTCAGATCCAGAAAAGCATCGTTCTGCATTTTCTTCTGGCTACACCCCCCGGCGCTTCCTGATAAGATCAACAGACAGCCTATCCATGCCAATGTTTTGGTTTTAAACATAATATTCTTCCCAGAAAATATGAATGGACTCTATCTTATTAATGTAACAGGTCCTATTCAGATTGCCACAGGATTTAAGCAGGGAATCGACAGGTAAATTGCAAGGGCGGGAAATGGAGGTGGTCAGTTGGAGGTTAGCGGGCGAAATTCAAGGGATTTTCAGATTTACACGCTGGCCATAGGAATTTTGATTTCCCCATTTTATTTCAGGGAATTTTTGCTTTGGAAGAAATAGCTTCCTGTGTTTGGCGCCTAAACAAATCACGTCGGCTGACCAGATGGTCGAGGAACAAAAGACCCTCAAGGTGATCCATTTCATGTTGCACCGCGCGGGCTTCATACCGTTCCATATGGAACTCCAGCGGCTTGCCGAATTCATCCTGTGCTTTCAGAATAATGAATTTGGCCCGGGCCACGTTACCCGTGTAGTCGGGAACGGACAGGCATCCTTCGCGTCCGACCGCTGACCCTTCTTTCGAAATAATTTCCGGATTGACCAGAATCAGCCGGCCATGATGTTTGATTTTAGGTTTTCCGGAAACATCGACGATGATGATACGTTCAAATCGTCCCACCTGCGGCGCGGCGATACCCACACCGCCCGGCCCCGCGCGCATGGTTTCTTCCAGATCGCGGATGAATGCGTGCAGACCACCGTCGAAATGTTCCACCGGTTTGGAAACCTGTTTCAATCGAGGGTCGGGATAAACCAATATATCAAGAACGGCCATGCAGATTACCCGATTAACGTATCAATAGGTTCCAATTGGGTTTCCAGTCCCTTTTCCTGCGCCAGCTTTTGAAGCGTCTCTTCAATCACCTCTATTCCCTGCTTTGCAACCCCTTCAATGTTCATAACATATATGGAGTTTTCAGGTGTGCCGCCAACATCAGATTCCAAGTTCAGAATATTAAATCCTTTTTCTGCCAGAGTACCGGTGATATCGGCGACAATTCCTGCCCGGTCGGCTCCGTAAACCGTGATGCGGACTTCCGGTTCTACATGGTGCCGTAACTCGCCTTCAATGGCGTCCACATGGTGACGGAGATCGAACTTTTGGCAGACCGGTCCGATTAACTCGTCCAGAATCTTTTCATCTCCTGCGAATTGGACCATAAGCATGACCGTGAAGTTGCCGCCCAGTCGCACCATGGAGGCTTCCCCGAGGTTGCATTCGCCCTCGAACAACGCACGGGTTGTCTGAGCGACGATCCCAGGCTGGTCCTTGCCCACCAGGGTCAACATGAACCATCTTTTCATAAAAATGTCCTTTCACGCGTTCATTGGATCAGGAAAACATGACACCTCATACAGACTTTGTCAAGCTAGGGTGGAATTCCTGTGATGCGGCTTTTTTTTAGTTTTTTAAAACAACGCGATATCGGGCCTGGTTGTTACGCACCCGATCCATTGCCGGGTTGACCTCGTCCATGCCGAACGATTCTGTTTGAGCCTTGATTCCATGACGGGCTGCAAATGCCAGCATGGTTTCGATATCACTACGGCCACCGATGGGACTGCCGCATACCCTTTTTCGTGACGCTATCAGGGGAAATGCCGGGATCGATAGGGCGGACTGCGGGACTCCCACCACGCACAGCTGACCTTCCGGTCTCAGAACATTCAGGTAGGCCTCCCAGTCGAGGTCCGCTGGAACTGTGGAGATGATAAAATCCTGAGTGGCGGCATTGGCTTTGAGAACGTCGGGATCTTTCGAGTTTAAAATCCGGTGTGCCCCGAAATCTATTGCTTCTTTTTCTTTTCCGGGTGTGGCAGAAAAAGCGGTCACCTCACATCCCCAGGCTCTATAAAACTGTAGAGCCAGGTGACCCAGGCCGCCTACGCCGATCACGCCGACCTTCATAGTCGGACGGATGTTAAAATGAATCAGCGGGGCAAATACGGTGATTCCGCCGCACAGTAACGGCGCCGCATTTTCAGAATCCATACCGTTAGGAAGGATGAACGCAAACCGGCTGTCCACGACAATCGACTTGGCGAAGCCACCATGATTCCCCAGGCAGGTGGCTCCAATTTCAGGGCACAGGTTTTCCCTGCCGGAAATGCACCATTCGCAGACCATACACGCCGAGCATTGCCAGCCGATACCCACTCGTTGCCCGGCTTTTAAATGCTTGACCGAAGAGCCCATGGCCGACACGTTGCCCACAATTTCATGCCCCGGCACAAGCGGATATTGAGAAATGCCCCAGTCGTTGTCGACCAGATGGGTGTCGCTGTGACAAATGCCGCAGTGGCTGATCTTAACTTCCACGTCCCATGGCCTCAGATTTCTGGAAGCATAACTGAATTTTTCCAAAGGCGCCTTGGCTTCTTGTGCGGCATAGCAATCAATATTCATAAAAATGACCTCCTAATTCCGGGTTAACCCTGCGAAGTCGACGGACCCTGCCAGCTTTTTCAGATATTCCGGCGAAAAACTCTCCGTACTCAGTTTATCAATGTAAGGGAATTCGGCAAGCACGGGAATATCTGTTAATTCTTTAATTATCCTGGGTTGATCCTGAGCAATAGCATCAAGCTTCCCGGGGCCGGTACGGTTGAAGACGACTCCTTTGACAGCAATCCCGCTGTGTCGGAGTGTTTCCAGGGTCATCAGGGTATGGTTGAGGGTTCCCAGTTCATACCGCGTTACAACCAGCGCGGGTAATCCCAGGTCGCGTATCAGCTCCACCACCCCGTATTCCTGGGTGATAGGCACCCGCACGCCGCCGATGCCCTCAACCAGCATCCAATCGTTTTTCTCCGCAAGTTTATCATAGGCAGACAGAATTGATTTCGGCTGGAGGGTGCGATTGTCAATGAGGGCCGCCTGGTAAGGGGAGGCGGCGTGTTTCAGTCGAAAGGGACAGACTTCCTCCAGAGGGTCTTCTATATTGCCGGTCTCCATCAGAAACAGTGCATCGGAGTTGGCCGCCGAACTGCACTTGGCGTCGACGCCGGTTTCGATGGGTTTCATGACTCCAGTCTTTATCCCCTGATGGCGGAGCCATGCCAGAATCGTCGCGGTTACCACGGTTTTCCCGACTCCGGTATCCGTTCCCGTTATAAATAAACCCTTCATTTCATCCCCATTTTATAAATAATCGTTTCGTTTTAGAATTGTGATGGTTTGGCAAATTAAGCAAATTTTAAACTATTGTTGACCGATGGCAACGTAGAATCAAGACAGTTTTAAAGGTTTGGCATAAGGAATAATATGACCGGGTATAAGCTGGTCCCTTATAAATTGCATGGTTAGCGTAATAAAAAATATTCAGTTATCGGAAATTTGTGTTGACCGAATAAAATCTGGTGGTTATCGTATTAATACCACAGCAAATAAATTTTCATAATCTAAGTCATTCATTGGGTGTTTTTTCCGAAAACCGCCTGTGTGACTGAGAGGGTATCCTGATTCGGCGATTTTAAGAAATAAAAGAACGCCAAGAACAACTTGCGAATTAAGCGGTTTTGCCCATTTCAAGCCTTATGGCTTTTTTCTTAATTATTAATTTAAGGTGAAGTACAAAAAAGTGAAAATTATGGAGGCAAAACTATGCAAGATTTAAAGGTTTTAAAGTCAGGCGTTCCAGTTAAAGAAGAAAAAAAAATAATTAAAATTCTTGAGGTCGAGGATAAGGATAAAGAAATACAGGGCAAGGAAAACTATGAACTGAATACTAGGCTGGAAGAATTGATTGAAGTTATGAAAAGAGCCGCCGATGGAGATTTGACGAAATCGGTAAATGTTGTTGGGGAAGATCAGGTGGGGCGGCTGGCGGAAGTTTTGTCACAGTTTATTTGCGATTTAAGGGTCAATATATCGTCAATAGGTCTTGGGACGATTCAAGCGACCAAGTCCTCCGATGCGCTCTCTTCGATCGGCACACAACTGGGGGCAAACGCAGAAGAAACAGCTACCCAGGCAAACGCAGTCGCAGAGGCTTCGGAGATGGTCAGCGAAAATGTTCAATCTGTGGCCGCCGGCGCAGAAGAGATTGCGGCGGCCATAAAAGAAATCTCACAAAATGCCAATCTATCGACAAATGTGGCCTCCTCTGCCGTTAAAGTGGCGAATAATACCAACGAGACGGTATTTGTATTGGGGAAAAGCGGGGAGGAGATTGGGGAAGTTGTTAAGTTGATTAATAATATTGCTAAACAGACGAATCTACTCGCTTTGAATGCGACGATAGAAGCCGCCAGGGCCGGCGAAGCAGGAAAGGGTTTTTCCGTCGTTGCAAACGAGGTTAAAGAGTTAGCGAACCAAACTTCAGGAGCCACCAGGGAAATCAGTCAGAAAATTGAAGATATTCAGAATAAGACCCAGGAAGCGGTGCAGGCGATTCAGGAGATCACTGATGTTATTAAGCAAATGAGCGATATTTCTAACAGCATTGCCACTGGCATGGAAAATCAAATTTCTACCACTAATGAAATGTCACAAAGCCTGGCTAAGGCCGCCAATGGATCCAAAGAAATTGTTGCAAACATTACGGGAATGGCTCAGGCGGCTGAAGAAACGTCGCGCAATGCCCAGGCTATTCAAAAAGCCTCTATCGATTTGTCTGGTGTTTTCGGTGACCTCCAGAACCTGGTATCAAAATTTCGTTACCGTGATGAAAACATGACCCTGATGGATTGGAATGACAGCTTTAGTGTCAATATCAAGGAAGTTGACAAACAGCACAGTATATTGATTGACCGGATTAACAACGTTTATCGATCAATCATGCTTGAAAGAGGCGATGCCGAAATTAAAAGAGCCCTGGATGATTTGGTGGATTACACTGGGACCCACTTTGACTGGGAAGAAAATATGTTTGTCGGTAATGGATATCCAGATTCAGAGGCTCACGTTGCCAAACACAAAGTCCTCCTTCAACAAGTAGGGGGACTGTGCGACAAGTTTATTTCTTCGGGCGGAGATATGACCATTGGTAATGAGTTACTGAGTTTTCTCAAAGACTGGCTCACCAAGCATATCCGGGGTGTCGACAGGCAATACAGTGACTTTCTGAACAGTAAGGGCATTTTTTGAGAAAGATTATCATTAGGAATATCTGGGGTTTATAGGTAGTGATGCAAGAAATTCTATCATTACAGATGGCTGTTTCGTGGCAGTCTATTGTGCCAATTTAGCTATCTCTGTCGATTTTTTACAGTATGATTTTGTCCATCTCCAGCGGGTAGGGACTTTTTAGAGTATTTGATTTCTGCTATAATTCAGCTTAGTAGATATAGATCTACTCTATTCTTTTTTGGAAAGGCTGAATTGTGAGCTCGAAGATGGAAATCAAATGTCCCTGTTGTGAAACCAAGCTGGTGGTCGATCGGAAAACCGGGGAGGTGCTTTGGAAAGAAGAGAAGAAAAAGGAATTTTCATCGATATCGGACATGGTTCATGATCTGGCCGAACACCAGAAAGAGAGCCAGACCCTGTTCCAGAAACAAAAGGAACTGGAAAAGGACAAGGCCCGTATCCTGGCAGAAAAATTCAAGGAAGCGCAGAAGAACGTCGACAAATCCAACACCAAACCCCTCCGTGATTTTGATCTGGATTGATTACAAGTCCACCATCAAACCATCATAAGCCAGCTCTACATTACCAGGTAGTTCCCTGTTGACCGTTTCGTGATCGAATTTGTGATTGATGTGCGTGAGGATGGCGCGTTTCGGTTTCAACTCCTCGATGGCCGCCAGTGCATCACTCAGGCAGAAGTGTGTGGCGTGCGGCTCAAAACCAAGAGCGTTCAGGACGAGGACGTCCAGTCCGGAAAGGATTTCCTTGGTGCGGTCCGGCAGGCCGCTACAGTCGGTAACATATGCGGCGTTGTTGATCTTATATCCCAGAATGGTGATATTGCCGTGGAAGATGTCGACGGGTGTGATCTGAATCCCTCCCAGGGAAAACGGTTGGCCGTTCAGGGTGATCATATTGAGTTTGGGTATCCCTCCGCCCATCGGTATTTCCCCGTTAAAGATGTAACTGAAGTTTTTCTGAATGGCGGACAGGGTCAGGTCGTTGCCGTAGCACGGGATGACGGTTTTATTGAAAAAATTAAAGCAACGCAGCTCATCAATTCCGTGCACATGATCGGCATGATGATGCGTGTACAGAACCCCATCGATTTGTGTGATATTGTGCTGAAGGCATTGCTGGCGGAGGTCCGTTGAGGTGTCGATCAGGGTATTGAACCCATTATTGTGCACCAGGACGGAAGCACGCAGACGCTTATTGCGCGGGTCGTCCGATTTGCAGACCGCGCAGGGACAGCATAAACTGGGTACGCCGGTGGAGGTTCCGGTTCCCAAAAACAGAATTTGCATGAATGATTAGTGCCTGATATCGCAGGCCACACCCGCAGACGAACAGGGATTGGATTCGAATTGGACTGTGGAATGCGTGATATTAAATTTATCTTTCAATAAGGTTTCAATCTCTATAAGTATCGATTCGACCTGATTGACCTTTTGATCATTAATTAACGCGTGGGTACTCAAGGCGTAAATATTTGAACAGATTGACCAGACATGGAGTTCATGGATATCCTTGATGGCGGGAATGGATGTTAATTCCTTTTCCACCTCCTGAATGGAAATTCCTTTGGGTACGCCCTCCAGTAAAATATGGAAAGAGTCTCCTATGATCGACTGAGCCCCCCAGAGCAGGAAGAGCGCAACCGCCGCGGCAATGATCGAATCCAGGGTATACCACTGCGTCCACCACATCACCGCCCCGCCGAGAATCACCGCCACCGAAGCCAGAGAATCGCCAATTACATGATAAAAGGCCCCTTTCAGGTTCAGGTCATGATTATGTGAATTATGAATCGGATCTTTTAGAAAATAAAGAATACCCAGATTGGTTGCCAAACCGACCGTGGCAACGGCGATTACCATCAGGCTGTGTACTTCCCGGGGTTCTGTAAATCGAAGGTAAGCCTCCCACAGGATTCCAAACGCCATGATGAGCAAAAGGATGCCATTGGCCATGGCGGCCAGTATTTCCACCCGGTGATACCCGAAGGTTTTGGTCTGGGTCGAGGGACGGGCTGCAATGGTAAGGGCCATCAGGCTTAGGCTGAGCGCAAAGGCATCCGTCAGCATGTGGGCGGCGTCCCCCAATAGCGCCAGGCTGTGGGCCATAATGCCCCCGGCCACTTCCACGACCATCACAAAAAATACCAGGGTCAGCGCGATTTTGAGTCTTTTATGAATGGGGAGCGATTCCATATTTTTTTGCAACCTTGGCCGGAAAGGAACATCTAAAAGGTCGATTTCAGAGGGATAACCCTGAAAACGGCAGTCTCTTCATAGCATTTTAGGTGTCCCCTGATGGGCTGTCAAGAAAGTCGTCAGTATTCTCCGATTTTATAACTTAATTGGTCGGAACAGTATAAATACCGGAGAATCCGGGGCTATATTTTACAACAACAGTTTGAACGAACTGCCGAATATGTGTTAAATTGTACCCCTTCTTTTTAATTGAAACACCCATTACCTTATAGGAGTTTAAAACATGGCGACATTAGTTGCAAAAGCTGCCCCGGATTTCAAGGCACAGGCGGTGATGCCCGACGGGAGCTTCAAGGAAATCCAGCTTTCCGATTATAAAGGCAAATATGTCATTCTATTCTTTTATCCATTGGACTTCACCTTTGTTTGTCCGACGGAAATCATAGCTTTCAGTAATCAAATTGAGGAATTTAAAAAACGCAATACGGAAGTTCTGGGCGTGTCAATTGACAGTCAGTTTTCCCACCTGGCATGGCGAAATACCGATCGAAAAACCGGCGGACTGGGTCAGATCGATTATCCTCTGGTAGCGGATCTGAATAAGAAGATCAGTGCGGACTATGGTGTGCTGGCGGACGGTGGTATTGCGTTTCGCGGTCTGTTCCTGATTGATAAGGAAGGAATTGTCCAGCATGCTCTGGTCAATAACCTGCCGCTCGGGCGTAACATCGATGAGGCCATCCGCATGGTGGATGCACTTCAGCACCATGAACAACACGGGGAAGTTTGTCCGGCCAACTGGAACAAAGGTGAAGATGCCATGAAGCCGGGGCCGAAAGAATCCCAGGAATATTTCAAAAGCCACAATTAAACTCCTGCCCGGAGGGGGAACGGGTTGACCGATTTCGGCAACCGGGAACCTCTGGCCACAATTCAGAATTTTAATCCGGCATTACGCGGGATCAAATTTTGCGGGGCGGAGACTCTTCGGGTCTCCGCCTTTTTTATTATGATTTTAATCACCAATGACGACGGGTTTTACGCCAAAGGCATCCAGGCCCTTTATAAAGGCCTGGCCGAGGTTGCGGAGGTGCTTGTGGTGGCTCCCGAATCCGAGCAAAGTGCTGTCGGGCATGCCATCACCCTGTCCAATCCCTTAAAAGTCAAACGAGTCGAGGAGAGAGGCAGGTTGATCGGATATGCCGTTAACGGCACTCCTGCCGATTGCGTGAAGATCGCGGTGACCGAACTGCTCGATCATCCTCCCGAGCTGGTAATCTCCGGCGTTAATCAAGGCGGCAATCTGGGGACCTGTGCGATATATTCGGGGACGGTTTCGGCGGCGACCGAAGCTGCTATCATGGGATTACCCGCTATTGCCGTTTCCCTCAATTCGTTTGAGTCTCAGGACTTTTCTGCGGCCGTGGAGTTTGTCAAAAAACTCTATCCGATAGTGATCAAGAAGGGATTACCGGAAGGCGTTTCTTTGAACGTCAACGTGCCAGCGCTTCCCCGGGATAAAATCAAAGGGGCGGTGGTTACGCGGCAGGGCAAATCACGCGTCATTGAAACGTTTGACAAGCGGGTGAATCCGCGGAATGAAACCTATTACTGGCTGGCGGGTGAGATGAAATTCGACGAAGTGGAAAAGGGGACAGACTGTGAAATGGTGGCGGAATGCTATATTTCCGTGACGCCCATTCATTTTGATCTGACCCATTTCAAGGCCTTGGAATCTCTCAAAAGCTGGAACCTGGATTTTTGAGCATAAAAAAAGCGGATGGCCGAATGACTCCGGCACATCCGCTTTTGAAATTGCGAGATTAGTTTGTCGCGGCCGCGGCCTCGTCGCGCATCGCCTCTTTGCGGCTGAGCTTGACTTTGCCGTTGCGGTCCACGTCGATCACTTTGACCATGATCTCATCACCTTCCTGAATCTCGTCGCTTACTTTCTTAATGCGGCGATCACAGATTTGCGAAATGTGGACCAGACCGTCGGTGCCTGGCAGAATTTCGACAAAAGCCCCGAAGTCCATGATCTTCTTGACCTTGCCCATGTAAACTTTTCCGACTTCCACATCCTGCACCAGATCTTGAATGATCTGTATGGCTTTGGTTGCGGCCTCTTCGTCGTGTGAGGCGATATTGACCGTTCCGTCGTCGTTAATGTCTATATTGACTCCGGTGCGGTCGATAATGTCCCGAATCACTTTACCGCCAGGTCCGATGACGTCGCGAATCTTGTCGACCGGCACTTTGATGGTGGTGATACGAGGCGCGTATTTGGACATTTCGGTACGTGAGGTATCGAGTGACTTGGCCATTTCATCCAGAATGTGCATCCGGCCTTCTTTGGCCTGACCCAGTGCAGTTTCCATCAGCTCATGGGTCAATCCCTCGATTTTGATGTCCATTTGCAGGGCAGTAATGCCATTGCGAGTACCCGCCACTTTGAAGTCCATGTCGCCCAGGTGATCTTCCGTTCCAAGGATATCGGAAAGAATAGCCACTCGGTCGTCTTCTTTGATCAATCCCATGGCAATGCCCGCCACAGGGGCTTTGATGGGGACACCGGCGTCCATCAGGGCCAGAGAACCGCCGCAAACGGATGCCATGGATGACGATCCATTAGACTCCAAGATGTCAGACACAATACGGATGGTATAGGGGAATGTTTCCTTATCAGGGAGCATCGGGCTGAGGGCGCGTTCGGCCAGCATCCCGTGGCCGATTTCTCTCCGGCCGGGTCCCGACAAAAACTTCACTTCTCCGGTACAAAAGGCCGGGAAATTGTAATGAAGCAGGAAGGATTTGGTACCCTTGAACTCCAGGTTATCCATCCGCTGCTCATCCGAACTGGTACCCAGTGTGGTCGTGACCAGCGCCTGAGTTTCTCCGCGTGTAAAGATTGCGGATCCATGTACCCGGGGCAGATAGCCGACCTGACAGGTGATATTGCGAACTTCGTTCAGGTTTCGTCCGTCGATCCTCTTCTTTTCATCAAGGATCATGCTGCGCATGGCTTCCTTTTCAACATCATGAAAAATACCGCCTAAGGTACCTTTCAGGTCGTCATCGCCGTCGGGATTGAATTTCTCAGTCATAGTTTCTTTGACAGCAGCAATCGCGTCGCTGCGCTCCTGCTTGCCCGCAATACGCATTGCGTCGGCTAATCCAGGGCGGATTGCTTCTGTTACTTTGCTAACCAGATCTCCGTCGGTTTCTTCCACTACAATGGCCGCTTTTTGCTTGCCCATCAATTCCCGGAGTTTAATTTGGCCTGCCACGATTTTTTTAATGAAGCCGTGTCCGAACTCCAGCGCGCTCATCATGACTTCTTCGCTGAGTTCATTGGCTCCGGCTTCCACCATGACAATGGCGTCGGCGGTGCCGGCCATTACCAGGTTGAGGTCGCTGGCCTGGGTTTCTTCATAGGTCGGATTGATTATGAAAGCACCGTCTTTCCTGCCGACGCGTACCCCGGCAACCGGATTCTCAAAAGGAATGTCGGATACCAGAAGTGCGGTGGAAGCGCCAGAAATAGCATTCACGTCAGGAGAGTTTTCCTGGTCGTGAGAAACGACGAAACAGACGATCTGCGTTTCGTTGCGGAATTCGTCGGGGAACATGGGACGGATCGGCCGGTCAATCAGCCGGCAGATCAGAGTTTCCAGGTCTCCGGGCCGGGATTCCCGCTTCAGGTAGCCGCCGGGAATGCGCCCTGCGGCATAGGTTTTTTCACGATAATCAACGGTCAGGGGAAAAAAATCGATTCCCTCCCGCGCGCTTTTAGCCATGGTGGCTGACACCAGCACCATGGTATCGCCGTATCGCACAACAACGCACCCGTTGGCTTGTTTGGCCAACCAGCCCGACTCGAGCGATAGGATTTTCCCATCGAGATCTATCTCTACTTTATGTTCTTGCATTAAACTTTCTCCAGTTTTCTTGATCCTATAGGCAGGATTCTAATTTATCGACGGATGCCCAGTTCTTTGATGATGGTTTGATACCGTTGGGCATCCTCTCTTTTGAGGTGGTCCAGAAGTTTCCGCCTTCTGTTGACGATGCGAATCAGGCCACGGCGGGAATGATGGTCCTTGCTATGGTCTTTGAAATGATCATTCAAATAATTCAATCGCTCGGTTAACAGCGCGATCTGGACCTCTGAGGAACCGGTATCGTTTTCGTTTGCTTGATACTTGGTAATTATACTTGTCTTGCCTTCCTTGGTTAATGACATGATGAAAGCCTCCTGTTTTTGACTGTAGTGAGAGGCGGGTTGTTGAATGTTTTCGTAGAAAAGTTTTTCTTCGGGGGGAGGGGATACACTCCTTGGAGAAACTTCTCTGCGAAAACATTCCAACCTGAACGTCTCCCATGTTTTATGTTTGATAATGAAATATTATATGAAGCCATTTAAATCAGTACTCGTTTTAATTTGAACGCAATATCTTCGGGATTCAATTGTTGAAACTCATGCTCATTGACTACCGGATCAACAATAGCGGCGATTTGTCCATTATCTCCACTGATCCGCAGGTTCGTGCCTGGCCGGAAGTGATCGGGGGTTGCCATCACCGAACCTTTTTTTAAAGGTTTCCCATGGACGATAGAGGCAATGTAGCCGGGGACAACCAGAACTTCCGGCAGAAAGTCCAAGACGGTTTCCGTTCCCAATAACTTTTGAGCCAGGGTCCCATCTCCCTGGGCATGATTCAACTCCTCAATAGTCAGGGAGGACTGGATATCAAACTGTCCCACCTGCTCCCGGACTAATTCCGACATGTGTGCTCCGCATCCCAGGGCATGACCGATATCATGACAAAGGGTGCGGACATAGGTACCAGCAGAGCATTTTACCCTGAATGTGACCTGATTGTCCTCTTTTTTAAGGAAATCGAGGGCATAAATCTGCAAAATCACCGGTTTTCTTTCCGTGGTGATGCCTTTTCGCGCCAGTTTATACAGAGGAACCCCGTTCTTTTTCTTGGCGGAGTACATCGGGGGAATCTGTGTCTGCTCACCCTGGAAACGGGTCATAACCTGCCGGACTTCCTGTTCTGTAACCTGGCTGGCATCGCCGGTAGCCGTTACCTGGCCGGTGGCGTCCTGTGAATCCGTCGTGACTCCAAGGGTCATGGTGGCCAAATAGACTTTGGGCAGGCTGACCAAAAACTGGATTAAACGTGTTGAGCGGTTCAGGCAGATGGGAAGGACCCCTTCCGCCTTCGGGTCGAGGGTACCGATATGCCCCGCCTTTTTAACGTTGAGCGCCCGTTTGACGGATTGCACCATGGAAAAGGAAGACGGCCCCACGGGTTTATAAAGGTTCACAATATTATTCATGCTTCCAGCCACTGATGATTTTTGTGATTTTTTCGACATGGTCGGCCGCTTTATCCAGCTTGAAGTGCAGTTCGGGGATATGCTTCAGGTACAGATTTTTCCCGAGGCTACTCCGGATAAAACCTTTCGCGCTGTTCAGCCCTTCTATGGAGTTTTCCTTTTGTTCATCACTGCCCATAATGCTGACGAACACTTTGGCATTCTTGAGGTTGTCGCTCAACTCAATCCGGGTGACCGTCACGAAACCGACTCGTGGATCTTTCAAATCATGTTGAATCAGTTTAGAGATTTCCTCAAGTAGCAATTCCTGAACTCGCTCTGACCGTTTATATCGAAACATATTTATTTTTTAACTGTAATCAATCCGCATAGCGGTTGTTGGCATTGATGATTTCCGTGTGGCAGTCAGTCATTTCCGCCAGGTGCATATTGTCAACGAAGTTCACCACCTGCTGGAGTAAACCGTCCAGGTATTGGGCATCTGCACTCACCGCGGCGATTCCCAGGTGAAGGCTTTGCCAGACATCCTGATCTCCGACTTCCGCTACAGAAACGTTGAATTTATTCCTGAGCCGGTCCTTGATAGCGCGGATGACTTTACGTTTACCCTTCAGGGAATTATTCCCATGCAAAAAGAATTTCAACGAGCAATATCCCAAATTCATGGCGGTTCCTGTGGAGACCGTTTCAACGATCAAGGTGCCACTTCCTCCATAACAAAGGCTTCGACGATATCTCCCTGCTTGAGATCCTGATACTTGTCCAGCGCCAGGCCGCATTCATAACCTGAAGCGACTTCTTTGACATCGTCTTTGAACCGGCGCAAAGACTGGATTTTGCCTTCGTAAATCACCACATTATCCCGGATCAGCCGGGCTTTGCTGTTGCGCTCGATCATTCCGGAAAGGACCTGACATCCGGCGATAACCCCTATTTTAGGCAGCGAAAATACCTTTCGCACTTCTGTCCGTCCCATGATTTTTTCTTTGAAGGTGGGCTCCAGTAAACCTTCCAGAGCTTTTTGGATATCTTCAATCGCATCGTAAATAATGCTGTACAACCTCACGTCCACCTTTTCCTGGGCGGCCATCGCCTCAGCCTTGAAAGTGGGCCGCACGTTGAATCCGATAATTAAAGCGTTGGAAGCACTGGCCAGAAGGATATCCGATTCGGTGATCCCGCCCACTGCGTCATGTATGATTTTTACCCGCACTTTGTCGGTTTCCAGCTTATTGAATGCTTCCCGGACAGCCTGAATGGAGCCCTGAACATCAGCTTTGATAATCAGGTTTAATTCCTGAATCTTACCTTCAATAATCTGCTGATGCAGATCTTCCATAGTAATACGCGGTTTCTGCGACAGGATCGATTCACGTTTTCTTTGAATTTTCAGGTCACTGAGCTGGCGGGCCCGTTTTTCATCCTTAACTACCAGAAAAGTATCTCCAGGAGTGGGTACTTCCGGAAGTCCGATGACTTCCACCGGCGTGCTCAGGGAAGCTTTTTGAATTTCTTTACCCTGATCGTTCACCATGGCGCGAACCTTGCCGAAATAGTTTCCGGCAATAAAAGGGTCGCCCACCTTGAGCTGGCCCTTTTGAATCATCAACGTCGCGACCGGCCCCCGGCCTTTATCCAGATGGGACTCGATGATAACCCCGTGTCCCCGGATTTGCGGGTTGGCTTTCAACTCCATGATTTCGGCCTGTAAAAGGATCAGTTCAAGCAGGTGATCGATACCTTGTCCCTGAAGGGCGGAAACTTCCGTGTAAATGGTTTGCCCCCCCCATTCTTCGGGAAGCAGACCCTGGTCCGCCAACTGCTTTTTGACATCGTCGGGTCGGGCGTCGGGCTTGTCAATTTTGTTAATGGCCACGAGCAGGGGAACGCCACCCGCATTGGCGTGATGTATGGCTTCCAGTGTTTGAGGTTTAATTCCGTCATCTGCCGCTACGACCAGTACGACGATATCGGTGACTTGGGCGCCACGAGCCCGCATGGCTGTAAATGCTTCATGACCGGGTGTATCGAGAAAAGTGATGGTCGCACCCTTGATTTGGACTTGATAGGCTCCAATGTGCTGGGTGATGCCACCGGCCTCGTCGCCGGTTACATTGGTTTTTCGGATGGCATCCAGAAGAGAGGTCTTTCCGTGGTCGACATGCCCCATAATCGTGACGATGGGGGGACGCGGGATGCGATCTTTTTCTAAATCTTCTTCTTCCTCTTCCTCAAAACCCAGTTCCAATTCAGGGGTGATCACTTCCACTTCAAATCCACGCTGATCAGCTATTTTGGTGGCGACTTCCAGACTCAGGCTTTGATTGATGGTTGCCATGGTCCCAAGATTCATAAGGTCCATAATGATATCGTTGGGGGTGCATCTTAATTTTTCGGCAACATCGCGCAAAGGCATGTTGTCCATCAGTTGGACAATTTCGAATCCTTCCTCTTGAGTCTTTTCCTCAGCAGGCGGTGCTATCTGCTGTGGTTGTTGTTTTTGCCTGGTTTTTTTGACGGGGAGAGTTTTGGGCTCTTCCTTTTTCTTTTTGGATTCCGGTTTTTCCCTGGAAGATTTGTTTTCTTTTTTCTTTTTGGTTTCTTCCGGTTTGACGACGACTTTCAGGCCCAGTTTCCGCGATGCTTTGTTCTTATCGGAATCAGCTTCTTCCGCTTTCTTTTTAGCGGCGGCTGTGGGTTGCTCTTCGACCTTGGCCGCAGTTTTGGCCGGCTCGGCAATAGGGAGAGCTTCTTTCTTGGTCGGGTTTTTGATTTCTTCCGCTTTCCTTTTAGCGGCGGCTTTGGCCGCAGTTTTAGCGGTGATGGGTTTGGCGACGGTGGATTCTTTTTTAGCGGGTGATTTCTTGGTGACTGCTTTTTTCTTCGCCTTGGCCGGGGAATCGTTCGTGAACAGGCCGCGAATGTACTCCGCCACATCACCATCGATGGAGCTCATGTGGTTTTTGACGAACACATCCTTTTTTTTGAGCTCGTCGATGATTTTGTCGTTGGGTATATTTAATTCCAACGCCAATTTATTGATTCTTATTTTTCCCAATGAAATATCTCCTAATGCTGTAAGGGAAAAGCTAGCTACAGGTTAATGACCCATGGCGACTTCCTTCTTAAACATTTTCAAAGTTTTCCATGTGTAGCCGGGCTTTCTCTACCAGGCTGGTTGCAAGTTCTTCATCTATTCCTTCCAGCGCTATTAATTCTTCGACCGGAGTGACCGACAACTCTGCAATGGTCTGAAAACCGTTGCTCTCTAAAATCTGGATAATAGCCGGATCCACTTCAGGAAGCTCACTCACTGGAAATTCCTGATCCTCCTCATCCTCTGGCTCTGCCCCGTCAACAATATTCGTTTCTTTTTCTGCATCGCTTTGCACTTCAGGTTCGGTTGCAGCTGCCGATTGCGGGCTCTCTTCTTCAGCAGAACTGATATCCGGGGCGGGGGTGACCGCCTTAGACGTTCGGCGTAAATGTTCCTGGGAGAATTCAAAGATGGCCTCGGCTTTTTTGGGGCCTATGCCGGTAATCTGGGTCAATCCTTCGACGCCCCGTTTGACGACTTCTTCAAAGCTCACCACGCTATTGGTAAATAGAATCGCAACTATTTTTTCTCCAAAGCCTTTGGCGTTCTTGATGATTTCAAGAAAATCCTCAGAAGGTTCTTCTCTTCTCCCCAACAGCCCGGAGGATTCCAGAAGCCCTCCGGCTTCCGATTCATTTTTAATATCGATTTTCCATTTCACCAATTTGGCTGCAAGACGCACATTCTGGCCTTTTTTGCCGATAGCCAGAGACATCTGATCGTCCGCGACAATTATGGTCATGTGGTTTTGATCCCGATTGGTTATGATGCGGGACACTTTAGCCGGGCTCAGGGCGTTCCGAATGAATATTTCAGGATCTTCCGAGTATTCGACGATATCGATTTTCTCCCCGCGCAGTTCCTGAACAATCGCCTGCACGCGCATACCACGCATTCCGACACAGGCGCCAACGGCATCGATATCGCGATCATTCGTGCGGACAGCTATTTTGGTGCGGCCACTCGGCTCACGCACGATGCCCATGATTTCCACCATGCCCTCGCTGATCTCGGGCACTTCCAATTCGAATAAATGCTGAATGAGTCCAACGTGGGTACGGGAAAGAATGACCAATGCGTTTTTCGAGGTCTTGCGGATGTCTACAACATACGCCCGAACCCGATCACCCCGGTTGAACGTTTCGCGGAACACCTGCTCCCGCCGGGGAAGAACGCCTTCGGCTTTTCCCAGGTCGACGATGATGTCTCCGTGTTCGAACCGCTGAACAATACCGTTGATCAATTCGCCTTTTTTATCCTGAAACTCGCTGTAAGTATTTTCAATTTCCGCTTCGCGGACTTTCTGCAAAATGACCTGCTTGGCCAACTGCGCTGCGACTCTCCCCAGATCCTTGACTTCCTGTTTCACCAGGACGACTTCTCCAACTTGAGCGTCGGGTGAGATTTTAACTGCGTCTTCCAGCAGGATTTCGTTTTCGGGGTCTGTTATGGCAGTTACCACGGTGTGTTCGGCCCAGATTTCCGCATCGCCGGTAACCTCGTTGAATTTGCTGACAATGTTTTCCACATGCGGCAATTTTTTGCGAGCAGCGGCTTCTACCGCTGTTTTAACGGCATCAACCAGAATATCCTTGTCGATGCCTTTTTCGCGGCACAATTGCTCAATGATATGTATGACTTCGAAACTCATAATTTTTAAATCTCTATTTCCAATCGGGCTTTAGCTATTTGTGTTTGGGGAATTTCCACAACCTGCTGTTCAATCTCGAGAAACAGAACTCCATTCAGGAAGTCACGAATGATTCCCTTGAAATCTTTTTGCTGATGAATGGGAGTAAAAGTGGTGACGTGGACGCGTTTTCCCTGGTATCGGATAAAGTCCTTTTCCTTTTTCAGCGGCCGGTCCAATCCGGGGGAGGATACTTCCAGAGTGTAACTTGAGGGAACAACTCCTTCCACCTCAATCAAATCTTCAACTTGACGGCTGACTTGTGTGCAATCGTCTACTGTAACTCCGCCTTCTTTATCGATAAATATTCTTAAATACCAGTTTTTGCCTTCCTTCTTATACTCCACGTCGACCAGTTCAAGGCAATTCTCATCAATGATCGGAGTCACCAGCTCTTCGATGGATTCCGTAACCGAGCCTTTACCCATTTTCCGGGCTCCCAAAATTTGAGAAAGAGCAAGAATCTATTGAATATGTGATGAACAAAAAATCCTTCGAAAAAATCGAAGTCCGAATAATTGATATATTTTTGATAATTAAGGGCAATACAAAAAAAGCGGGCCAGAGAGCCCGCTTAGCAGCCCTTTAAATTTGTCACGATTTTACATAATCCGAACACCACCTGCAAGCGAAATGTCTATTTTTATCAGGGGATTTAAGAAGTTTTGAGACGGCTTGGGATATCCTGAAGTCCTGAGGGGAAATCGATAAGCTCGGAAGTATCCGTTTTCCTTGACTTTAGTTCCACTTGGCCGTTTTCCAGATTTTTCGGACCGATAATGATCTGGAAAGGGATACCCAGAAGTTCGGCATCCTTGAATTTAACCCCAAGTCGTTCGGGGCGGTCATCCAGCAGGGTCTCTATGCCCAGGTCTCCCAGAATTTTATAGGCCTCTTCGCAGGCCTGGCGCTGGCTGTCCTCCTCAAACTTGACCGGAATAAGGACCACCTGGAAGGGGGCGAGGGGGACGGGCCAGATGATGCCCTTGTCATCGTGATTCTGCTCAATGGCCGCGGCGGCCGTTCGGCCCACGCCGATGCCGTAACATCCCATGATCATTGGGTTTTCCTTGCCGTGTTCGTCCAGAAAGTGGGCCTTCATTGCCGAGCTGTATTTGGTGCCGAGTATGAAGATATGCCCCACCTCGATACCGCGCTTCACTTTATAACGTCCGCTGTCGCATCTGGGGCAGGGGTCGTCTTCCTGGACTTCATGGATATCTCCGACCTGGGTGGCCTTAATATCACGGCCAAACTGAACGCCGGTGTAATGCGCGTCCTTGCTGTTGGCGCCGGTGACGAAATTGTGCATGGCCGCCACTTCGTGATCCACGTAGATATTCATATCCAGATCAACCGGCCCGATAAATCCGCAGGGGATGTTGGTTTTGGAGGTGATCAGGGATTCGGGCGCGCTATGGAGCCAGTCGCATCCGATGAGGTTTTTGAGTTTGATGGGATTGATCTGCCGGTCGCCCCGCACCAGCCCCGCCACCAGCCCGTTTTCATTTTCCAGGACGATGGTTTTGACGATTTGCCGGGGAGAGACCTTAAGGAATTTTGCCACTTCTTCCACCGTTTTTTGGTTTGGCGTGGGGATTTTATTCAGATCCTCCAGCGTTTTAGGCGGATCGGTTTTTCCCGGTAACTTTGCCGCGGCCTTTTCCACGTTGGACGCGTAGTCGCAGGCATCGCAAAATGCGATGGCGTCTTCCCCAGAGTCGGCCAGCACCATGAACTCGTGCGAGAAACTGCCGCCAATGGTGCCGCTGTCCGCCTCCACCATTTTGAAATCCAGCCCGCACCGCCGGAAGATGTTGGAGTAGGCCTGCTTCATATCTTCATACATAGCCTGCACGCTGGCTTCGTCGGCGTGAAAGCTGTAGGCGTCTTTCATCATGAACTCCCGCCCGCGCATGATCCCGAAGCGGGGGCGCACCTCGTCCCGGAACTTGGTCTGTATCTGATACATGAGCAGGGGGAGCTGGCGGTAGGATTTGACCTCGCGCCGGACGATGTCGGTGATCACTTCCTCGTGTGTGGGGCCGTAGCAGAATTCGCGGTCGTGGCGGTCCTTGAGGCGCAGGAGTTCTTTGCCATACAGGTTCCACCGTCCGCTTTCCTGCCATAACTCGGCGGGTTGAACGCTGGGCAGAAACACCTCCTGCCCGCCGATGCGGTTCATCTCCTCGCGCAGAATGGTTTCCACCTTTTTAAGCACGCGCAGGCCGAGGGGCAGGGTGGAATAGATGCCCGCCGCCAACTGGCGGATCATTCCGGCGCGCACCATGAGTTTATGGCTGACGACCTCAGAGTCCGCCGGGGATTGCTTCAGTGTGGGTATGAACAGTTTCGAATAGTACATGAATATCTTTCAGGTTGATGGGATCAGGCAAACGGAGATTATGCAGAAAGTTGAAGAATAAATCAATGCGTGGATATTTTTGGTAGCATTTCAGTTTGAAGTCGCAGCCAATAGCGGACATTTTACACAGTTAGGCGGAATCCACTCTTTATTCATAATATTCTTTGCGGAACGACTCGATCAGCGTAGTCGAGTCCTCTTCAAAGACACCCATGGAGGTCAGCACAGCACGGCCGATCTGGAGGCTCGCTTCAAATGTTTCCGAAATGGCAATGGTTGCCCCTGCCGTTAGCAACTGATCGCAGTGTTGCCGGTCACGTCCACGTGCGTGGATGGAAAGGTCCGGATAATGTTGCCGCAGGATATGGACCAGTCGTAAGGCAGGATCTGCCTGATCAAGCGTGCACACCAGCGCACCAGCCCGCTCGGCATCTGCCGCCTTAAGAACATTGACCTGGCTGGCATCACCGTAAAAAACTGAGAACCCGTCTCGCCTTCCTTCCAGCACGCGGTTTGCATTACTTTCGATTGCAAGATAAGGCACACTCCCGGTTTGCAGGATCCTCGCGATTCGCCGGCCCACGCGACCAAAGCCGGCAATGATGACATGCGACTGCCCGCCTTTAATATGTGTGGTAGTTACATCGTGCCCATCGCCCATGCGGGTGAATCGCTTGCTGAGATATTCACCAAAGTTAGCCATCAACGGTGTTGTAACCATGGTTAGCGCTATCACCAGTGTCAGGAATTGGAAAAGATCTGCCTCCAGAATGCCGCTGGTCGCGGCCAGCCCAAAAACTACAAAGCCGAACTCGCCACTCTGCGAAAGCAGCAGAGAGACTCGTGTGGCATCAGGCGTGCCGGTACCAATTAGCCGACATAGGACCCAAAGAATGGCGGACTTGATCAGCAGCAAACCTAATACCATTCCGGCAATCTCAACGGCGTATTCGCCGATCAGGCTGAAATCGATGGACATTCCGACACCCATGAAAAACAGACCCAGTAAGATGCCGCGAAACGGCTGGATATCCGCAATCACCTGGTGTCGATAATGGGAATCTGCCATCATCAACCCGGCAAGAAATGCGCCCAGCGCCAGAGACAGGCCCGCTTCCTCCATAAGCCAGGCGGTGCCCAGCACTGCGAACACGGCAGCGGCTGTGAATACCTCTGCCGTCCGGCTCGTGGCCACCAATCGAAGGGCCGGGGACAGGAAAAACCGGCTAACAAGGATGACAATTGCAATAACAAGCACGGCCTCTAATAACGCAAACTCTATCCCTTGTAGCAGGGTGGTATCAGCAGCGAGCAGAGATACCAGCATCAGTAATGGTACAACCGCCAAGTCCTGTAGCAGAAGCACGGATAGTGCCGTGTGACCGTGACGGGCCCCCATTTCACCGCGCTCGGTCAGGATCTGAAGCCCAAATGCCGTTGATGAAAGCGCCAAACCAAAACCTAGGATCACTGCAGTTTTGAGTGACTGCCCGAACAGCAAAGCCATACCCGTGATGACAAATCCGGTTACCAATACTTGTGCGCTACCTAGGCCAAACACCATTCGCCGCATGGACCACAGACGTTCAGGCTTTAGCTCTATGCCAATAATGAACAGCAGGAAAATTACGCCGAACTCAGCGATACCCTGAATTTCTTCAATTTGGTCGATAAAACTAAATCCCCAAGGACCGACAACGACACCAGCAGCGAAGTAGCCCAGTACTGAACCAAGCCCCAGCCGTTGGAAAAGAGGAACGGCGATGATTGCCGCCGCTAGCAGGATCAGAATGTCTGCGAGGTAATGAGTTTCAATCATGTCTCACCAGTTTCAGAGCGGAGCTGTCACTGTTAATCACCTTCTGGAATGACGGCTCTTAGTATCTATCGGCCATCTGGTTTTCCAGCAGAGGCGCTACGAAACTTCCGAGGGGTGGTTCTGGGCGATGAACAGTTCGTTGGCCAGTTCGATATCTTTCGGGAAATGGATTTCCAGCCAGCCTTTATGGATTTCGAGGTAATGGACGTTGAACCCGCGGTCGATCATTTCCTGGATCAGATCGGTCAGGCGGAATTGCGATACATCCTCCGCCTCATGGAATTTGCCTTCCAGGTTTTTCAGCACATCGTGATAGGTTTGCAGGAACTGTTCTGCGCCGGTCTTCGAGAATTTGGCGAGGCCGATGAACTCGTGCGTGGCTAGTGCGGGATCGAGTTTTTTCCCGATTTTGGCGACGGTATTCTGGTGGTCGAAATTAATACTCCGTCTGTTTTGGTTTCGCCGGTTGCGGCTGATCACATAGTCGGTCGCCTTGCCCTCCGCCGGTTCCATGTATTGGATGGAGTTGTCCAGCACCAGCACGATATCTTCCTTGGAGGCCAGCAGTTGGGCGATCACATGATTTTCGAGCAGAATGTCCGAGTACAGCAGTAAGAACCCGTTGTGCATTTTTTCCTGGGCGGCGAGCAGGCTGTCCAACTCGGTGCCTTTTTTATAATCCTTGTGGTCCAGGAAGGAAATGCCTTCGCCTTTCATTTTGTCGCCTGCGTAGCCGGTAATGACGGTGATATCCGTTAAATTATTTTGGTTAAGCGTTTGGACCTGCCGGGCCAGCAGGGTTTTGCCGGCGATATCGGCCATGGCTTTTGGAGTATTTTTGAGAACGGGGGCGATGTCCGGCGCTTCCCCGGCGGCGGGGATGATGACCGGGATATTGGCGTTGGTCTCGTCCTGCTGATCCTTTTCCTTAACGTCCAGAAAACCGACGGCATCGAATATTTCGCGTACCGGAGCGCACAGGGGGTCGGCCTCCAGTGAACGCTGGTTCGATAGAATGGATTGCGCGGTGTCGCGCATGGCTTTGTAGGCGGCGCGGAGCATATGGTTGGCGTAAATGACGATCTGAAACCCCGCGGCCTGCAGTTCTTCTTCCAGGATATTGTTGTAGGTGGTCGGCACACACACCAGGGGTTTGCTCAGCTCGAGTTCTTTTAGCAGGCTCTGGTATTTGCGGGCGAATTCCATGATTTCATCCGGTTGCTTCGATTTGGAGTGGATCATGATGCCGTCCACCCCCGCCTGCAGATAGGTGCGGGCGCGGTTCAGTGCGTCTTCCATACCGGTGCCGGCGATCAGGCTTTCAATGCGGGCGATGATCATGAAGTCGCTCGTGGCCTGGACTTTTTTGCCGCGCCGGATTTTCTGGGCGAATACTTCGGGTTCCTGCAAAACCTGGCTGGTGCCGGCTTCCAGACTGTTGCGTTTGGGGAATACTTTATCTTCGATGATGACGGCCGAGACGCCAGCGCGCTCCATCTTCGACACCATGTACTCGAACGTGTTGGGATCGCCACCGGTATCGCCGTCGACGATCATGGGTTTTTGTGTGACGGTCAGGATTTCCTGTATGGTATGCAGGCGGGAGTCGAAGCTGACCACTTCAATATCCGGGTGGCCCTTGGAGGCGGAGTCGGTCAGACTACTCTCCCAGATGGCGTCGAATTGCCGGGTAACCGACTGGTCGCCGGATGTTCCTTCCACGCAGATGGTGTCGGCGACGATACCGCTGAGACCGTTGTGAGCTTCTATGACGCGGACCAGTTGATTCTTCGCCAATAGGGCTTTCAGCCGGCCGCGCCGGTCTTCCGGTAAATTTGTGCTGAGCAGGGTCATGATGGGAAACCAGTGGGTTGAGGGTTTTCAAGGTGTTCGCGAATCCATGAGGCGATATAAACATTTTCCCAATCGAACCGCCGAAAAATATTCAGGATAATTTCAATCTGCCGGTCCGGGGACAATCGCTGGTCGACCACAATCAAATCCTTGCCGCGGATTTTACAGTAGCCGCTTTGGGTGGGGATTTCCGGGTCGGACAGGTCGGCGAACAGAATTTCAATCGAACGTTTGCGGGCGGTGTCATTCAGGTCTTCCAGGCGGGACGATGTTAATGCATCTGTATTTGCGTGAGGCATAAAAGTCCCTTGAGCGGGTGGATATTAATTGAAGACCCTCATGATGTCGTTATAAAAAGCAAAAACCATCAGAGAGAGGAGCATGAACAAACCGACCTGGGCGGCGCGTTCCCGGTTGGCTTCGCTCACGGGCTTGCCCTTGATGATTTCAATCAGGAAGAAAAAGATATGTCCGCCGTCCAATACCGGGATGGGCAGAAGATTCAATAATCCCAGATTGATGCTGAGCAGGGCGGTCAGCATGACAAAATCCAAAAGCCCCTTTTCCGCCTGATGGCCGTACACCTGGAAAATCAGAATGGGTCCGCCGATGGTTTTCGCGGAAATGGATCCGGTAAACAGTTTTTTAATGCTGACGCTGATCAGGTAAACAATTTCCCAGGTACGCTCCAATCCCCTTTGGATGGCTCCGGGCAAGGAGTATTGTTCGGTCACCAGGATTCCGCTGACACCGAATCCGATATATCCGATTTCAATATCCTTACCTTTAATATCCTTAACTGTTTTGGGCTCGGGTGTGACCTGGATGGCCAGGGTTTCGTTATTTCTCAAAATTGTGAAGGTCAGTTCCTGTCTGGGTTTTTCCATGGCGACTTTTTGAAGGTCGGAATGTCCCTTAACAGATGCGCCATCAATCGCCATAATATCGTCACCCACCTGGAATCCTGCTTTGTCGGCCGGAGAACCCGACTCAATAGCGGAAATTCTTCTCTCCAGACTTTCAATGCCGATCAGGCCAACCTCTTCTTTGTCGCCAAAAATATCCGGAACATTATCTACTTTCGGAGTGATTGGAACGGTGAAGATGGTTTTGGAATCTCGTTCGATGACGAATTCCATTTTTCTGCCGGGAGCATTATGAACGATTTCAAGTAACTGGTCCCAGCGATTGATCTTTTTCCCGTCGACTTCGATGATTCGGTCGCCCGTTTGCAATCCTGCGGCTAAGGCAGGAGAATTTTCATGGACTTTTCCCACAAAGGTCCCCTTGGCCGGAACACCCACCATGAAAACCACAATATAAATGAGAATGGCGAAAAGAATGTTGAACAAGGGGCCGCCAAAGGCAATGGCCAGTCGTTGTTGAACGGTAGCCGCAGAAAAGGAACCGCGGGGATCTTCCATTTCTTCGCCGGGGTCTTCCCCTTTCATTTTGACGTAACCGCCCAGGGGAATGGCGGCAATCAGGTATTCGGTGCCTCCGGAGGTGAATCCCACTATTTTGGGGCCGAATCCGATGGAAAATTTCTCCACGGTTACGCCACATTTCCGGGCGATCAGGAAATGGCCCAGCTCATGAACGAAGATGAGCGCGGCCAGGCCGGTCAGGAAAGCCGTCATTTGGAACCCGAAAGACATGACGGCGTCCAGGGTTAATGCAGATAGGTCAAGCATGATAATTCCAACTACTCCATGGATGATAAGTCGATGAGTTCGACACCGTTGGGAACCTTGAACTGAAATAATTTCATATCAAGGCTGGGATTGATTTCGATATCGCTGAAAATCATTTCTGTTTTGTTTCCCAGATTATCATAAACCTGGCATCCAACAATCCTATAATTTTTTTTGTCAGCCAGTAAGACCATTTTGACAAGGTTTTGGAGCTTGTCGCGGGGGATCATTTCGGCAATATACAGATCGCCTTTCTCGGTCACCTTTCCTATGTTGAACGAATCAGTCAGCTTTCCCCGTCCTGCCAGGAACAAAGCCGGGGTGTTCGATGAATAAATGCTTTCGACTTTCATTTTTGTGACCTGCTTTTCGTCGGGCAGATACAGCCAGAGGCCCTGATCGTTGCTCACCAGGACTTGCCTGTCCGGAGCGTTGTACTCCCACTTCATTTTTCCGGGCTTGCTGATAAAGACCGTGCCTTCGGCTTTCTGCGACTGCCCTAACACCTTTAAGTAGGAATTCTGGACAAACCGTGCCTGAAACGTATTGGTGGTGTCATATTGTTTTTGAATGGACTCGACTATGGCGATAGAGTCCAGCGCCCAGGAACTTCCGGGAAGAATCCATGTGATGAGTAACAGAAAAATAAGGCCGGGGAGTTTAAGGTTCATGAGGGTATGCTTTCCTTGAGGGTGACTTTTCGGTTTTCGATGTGCAGGCGGTTTTCAATAATCATTTGAATGGCTTTCGGGTAAATCAAGTGCTCCTGAACCAGAATGCGGTCGGCCAGGGTCTGGGCGTCATCGGAATCATGCACCGGCACCACCGCCTGCAGGATGATGGCGCCGCCATCGACTTCCTCGTTGACGAAATGGACTGTGCATCCTGAAAATTTGACTCCGTAGTCGATGGCTTTCTGCTGGACGTTGAGTCCCGGAAAAGCCGGCAGGAGCGAAGGATGAATATTGATGATTTTACCTGAAAAAATTCCGATGAACTCCGGGCTGAGAATACGCATGTACCCGGCAAGGCACACCAGGTCAATCTGACGGTTTTTCAGTTCGAGGGCCAGCGCCAGATCGTATTCCTTTTTGGAAGCAAATTGCTTGGGATTCATCCAGACGGCTTCGATCCCATGCTTTCGAGAGCGCTCCAGGGCGGGGGCATCCTGCTTGTCACTGATGACCACGGCAATGCGGGCCTTCAACTCGCCGTTTTCAATGGCATCGATAATTGCCTGCAGATTGGTGCCGCGGCCGGACACCAGCACACCGATTTTGTAATTACTGGAAGTCATGGTATGGATTTGTCGCTTGTGCTTTTCAATGATAGGAGAGCGCCTGGCCTGAACACTATGAGTGAACGGGAACCGATTGAGCCAGGTCTTCCTTGATTGTTTTGAGGAGTCCGATGTTCTGGGTGTGCCCCGATTTATGAGCCTTTATGTAGCCGCGGATCGGTTTGCCCAGTAGATAAAAATCTCCCAGAATATCGAGGATTTTGTGGCGTGCAAACTCGTTCTCATACCGAAGTTCCGTGTTGAGGACCTTCTGGTCACCCAGCAGGATAAAGTTATCGAGTTTTCCGCCGACACCGAATCCCATTTTATTCAGCATGGCGACGTCTTTCACAAAGCCGAACGTGCGCGCCGGGGCAATTTCTTTTTTGAAACTGTCCGCGCCATCGAACTCGAAGGTATGATCCATTACACCGATCGGTGCCGGATATTCCATGTGATAGCTCACTTTGAATCCGTCATAGGGCTCGATGGAAATAAAGGCACCGCCATCTTCCTTGGAACCGAAGGTATAGGTTTTTTCAATCACCAACTCTTCGTAAGGACTGTTTTGTTCCTCAAAGTCTCCATCCTCAATCAATTGGCAGAAATCCTTCGCCGATCCGTCCATTACCGGGGCCTCGTCACCGATTTTGATCAGCAGGTTGTGAACCCGGTACATGTGAAGGGTGGCCATGATGTGTTCAATGGTGGATACCGATGCGTAACCTTTCCGCAGGCTGGTGGCGTATTCCGTTGATTGGACATTTTCCACTTTGGCGGGAATTGTATTTCCGCTGGAGATGTCTCCAAAAATAATACCGCTTCCCGGCGGCAGGGGTTGCATGATGAGGCCTGTTTTGATCCCGGAATGCAGGCCACGTCCGCACAGCACCACACTGCGCTTTAACGTGCGCTGAAGAGGGCGGTTGTCGCTTGGGTCTTTGGTGAAGGACCGCTTATCTTGAGTTTTCAAGGGAGCCTTATGGATAAAGGCCGATATGTCATCCAGAGTGATTTCTTTTTCCGGATGCAGGGTGCGGGCGATGTGGTCCAGAATCGCACGGAGTTCCTTGAAATTCTCGGGCCAGTCATACTCACACAAGGCGCGCATGGTTTCTTCGGTGAAATTTTTGCAGACGACTTTCCCCCTGGCTTCCAAATCCGCAAAATATTCTTCCGTTAGAGTGGGTATCAGTGCCCGGTTGTCCCTCAATGGCGGCGCGTTCACGACATTTTCCTTCAGGATATTGTGCAGTCCCGGATGAAACTGGTTGTTGTCCGTGAGGATTTTCAGGTCTTTGGTGGTTGAAGCAAATATTCGTTCGGGAATCAGGGTATTTGGTTTTCTGGCGGCGGCGGATTCCAGGGCGGATGCCAGTTGCTCCTGAAGCTCCAGGGGCATGGACTCGATGTTTTTCAAATAAACGGTTTTTTTGCCTGCTCCTCCACGAGTCGATTTTTTTCGTTGGCCCTTTTCATCCTGCGGGGCAAATAATTCAATTTGAATTTTTGGTGCGGAGCGAAGGGCGCAATTGATTTTAAGCAGTGGCACGTTGGATTTTTTGCTCTTGTTCTGTATGGCTTGGGCGATGAATTCCTTGCCGGTTCCGACTTCACCCTGAATCAAAATGGGAGCGTTGGTTTTGGATGCCTCGGTCACTGCTTTTTTGACTTCCACCATCATTTCGAAACAGTGGGGAAGTTCGTGTCTGATGGAGGTGTTGTCGCCTTTCCCGTTCATCCGCCCCTTTTTTTGTTTAAGGGCACGTTCTACCGAGCCAACCAGTTGGTTAAGGGAAAACGGCTTTTCAATAAAATCATAGGCTCCCAGCTTGGTCGCCTTCACTGCCGTATCGATGGTGCCATGGCCGGACATTACCAGCACTTCAATTTCGGGGTGATAGGTTTTGATGGCCTGCAAGACTTCGATGCCATCCATCCCCGGAATCCAGATATCGAGAAGAACCAGATCCGGAGGCTCGGACTGAACGATTTCCAGAGCGTCCAAACCGTCTGCGGCGGTTACAATTTCATATCCTTCGTCGTTTAAAATTTCCTGAAGAGATGTGACTATATTAATTTCATCATCTACAATGAGAACTCTTTCTTTAGGCAAAAAAACCTCCGCGGTTGATTTCGATAACGATGCTACATTATTCCCTATGCTGTGGGAGCTAGCTCGCAGTCCTGCACTTTGGAAAAGTCAAAATAAAAAATTTTCTTTCCCGCCTCCAGAAACGATTTCTCGTATTTGGTTTTAGGGATATCGTCTCGCTGGTGAAGGAATCCCATCTCCTCGTGCGCGTTGGAGAAGCAAGGGTTGGACTGCATCACTTCAAGTATTTCCTGTGCGTATATTTCAAAGTCCGTCGCTATGCGAACTTTGCCCTGTGGTTCCAGCTTGTGGGCCAGGGTGTCCGCAAAATCCGGTTTGATTAATCTTCTTTTATGATGTCTTTTCTTGGGCCAGGGATCCGGAAAATTTATAAATACTTCGCTGAGTTCTGCTTCTTTAAACAGAATCGGAATTTTTTCGGCGGCGTTGCCATAAACCACCCTGATGTTTTTCAGGTGAAGTCGATCCATGCGGGTGATCACCTTGCGAATTCCTTTATGGTAAAAATCCATTCCGATAAAATTGCTTTCGGGTTCGCGAATGGCCATGTCGAGAAGAAATTTGCCGTTGCCGAATCCGATCTCCAGCTTCAGAGGATTCTCATTCTGGAACAGGCCGGGCCAGTCCGGGCGTTCCTCGGGGTCCAGGAAACAGGGGTGTTCATTAGCTATTTTATCAAATGGAATGAGCCTGCTTGACATAGTATTTCAGATCTTTCAATGGTTCTGGTGATGAATGGTTTTCAGTTGGACGACTTCAAAGGTTTGCCGTTCGCCTTCGACCGGTACTTCAACCTCATCCCCTTCTATTTTGCCTGCCAGCATTTTTCCTACCGGCGAGGCCATTGAGACTCTCCCGGTATCCGGGTCTACTTCCTCGGGGAATACCAGGAAAAACTCTCTTTCCTCTCCCGAATCGATATGCCTCAAGAGCAAAGTGCTGCCCAGGCCGGACCGGTCTCTTGGGATGCGGTGAAGGTCGATGGAAGTGATATCTCCAATCCGTTTTTGAAGTTGGGATATCCGGCTTTCCAGAAACATCTGCCGCTCTTTTGCCGCTTTGTATTCGGCATTTTCGCTGAGGTCGCCCATGTCGGTCGCTATTTTCAGAGCTTTGGGTATATCGACATCCAATTCTCTTTTGGAAGCCATCAAGTCTTTTTCAAGTTTGTCCAGTATCGGTAATCTCATGGTTTGCCAGTGTAGGGTTTGGTTGTTAAATTCCGTAACTACCGGTTACGGGCTTAATACGATAAATGCTTCTTTGAATCCTCGAAGTCGAATATGATCCATGGGTCCCAGGGCTTTTTCGTAATTGGAATATTTACCAACGAGAACCTTGAAAAACCTCTGGTCCTTTTGTTTTACAGTAAAGATTCGGCTATTATCAAATTGGTGTGCTATTTTTCTGGCATTGTCCAGGTTTTCAAAGACACCCACCTGTACCGAGTATAAGGCTTTTTTAGCAAGAGTGCCTGCCGCATTTCGGGGTGGAGGAGCTGTCGCTCCACGAATAACCTGTAATTTTACCGGGGCCGTGCCTTTCTCTATCATTCCCAGTTTTTTTGCCGCACCATAACTCAAATCAATAATCCTGTCGCCCACAAATGGCCCGCGGTCATTGATCCTTACCGTAACGGTTCGACCGGTTTCCTGATGGTCCACCCGGACAAGGGAACCAAAAGGTAAGGTTTTATGTGCCGCAGTCAACGCGTTCATATTATAAACCTCTCCGTTGGAAGTGCGCTTGGCATGAAAATCGGGTCCATACCAGGATGCCGTTCCTTCCTGGACAAAGCCTGAAGAGTCGCCCATCGGGTAATAGACGCGGCCCTCTACTCTATAGGGCAAAGTTTGAGCTGAACTGGATTGGGCCTCGAAAACCGGTTGGGATTTTACATCGGTTGTTGGATGCGAGGCGCAACCTGAGACCAACCCTGCCAAGCTATAACATACCATTATAAACGCCAATGTGGGGTTCTTTGCAGATGATTTCATGGGGTTGTCGCTTTTGGTGGATTTTGTTTATGGATTTTCAGCCTGTTGGAGAGAATAGGCCAAAGCATACAGGTCAGAGCCCGTTTTGAAAAATAAACTGTAACTCATTCAAAACAATGCCCTTATGGCAGAATTTCTGCACTTAATTGTAGGGATAACCGGGATTCAGGTCAATATAAATCTGACCAGATGGCCGACTAAAAAAGGCTGAAAAAGGTTCAAATTGGCTTATACATTTTGATTTTTGACCTTATACTAATTATGTAGGAATTTAGTGACCGTTAGAGCCGGAACACTCATTCCGGCTTTTGTTTATTAATTAATAAGGTGTTACAAGTTTTTATGGCCAATGCAACGCAGCAGAGCATGCGGGATTCAATAATTGCCATGGTGGGGGAAAAGGGCAATATTCCACCTTTGCCGGATATTCTTGTGCGGCTGGAATCTAAAATTGAAGATCCCAAAAGCAATATCAGCGATATCGCCATTTTAATTGAGACCGAGCCCATTTTATCGGGCCGCATGATTCAGCTCTCCAACAGTGTATTTTTCAGCCGCGGCGGGGACAAGGTTGAAAATCTGTCGCAGGCGATTATCCGGCTCGGGTTGAAGATGATTCTCGACCTGGCTTATACCCTCGAGGTGCCCAAACTTTTTATGAAGGGGAAAGGGATCAACCAGAATAAATTCTGGCAACACTCCCTGGCCGTCGCCATTCTTTCGAGGATTTTAAACCAGCGGTTGAAAGGGTTACAAATCGAGCAGGATATGTGTTACCTGTCCGGCCTGATGCACGATATCGGAATCATGGTCTTCAATTACCTCATTCCGGAAGAGTACTCTGAGTTTCTAAAGCATATCCGTGGGGCAGAGAAACCGCTTCACGAGTTGGAAACTGAAAAGTTCGGCATTTCCCATCCCGAGCTGGGTTCGTTGTTCATCCAGAAATGGTGGCCGGTTCCTGAAGAGGTGGTGACTTCCGTCGGCAAGCATTTTCTGACGATGTCCAACCAGGGGAAAAAATATCCTATTTTATTAGTCGTCATTATTGCCAACGCTATCGCCAACACCTATGATATGGGGAACGGAATTTCAGATATCGAAGAACCGTTCAACTATGCTTTTTTAATGCAGGAAGGTCTCTCCCGCGAAGACTTGGAAGAGATCGTGGAAGAAACGCGTGAGAGTCTGTATCTGGCTAAAGAAGTTCTTTATAAATGATTGGACCGAAGTATAATGATTTTCGGTTCCTAAGAAATGATTTTTTCCTCAGCGCTCAGTATTTTAGCAAATTTGAAAAGCCTGAATTTGCTTCCATCTTTTAAGATATGAATCAGTCGTCATTCCTGGTTACATTTTACGGTGTCCGTGGTTCTCTTCCCAGCCCGATGGTGGGCAAGGACGTGCGCGAGAAGCTCCTGAAGGTTCTGGCGCAGGCCAGTCCGGATGACCTCAAGGACGAGGCCGCCCGCGAAGCATTTGTCGACCAGCTTCCCGCCCATTTGAACAGCTGTTACGGAGGCAACTCGTCCTGTGTTCACCTGCACGTGGGAGGCCATCATCTGATTTTTGACGGCGGGTCAGGTCTGCGGGTTCTGGGAAACCATCTTCTGGAGCAGGAGTTCGGGAAAGGGGAGGGTGAAGCGCATCTGTTTTTGTCCCATACCCATTGGGACCATATCATGGGTATCCCGTTTTTTATTCCTTTGTACCGGGAGGGCAATCGAGTCAACTTTTATGGTTCCCATCCCCGCTTGAAAGAACGACTGATCGGTCAGCAGAACTTTGATTATTTCCCTGTTCCCTTCGATGTCTATCTTGCGGATATCGATGTCATCCAACTGGAAAATCAAAAGGAATTAATTTTGGGTGACGTTCGTATCACCTGGCATGAAATGAACCATCCGGGACAGTGCTTCAGTTACCGGGTGGAATATAAAGGAAAATCGTTTATTTACGCGACCGATTCGGAGTACAAAAACCTGGGCGATTCCAGCCTGAAACCCACTATCGAGTTTTTCAGGGATGCCGACCTGCTGGTGTTCGACTCCCAATACACCTTTATTGAAGGTATCGAGAAAGAAGACTGGGGGCACAGTTCGACTTTCATTGGCGTGGACATAGCCCTCGAGGCAAACGTTAAAAAAATCGCCTTTTATCATCACGAACCCACCTACAGCGACTTCAAACTGGTCAATGTTTTTGAGCAGACTCAGAAATACCTGAAAGCCATCGGCCGCGAAAGCCCACTGGAAATGATCCTCTCCCGCGAAGGCCTGATCCTCGACATGTTAAAGGGATAATTCCTCTCCTCCTTCCAAACTATTTTATTGCATCCGTAATACGACTTTATCTTCGTGCGTCGCAGTTTCCAGTGCTGTTTGAGTTTCATTAAGAGGCAGGACGGAGGTAATCAGGGGGCGAAGCCTGTCCTGATGTTCGGCAAGGATGTTCAGGGCGGGTTCGAACGGACCGCACCGCGATCCCTGGATGCAGACTTCGTTCACCACCAGCCGGGTCCAGTCGACTCCCCCGCCGGTTTGGCCGCAGGTGGTTTTCAGTGATACGGTTCCGCGGGGTCTGACCAGCTTTAGCGCCTGATAAATTCCGTCCGGGGTGCCTGTGGCCTCCACCACGATATCGGCTCCCAATCCTTCTGTCGCTTCCTGGATTCTGATCTCGGCCTCTTCCGGTTTCCAGGCTTCCGAAGCGCCGAATTGCAAGGCGCGTTGGCGTTTCGTCTCACTGCGTGACACGGCAATCACATTCAATCCTTTCAACGCGGCAACGAAAACGATCAAAATCCCCAGGCGGCCCGGCCCCAGCACCACCACCGTTTCCCCTTTTTCATAGGGAGTCATCACAAACGTTTGCAGGGCCGCCGCCAAAGGCTCGGTGAGTGTGGCGACGAGAGGGTCGACCATTTCCGGCACCTCATGCAGGGTTCCCACCGGAACAATCACCTCTTCAGCAAAGGCTCCATGATGAGAAATAATCCCGGTGACCGTCCGCCGCTGGCAGTGATGGGGCATGCCCTTTCGGCAGGCGGCGCAGGGAGAGGGATGGTTGCAGGCGATACAGGTGTTGTTGATCTCCGCGGTCACTCGTTTGCCCCGCCAGGTCTTATTGACGCCTTCTCCTGTCAACGTGACGGTGCCGGCAAACTCGTGGCCGCACACCAGGGGCAGGGGAACGGTATAGTTTCCGGAGAACAGGGCGAGATCGGTGCCGCACACCCCGGCATGCTCTACGGCAATAACCACTTCGTGAGCTTTTGGCGTCAGTGGATCGCGTTGCCGGAGCTCAATCGTTCCGGGTGCCGTAAGAAAGGCGGCGAGAGGCATGAAACTTTTCCTTCGAGAGGTTGGAGTTAAGAGTGCTTATTTTAACCGACGAGACCTTTGTTGAACGGTTTATAAAATATTCCTCCCCTTGCAGAGAGGAGGATGCAGGAGGGGTGCGGTTTGCCCAGATTATTTTGATCCGTAAATTCAAGGAAAGGAATATCATAACCTCCCCTTTATCCCCTCCTTGGTAAGGAGGGGAGGACGATTTGCGTGGCCCAATTAATTTTGTGAATAGGCCTCCACTGTGAAGAAGACTGAGGTAATCAGCGTTTCTTTTTTCCGCTTTTTTTGTTTTTCCAGGTCAACAGCCAGTGCTGGATGATTTTCAGTTTTTGAGAACCGGTGAATTTGCGGCGTTTGATTTTCGGAGTTGTTTCGTATTGCAGGCGGGCGATGACGGTTGGCGCCACCGCTTCTTCAACCAGCACCCCGCGTTGCGCGTGTTCCAGGTTTTTTGAAGCGCACACCTCGCGGAACGCCACCATCAATCGGCAGTCGAGCGGTCGGTCCTCGTGAATCATGCAGGCCTCTTCCTCATCCAGAAACGGGCACCGCTGATTCACCACCATGTGATACCAGTCCACCGTTTCCGGATCAATTCCGGATTCCAGAGTCTTCGCCACCTTGCGGATGGTCTTTTCCGATTTTTCCATGACCTCGTTGAGGTCAATTCCTTTTTCACGGGCCGCATTCACCATGCCATCCCATTCCAACTGGGTGTGGGCAACGCCGGTGTAACAGCAGTGACTGCACCCCTTGCCACAGGTCATGGGCGGGGCCTTTTTGGTGTAGGCATGGTCGAGCACTTTCCAGAACGCTTTCAGAAGAGGAATCTTCTCGGCCTTGGCCACCGTTTTGGTGTCCGCCAGCATTTTTTCGTAAGCGTACTGGATTTCGCCCTCGGTAAACTTCTGCTTGATGAATTGGCGCAAGTCCTCCGGGTCTGTTACTCCCTGGATAAATAGGCCGATGGGGTCTGAGTATAGAGTCATGGTCAAATGAATTCACTTGGATTAAAAAAACAAAATACCACTCTCGTGGTAAAGAAGGCAATAGTCTTGAGGAAGGAATTAAAGGGGCAGAGAAGGAGCAGGGAGACAGCTCTTATTTCTTGGTTTTGGCCACGTACTTGATTTGCAGTTCGTAGATCAACTGCTCCATCAGTTTGGCTTCCTCCGCGTCGAGGTTGTTTTTGGTTTTTTGCTGGAGCATGATGAGGATGTCGATTGTCTGCTTGACCGCCGGCAGGTTTTCCTCTTTTTTCCCGGTCATGGGATCGGGGATGTCTCCCAGGTGATAAAACGCGGACGAGGTCAGCGACAACACGAAGGTGGAAAAATTCAGCTCAAATTCCTTTCCTTTAGCCTGGGACGCGGCTTCTTTTCTGGCGGCCTGCTCTTTTTCTTGAGACTCGTCCGTGGCTTTGGCTTCTTCTTCCGACTGATGAGACGAGCGCTTATCTTTGATGGTGAAGCCTTCTCCTTCCGTATCGCTCATGACTCGATCCCCCCAATGGTATGTTTTTCTATATAGATGGGCGAAATCATAACAGTTTGCATGGGGCTTGTCAAAACGGCGTATAAGTTGTTGCTCTATCGGGGTTTTGCTATGATAGATTCATGGATACTCGACTGGCGGCAGGTTTTATTTTTCTAATTCTTTTCCAGGGCTGCTCCACCCTGTCCATCCGCATGGCCACCCCGATGGTGCAGAGTCAGTACGCATCCATTAATGAAGAAACCGATCCCCTGCTGGCGGAGCAGGCCATCCCGGCCAGCCTGAAAATGCTCGAAGGTATGCTGAGGGATGATCCTGAAAATGAATCCCTGTTGCAGAATCTTTCGGAAGGCTTTTGCGGTTATGCCTTCAGCTTTGTGGAAGACACCGATCCCCAACGCGCGTCCAAGCTTTATCTCAGGGGCCGTGGCTATGCCGATCGACTGCTCAGCATCCACGGAGCGCCGCAAAAATTCATCAGTCTCAATCCCGACGAATTTAAAAATACATTGAAAACTTTAAATGAGGATCATTTGCATGGCCTGTACTGGATGGGGCAATGCTGGGCAGGCTGGTTGATGCTCAACCTGGATGATCTTCAGGCTTTTATTGCTATCCCCAAGGTGGAAGCCATTTTGCAAAAAACGCTTGAGTTGGACGAGTCTTTTCACTATGCCGGGCCGCACCTGTTGTCGGGAGCGTTTTACGGTGGCCGCTCCAAAATGCTGGGCGGCGACCCGGACAAGGCCCGAAACCATTTCGACAAATGTCTCGAACTGACCCAGCAAAAATTTTTAATGGCCAAGGTGATTTATGCCAGAACCTACGCGGTCCAAATGCAGGACCGGAACTTATTCCAAAAATTATTAAAGGATGTCCTGGACGCCCCGGCGGATATTCTGCCGGGACAGCAGTTGGCGAATGCCGTAGCCAAACAGAAAGCCCGAAAACTTCTGGAGTCAGTGGATGATTTATTTTAAACGAAAAAAAACTTCTCGTTTCAACTGGATGGAAACACCAAACAGATGGCTTCGCCCGGCCACGCTGGGATGTATCGTGTGCGGCATTCTGGCTTCCCTGTTGTTTGCGTTACTTCTGATCGTCGGAAATGTTCCCGATGCCTCCGCCGCCGAGAAGACACGCATCAAGTTTTCCACGCTGGCGCCGGAAGGGTCCTCGTGGATGAAGGTGATGCGCATGCTGGAAAAAGAACTGGGGCGGGTGACCGGAGGGGAAGTGGGGTTCAAGTTTTATCCCGGCGGTGTGTCGGGCGACGAGATCGATGTGATCCGCAAGATGCGCATCGGCCAGATTCACGCGGCAGGCTTTACCGGGGTCGGTCTCGGCGAGATTCTGCCGGAAGTGAGGGTTCTGGACCTGCCTTTCCTGTTTCGCACGGACAAAGAAATTGAATACATCTATGAAAAGATGAACGATTATTTTGCCGCGCGCTTTGAGGAAAAGGGTTATGTCCTCCTCGGCTGGGTGCCGGTGGGGTGGATTCATTTCTTTTCAAACGAGCCGGTTATCTCCGTAGGCAGCCTGCATCCCAAAAAGGCCTGGATGTGGGAAGGTGACCCGCTGGTTCAGGCGACTTACATGGGACTGGGTGTCAGTCCGCATCCGCTTTCGGTGACCGACGTGTTGTTGTCCCTGCAGACCGGGATGGTGGATACCGTGTACGCCTCGCCCATGGGCGCGCTGGCCCTGCAATGGTATACCAAGGTGGACTATATGTCCGAACTGCGCATGGCCAATGCTACCGGCGGTGTGTTGATGACGAAACGGGCCTTTGATCGCTTGCCGGACAAACACAAACAGGCCGTCCGCGATATCAGCAAACGTTACCTGAAACAACTGGTGCAGAAGATTCAGGAAGACAATGACCAGGCGATCACTCTCATGAAGCAAAACGGGCTGAAAATTGCCTCCCTGCCCAACGGTAACGAACTGGAAAAGTTTTACGCCGTGGGGAGAGAGGTCCAGAAGCAGATGAACGGGAAACTGTTCGGCCAGTCCGTCCTCGATAAAGTCATGTCCCTCCTTAAGGAAATCCGTCCCCTGCCGGGGGAGGGAACTCGCTGATGGCTGAGAGCAATCGATCCTTACTGGGCGCAATTTAATGTTTTTAATTTGCTCCGGGCCTTGCCCGGGCCCATTGAGCGAGTTGTTCCCGTCCGATTTTGGCGTTGTGGCGGATGTCCACTGGAAAAGAAGGATGAAAGAGGACTCGTCGTATCGATTGCGTAACAGCATGCTTCGCGCCCAGCGCTAGCAATTC
>Ga0224501_10000255_pt1 | contig 47203 bp, 43 predicted proteins | sample SF_Oct11_sed_USG_4_FD_169105 | JGI IMG/M metagenome (GOLD analysis project Ga0224501, IMG submission 169105) | Sediment microbial communities from San Francisco Bay, California, United States - SF_Oct11_sed_USGS_8_1 | ecosystem: Environmental > Aquatic > Marine > Sediment | place: USA... | reverse complement strand
CATGCCGTTGTGGAGCGCTCCCCATCCAGCCCTCCGCTCCCTCCGCGACCTCCCCGATCACCCGAGCCACTTCGTCGAGGGACGTCTCCCCGGAGCGAACCCGGTCCAGCGCCGACTCCACGAGGGTTCGCATCCCGTCCCGGGTGGCCTGCTCCAGGATGTCCAGGGGTGATGCGTCCTGTTGGACGAGTCGTTGGAAGGCGGTACTGGGGGCAAGGAATTCCACCACCGGCAGTCGACCGCGGTATCCCTGTCCCCGGCACGCCTCGCACCCCACGGCACGGTTGCCGGGGCGGACGTGGAAGCGTTTGCTCAGCTCGATTTCCTCAGGCGTGGGATCGTTTCCCACCGGCTGGACGCACTGGTCGCACAGCCGTCGAACGAGGCGTTGGGCGATTGTGCCACGGAGCGTCTCACTGACGGTGGTGGGGTCCAGGCCGAGGTCGATGAAGCGCCGGATCGCGCCCACCGCATCGTTGGTGTGGAGCGTGGCCAGAACCAGGTGGCCGGTCAGACTGGCCTGAGCCGCGATGTGGGCCGTCTCGGCGTCGCGGATCTCACCCACGAAGATGATGTCCGGGTCCTGGCGCAGGATCGCCCGGAGCGCGGAGCCGAAGGTCATCCCCTGTTTGGACTCCACCTGGATCTGGGTAAGTCCGGGGAGCTCGTACTCCACGGGGTCCTCCACCGTCATGATGTTGACGTCGTCGGTGGACAATTCCCTCAGCGCTCCGTACAGGGTCGTGGTCTTACCCGAACCCGTGGGTCCGGTGACCACGAAGATTCCGTCCCGGTTCGCCAGGGCGCGCCGGATGCGGACGAGCTCTTCCGCCGGAATGCCGGAGTCGTCGAGTGTGCCCGCTCCCTGGGAGTCGAGTACGCGGATTACCGCCTTCTCCGCGACCCTCGTGGGCACCGTGGAAACGCGTAGATCGTACTTCCTCCCGTCCACGGAGATGCGCGCCCTCCCATCCTGCGGCCTGAGGCGGTCCGTGATGTCGAGCTGACTCATCACCTTGATGCGCGACACCACCCGCGTGAGGACGGGTAGGGGAAGCTCCATCCCCTCCTGGAGCACGCCGTCCACGCGATAGCGGACGATGCCGCCGGCGCCCTTGGGCTGGATGTGGATGTCGCTGGCGTTCCGGTGGATGGCCTCGTGCAGAATGACGTTGGTGAGACGAACCACGGGTCCCGTGGCCGACTCCTCGGCCGGAAGCGACTCGGGTCCTTCCTCCTCGACGATCTCGACCATGGTGGCCATGTGGGCATCGACCGTGGTGAGAAGTGCCTCGGCCGCCTTGTCCAACCGGTACGCCGCGTGGATGTGTTGATGAAGTGTTCCGGGCGGAGCGATATGGAAGCGCGGCTTCCGACCCGAGGCGAACGCGATCTCCTGCTCGGCGGCGACGTCCGTGGGATTGGAGGTGGCTACGGTCAGGTATCGGTCCCGGTAGGTCAGGGGGAACACCCCGGTCTCCACGGCGATGCTCCCGGGGAGCAACTTGGTCGCCGTGGGCTCGGCGGAAGCGAAGTCGGCGACCTCGGTCCGGAAGACCCGGGCTATGGTCGCAGCGAGCTCCTCCTGCGGTCGTCCCGTCGCCTCGGCCAGGATCCTCCACGCCTCGGTGTGGGATGCGCCGGGTGGGATGGCGACATCGTCCACGCCGGGAAAGACGGACCTTCGGGTCAGGGAGACCAACCAATGGACGCTCATTGCGCCACCACGAACATCATTTGATCGGGTGTCCACGCGGCGTTGTGCCCCGCGTGGCGCTTCAATGCGTTCGCCACGGGATCCTGCGAGTCGTACCGGACCCAGATGACTCCCTGGATCCCGGTGACCTCCTGGGTCTCACTCGCGCCCCCTCCCCCTTGCTGCCGGCGCGTGAGGCCCTGACCTCGTCCCCTTCCAGGTGAGACCCGCTGGGAAGGCGTCGATCCGGTGCCTCCGGCGCTCGGGATCCGGGTCCATGCGTACTCCAGGCGCTTGTACCCGAAAGCGAAACCATCGGGAAGTATGTCGGCGATTTCCGGTGGAACCTCACCCCAGCCCGCGGTGCCGGGGAGGGCGGACTCCTGGCTGACGTACTGGAGCACGGCCATCCGGATCGTGTGCACGTCGCTCACGACCTTCACTGCGTCCGCCCTTTCGATGGCTCCCCGCAGCACAGGCACCGTGATGCCCGCCAGAATTCCCAGAACGGTCATCACGACCAGGAGTTCGATGAGGGTGAAGCCACGCACCCGGGGGGCCCGTGCCGGGGCCGTCACGAGTCACCTCCCTGCCCCGGCGGGCCCGTGGTTTCCGGGACGGGCCGGAAGGTACCGTCTTCGGACACGTAGGTGACCTGTACGTCGTGCGCCTTCGCGTGAAGAAGGTACCCCCGGCTCGCCACGGGCTCGTACGCGATGCCCTGCAACGGAGGCGCGATGGCGGTCAGGTCCAGGGGGTACTCGCCATGGCGGACACGGTACGCCTCGATTCCCTCCACGAGGACGATCAGCACGGATTCCAGCGCCGCCTGCTGCTCCTCCCGGGCCAGCGGGGGAACTGGACGCGTGAGCACCATCACGTTCCACCCGGCAACCAGGACGAGAGCCGTCACAAGCGAGACCATCCCCACCAGCGGAAGTCGGCTCGGCTCCACCGACATCGTGATCGCGTCCTGGGCGGCGGCACGCCGCATCACCTCCGCGACGTCGCTCGACCAGTCCGGAGCGGGGTCGTGTCCTCTCCCGTCGGCGGTCTGTGCGTTGGAGTTCACGAGGTTGTCGGTTCGGGGTGACGGGCGGGAGACCTGGACTCGATCCACGTACCGGTGGGATCTCCCTTCACGATCGAAGGATCGGAATCGCGAACGCCCGACTTGAGCTTGTACCCTTCCCACCGGGCCCGCCCGAAGAGCCTCCGCAGCCTCAAGGACGCGAAGCCACGGACCGATACTTCGACACACGCCGCGGAGCCACCGACGGTCATGACCGCCGGCTCCAAAGGCGGGAGAATTCGTTTCGGCGGGCCCTTCCACCCCTTCCCTACCCTCCCCATGACGACCTACAGCGAGACCACGACGAGCACCCACCAGAGCGACCCGGACGCGCTCAAGGTACTCTATGGACTCTCCGACGAGGATCTCGCCCACGTGCGGTCGGCCGGAGAGTTCCTCCTCCCGGACATCGCCAAGCTGGTCGATCAGTGGTACGACTGGCTCCAGTTGCTCCCGGAATACGAGGAGTTCTTCACCGACGGGGAGATCCTGCGTCATGTGAAGGATTTCCAGCTCGACTACTGGTCCAGCTTCTTCACCGGAACGGTGGACGCCACCTACGTCGAGGACCGGCGGCGCGTGGGGGAGACACACGCCCGCATCGGGCTTCCGCTGCAGACGTACTTCGCCGGGATGAACGGGTTCCTGACCCTCATGGCCCAGGCATTGTCGGCCGGATCGCCCGACGCTCCCCATGGTCGCGCGGAGGTGGAGAGGGCTCTCAACCGTCTGGTGCATCTCGACACCGGCATCGTGGTCGATGCATACACCCAGATGGTGAGTCACACGATTCAGCAACAGAATCGCATGCTCATGGAGATGTCCACGCCCGTCACGCAGATCTGGCGCGGAATCCTCATGCTCCCCCTCGTGGGGATCATCGACTCGAAACGGGCGAATGACGTGATGTCGGCCACCCTCGGACAGATCGCCTCCACCCGGGCGCGGGTGTTCATCCTCGACATCAGCGGCGTGGCGGTGGTGGACACGGCGGTGGCCAACCACCTCATCCAGATCACCCAGGCCACCCGACTCATGGGGTGCGAAAGCATCATCTCCGGGATCTCTCCCGCCATCGCCCAGACCGTGGTGGAGTTGGGGATCGACGTGGGTTCCATCCGTACGACCGCCACGCTCCGCGACGCGCTGGCCGACTCGTTCAGCCGGGTGGGCGTCGAGTTCAGCGGGAGCCACTGAACGTGACGGAGACGTACCGGAAGACGCCGCTCCAGCTGTCCCACGGATGTGTGGTCATGTCCATGTCTCCGGATCTCCTCGGTGATGGCCTCTCCCGGATGCGGCGCGACCTGCTCGAACTCGTCGCATCGTCGGGCGCGCGGGGAGTGGTACTCGACTTCTCGGCGATCGAAGTCCTCGATGCCACCGAGTTCGCCGAAGTGCGGGGCACGATCAGCGTGGTGGGAATGATGGGCGCAAAATGTGTCGTGTCGAGCCTCCAACCCGGCGTGGTGGGCACGCTGGTGGATCTGGGCGTCGACATCAGCGATCTCGTCGGTGCCCGGGACCTCGACGACGCCTTCGTGCGCGTGGGCGCCGCGGCACGGGATTCAGTGAACGGAGAACCGGATTGAGCCGGACCCTGTGTAGGATGACCATCCGCGAAAACACCGACGTGACGCTCACCATGGTCAACGCACGAATGGCCGCTCTGGAGATGGGTTTCGACGATCCGTCTTCCCGCCAGATCGCCACCGCGGTGGCCGAGTTGGCTCGCAACATCCTGAAGTACGCCGGTGAAGGTTCCGTGATCGTGAAGGAGATCCGGCGCGGGAAGGCCATCGGACTGGAGGTGACGGCTACCGACAGGGGACCCGGCATCGAAGACGTGGAAGCAGCCATGAAGGATGGCTTCAGCTCGTCGGGAACCCTCGGGCTGGGGCTTCCGGGTGTGCGGAGGATGATGGATGAAGTGGAAATCGACACGCGACGAGGCGATGGAACCACCATCGTCGCGAGGAAGTGGTGCTGACGTCATGGACATGGGATGGTTCAGCCGGCCCTGCCGGGGTGAGCGCGCCAACGGCGACGCCGTCGTAATCGAAGCGAATGACGGGCTTCATCTCTTCGCCGTGCTCGACGGGCTCGGGCACGGAGAAGCAGCGGCCGAGGTCGCGGACCGTGCCGTCGGCTTCCTGAGCGACAGGTGGTCCGGTCAGCCGGCCCATGACATGGCCATGCTCCACGATCACCTCCTCGGAACACGGGGACTCGCCGCGGGACTCGCCGTCTTCCAACAGGAAACCGGTCGTCTCTCCTACTCGGCGGTGGGGAACACGGCGTTCCACATCATGGGCACCATTCAGCGGAAGCTTCCCGCGCAACCGGGAACGGTGGGTCAGCGTCTCACGCGGGTGAACGAGTACAGTGTGGATCTGGCGAGCGGAATGGTGGTGATCATGACCACGGATGGAGTGAGCAGCCGCATCAGCCAGGACGACTGCCGATCGACCCTGGTGCACACGCCCACGACCATGGCCCGTACCATCGTACGGAGGTTCGGAAAGCCCATGGACGATGCCACGTGCCTGGTGGTGAAGGTCTGAATATGATCCACCTCGGCACCATCATCCTCGGTCATAGGGCAGCGTATCTCGAATTGAGATCGAGGCTCCATCGCCTCGCCCAGGTCCTGGGTGCCGACGACGTGGCGGCCAGTCGGATGTCCGGGAGCATCTCCCAGGCGGCCCGCGTATGTCATGAGCACGGTGCGTCCCCCGAGTGCCGCTTCGAACTCACGTTTCGCCGCGAAGCACCCCTGCTCGGGTTGGTGCTCTCCGACATCCAGCCCATCCGGACGCCGGGGACCCTCGGCAACGTATTCCGGATCACCGAAGGCCGTGAGGGCGACCGCTACGTACTGCGCGCCGAAAAGCTCCTCCCCGGAGGTAATCCGGAGTTCGAGGAACAGGGGGTGAACGGGCTGCGGGAGCTGGTTCAACGGAAGAGTCGCGACGAACTCCTCCGGGAGGTTCGGGCCCAGAATCGACAGTTGGAGTCTCGCCAGAAGCAACTCTCCCAGGCCGCGCGGGCCGCTCGCGCCGCCAGCGACGCGAAGAGCAAGTTCCTGGCGAACATGAGCCATGAAATCCGCACACCCATGAACGGTGTGCTGGGCATGGCCCACCTGCTGCTGGATACCGACCTCGATGCGCAGCAGAGAGGTTTTGCCGAGACGATCAAGAACTCCGGGCAGGCGCTCCTGGTGATTCTCAATGATGTGCTGGACCTCTCGAAGATCGAGGCCGGGCACCTGGAGCTGGAGTCCATCCCCAGCGATCCGCGCGACATCATCCAGGCGTCCGCCAGACTCCTGGCGGCTCAAGCCGGCGAGAAGGGCGTGGAGCTCATCGTGGACATCGATCCCGCCGTGCCCCAGTTCCTCCGGGCCGATCCGTTCCGCCTGCGGCAGGTTGTGACCAACCTGGCGAGCAACGCCCTCAAGTTCACCCAGTCGGGTGAAGTGGTGCTTTCCGCGACCGTCACCGGTGCGGGCGACCGCGTCGAGGTCTCCGTGGCGGACACCGGTATCGGAATCGCGAAGGAACACATCAAGCACATCTTCGAGGAATTCTCGCAAGCCGACGCCTCCACCACGAGACAGTTCGGGGGAACGGGGCTGGGGCTTGCCATCAGTCGTCGGATCGTGGAGATGATGGGCGGTAGGCTCTCGGTGGAGAGCACATTGGGCAAAGGGAGCCGCTTCTTCTTCGACTTCGTGATCGAGGTCGTCGATACGCCAGAGTCCGCGGCCCCGGCGTTCACGGAATCCGCCGTGCTGTCGGGACGGCGCATCCTGGTCGCGATCGGCCACGACAGGCTCCGCCACATCGCCGCGACGGCCTTGCGGAGCGCCGGCGCCCGAGTCGAGGTCGCGGGCACGGGTGTGGATGCAGCCGGAATGCTGGGCGAAGGCAGCTTTCGCTTCGACGCCATGGTCGTCGATTCGTCGCTTCCGTCCAATTCCGCCCGCATACTCGCACCCGGGGTCCGCGGCGCGGGTGACGGAGGCTTGCCTCTGGTCGTGCTGGTGTCGTCCGGGAAGAGTGCCGGTGACGACGTATGGGCATCGCTGGCCAGCGGGCGCCTGCACAAGCCCATCTCACCTGCCGAGTTGATCCGGGCCACCCGCGAGGTGATCGAGGGCGACGGAAGCCCCCGCGTCGGTGAGAGCAAGATGGAGGCACCTCTGGACCGGTCCCTACGGATTCTCATGGCGGAGGACAACCGGGTGAACCAGCAGGTCGCCGTGGCCGTGTTGAAGAAGGCCGGATACTCGGTGGATGTGGTGGACAACGGTGTCCTGGCGGTCGAGGCAGTGCGCACACGTCCGTACGACCTGGTACTCATGGACGTGCAGATGCCTGAGATGGACGGCCTGACGGCGACACGCGCCATCCGCGCCATCGGGGACTACGCCGACCTTCCCATCGTGGCGCTCACGGCACACGCGTTGGAGGAGGAGCGTCAGCGCTGCCTGGACGCCGGGATGCAGGCGTTCCTCACGAAGCCCTTCCAGCCCATGGACCTGCTCCGTCTCGTCGAGTCGTTCGACGCTCGCACCGTGGTGTGAGTGGGTGCTCCCGCCAGGCCGAACCGCCGTCCGAAGAGCTTGACGTCAACGCCCCCAACCCAGGGTGACGCCGAAGCTGGCCACGTTCCGATCGCCGTAGCAGCTCGCGTCGGCATCGCACCCGCCCTGGAACACCCGCTCGTACCTTCCGTACACGATGGGACGCAGACCGAGGGTCACGTCGGGAAGCCGGAGCGTGACCCCCGGACCGATGCCGAGATCGAACACCTCCCCCCGCGTCGACCGCGCTCCCGTCTCGAGGTGGCGGAGCCGTCTCGCCTGCGAATAGAGGGAGCCGTTGAGGGACAGGGCGAGCCGCGTCGATCCCAGGCTTCCCACGTCGGAGGTCAGGCCCAGCCAGAAGTTCTTCAGTCCGTACGACTGGCTGAACGGTCCGTCCACGCACGAGGCGAACGAACACACGGCGGCCACCTCGGCGCCGGGCTCGGAGAGCGTGCGATAGCCCACGCGCAGCCCGAGATGACGCGGAAGCCCACCCAGCTCCAGGGCGGCCATGAACCCGGCGGGCGAGTCCCACTCCCCCGGCGAAGTGAACGACTGGTCGAAGCCCACCTCCAGAAGCCGCACCCGCACCTGCGCCGATCCGCTGCACGGTAGCCCCACCAACACCGCCACGCAGAGGGCCACTCCCGCCATCGTCTTCATGGATCCCCCACCTTCTGGGTGTGCACGTTCGACCCTGGAACGACCGGACCTCGCGAACCGTGACGGCGGCGAGCCCCGTGACCCCCGCGGCCGGGAGGCTCCTCCGGAGTGACCCGTCCCTCGCGGCCTCCACCGTCTCCCGGAATGTCTCCCCACGAAAGAGGCCCCGCGACGCCAGAAACGTCGCGGGGCCTCCCCGTCCCACCAGTGCCCCCACCAGGACTCGAACCTGGGGCCTTCTGCTTAGGAGGCAGACGCTCTATCCACCTGAGCTATGAGGGCAAGATCAGGAAGATGGCCACTCGGCGGGGCCGCGTCCACCACCCCGGGAGTCGAGGTCAGTCCTCCTCTTCGCTGGCCCGGCGGCCCACGAGATACCCCACGCAGTAGGCGCGCAACGTCGCCTCGAAGCGCGACATCCCCGAGCGGGCCCGCAGGCCGGCCTCCCCCTTCTGCTTGAGCGCTTCGGCCAGGCGCACCACCTCGTCCGTGAGGTCCCGCACGTACGGGTCGTGCTGGCCCGCCGGACTCCCGGAAGCCATGTGGGTGTTGTCGCCCATCCCGCTCACGACCACGTCCCCCTCTTCCAGTTCTCCCACGGATACCTGGCCGGGATCGCGGTGCGGGATCGGATCATCGGGCGAGATGAACGCGTCCTCGGGAAGCACCCCGCGCTGCGGGAGCGGCTCGTCGGGCGAGATGAGCGCCTCTTCCAGCGCGCGTTCGGCCGACCGTGGATTCTGACCGTTGTTGGCTACCGAGCGCGTCGCCTTCTGCCCGCTTCCGGGCGGAAAGACGGGCGGCGGCAGGCGGCGAGCCCCGCTCCCGGTCGACGCGCCGCTCTGATCGGCGTCCCCGCTCATGCTACTCCTCCCTGCATGGGATCCATACGCCGGAACCCCCGACGCCCCTCGTTTCGTGAATCCTCAATATAGAATCCGCCCGGGGGATTGGAAACAAATGTATCCCGCACCCCGGTCAGAGAAGGACCTTCACCAGGAGGAATCCTCCCACCAGGAGCACGCCGAAGGCCCACGCCAGGCGGTCGAAATACCGGTCGATGAACACCGAGATGGGGGGGCCGAAGTGGTGGATGAGCGCCGCGACGGCGAAGAAGCGCAGCCCCCGGCTCATCACCGACGCCAGCACGAACACACCGAAGTTGATGGAGAAGATCCCCGCCGACAACGTGAACACCTTGTAGGGGATGGGGGTGAGCCCCGCCAGGAACACGGCCCAGAAGTCGTACTCGTCGTAGAGGCCCTGGACCCGCTCGAAGGCCTCGGGCGTCACGCCGGGCACGTAGGCGAAGAACCAGTCTCCGATGAGGTCCCACGCCCCCGCGCCGATGAGGTACCCGACCATCCCGCCCACCACCGACGCCACCGTGGCCACCACGGCGAAGCGGTAGGACCGCGCCGCGGCGCCCAGGCAGAGGGCGATGAGGAGGGGGTCCGGCGGGATGGGAAAGAAGGACGACTCGGCAAAGGCCAGGATGAACAGGGCCGCCACCCCGTAGGGCGTCTGCGCCCAGTGCAACACCCAGTCGTACAGCCGACGCATGGTCTTCATCATCCCCCCGCCTCTCCTCTCCATGCAAAGCTTCCCAGGAGGGGGACGAAGGTACATTCCCCCTTCACGACTTCTTCGGTGACCGCGAACCCCGTCCTGCGCACCATGACCAGGTCCTGGCTGTCCCTGGAGCCCACGGGGATCAGCATCCGCCCCCCGTCCGCGAGCTGGTCCACCAGGGTGGACGGCACCGACGGCGACGACGCCGAGACCACCATGACGTCGAAGGGCGCGTACTTCCTCCATCCGATGGTGCCGTCTCCCACCAGGAGCGCCACGTTGCGGAGCGCCAGGGAGTCCAGGGACTTCCGGGCCCGGTGGGACAGCTCCCGCACGCGCTCCACCGAGTACACCCGGTCCGCCATGAGGGCCAGGAGGGCCGTCAGGTACCCCGAGCCCGTGCCGATCTCCAGGACCTTCTCCTGGCGGGTGGGCTTGAGGAGCGTGAGGTAGTACGCCTGGAGCGACGGCTGCGACGCCGTCTGCCCGAAGCCGATGGGGATGGGCGCGTCTTCGTACGCCCGCGGCAGCACTCCCTCGGGAAGGAAGAGATGGCGGGGCACGCGGTCGAACAGCTCGAGGACCTCGAGGTCGTCGACCCCGTGGGAACGGATGTCCTCGATGAGCTTGCGGCGATAGCCGACGAACCGGGGATCTTCTACAGGTCCAGTGACCACCCGCGGATCTCCTCGAGTAGAGCGTAGTTCGTGAGGTCGAGATGAAGAGGGGTCACCGACACGTACCCGTCGGCCACCGCGTGGAAGTCGGAATCCTCCCCTCCCTTCCAGCTGGCCACCCCTCCCCCGATCCAGTAGTACTCCCGACCCATGGGGTCGGCGGCCCGGGTGATGGAGTCGGAGTAACGGCGCCGGCCCAGCGACGTGACCTTGATCCCCTTCACGTCCGCGGGTTCTACGGCGGGGAGGTTCACGTTGAAGAGGGTGTGGGCGGGAAAGGTGCGCTGTCCCACCAGCGAGGAGAGGATGGAGCGCACCACGCCCTCCCACCCCTCCAGCTCCTCGGGGCGGTCTCCCGTGTACGAGAAGGCCACGGACGGGATCCCGATGACGGTGGCTTCCATGGCCGCCGCCACGGTGCCCGAGTACAGGACGTCCTCTCCCATGTTGGGGCCGTGGTTCACGCCGGACACGCACAGGTCGGGGCGCTGCGGCGCCAGCTCGCTCACCGCGAGGATCACGCAGTCCGTCGGCGTGCCGTCCACCACCCAGCTCCCGTCCATGGTACGCCGGGCCCGCAGCGGATGGTGGAGCGTGAGCGAGTGGCTCGTCGCGCTCTGCTCCCGGTCGGGCGCCACCGTGGTGACGGTCCCGAGGGCGCTGGCCGCCCGGCCGAGAACGCCGATCCCGGTGGCCAGGAACCCGTCGTCGTTGGTGCAGAGGATGTGCATCGGATCAGACACCCGCGCTCCGCTCCGGAGGGGTGAGGAGGGCCAGGAGGTCTTCCAGCTCGGTCTTGATGGTCGCCAGGACCTCGGGCTCCACCACGTCCTGCCGCTCTCCGGAGATCTCGCCGGAACGACGCATCTCCTGGAGGCGGTTGCGGGCCCCGTCGATGGTGTACTTCTCCTTGTACAGGAGGTGCTTCACCAGGAGGATCACCTCGATCTCCTTGGGCCTGAACACCCGATTCCCCGCCCGGTTCTTGGTGGGATTGAGGATCTCGAACTGGGTTTCCCAGTACCGCAGCACATGGGGCTTGAGGCCGGTGATCTCACAGACCTCTCCGATGGAATAATAGGCTTTCTTCGCGATGGGTTCCTTCATCACGCCTCCTCGACGTCTCGCCGTGCTCCAACGGACCCGCTTCGTGCCCGGATCCCACGTGGCCACCCCCGTCATCCCCAGATCTCCGGTTTCGGATCCCGCGTCATGAGCGCTCGCAGCGCCGCGGCGGGCTCGGCGCCCTCGTGCAGGATGGCGTACACCTGCTCCACGATGGGCATCTCCACTCCGTGACGCCCCGCCAGCGTGCGGACCGCTTCCGCCGTCTTCACTCCCTCCGCCACGGCCGACATCTCCCCGAGGATCTCCTCGAGGGTCTCGCCCTTCCCCAGGCGGACTCCCACGTTCCGGTTGCGGCTGAGGCTCCCGGTGCAGGTCAGCACCAGGTCCCCCATCCCGGCGAGCCCGGAGAACGTGGACGCGTCCGCGCCCATGGCCACGCCCAGGCGCGCCATCTCGGCGAGCCCTCTCGTGATGATGGCCGCCATGGTGTTGTGTCCGTACCCCAGCCCCGCCGCCATCCCGGCGGCCAGCGCGACCACGTTCTTGAGCGCGCCGCCGAGCTCCACGCCGACCACGTCGGACGAGGTGTACACACGGAACGTATCCGTCTGGAACCACCCCTGCACGTCCTCACGCGCGGAAGTCGAGGCGGAGGCGACCACCACCGCGGTGGGCTCTCCCCGCGCCACCTCCACCGCGAAGCTGGGCCCGGAGAGGACACAGAGCCGCGACATGAGCTCCGCGGACACGATACCTCCCAGCACCTCGTCCATGCGCCGCAGGGTCGAAAGCTCGATCCCCTTGGACGCGCTCACCAGCGTCGCGTCGGCCTCGATGAACGGAGCGGCCTCCGCCATCACGGGCCCCACGAACTGCGAAGGACTCACCGATACGACCAGGGGGGCCCCCGCCACCGCTCCGCCCAGGTCGGTGGTGGCCACCACGGACCGGGGGAGCGTGATGCCCTCCAGATACGGATTGACGTGCTCCTCGTTGATGGAGCGGGCCACCTCGCCCTCGTACGACCAGAGCGTGACCTCATGGCCCTTGGAGGCCAGGAGCATCGCCAGGGCTGTGCCCCAGCTCCCCGACCCCACCACGGCGGCGCGGATGGGTTCGCTCACGGGGTGGACTCCCCACCCTGCCCCGAGCCCTCCGCGACCAGGGGGCGGGTGTCCTTCCGCCCGAACCGGTTCTCCTCGCCGCGCAGGAGGCGCCGCACGTTGGTGCGGTGGGCCCAGACCACGAAGAGGGCGAGCCCCGCCGTGAACACCCGTAGCGGCATCCCTCCGGGCGCGTCGGTGAGCCACACGAACACCGGGAGCGAAAGCGCCGCCGCCATGGAGCCCACGGAGACGTACCGGGTGGCGAAGGTCACGGCGACCCACACCAGGAAGCCGCCGAGGACCGCCAGGGGCGCCAGGGCGAGGAACACGCCCCCGCTCGTGGCCACGCCCTTCCCTCCCCGGAAGCCGACCCAGACCGAGAAGATGTGGCCCACGATGGCGGCCCCGCCGAAGGCCAACGTCCACCCGAAGGAGGCGTCCACCAGCGGGGGGAAGAACCAGACGGGCGCGAACCCCTTGAAGACGTCCACCGCCATCACGGGAAGCGCGGCCCGCCATCCCATCACCCGGAAGGTGTTGGTGGCGCCCAGATTCCCGGAGCCGTGCTCCCGCAGGTCGAGGCGGAAGAAGGTGCGGCCCACCCAATAGCTGGTGGGCGTCGCGCCGCAGAGGTACGCCAGTCCGAGAAGGAGGTAGCTCAAGATTCCTTGCCCTTGCGAAGCCTGAGGCGAACGGCCGTGCCGATGAACCCCCACCGCGCCCGGATCCCGTTCAGGAGGTAGCGAATGTAGTGGTCCGGAACCGCCTTGGGGAAGTTGGCGAAGAGGACGAAGGTGGGAGGAGCCGCCGAGACCTGCGTTCCGTACTTGATCCTCACCGGCCGGCCGCGGAAGTGGGGCGGAGGCTGCCTCCGCATCAGTTCCTCCACGGCCTCGTTGACCTCCGCCGTGGCGATACGGCGGTGACGCTCCGCCTCCACCTCCAGGACGAGGTCGAGGACCTTGCGTACCCGCTGTCCCGTGAGCGCCGACGTGAACACGATGGGCACCCAGGTGAGGAAGGGGTAGCGCTCCCGCATCGTCTTCTCCCAGTCGGGCGCCGTGCTCGTGTCCTTCTCCACGAGGTCCCACTTGTTGGCCACCAGGATCACGGCGGCGCCCGCCTCCCACGCCGACTCGATGATGCGCAGGTCCTGGTGATGCAACTCCTCGGTGGCGTCCACCAGGGCCACGCACACGTCGGCCTCGCGAACCACGCGTTCGGTCCTCAGCGCGCTGTAGTACTCCAGCGAGTCCTTCACCTTGCTCTGGCGGCGCAACCCGGCGGTGTCCACGAACATCAGCGTCCGGTCGTGGTAGCGCAGGGGGGTGTCCACCGGGTCGCGGGTGGTGCCCGCCACGTCGCTCACCACCATCCGCTCCTCACCGAAGAGCCGATTCACGAACGACGACTTCCCCACGTTGGGCTTCCCCACCACGGCCACCCGGATGAGCCCCTCCTCCACCCCCTCGTCCTCCACCTCCGGGAGCACCTCGAACACCCGGTCGAGGAGGTCTCCCGACCCCTTGCCGGAGACCGCGCTCACGGCGACGGGCTCGCCCATCCCCAAAGACCAGAACTCGTGGTGCGCGATCTCGCGGGGAAGGTTGTCCATCTTGTTCACCACCAGGAGCACCGGCTTGTTCGCCTTGCGGAGGACGTCGGCCAGCTTCTCGTCCAGAGGGTGCACGCCGGCCTTGCCGTCCACCAGGAAGAGGATCACGTCGGCCTCCTGGACCGCCGCGAGGGCCTGTTCCCGGATGGCACGGTCCAGCGGCTCGTCGCTCCCCTCCACGACGCCGCCGGTGTCGACGATGAAGAAGGCGTGTCCCGCCCAATCGGCGCGGCCGAAATTCCGGTCGCGGGTCACGCCGGGCCGGTCGTCGACGATGGCGACACGCTTGCCCATGATCCGGTTGAAGAAGGTGGACTTCCCCACGTTGGGGCGCCCCACCACGGCGAGGATCGGCGGCCGCTGCGTCACGAGACCTCCTGGAGTGTTCGGGTGATCTCGTGGCCCGCGAGCACCGTGGCCGGAGCCATGCGCGCACGGAAGGTGCTGAGCGGAAGGCTGTCGATGAAGACCTCGTCGGCGTTCAGCGCCTCACCGGGAAGGAGCACCACGTCTCCCTCCCGCGCGGCGCCGAGAGCCGCCGCGATGTCCTCGCCTCCCAGGAGGCCCGCCACCGAGACGGTCTCCCCGAAGAAGCGGTTGGGCACGTTCACGACTTCGACCTCGGCCCCCGTGGCCGCGGCCAGCGCCGCCGCCCGCTGTGTGATGAAGGGCGCCATGGAACTCCCCGTGGCCACGCGGATCCTCCGCCCGTCCAGCCGTGGAACCGAGCCCAGCCCGCCATCGAACGCGTCCACGAAGGCGCGTACCGCCCCCACGCCGTTCTCGTGGAGGGCGAATTCGTCGTAGTAGTCCGGTTCCGGGATGGGGACGCCGGCGGTGAGGTACATCTCGTCGGCGGCGTACGCCCACCCCTGCTCGCGCACACCCAGCGCCCGGGCGCGCGCGGCATCCACCTGCTCGATGGCCGCCCGCGCCTCCCCGGCCCGGAGGAGCCGCACCGGCCGCTCCAGGTTGTACCGCGTGAGTCCCACGGGAACCACCGACACCGAGAGGATGCCCGGCCCCAGCTCCCAGAGGTCGTCGAGCGTCCGCTGGAGGTGCACCCCGTCGTTCCACTCGGGGCAGAGAACCACCTGCGTGTGGACGTCGAGTCCGCCGTCGAGGAGGAAGCGGAGCTGGTCCATGATCACACCGCCCCGCTCGCTCACAAGGAGGCGCTTCCTCACTTCCGGTTCGGTGGCGTGCACGCTCACGTACAGCGGAGACAACCGCTGATCCACCAGGCGCTGCATCCCCTTGGGACCCAGGTTGGTGAGGGTGACGTAGCTCCCATAGCTGAACGACAACCGGAAGTCGTCGTCGCGAAGCCAGAGCGAGTCGCGCACCCCCGGAGGGTTCCCGTCGATGAAGCAGAACACGCACTTGTTGGCGCACTCGCGCACCGCGTCCGGAGCCGGGACGATCCCCACCGGATCCCCGGGATCCCTCTCGATCTCGTATACGACCGCTTCGCCGGACGGGGTCACCGTCTCCAGCTCCAGGTCGGTATCCGCCAGGAGGAAGGTGAGGTCGATCCCGTCCCGAACCCGTTCCCCGTTGATCCGCACGATGCGCGTGCCGATCTCCAGGTGGAGCTCGTCGGCGATACTGCCCTCTTCGATTTCTGCTATGCGGACCACGGACCCCGGAGACGCGAAGGTGAGTAGAACTGCGGCGACACCCCAGGAAGAGCCGAGCCGGACATCTCGAGGGTGGAAAAAGCTAACGGCGCCGACCACCCCCTTCAATTTCCGGAGGTCCACGCATCTTGACCGCGTATTCGTGTCCGGTGCAGGTTGAGAGGATGTCACGCTCCGGATCCTCCCGACCCCCGCCCCGCTCTTCGCGGACGGCCCCGTTCGCGATGCGGTTCGCCCTCCTCCTGGCGGCGGGGACCGGCGGATGCGAGCAGGCGGAGCAGGTACGGGATCGGTTCCGGGACGCCACGCCCCACGAACGATATGCCCGTGGGCTCTTCGAGGCCGGTCTGACGGAGACGGCGTTGGGGCGAGCCTGGATCGGCGAGGCCACGATCTCCCTCGATGCCGTGGTCCCCATCCCCCTCCCCTTCCACGAGGTGAACCTCCTCTCTCCCGAGACCCCCGAAGCCGTGGCCTACCGCCTGGAGATTCCACGCGGGCAGAGCCTCGGGGTCGAGATCGCCGTGGAGACCGACGACTCCACGCGTGTGTTCGTCGACCTCTTCAGGGTCCCCGACGATGGGAGCGCGGCCCTGCGTCCCGTGTTCTCCATGGATTCCGTGCCGGGACGATTCACCTACGAGCCCTGGCGGGGCGGAGACTTCGTCCTCCGCGTGCAGCCCGAGCTCCTCCGCGGCGGGCGGGTCCACGTGTCCCTGAGCCTGGACGCCCAGCTCGCCTTCCCCGTGTCGGGGAGGGACACGCGGGCGATCCAGAGCGTGTTCGGTGATCCCCGCGAAGGAGGACGCCGACGGCACCACGGTGTGGACATCTTCGCCCCCAGGGGAACGCCCGTGATCGCGTCGGCGCCGGGCCGCGTCACGCGGGTGGAGGTGACGGACCTCGGCGGGAAGGTGGTGTGGCTGCGCGACCCCGCCCGCAACGCCTCGCTCTACTATGCCCACCTGGACTCCCAGGACGTGGTGCCCGGCCAGGTGGTGGCCCGGGGAGACACCCTCGGGTTCGTGGGCAACACCGGGAACGCGCGCACCACGCCGCCCCACCTCCACTTCGGACTGTACCGCCGGGGAGAGGGACCGGTGGATCCCGTTCCCTTCGTCCGCCGGACCTTCGCGGGCGTCCAGGAGATCCCCCGTGAGCTCGACGCCCTGGGACGGGTGGTGACGGTGAGCCGCGACGGGATCAACCTCCGCGCCGGCCCCAGCCTGAAGAGCGACGTCGTCCAGGAGATGACCCCCGCCGTGCCCCTCCGGGTGCTGGCCGGGTCCGGCACGTGGTACCGCGTCCGCACCCCCGATGGACTCCGGGGCTACGTGGCGGCCCGGCTCCTCGACGAGGACGGGATCGCGGCGGAGCGTGGCGTGGTGGCCGACGGAGGCGGTTGACGGACCTCAGCGGTCCGCGTCCACCCCCGCGGTGAGGAACTCCGCGTAGACCGGGTAGTGGTCCGAAACCGAACGCACGAAGGCCCGGTCCGTGAGTCCGAACTCCGTGTCGAACCGGAACACCGACGCGCTCCCCTGGACGTAGGATCCGGCCAGCGTCTCGTCGGTGAGGATGATCCGGTCGTAGGTGCACTCCGACGCCGTCGTGGTCACCTGGTCGTTCCCGATCACCCAGTGGAAGCGCTCCCCCGAGAGCGGGAGGTCGGGTCGGTCTTCGTCCAGGTACCGGCAATCCGCGTTCAGGTCCCCCAGCACGATCACGTCGCGCTCCCCGGGATTGGCCGCCATCAGGTCCGCCACCAGCCCTTCCAGCGCGCGCAACTCCTGGTAGGCGCTGTCGGGCTTGACGTGGATCACCACGAGCTGGAAGTCCAGCGAGTCCGCCCGCAGCGTCACCAGGAGGGGCTCGCGCTCGAAGACGTCGAGGGAGTCGTCGGCCACCTCGGCGGCCACGAGTTGGATGGCGGGCGTGCGATAGTACACCACGTACTGCTCCTTCGAGGACGTGCGACCCTCGCGGGGCCCCTCGTGCATGGCGTAGCGGACGTCCGAACCGTCGTTGATCTTCTCCAGGAAGGCGTCGGCCACCCCCTCCTCGGCATCGCGGACCTCCTGCACCACGAGGACGTCGAAGCGGCGGGCCGTGCGGACCAGGACGTCCACCACGTCTTCCTTGGCCAGCTTGGCCCGCCCGAACACCTGGATGTTGAAGGCGGCCACCCGGATGGTGGGGGCCGCGCCGTCGGGCGGGCCCACCAGGAACCACCCCGAACCCACGGCCAGGACCGTGGCGCCCCCGGCCAGGAGGGCGCGCAGGCGAGTCAGCAGCTCGAGCATCTCAACCCTCCGGTGTGGTGGGGGGATCGGCCTTCTTCTTCAGGTTCTGCGCCAGCCCGCGCAACTCGAGGATCCCGTCGAGGAGCTCGTGCCAGAACTTCGAGCCGAACCCCAGGGCGAGCCCGGTGACCACCGAGCCCCCGGCCGCGTACAGCGCCGTCCCCAGGTTCGCGGTCGCGGGGACGCGGACCCACCCCGAGTCGGTCACCCGCACCCAGCCGAGCGTATCCCAGGGAGCGTTCAGGCTGGCCAGGATCTCGAACATATCCGCCTTCATCAGGAGGGCCAGCCCCACCCCGATGAACACGCTCTGCCAGGTGATGGCCTGCTCCCGGAGCTTCTCCTTGGCGTCATCCGTGGTCCGTACGCGAAGATCGGGTTGCCCGAGCTTCAGCAGGTTGGTCGCGCGCTCCGCGGCCAGGCTCAGCACGGCCAGCACGACGATGAGATTGATGAGGGGTTCGAGCGAACTCATATGCCACCTCCCTGGTGGAAGGTCGACCGGCGCCGTGGGCGGCCGGGAGGCACGCACCTCGGAAGAGCCATGGAGGACACGGCCTCGAGACGAGGGCGGCGCCGAGGGGAAACGACGACGGCGCCGTATGGAAGGCACGTTAGATCGCACCTTCCGGGCCCGCAAGAAGAATCGCTTGGGGTGACGCCGCAGCGGGAACAAACAGAAACGCCGCGAGGCCATGCGGCCCCGCGGCGCTTCGCTTTCCATCAGAGCGGGAGACCGGGCTCGAACCGGCGACCCTCAGCTTGGGAAGCTGATGCTCTACCAACTGAGCTACTCCCGCGTCACGAGGGAGGAATTTAGCAGCCGGCGTCCGGGAATCAAGCAGTCCCGCTCCACCCGTGGAAAATACGAAGGGGCGGCCGGGCCATGTTCGCCCGACCGCCCCCTCACGGCGTGGATACGCCCGGGAAGGACTACATCCCCGAGACCGTGTATCCGTACCCGCCCACCTGATCCGCGGAATCGAAGTCCACGCGGAAGATCTCGCTCATGTCCGTCGCCGGCAGCGTGACGGCGACGTTGGCCGATCCCATGGCCGTGCCCGCCTCGTCGTAGAAGGTGAACGCCAGCGTCGTCTGCGAACCCGGAGCGCCGGAGCCGTTGCGGAGGCTTCCGCTGACCGTGGCTCCCCCGGTGCTGCGCCGGGTGATCTGGAGATCGGTGACGATGACCTTCATCGCCTCGACCCGCCCGATCATGTCCGCGGCAACCTGGGTGTTCCCCATCTGGTTCGCGGCCTGGGCGTAGATGATGTGTGCCGTCTGGCTGTTGGGATCCAGCGCGATCCAGCGATCGGCCACCGCGGGCACCGCGTCGTAGATCGAGTCGATCTGGAGCGACCGCGCCCACATCTCGAGGGCGTCGCGGTCGTTCACGTTCCTCTCGGCCGCGCCGGCGAAGGCCTGGGCCGCACGCTCGTACGCGGAGGTCTGGTAGTACCCGATCCCCACCGTGTAGTAGTCCTGCGCGCTCAGATCCGAACGGGTCATGAGGCCATCCAGCACCACCACGGCCGAATCGTTCTGATCGGCCTGGATGAGAAGGGCGGCGAGATTCCGCGTGAACACGACGTTGTCCGGATCCGCGGCCACCAGATCGGCGAAGCCGGAAACGGCCTCTTCGAACCGCCCGGCATCGGCCAGGACCGAAGCGCGGGTCATGGGAATGTCGGCCACCTGCTCCTGCCACGACGCCGCCGTGGCGGAGTCCACCGTGGCGAGGATCTCCTCGTCGGCGGCCACGGCCATGGCGCGGTCCAGGTTCTCGATGGACTTGTCGTGCTCACGGAGCTGGGCGTAGATCTGCCCCAGCATGATCATGACCTCGGGGCGCTGATCGTAGATGGCGTTGGCGCTCTCGAACACCTCGGCCGCGGCCTCGTAGTCCCCCGAGTTCACGAAGGGTACGGCCTCCTGGTACAGGTTCATCCACGCGGTCTCACGCTCACGCTGGATGTCGAACTGGTACAGGGGCCGCAGTTCCTCGGCGCGATCCAGGTGCGCGGAAGCCTCCGCGTAGCGGTTCAACCCCATGAGGGCACGCCCCGCGAGGAGGTGCGCCAGAGGGTTCCGCTCGTCCGCGGTCATGGCGGCTTCGGCGTTGGTGAAAGCCTCCTGGTACAGCGCCTCGGCCTGGGCCTCGTCCTCGGCCTCGCCGGCCTGGTCGATGGCACGCTCGGCGGCGCGCGTCTCGGCATTCTCGCGGGGACGCTCGCCCGCCTGGAGCGCGACACCACCCGCTCCGGCGGCCGGAGTTGCGCTGCTGGTCGCGGCGCCACCACCACCACCGGCGCAGCCGGCCGTGGTGAGCCCGATCAAGAAAGCGAGGGCAAGTCCAAAGCGGATCTTCATCCGGGGATCCTCCATGGGAGTTCAGGTCCTTCCGTCAGTGTATAGAGTACGGAAAATAGGCGCACCCCAGGGGAGCGTCAAACCTTTCCGGCGCACGCACCACGCGGGCGCCCCCCGATGATGCAAGTCTCCTGCCAAAGAGTTCCCGGTGGTTCGTCCTCAGCGGCCGAGGTAGGTGAGCACCCTGCTGGCGAGGACCATGGAAAACCCGGGGAGCCTGGCGATCTCTTCGGGGGTGGCCTCCTTCACTCCCTTCACCGATCCGAAGCGATTGAGGAGCGCCTGCTGGCGCGCGGGCCCGATCCCGGGGACGTCCCCCAGATCACTGCGGAGCGTGCGTTTCGTGCGGAGCTTTCGATTGTACCCGACGGCGAACCGGTGCGCCTCGTCGCGGATCCGCTGGAGGAGATGGAGCCCGCGGTTGCGGCGGTCCAGCCTCACGGGATCCTTCCGCCCCGGGAGGAAGACCTCCTCTTCCTTCTTGGCCAGTCCGATCACGGTCACGTCGGACACTCCGAGCATCCCCAGCGCTTCCACGGCGGCACCGAGTTGTCCCTTGCCTCCATCGATGACCACCAGGTCGGGCACGCCTCCCTCTTCTTCACCCAGGCGCCGGAAGTAGCGGTCCACGGCCTCGGCCATGGACCGGTAGTCGTCGTTCCCCCACTCGCCGCGGATCTTCATGCGGCGGTACCCCGCCTTGCGGGGCTCGGCGTTCTCGAACACCACCGCGCTGGCCACGGTCTCCCGCCCCTGGATGTGGGAGACGTCGAAGCAGACCATCCGCCGCGGCACGACCTTGAGGTCCAGCTCCTCCTGGAGCGCGTACAGCGCCTCCTCCGCCCGGTCCGCGGCCACCGCCGTGGCCGTCACCCGATCCTCCAGGAGATGGCGGGCGTTGTCTCCGGCGAGCTCCATGAGCCGCTTCTTCTCTCCGCGCACGGGCACGGAGGCGACCACCCGCCGCCCCGCCTCCTCGCTCAGGATCCGCGAGAGCGTCTCCTGGTCCGCGAACCCGCGGGGGAGCAGCACCTCGGCCGGGAGGTCGGCGAGGCGGGCCGTGCCTCCCCCCAGGTAGTAGCGCGACATGAGGGAGGCGAGGAGATCGGCGTCGGCCTCGTCTTCGAGATCGCTGAACCGCTGGGCTTCCCTCCCCAGGAGGAGGCCACGGCGCACCCGCAGCACCACGCCCACCGCCAGCGTCCCGTCCCGGGCCAGCCCCACCACGTCCATGTCGCCGCCCTGGGCGCGATGGACGCGCTGGTCGCGTCCCAACGCCTCCAGGCCGTGCACCACGTCACGGAGACGGGCCGCGCGTTCGAAGTCGAGCGCCGCCGACGCCTCCCGCATGGCGGCCTCCACCTCTCCCCTCAACCCCTCCGTGTCTCCCTCCAGGATCCGCACGATCTCGTCCACCATCCCCCGGTAGTCCGCCTGGGTCTGGAGACCCACGCAGGGAGCGCGGCAGCGGCCGATGTGGTAGTCCAGACACGCCCGCGCGGGCGCCTCCCGGGGAAGGTCGTATCGGCAGGAACGTACGGTGTACAGGCGGTTCACCACGTCCAGCGCCTTCCTCATGGGCCCCACCGACGTGTAGGGGCCGAAGTACCGGGCGCCGTCGTTCCGTACGCGTCGGGTGACGAACACCCGGGGGAAGGCCTCCTGCGTGGTGACCTTGATGTACGGGTACCGCTTGTCGTCGCGGAGCTGGATGTTGAAGCGTGGCGCGTGCTCCTTGATGAGGTTGGCTTCGAGGATGAGCGCCTCGGCCTCGGACCCCACCACGATGGTCTCCACGTCCGCCACCCGCCGCACCAGCTCGCGGGTCTTCATGGAGTGGCTCGAGTCACCGCGGAAGTAGCTCCGCACACGGGGGCGCAGGGACTTGGCCTTCCCCACGTACAGCACGGCGCCGCCGGCATCGCGGAAGAGGTAGACACCGGGACGGGTCGAAAGCCTGCTGAGTAGTTCCGGATCCACCGTGTCTCGGGTCAGGTGGCCCGGCGGAGAGGGATCCCCACACCCATGGCCGCCGCGGCCGACAGGTAGACTACCCCGAACGGGAGGAGCGTTTCCACGGCGACCAGGGCGGGGTGGCCGGGCCCGGCCAACGACTGGATCGCGACCCCCACGCCCCCGGCCAGGGAGGCCGCCAGCGCCATCCGCACCAGGGGGCCCACCCCGGCGCCATGGGGGCCCACCGCCCGTCCCAGGCCACGGCGCAAGAGGACGTACTCCACCCACGCCCCGGCCGAGGCCCCCAGCGCCAGTCCCGCCGCACCCAGACGGATGCCGGCGATGCCCATGCGGTCCAGGGGGAACATGAGCCCCACCCCCACCAGCGCGGACACCGCCACACGCACGTAGGCCTGCCGCGCGGGGGTACGCGTGTCGCGCAGGGCGTAGAAGGCCGACGAAAGCACCCGGGAGCTCGCCGAGGCCGGAATCCCCACGCTGTAGGCCCCCAGCACGATCCAGGTGGCCAAGCTCTGCGCCGTACCGAACGCCCCCGTCTGATACAGCGCGGACACCGCCACGTCGCCCAGGAGGAGGTATCCCCACGCCGACGGGATCAGGAAGAAGGCGACCCGACGCAGGGCGGCGGACACCCGGTCGGCCAGCACCGCGCGATCCTCCTGGCGCATCCGGGACAACTCGGGGAGCTCCGACGCCGCCACGGACATCCCGAAGAGCGAGATGGGGAGCATGTAGAACGTCTGGGCATACCCCAGGAGCGCCACGGCGCCGCCGGCCAGCATCCCGGCGAGGATCACGTCCACCCACCCGCTCAGGTTCACCACGCCCCGCGCCGCCACCACCGGACCGAAGTTCCGGACGGCCTCGGACACCCCCGCCACCCCCCGCCCCAGCGACCACGAGATCCGGCCCAGGTGGCGGTACACGAAGGGGAGCTGCACTCCGAACTGGAGCAGGCCGCCCACCAGCGCCCCCCACGCCAGGAGGGTCACCAGTTCCGTGTCCGCCCGTAGCAGCCAGGCGCCGCCCACGACCATGGCCGTGATCATGGCCAGGTTCCAGAACACCGGAGCCATGTAGGAGACGAAGAAACGGCGGTGGCTGTTCAGGATCCCCAGGGCCCACGCCGACAGGACGAGCACGCCCGTCATGGGGAAGAGGATGCGCAGGAGCGCGGTGGTGAGGGCCTGCTTCTCCGGATCCCACTTCCAGAAGAAGAGCCCCACCATCCACGGCGCCACCAGCACGCCCACCAGGGCCATGGAGGCGGCCACCACCGTGAGAATCCCCAGCGCGGCGCCGGCGAAGCGGCGCGCGTCCTCGTCTCGTCCCTCCTCCAGGAACTCCGCGTACACCGGGATCATGGAGGCGGAGAGCGTTCCCTCCCCCAGGAGGTTCTGGATGACGTTGGGCATGCGCAGGGCGGCCCGGAACGCGTCCGCGTGGAGGCCCGTCCCGAAGAAATGGGCGAAGATCCGCTCGCGCACGAACCCCAGCAGACGGCTCAGGAAGATCCCGGCGCCCACGTGGCGGGCGGCGCGGGAAGCGCGGGTCTGGTCGGAGCGCCTCATCCGGGAGAGACCGGCCACACCCCCATCCGGTGCATCCGCGTCCGCCGGAGGCACCCCGTCAGCGGGAGTCGTCACCCGAAGGGAGTGGAGTGGGCGTTCCGGAGGCTCTCTCCGTGAGGAGCTTCTGGACGAACTCGCCCTCCTCGTTCAACCGCTCGATCTCCCGGCCCAGGCGGTCCACCTCCCCTTCCAGGAAGGCCAGGCGCTCGGCGTCGATTCCCCCCGATCCACTCAGGCTCCGCCCTTCCAGGCGGGAAGCCAGGGCCCGTCCCACCTGGGAGTCCAGGACGATGGCCAGGAGCGGGATCAGGACTACGAGGGTCAGGATCAGGTAGAGGAACATGGGCCGAACTTAGGAGACGGGCGTGTGCAAGAGCAACGGGTCATGAAAGATCTACGGTGAAGGCGTCGCGAAGCGTCACCATGAAGGCTTCCCCGTAGCGCGCCAGGTAGTAGAACGGGTTGAGGACCCGCTCCTGGGGCTTGCCGCCCGGGAAGAGATGGAGCTGGGCCTTTTCGAGCTGGGCCAGGGCGGTCTCGTTCTCCCGCTTCACGGCGTGGAGGATCTTCTTCTCCACGTCTTCCAGGGCCGCGAACGCCTGGCTCCTCAGGTGCTGGACCGGGCCTTTGAGGGTGGGGTCCAGGGTCGCGGTCTCCTTCTGGAGCTCCGCCACGCCCCGAGCCAGCGCCCCCTTCAAGCCGCCCAGCGCCTTCGCGACACCCTCGGGCACTTCGTCGCGAGCGAGATCGCCGGCCACCTCGTGGAAGGGCCGGTGAAGGAAGTCCATGGACGCTCCGAACTTGTCGAGCACCTTCCGGATCTTGGTCTCCACGATCACCGCGGAATGCCGGGGATGGATCACGGGCATCATCACGCCCAGCGCCTCGAAGTACCCCCTCAGTTGCGCGAAGTACGCCATCTCGCCGGGACCACCCACGTAGCTCAGCGTGGGAAACACGGTGCTCTCCACCACGGGCCGGAGGAACACGTTGGGCGTGAGCACCGTCGGATCTTCGTCGAAGCGGGCCACGATCTCGCTCCGCGTGACGGTCCGGCCGGAAGTGTGGAGGGTGAACCCCCCGTCGCCACGGTAGAGGCGCTCCCGCCCCGACGGCGTTTCCAGGAAGAGGTTCACGCCGCCTTCCATGAGGTGCACCTGGCGGGCGTACCCCGCCGTCTCCAGCGCCGCGTCCGTGGAACGCAACACCCGCTCCAGCTCCTCGTTCTCGTCCAGGTCGCGCAGGAGAACGGGGCGGGAAAGCTCCTTGACCCGCGGATGGGCCGCGTCGGTGAGGTAGATTCCCAGGGGACCCAGCACCTCCTCCAGGATCGCACTGAACCCGCCGGCCAGCGTCGCCCCGGGGCCGGACGCATCTCGAATCAAGGAGAGGTAACGGTCCACAAATTCCGATGGGGGAAGCACTTTCCCGAATCTGCGAAGGGCGTCTCCGGCATCTTCTCCCAGGGTGATACGGTGGAGCGGGGGGTGACGATCCGGCTCCGGCGCGGCCACGCTGAACGAGTGGAGTTCGTTGTCGACCCCGATGAGGGACGTGTGGTTGGCCTCGTCCCAATCGTGGTCTTCCGACCCCATCCAGAAGAGGGGGAGCACGGGCTTCCCCAGCGCCCGCTCCAGCGACTCGGCCAGGCGAATCACGGTGAGGCCCTTGTACAGGTTGTAGAGGGGGCCACCGAAGAGTCCCGGCTGCTGCCCCGTGGTGACCATGTAGCCACCCTCGCTCACGAAACGCCGCAGTCGCTCGTCATTCCCTCCCCGGGGGACGATGACCGCGCTGGCCGCCCCCTCGCGGGCGGCCCGGTCGAAGCGCCCGTCCACCTCCTCGGCCTTCCGGCGATAGTCGGCGAGATCGCGGAAGTGGGCACCGTAGAACGCGACGGCCCCGGGAGCGCCCTCCAGGTAGTCGCTCACCACCGGTGCTCCCGCCGGAAACGACGTCAGCACTTCCAGCTTCGGACTCGACAAATCGATCTCCTTGGTCAGCCCCCGGTGGGGCCCTTGTGATACGGCTCGTTCCTGAGAATCGTCCCGGCCCGGTAGAGTTGCTCCGCCAGGACCAGGCGGGCCATCTCGTGGGGGAGGGTCATCCTGGTGAGGGAAAGCTCGAGGCGGCTCCGGCTCCGGACGGAAGCGTCCAGACCGAACGCACCCCCCAGGACGAAGGTGACCCCCCGGGCGGAGTGGAGGGCCAGGGACTCCAGGTGGCGGGCCAGCCCCACGGAGTCCATCCCCTTCCCCTCCCGGGTGAGCGCGACCACCTCGTCGCCTTCCCGCACCGCCGACAGGATACGGCCGGCCTCCGCCGCCCGCACGACCTCGGCGGACGGGCTCCGTCCGGGCGCGCCCGCGTCCACCTCCACCACGGAGAACCGCCAGTAGTGCCGGAGACGGCCTTCGTAGTCGTCCACGGCCTCCCGGAGGGATCCCCGGACCTTCCCCACGGCCACCACCGTGACGTTCACGGAAAGATCCTCACCACGGGAATCCGTCTCCCCGGGACACCACCGTGTCCGAGAGGTACCCCTCGTTGTCCCGGTGGGGATGATCGACCACGTAATGGAGCCCACGGCTCTCACGCCTCCGCCGCGCGCAGCGGAGGATGAGCTCGGCCACGTGGAGGAGGTTCCGCAACTCCACGCCCTCCGGCGTCCACCGGCACTCACCCCAACGCACTTCCTCCGCCGTGGCCAGGGACGCGACCCCGGCCTCGGCCTCCTCCATGCGCTCTCCGGACCGGACGATCCCCACGCCTTCCCACATCAACCGTCTCAACTCGGCGCGCGCCGTCGTGATCCCCTCGAGGTCGGGCTCTCCGTTTCCCGGAGCGGGCGCCGGTACCCCGGCCCCCGGGTCGGACGGGCCCCGCCCCGAGGTCTCCAGGCGGCGGGAGACCTGACGGGCCGCGCGATCCGCGAACACGACCGCCTCGAGGAGCGAGTTGGAGGCCAGGCGGTTCGCGCCGTGCACGCCCGAGCACGCCACCTCGCCGGTGGCGTACAGCCCGGCCACGCTGGTGTGGCCCGTGCTGTCGGTGAGCACCCCGCCACAGACGTAGTGCGCCGCGGGCACCACCGGGATCCCGGATTCGGGGTCGATGCCACGATCCAGGCATCCCTGCACCGCTTCCGGGAAGCGGGACCGAAGCACCTCCGGCCGGATGGGCGAGACGTCCAGGACCACGTGGTCTTCGCCGCGATCTCTCATCTCCCGATCGATGGCCCGGGCCACCACGTCGCGGGGCGCCAGCGATCCCAGGGCGTGGTACCGCTCCATGAACGACGTTCCGTCGCGGGTACGGAGCACCGCCCCCTCTCCGCGCAGCGCCTCGGAGATGAGGAAGGCGGGATCCTCCGTGGGGTGGAGCGCCGTGGGATGGAACTGGATGAACTCCATGTTGGCCACGCGGGCGCCGGCCCGAAACGCCATGGCGATCCCGTCTCCGGTGGCGATCTCCGGGTTCGTGGTATGGAGGTACACCTGGCCGCAGCCGCCGGTGGCCAGCATGGTGAAGCGGGCATACACCCGCCCGACCTCGCCGCTGCGGTGATCCAGGACGGCCGCGCCCCGGCAGACCGGGGTTCCCGCGACGTCGGGCGTCACGAGGAGGTCCACGGCGATGTGGTCTTCCAGGACCTCGATGTTCGCCTCGGCGGAGACCGCGTTCAGGAGGGCGGTCTCGATGGCCCGGCCCGTGTGATCCCCCACGTGGGCGATGCGGCGGCGCGAGTGGCCCCCCTCCCGCCCCAGGGAAAGGCTCCCCCCCTCTCCCCGGTCGAAGGCGGTGCCCCACTCCATGAGCTCGGCGAAGCGCGCGGGGCCTTCCCGGACCAGCGCCTCCACGGGGCGCGGATGGCAGAGACCGGCGCCGGCCACCAACGTGTCCTGCACGTGATACCGGAACCCGTCGTCACTCCCCAGGACGGCGGCGATCCCACCCCTCGCGAAGTTGGTGCTGGACGCGGCCCGCTCCTTCTTGGTGACCAGGACCACGGACCGGGCGCGCGCGGCGACCTTCAGCGCGAAGGTGAGGCCGGCGATTCCGCTCCCCACCACCAGCACGTCGGCGGTGCGATCCATCCTCGGGTCCGTTGGGCTCATCCCTCAAGGCACACCGGGAAGCCCGATTCGTTCCTCCAGGTGGCTCCGGAGCGCGCCCCACCCCTCCTCCCACTCCACCTCCTGGACCGCCACCCGCACGTCCCCCAGGAGGCCCTCCACCCCCTCCAGCTTCACGGCGTCCTTCTCGGTGGTCACCAGCGTGCGGGCTCCACCCCGGCGTCGGAGGAGCGCGGCCTGCTCCGGCCCGTATACGAAGTGATCCGGGAAGGCCACGAGCTCCACACCCAGCCCCTCCTCCTCGAGTCCCGCCGCGAACAACTCGGGACGGGCGATTCCCGCGAAGGCGAGTACGTCTCCCCGCGGCCCCGCCACCGCCGACCCGTCCAGGCGGCGCCACCCGCGAAGCGCCAGGCGCGCCCGCGCCACCACGAGGTGGGGAAACTCCGCCGCAGCCCACGCGGCGACGGATCGAGACGCCTCCTCGCACGCCGTGCGGCGTACCACAACCACCGCCGTGGCCCGTCGCAGGGCGGAGGCCGGCTCACGAAACGGACCCCGTGGCAGGAGCGCACCCGTGACCGGCCCCTCGGCGGGCAGCAGGACCACGTCCACGTCGCGGGCCACCCGGCGGTGCTGGAAGCCGTCGTCGAGCACGACCACCTCGGCGCCCCCGGCGCCGGCCCGGGACACACCCCTGGAGCGGTTCGCGTCGGTGATGACCGGAATCTCCGGATGCCAGGCACGCTGGAGGAGCACCTCGTCCCCCCCGTATCCACGGGACACCACCGCGGCCTCGACGCCCCTCTCCCCCATCCACCGAGCCAGCCAGGACGCCACGGGGGTCTTCCCCGCCCCTCCCACCAGGAGGCTCCCGACCGACACCACCCGGACGCCGGGCACGGACTTTCCGGACCGGCGGTCGTGGTAGCGATTCCTGGCGCCCACCACGAGCGCGAAGCACCCCGCGAGGCCGCGAGCCACCGCGGCCGGCACGACCGGAGCGCCGTCCGCCTCGGGGCCGTACCAGATCCGATGGAGAAGGCCCCACGCCCCCGCCATGGGCGTCACGCCTCTTCCCGGGACGGGCACACCTGTGCGGTGAGCCGGTGGAGTTCCCCTTCGACCTCCCGCCGCAGCGCCTCCACCTGCTCGCGCGACGCCTCCGGGGGCACCTCGACGGGCGTTCCGTACCGGACGGTGACCTTCGAGAAGGGGCGTGGGACCCGGAATCCGTCCCAACTCCGGAACCGCCACTCGGCGGCGCTCCCCGCCGCCATGGGAACCACCGTGGCTCCCGTGGACCGGGCCACCCAGAGCGCGCCGGGCTTCATCACTCCGGCGGGCCCCGTGGGTCCGTCGGACGTCACCGCGAGGTCGTACCCGGCCCGGGACGCACGGATGAGCCCCCTCAGCCCCGCCGTACGCCCCCGCGTGCTGGAGCCGCGCACCGTCCCGTACCCCTGTCTCCGCAACACCCGGGTGAGGTACTCGCCGTCCGCATGCTCGCTCACCAGCACCACGAGTCCCTGGTCGCGGTGGTGGTGGATGAGCGACAGGAGCTGGCTGTGCCAACACACCAGGATCACGGGACGCCGCGAATCGAGGAGCCGCCGCCGATGATCCACCCCCTCACAGCGCATCCGGGTCGACGCGAAGAGCGCCGCCATGAACCCCGTCCCCAACACCCCGACGGACTCGAACCCGATCTCGTTCATCCCGCCCTCAGAAGGTCCGCGGCCATCCCGGCGACCCGCTCCGCGACCCCCGGGTCACCCATCCGCCCCCGGACCTCGGCCAGCCCCTCCAACTGCCGCGCCCGCGCGGGAGACGACGGGTCCAGGAGATCCAGCAGGATCGCTCCCATACGCTCCGGGATGGCCTCATCCTGGAGGAACTCCGGCACCACTTCCCGACCGGCCACGAGGTTGGGGAGGGACACGTGGGAAACGTGGATGAGCCGCCGAGCCAGGAACGCGGTCAGGGGATGGAGCCGGTACGTCACCACGTGGGGGAGTCCGGCGAGGGCCGCTTCCAGCGTCCCCGTGCCCGACTTGACCAGCCCGGCCCGGGCATGGTGGAGAAGCCCCTGCGCGTCGTCAGTCACCGCGAGTCCGCACCCCCGCAACGCCTCACCCGGAACCGAATGGGCGCGGGCCACCACCGGCTGCACCTCCGGCACCGAGGACCGCACCCGGGCGACGGTACGCAGGAAGAGGGGAATGTGCCGGTGGAGCTCCTGCCTCCGGGACCCCGGCATCAGGGCCAGGATGGGTCGCTCCGGATCGAGGGCGGTCGCCGCGCAGAACTCCTCGCGTGAGGGCGCACCCGGATCCCCGTCCAGGAGGGGATGACCCACGAAGGTGGCGTTCACCCCCTTCGCACGGAGGAACGCCTCCTCGAAGGGGAGGATGGCCGCCACCGCGCTCGCGTGCTCCGCCAGGTCGCGCACCCGATCGCCCCCCCACGCCCACACCTTGGGTGGGATGTAGTAGAGCGCCGGAATCCCTCGGGAAGAGGCATGGCGGAGGAGTCGCAGGTTCATCCCGGCGTGGTCCACCAGGACGACCAGGGCGATGCTCCCCTCCTCGAGAACACGGATCAGCGTCCGCTCGAGACGGAGGAGCGCGGGAAGGTGGGATAGAACCTCCACGAGCCCCATGCGGCCCAGTTCATCCAACCCCGCCAGGAGATCCACCCCCGCCGCGGCCATCCGCGGACCTCCGGTGCCACGCAGCCGCACTCCGGGGAGCCTTTCGCGCAGGGCGCGCGCCAGACCCGCTCCGTGGATGTCTCCCGAGGCCTCTCCGGCCAGAATGAGGACCTGGTGGGAACTAGAATCCACTCAGGTACCAGATCAGCACCGCCACGACGATGAACAGACCCACCAGCCGGGACGGCGAGAGACCCTTCCGGGTGTCGATCCACGTCTTCTTGCGACGCTGACGTACGCGAATGAGTGACATGTGGGTGACTCCTCGCTACATCGTGATTCCGCGTTCGCTCGTGCGAACGAACTCGACCAGATGGCGCACCTCGGGAAGGGGCGCCACTTCCTCCTCCACCCTCTCCAATGCCTTGGAAAGCACGGCCTTGGACTTGAACAGGATCCGGTAGGCCTGTTTCAGGGCGACCCGCACCTCCACGGAGAACTCCCTCCGCTCCATCCCCACCGTGTTGAGCCCGAACAGCCGCGGTGGGCTCCCCGCCACCCGGCAGTACGGCGCCACGTCCTGCGCGATACGGGATCCACCGCCCACGAAGGCGTGGGCGCCGATGCGGGCGAACTGGTGGATGGGGGTGAGCCCCCCGATGATGGCCCACTCCTCGATGTGGACGTGGCCCGCCATGTTCACCGCGTTGGAGAGGATCACGTGATCGTCCAGGCGACAATCGTGCGCCACATGGGTGTACGACATCAGCAGGCAGTCGTTCCCCACAGTGGTCCGCCCCACCGCCGCCGTCCCCCGGTTCAAGGTGGCGAATTCCCGGATCACGGTCCGGTCGCCCACCGTGAGGAAGCTCCGTTCCCCCCGGTATTTCGTGTCCTGCGGGTCGGTGCCGAGGACGGCTCCGTTGGCGATCCGGCAGTCCTCACCCACGGTGGTGTCCTTCTCGATGAGGACGCGCGGCCCGATCTCCGTGCGGGCGCCCACCACCACGTCCGGACCGATGATGGCCCACGGCCCCACCTCCACGCCCTCCCCCAAGGTCGCCAGGGGATGGACGATGGCCGAGGGATGGACCACCGGGTCCTTCCTCTGGTGGGTGGCCAACTCTTTCATATGCCGCCCGCTACTTGTCCACGATGCGTGCCATGAACTCCGCCTCCGCGGCGAGCTTCCCGTCCACGAACGCCTTTCCCGCCATGCGGACCGTCTGACCCCGGAAGCGGAGGAGTTCCGCTTCGATGACCAGCGTGTCTCCCGGAGTCACGGGACGTCGCCACTTCACCTCATCGGCGGACATGAAGTACACGACCTTCTCGCCGGGCTCGTCCATCTCCTCCATCAGGAGCAGCCCACCCACCTGCGCCATGGCTTCGACGATGAGCACGCCCGGCATGATGGGATGGCCGGGGTAGTGCCCCTCGAAGAAGGGTTCGTTGATGGAGACGTTCTTGATGCCCACGATCCGCTTTCCCGCCTCGAAGTCGACGATGCGGTCCACCATGAGCATGGGGTACCGATGCGGGAGGCAGTCCATGATGCGATTGATGTCCAGGTGCGGCGCGCGTCGGCTTCTCCGTGCATGCTCGAGAAGACCCTTCACCAGGGCGACGTTCCCCTTGTGGCTCGGACGGTCCGCCACCACATGGCCGCGCACGCGTCCTCCGGCCAGCGCCAGGTCTCCGGCGAGGTCGCCCATCTTGTGGCGAACGAACTCGTCATCGAACCGGAGCGGACCGTTCAGGACCCCCGTCTCTCCCACGATGATGGAGTTCTCCAGCCCGGCGCCCCGGGCCAGCCCCCGCGCCCGCAACGCATCGCCGTCCGCCTCGAACCCGAAGGTGCGGGCCGGAGCGATCTCGGCGTCGAAGCCGCCGGCGTCCAGATCGAACGACGCGGACTGCCTTCCCACGGCCGGGTGGTCGAAGTCGATGGTGGCCGAGATCTTCAATCCGTCCCAGGGAGCCACCACGTACGACGACCCACCCTCGCCGTCCAAGGCAAAGGGGGACTCGAGGGAGATGACCCGGGCGGGCGCGTCCTGCTCCACCACGCCGGCGGCCCGGATGGCCTCCACGGCCTGGAGGAAGCTCCCGTCTCCGATGGGGATCTCCGCACCGTGGACCTCCACCAGGCAGTTGTCCACGCCCTGGGAGGCCAAGGCGGCCATGAGGTGCTCCACGGTGTGCACCACCACGCCGTCCACACCGAGCGTGGTACCCAGCGTGGTGTCCACCACATGTTCCACGGTGGCCGGAATGTCTCCCGATCCCTCGACGTCCGTCCGCCGGAATACGATCCCGTGCCCGGCCTCCGCCGGGCGCACGGTGAGCGCGGCCGCGCCGCCGGTGTGAACCCCCGTCCCCTCCAGGGAGAACGGCTTTCCGAGGGTCTGCTGGTTCATCGGTTCACTGCGCTCCATGGAATTCGAGGGGAGAAGGATGGACCTGAAAAGATAACCGGAAGCCGGTCCCGGTGGCACGAATCGCCGCGCCGCGCCTCACTCCTCCCGTGACGTCCCCCGGGTACGGATCTCCTTCACCGCCTCCTCCAACTCCGCGACCCGCTCCACGAGGCGGGGAAGGCGCTCCACCCGGGCACGGGCCCGCAGGTACTCGCGGTTGGGGCGGGCCGGGTTCCCGGACACCACCGTGGCCGACGGCACGTCACGCAGAACCTTGCTGGCCGCGGCTACCCGTACGTCCTCTCCGATGTCGAGGTGGTCGATCACTCCCGCCTGGCCTCCCATCACGGTGCGGGCCCCGACCCTGGTGGAGCCGGCGATTCCCACCAGAGCGGCCAGGAGATTCGCACCCCCGAGCTTCACGTTGTGGGCGATCTGTACCAGGTTGTCGAGCTTGCTCCCCCGCCCCACCACCGTGCTTCCCAGCGACCCCCGGTCCACCGTCGTGTTGGCCCCGATCTCCACGTCGTCTTCGATGACGCACAGCCCTACCTGCGGGATCTTGCGGTGCTCACCCCCCTCGGAGACGTACCCGAAGCCGTCCACCCCCAGGCGCGCCCCGGCGTGCACCGTGACACGGGCCCCGAGAACGGTGCCCGCGTACAGAACGACGTGGGGGTGTAGACGGCAATCCTTCCCCAGGACGCTCCCGCGGCCGATCACCCCGTGCGCGCCGATCCGCGAACCGTCCCCCACGGACACTCCATCCTCGAGGACCACATACGGACCCACGCTCACCCCCACCCCGATCCGGACGCCCCGACCGATCACCGCCGTGGGGTGGATCTCCGCCGGCGTCTCCGCCTCGGGGTGGAAGTGCTGCAGGAGCCGGCGCAGGGCCTCCCGCGGCCGGGCCACCACCACGGCGGCCCTCCCGCTCACGTGCTCGGCCAGCTCCGCGGGGACCAGGAAGGCCCCCGCCCGGCTGAGAGCGACGTCGGCCAGATACCGGCGCGAGGCCAGGAACGAGATCTGCTCGGGCCCGGCCTCCGAGATGGACGCCACACCCGTGATCCGTGCCGCGCCCCCGTGCCCGGCCACAGCCTGGCCCTCGACGAGGCGAGCGACTTGGTCCAGCGCGAGGCCTTCCTCCGTGTGCATACTCACTCCGATGGAAAGAGAACGGGTCCGCGGGCGCCCCAGCGAGGCGCCCGCAGACCCGTTCCGAACTAACCCTGACCCGAACGGACGGCCGCTACCGGCCTCCGCCGACGGGGGATGCCTGCAGGCGCTGCGTCACGATATCCGTCAGGTCCAGCGCGGGGTCGGCCGCCACGATGGCGCCCGCCGCCACGTCCAGGATCAGGGCGTAGTTCCCCTCCACCCGGATGGACTCGATGGCTTCGGAAATCCGATCCATCACCGGCTGAACCAGCTCGGCGCGACGCCGGGCCGCGAGTTCGTCGAGCTGCGACATCCGCTGGGACGCCTCCTGCACCTTCTGCCGGAGCGCCTGCTCACGGTTCGCCCGGGCCTCGGGAGACAGCGTCAGCTGCTGCTGCTCGAGCTGCTGCTGCATGCGGGTGACCTCCTCCTGCAGCTGGTTCGCCTCGGCCTGGTAGGCCTGGACGTCCCGGTCGAACTGCGCCTGCGCCTCACGGGCACCCGGGGCCGTCGCCAGGATCTGCTGGGAGTTGATGTAGCCGATCTTGAGCGTCTGGGCCTCCGCGACCCCCGTGGTCACGAGGAAGGCCAACAACAAGGTTGCGAACGAAGTGCGTCGCATGAGCGGAGCTCCGTTGAATTGGGTCACTGTCTTGGTGTGTCGCCACACGTGGTTGCTATTCGGATCACGGTGTCCGGGTTCCATTGTTCCCGGATCAATATCCTGGCCCCATCCGGAAGTGGAGCTGCCACCCCGGCGTGGGCTTGTCGAACCCGTAGGCGTAATCCAGCCCGATGGGACCGAACGGTGTCACCAACTGCACGCCCAGGCCCGCCCCGCGGAAGAGCCGGCTCGGGTCGATCTCGGCGGGATCGCGCCACACGTTACCGGCGTCGTAGAAGGCCGACACGGAGATCATGTCACTGAGGCGGATGGCATACTCCGCCGAAATGGTCATGAAGGCGTCACCCAGGCGTTCGATGTCCGCGATGTCACGGGTGCGTTCCGCGAAGTAACCCCGGGGGGTGATGGTGGTCTCGTCGTATCCGCGCAGATTCTGCCCGAACTGGACGCCACCCATCCAGAAGCGGTCGAAGGGGAACGCTTCGGCGTTGCCGAACACCGCCCCTCCGCGAAGCTTCAGGCCCAGCGCCAGACGTACCCCCTGACCCGGCGCACCGCCCCCTCCGAAGCTCCCCACCGGCACCCACCAGTCCCCTTCCAGGAGGAGGCGCGTGAAGTCACCGTCTCCACCGAGGAGTCCGCCGTTGGCTTCGAGGTTGATGGACTGCCGGGAGCCCGCGGTCGGGAAGAGCGGATGGTCCACCGTCTGTCGCGTGATCCCCACCGTGAGCTGGCTCTGCACCCCCGGAGGCCGCCCGAAGAGCGACGTGTCGTCCACGTCCGTGAAGAGCTCGTACTTGGTGCGGGAGATCCCGTATCCAAGGAACAACCGGGTCGATCGGGAACCTGGCCAGGGCAAACCGAAACGGGTATTCACACCCAGGCGCTTCCGCCGCCCGGAACTGAACGTCATGAACCGGTCCCGGGAATTGAACAGGGACACCGACCCCGACACGCGGCTCTGGAAGAGCGCCGGATCGGAGAAGCTGGTCTCGAAGGAGTTCAGCCAGCGACCGAAGTCCCACCGGAGGCTTCCCGACTTGGCCTGGCCGAACAGGTTGGGCTGTTCATACCCCACGAACCCCGACAGCCCCACGCCTCCACCCACGGACGTACCGAAGTTGATGGAGCCGGTCTGCTTCTCCTTCACGTTGAACACCACGTCCACGTCGCCGTTCTCGAGTGGCTTGATGTCCGGCGGCGGCATGGGGGTCTCGAAGAAGCCCAGCGACTGGATGCTCTGGTAGCTGCGCAGGATCCGGTCCTGGCTGTAGACGTCTCCGGGAAGGATGAAGATCTGGTTCCGGACCACCCACTCGTACGTGTAGTCGTTGCCCACCACGGTGACGCGATTCACGATGGCGGGTGCTCCTTCGTAGACCTGCCACATCACGTCCACGGTGGGCGGCTCACCCTCGGCCACGTCGTTCTTCCGGATGACCGGATTCACCTGGGCGTAGAGGTAGCCCTCGTTCGCGTAGAGCTCGCGGGCCTGGGCGATGGCACCGGAGAGCGCCTCCGCGTCGAACGGCTTCAGCCCCTCGTCGTCGTCGCCTCCGCGCAATCCGAGGCTCTGGAGGAGCCCCTTCTCCTCCCGGATGAAGAGCGAGCGGAGACGTTCCGTGTCGAACTGCTTGTTCCCTTCGATCTCGAAGTTGCGCAGGAGATATTGGGGACCCTCGGACACCCGCACCGTGACGTTCGCCTTTCCGGTCTGGTCGTCGAGGACCAGCGTGTCTCCCAGGATCTCGAAGTCGAGATATCCACGAGACCGGTAGGCCGCCGGGAGATTTCCCTCCAGGTCCGCTTCGAAGCGATCCTCGTCGAAGGCGCCGGACCGGAACCACCAGAAGCCCTCCGACTTGGTGGACATGGCACCCGCCAGGTCTTCGTCCGTGAGGCGTTCGTTCCCCTCGAAGAAGACGTTGGCGACGGTGACGCGCTGCCCCTCGGTGACGTCGAGGAAGACGTCGACCTCGTTGTCGTCCCCTTCCACCGCCTCCACCCGGTACTCGATCCGCGCGAAGGGAATCCCCTCGTCGGCGAGCTCCGTGCGGATGAACTCCATGGCATCGAGAACCCGCTGCTCCGCATACGGCCATCCCGCCTGGACATGGGTCGTATCGCGCACCTGGCGCTCCGACACGTGCTCCAGCCCGGTCACCGTGACGCGGCGGATGGTGGCCTCCTCGTCGACCACGAGCACCAGGACGACACCCCCGGGCTGGGCAGACTCGCCCGCGCGGACCACGACGTCCTTGAACTGGCCGGTGCTGAAGAGGCTCTTGATCCCCTTCTGGATCTCCAGATAGGTGATCTCGCTTCCGCGGTCCACGCCGAACCAACTGATGACGTTCTCCGTTCGGACCCGCTCGTTCCCTTCCACGACGATGGAGTCGACCCGCTGGACCCGCGATTCCTGCTGCGCGCCGACGTCCGCCGCTCCCCCCAACCCCATGACGGCGAAGAAGGCCGCCGCCCACGCGGTGGCCTTCCGCCTACTGCTCCCCCGGAGCCCCCCTTTCCACGTCGTCACGTCTTCGTCGTCGATCCTGCCTGGAGAGTGAGTCCGTCGCCGTCCGGGGCCACCGCCACCTCGATCTCCTCGCCTGCGGAGAAATCCGCCATGAGGATCCTCTCGGAAAGCGGGTCTTCCAGATACCTCTGGATGGCCCGCCTGAGCGGACGGGCACCGAACTTTTCGTCGTATCCCTTCTCGGCCAGGAACCGGACCGCCGCGTCGGTGAGATTGAGCACGATCTCCTCTTCCTTGAGCCGCGCCTTCACGTCGGCGAGGAGGAAATGTACGATCTCCGCGATCTCGTCCCTGGACAACGGGTGGAACACAATAACGTCGTCGACCCGGTTCAGGAACTCGGGGTTGAAGGCCCGCTCGATCTCCGTGCGCACCTTGTCCTTCATCATGTCGTACCCGGTCTTGGCGTCCGCCTGCTGGAAGCCGAGGCCGCCACCTTTCGAGATGTCTCGCGCACCCAGGTTCGACGTCATGATCAGGACGGTGTTCTTGAAGTCGATGACCCGGCCGTAGTTGTCCGTGAGATGTCCCTCGTCCAGCACCTGCAGGAGGATGTTGAAGACGTCGGGATGGGCCTTCTCCACCTCGTCCAGGAGGACCACGGAATAAGGCCGGCGGCGCACGGCCTTGGTGAGCGCGCCCGACTCCTCGTATCCGACGTATCCGGGAGGCGCTCCGATGAGGCGCGACACGGAGAACTTCTCCATGTACTCGCTCATGTCCACCCGGATCAACGCCTCGCGGTCCGCGAAGAGGAACTCCGCGAGGGCCCGCGCCAACTCGGTCTTCCCCACCCCGGTGGGACCGGAGAAGATGAACGAGCCGATGGGCCGGCGTGGGTCCTTGAGACCCGCCCGGCTCCGTCTGATGGCCCGGGAGATCGCCTGGATGGCGTCGTGCTGCCCGACGATCCGCTTGTGCAGCTCGTCTTCCATGTGGACCAGGCGCTCCGACTCGGCCTGTTGGATGCGCGTGACCGGGATCCCCGTCCAGCGGCTCACGATGAACGAGATGTCCTCCTGGGAGAGCTCGGGGCGGTGCCGCTTGCGCTCCTCCTCCCACGCATCCTGACGCTCCCGGATCGCCTGACTCAACTCGCGCTCCGAGTCCCTGAGCTCGGCCGCCCGCTCGAAATCCTGGCTCCCGATGGCGTCATCCTTCTTCCGGGCGATCTCGGCGAGCTGCTCCTTCAACTCCTCCACTTCGGGCGGCGGCACCTGGCTCGCGATGCGCGCGCGCGCGCCGGCCTCGTCGATGACGTCGATGGCCTTGTCGGGGAGGAAACGGTCCGTGATGTACCGGTCGGACAACTTCGCGGCCTGCTCGAGCGCCTCGTCGGGAATCACTACCCTGTGGTGATCCTCGTAGTGGCTGCGGAGCCCCTTCAGGATCTCGACCGTCTCCTCCACCACGGGCGGATCGACGATCACGGGCTGGAATCGGCGCTCCAGGGCACCGTCCTTCTCGATGTACTTCCGGTACTCGTTCAGCGTGGACGCGCCGATGCACTGCAGCTCACCCCTGGCCAGAGCGGGCTTGAGCATGTTGGACGCGTCGATGGCGCCCTCGGCGGCGCCGGCACCCACGAGGGTGTGCAGCTCGTCGATGAAGAGGATGACGTTCTGGCTCTGCTGGATCTCGTTCATCACCGCCTTGAGCCGCTCCTCGAACTGACCTCGATACTTGGTCCCCGCGATGACCGCCGCCATGTCGAGCGCCAGCACACGGTTGTCCTTGAGGGCTTCCGTCACGTCGTTGCGGGCGATGAGTTGGGCCAACCCCTCGACGATGGCGGTCTTTCCGACCCCCGGCTCACCGATGAGCACCGGATTGTTCTTCTTCCTGCGGCACAGGATCTCCACCACGCGCTCGATCTCCCCGGCACGCCCGATGGTGGGATCCAGCTTGCTCTGGCGGGCCAACTCGGTGAGGTCCCGGCAGAAGTGATCGAGAGCGGGCGTCTTCGATTTCTTCTCTCCCGGCTTCGATGCCGAACCCTGGGTGGGAGGGTTGCCCGCGCCGATCCCGGTGGGGTCCGTGGGTGAGACTTCCGAACCGAGCACCTTGAGGGTCTCGGCCCGTGCCTCCTCGATGGTGGCGCCCATGGAACCCAGGACCTGAGCGGCGATCCCCTTCTCCTCCCGGAGCAACCCGAGGAGGAGGTGCTCCGTCCCCACGTAGGAGTGGTTGAACTCCCGCGCCTCCGCCATGGCGAACTCGAGGACCTTCTTGGCCCTGGACGTATACGGAAGCTCGCCCAGCGCGATGGTCGCCTTCCCTTTGCGGACCGACTCCTCCACGCGTTCGTGGACCTGGTCCAGGTCGATGTTGAGGTTCGTGAGCACGGCGGCCGCCACGCCCTCGCCCTCGCCGATCAGCCCGAGGAGGATATGCTCGGTGCCGACGTAATCGTGCTGGAGCCGCACGGCTTCTTCCCGCGCCATGCTCAGCACCTTCTTGACCCGATCCGTGAAGTTGTAGTTCATCGCCCCTCTCTAGGACTCGCCCTCGCCCGACGATCGATCGTCGGAAACGACGTCCCCCTCGGAGGCCAGGATGCGCCGCACGAACGTGGCACGGTGCGCATCGCCCTCGGACGGGGACAGATCCCTACCCGCAGCCTGCTCCAGGTGCGCGGGCTGGGTGAAGATCATCATCTTGTTCAGCGTGTATACCCGAAGCCCGGGGAGTAGTTTCAGACTCGCCCCCAGGCGGACACCCGACAGAAGATTCATCAATTCTTCGAACGAAAGGGTGCGGGCGTAGCGCAACAGGCCGTAGGCTCTCCAGATCTTGTCTTCCGTGACGCTCCGGGCGTCTCGCAGAAGCACCTGGCGCGCCTGGCTCTCGTACTGGATGACCTGCCGGACCACGTCGTCGAGGTGGTCCACCAGGTCTTCCTCGCTCTTCCCCAGCGTGGTCTGGTTGGAGACCTGGAAGAAGTTCCCCACCACCTCCGACCCCTCGCCGTACAGTCCCCGGAAGGTGAGCCCCATCTGCCCGAGCCCCTGGAGCACCTTACCGATCTCCTTGGTGAGCACCAGTCCGGGGAGGTGCATGAACACCGACGCCCGCAGCCCCGTGCCCACGTTGGTGGGGCAACTGGTGAGGAAGCCGAACTCGGGATGATAGGCGAAGGCCAATTCCCCTCCGAGTTCCTCGTCCAGCCGGTCCACTTCCGCCCAGGCCTCCTGGAGCCGGAGGCCGGAGAGAAGGCTCTGCATCCGGATGTGGTCCTCCTCGTTCACCATCACGCTCACGGGAGAGCGAGGGGCCAGGAACACTCCCGCGCCCGAATGTGGCTCCCGGCTCTTGTCTCCCAGGAGATCACGGGACACGAGCCGCCGCTCGAGGAGGATCCTGCGGGTCCGCGTATCGAGCCCGTCGATCTCCAGAAGCGTTCCGTCCTTCAGGTCCCTCATCCGTCCGGTGGACGCGCGGAACTGCTTCACCACGGCCTCGCGGTCGTTCACGCGCGCGCGCAGACCGAAGGCATGGCCCTGGAGGTTCCGGGCCAACCGGACGCGCGTCGAGAGCACGATGTCGGCGAACTCGCCGCTCGCCTCGAGCCAGTTCAGGCCGTAGTCGGGGATGGTGGTCAGGTCGTCCATGGGCGTCTACGACGGAATCTCCAGGGTGCGGATCTCGTCGCGCAACGCGGCGGCCCGCTCGAAATCCTCCACGCTCACCGCCCGCTCGAGCCGGCGCCGGAGACCCTCCAGCCGCTTCTCCACCTCGTTCGCGGTGGGATCGGGGGGAAGATACACCTTGCCGACGTGACGCGTCCCCCCGTGGATACGGCGAAGCAGGCCTCGGAGCGGCGCCTCGAAGGCGGAGTAGCACTGGGGGCACCCCAGACGCCCCGACTCCTTGAAGTCGGCGAAGGAGAGGCCGCAGAACCCGCACGTCAGATCCGGAGACGGAGCGTCCCCCTCGACCGCGTGCCCGCCCATCTTGGCCAGGAAGTCCGTGATGGGGAAGTTCGGCGGCGCCGGCGTCGTGTCGAGTCCCTTCTCGGCCGCGCACCTCTCACAGAGATGGTACGTGGTCATCTCGTTGTTGACGATCTGCGTCAGGTGCACCACCGCGTCACCGACACCGCAGTTGTCACACGCCATGGTCCCCTCCACGCTGCTCCGACATCCGACCCGATTCCACCGTTACCCCGCAGGATGCGGATGGAGCCGCCCGTCGGACAGCTCGAGAATCCGATCGGCACGTCCCGCCAGGTCCTGGTTGTGGGTCACGATCACCAGAGACAGCTTGCGGCCTTCCCGCAGGCGGAAGAGGAGGTCGTGGAGCTGCGCGCTCGTCTTGGTGTCCAGGTTTCCGGAAGGCTCGTCGGCGAGGAGCACCAGGGGTTCATTGGCCAACGCACGCGCCACGGCGACCCTCTGTTGCTCACCCCCCGACAGTTGCCTCGGCTTGTGATCCGCACGATGGGAGAGCCCCACGTCATGGAGAAGGGAGTGCGCGTACGCTCGGGCGTCCGCCGGGTCCCGTCCCCCGACCAGTCGCGGGAGCATCACGTTCTCCAGGGCCGTGAACTCGCGCAGGAGGTGGTGGAACTGGAACACGAAACCCACGTATCGGTTGCGCACGGCGGCGAGCTCTTCCTCGGGAAGGGCCCCGATGGCGCGCCCCCCGAGGAACACGGTGCCCGACGTGGGTCGATCCAGCGCTCCCAGAAGGTGGAGGAACGTCGACTTCCCCGCGCCGCTCGCGCCGACGATCGCCACGGCCTCCCCGTGCGCCACACCGATCTCGACTCCGCGGAGGATCTCCAGCACGCTCCCGTCCCCGCCCACATAGGTCTTCACGATGTCCCGCGCCTGCACCGCAAACGGGCTCGAGGTCTCCCGTTCCCCTACTCCCATGGAATCAGTCATGGCGGATCGCGTCCACGGGCTCGAGACGCGCCGCCTGATAGGCCGGATAGACGGTGGCCACGAAGGCCACCAGCACACTGGCGCCCACGATCGTGGCCAGGTCGGCCGCCCGGAGCGACACGGGCAGGTGGTCGACGAAATACACGTCCGGAGGGATGGGCACGAGTTCGTACCGGTCGAGGAGGATGCACAGGACCACTCCCAATCCCGTCCCCATCGCGGTTCCCGCCACACCGATCCAGGCGCCCTGAAGCACGAACACCGAAAGGATGCCGCCCCGTGTCATCCCCATGGCCTTCAGAATCCCGATCTCCCGGGTGCGGTCGGACACGACCATGACCAGCGTGCTCACGATGTTGAACGCGGCCACCAGGACGATGAGGAAGAGGATCACGCCCATGGCCAGCTTCTCCAACTTCAGGGCACTGAAGAGCGCACGGTTGGTGGTGATCCAGCTCTCCACGTAGTACGGCACCCCGAGACGCTCGCGGATGGCGTCTCCCACCCGGGTCGCCAGCTCGGGGTCCACGGTTCGCACGCCGATCCCCGACACGTTCCCCGACACGGTGAGGTCGAGAAGATCCTGGGCGGCCTCGAGCGTCGTGTACGCGTTGTTGGTGTCATACTGATACATCCCGGTGGTGAACGTACCGGTGACCTCGAACTGCCTCATGGCCGGCGTCATGCCACCGAAGACGTCGCGGCGCAGGTTCTCCAGCGCCAGGACCACCAGCGTGTCACCGACGAAGACCTGCATCCGGTCGGCGAGTCCCCGCCCGAGGAGGAGGGGCGTCAGTCCCGACGGGGGTGGAGCCAGGTCCAGGGCACCTTCGATGATCTGGCGTTCCATGGCCGTGGGCGACGCCCTCGTCGTGTCCAGCGAGACCCCGTAGAGGCTCGCCGGCTGGACGTATTCCTCTCCCGCCTGGCGCAGCACCACCTGCGACAGGACGAAGGGGGCCGCGCCCACCACACCCTCCACCTTCTGGACCTCCTCCAGGGCCCACTCCCAGCGCCCCATCCGGAGGGAAGAACCGTACTCGAGGACCATGACGTGCGGCGTCGACTCGAGGATCTTCCCCCGCAGGTCCTCCTGCATCCCGGTCATGACGGCGATGACCACCACGAGCGCGGTGACACCCACCGTCACGCCACCCAGCGCGATCCAGGTGATGAGGGAGAGAAGTCCCTTCTTCCCGCTCGACCCGAGATAGTGCCGGGCGACGAACCAATGGAGGTTGTTCATGGTGCGCGACCCTATTCCTCGGAGCGGAGCGTGGGGAAGAGGATCACGTCGCGAATGGAAGACTGGTCGGTGAGGAGCATGACGAACCGATCCACGCCCATCCCCACCCCCCCGGTGGGAGGCAACCCGTACTCGAGGGCGCGGATGTAGTCCTCGTCGATGGTCTGCGCTTCATCGTCCCCCGCGTCGCGAAGGCGCGCCTGGGCCTCGAACCGCTCGCGCTGGTCCAGGGGATCGTTGAGCTCCGAGAAGGCGTTGAACGCCTCCATCCCCGCGATGTAGAGCTCGAAGCGCTCGGTCAACTCCGGATCCCCCCGCTTGGGCTTGGCCAGGGGGGACAACTCCTTGGGATGGTCCAGGACGAAGGTGGGCTGGATCAGGTCCGGCTCCACCAGCTCGCCGAAGAGCTTGTCGATCAGCTTCCCTCTCCCGGCACCCTCCAGCTCGGGCACGCCGAGCTTCTTCGCCCTCGCCCGGAGCTCCGCGTCCGAGAGATCCGCGACGGGGGTCCCCAGCGCCTCGGACAGGGAGTCGACCAGCCCGATGCGACGGAAGGGCGCCTCGAATCGGATCTCCTTGCCGCCGTACGTGATGGTGCGGGTGTCCAGCACGGTGTCGAGGACGTGGAGGCACATCCGCTCCACGAGATCCATCTGCTCCTCGTAGTCGCTGAACGCCTGGTACCATTCCAGCATCGTGAACTCCGGGTTGTGGGATCGGTCGATCCCCTCGTTCCGGAAGTCCTTGCTCAACTCGTACACGCGGTCGAGCCCGCCCACGATGAGGCGTTTCAGGTAGAGCTCGTCGGCGATGCGGAGGTACATGGTGCGGTCGAGGGCGTTGTGCCGGGTCACGAAGGGCCGCGCGGAGGCGCCTCCATAGAGGGGCTGCAGCGCCGGCGTCTCCACCTCGAGGAACCCTTCGCCGTCCATGAAACCCCGCAGCGCCGTGACGACCCGGCTCCGGATCCGGAACACCTCCCGGACCTCCGGATGGACGGCGAGATCCGCGTACCTCTGCCGGTACCGCGACTCGGCGTCCGCGAATCCCGAATGCACCGTGCGTTCCCCGGTGTCGGCGTCCACTTCCACCTTCCCGAAGGGGAGCGGCCTCAGGGACTTCGACAGCATGGTCCAGGAGTCGACGCGGACCGTGACCTCCCCGGTGCGGGTGCGGAACAGCGGGCCTTCGACCCCGATCCAGTCTCCCAGGTCCGTGAGGTCGAGATCTGCGAAGGCCTCCTCACCGATCACGTCCTTCTTGAAGTAGAGCTGGATCCTCCCCCCTGCGTCCTCCACGTGGGCGAAGGCGCTCTTGCCATGTCCCCGCCAGGCGACGATACGGCCACCCACGCGCACCATCCCCGCGTGCCCGCCTTCGTCCAGCGTGCCCGCGGCCTCCGCCTCCTCGAACGAGTCCACCGCCCCGGACGACCTGTGTGTCGCGTCGAAGTTGTACGCATACGGCTCGATCCCGCGTTCCCTTAGGCGGTCCAGCTTTTCCCGCCTGATGCGCAGAACCTGGCTCAGATCATCCATCTATGCGGCTCCGAACTTCTTGAGGAATGCCTCGATGAAGGGATCCAGATCGCCATCCATCACGCCGTGGACATCACCGACCTTCAATTCCGTGCGATGGTCGTTCACCATGGTGTAGGGTTGGAACACGTAGGAGCGGATCTGGTTTCCCCACCCGATGTCGGTCTTGGTGGCTTCAAGGGCCGCCCGCTCCTGCTCGCGCAACTCGAGTTCATGGCGATACAAGGCCGCGCGGAGCATCTTCATGGCCGTGGCCTTGTTCTTGTGCTGGGAGCGCTCCTGCTGGCACGCCACCACGATCCCCGTGGGCTCATGGGTGATCCGCACCGCCGAGTCCGTCTTGTTCACGTGCTGTCCACCCGCCCCCGACGCCCGATAGGTGTCGATACGGAGGTCGCCCTCGTCGATGTCGATCTCGATGTCGTCCTCGACCAGGGGGTAGATGAACACACTGGCGAACGAGGTGTGCCGACGCGACTGGGCGTCGAAGGGCGAGATGCGCACCAGGCGGTGCACCCCGCCCTCCGCCTTGAGGTAGCCGTACGCGCTCTCCCCCTTGATCTCCAACGTGGCGGACTTGATCCCCGCTTCCTCGGCCTCCTGCATGTCCAGGATGTTCACGGTGAATCCGTGACGCTCGGCCCACCGCGTGTACATCCGGGTGAGCATGGACGCCCAGTCCTGCGACTCCAGCCCTCCCGCCCCCGGGTGGATGGTCACGATGGCCTCGCGGTGGTCGTCCTCACCCTGGAGCATCGTCTGGACCTCGAGGGCGTCGAGTCCGGACTCTAGAGCGTCCATTTCGCGCACCCACTCGGCCGCCAACTCTTCGTCGGGCGTCTCGTCGAGTAGCTCGGCGAGTTCCCGCAACTCCGTGGCCTGCCGGGAAAGTCCCTCCCACGGCTCCACCCATCGCTTCAGCTGGTTGGACTCGGAAATCACTCCCCTGGCCTTCTCCGGAACGTTCCAGAAGCCAGGATCGGTCATCACTTCGTTCAACTGCTCCAGACGGGCCTTACGGTTGTCCAGGTCAAAGATACCCCCTGAGCTCCTGGACCCTCGTTCCCAGTTCCGCCAGGTGCTGCAACTGTTCCTTGGTCATGACTTCCTTCGATGAGCCCATGATGTCGGATACACGAGAGGGGCCGTCCCGGTCGGACGGCCCCTCTGCGGACCCGGATTCCGGAATATACCGGGGCGCCAGAGGGGCATCAACGTCCGCCCCCCGATGGAATCAGAAGATCTGCTCACCCCGTGCGAGGACCTCGTTGAGCGCCTCGGTCCAGAAATCCGTGCGGGACGCCATCTCCTCCCCGACCTGCTCGACGTATTCCTTCCAGGATTTCTCGATCTCGTCGTCGAAATCCTCGCGGAGCGTCCCGTTGGCCACGGCTCGCTGGTGGCGCTCGGGGTTGTACATGATCATGTCCGAGACCAGAACCCTGGCCAACCGCTGTGCCTTCTCCTCCGGGGTCCTCTGTCCGAACGTGAACGCCTGTACCGGACGCGCGGGCGGCGCCGGCGGCGCCTCGGTGGCGTGGTCGGTGTCGGCGGCCGCCATCAGGTCGGCCAGCGAACCGCCTCCGGACTGCGTGACGGGAGAGGCTTCCTGGTTCCGGGACACCTCCGGCTCGTCCGCCGACACATCGGCTTCATCGTCCGCCTCGTCGGGAGGCAGGATCAACGCATCCTCCAGACCATCGGAGACGAGCGCGTCATCCAACCCGTAGGAGACCTCTTCGTCGTCGGACTCGGCCGCCGCGGCTTCCCCCATGTATACCGAGCTGGACTCGGGATCATCGGGCACGAAGGTGTGGGTCTCGAATCCCTCGGCATGTTCGATGGGCTCGTTGCGCGCATCCTCCACCGTGGACTCGATGGTCTCGAGGGGCTCCACTTCGAAGTCCCCGGCGACATCCGCTACTTCCGGACGCTTTTCCAGGACCCAGTCGTCCTCCACCGGCTCCGGTTCCGGTTCCGGCTCCACGGACGGTGACTCCACCCCCACCGGCGAATCTTCCTCGTCGAGACCCGTGCTGATGAACGCATCAGCCAGCGGATCGGACGTGTCCTCCTCATCGTCGAACCATGCCGCCGGAGCCTCAGCCTCCGGTTCGTCCACCAGGGCGGGC